>JAESFW010000167.1_pt1 | contig 106200 bp, 94 predicted proteins | sample 9269481 | NCBI WGS metagenome assembly JAESFW01 (sample SAMN14515350, study PRJNA621654) | algae metagenome | isolation source: Lyngbya sp. HA4199-MV5 and co-occurring heterotrophs from soil with... | place: USA: Ahupuaa O Kahana State Park, Hawaii | collected 2009-07-21 | reverse complement strand
GTTGGCCGGAATAGCGACTGGAGGGGTTAGTTCCAGGTACCTTACCGATACCCTCACCTAATCGAGGGTCGGCGGACACCCACAGGCACGTGCGACTTTGGGCAAGGGCGTAGGTAAGAAAAAAGCCTGTCGTAATCAAGAGTTTTTTCGCGCTGGCGGTTGAATTTTTTCTGAAGCGGGCAAAACTGCTGATGTTCACAATGATTGAACGATCCGAACTGCATTGATCACTGCCGTAAGAGATTGAAAAAATGGCATTATTCGAAGAAAACTCTGTTTCCCGCCGCGTGCGGCGCACGTAAGGAAAACGACGACCAATTTGCCGCCGGCATGATTGGCATGAGAGGGGCGTCCGCAACGAATCAGGCGGAACGTCTGCAAGCACGAAAGAAAGACCGCAATGGACACACTGACGCGCATCCGCGCCTTCATCGATGTCGTGGACGCCGAGGGCTTCTCGGCAGCCGCCCGGCGCGTCGGCCGATCAAAGGCGCTGCTTTCGAAATATGTGCGCGAGCTCGAAGACGAGCTTGGCGCCCTCCTGCTTAACCGCACCACCCGGCAATTCTCGCTGACCGAGGCCGGACACACCTATTATCGCACCGCCTCGGAAATCCTGAAGGAGATCGACAACCTTGCCGATCTCGTGCGCGCCAACAATTCGGATCTGAAAGGACGGCTGCGCATCACCGCACCGCGCACCTTCGTCGATGCGGAGATCGGCCAGTCGCTGGTCGATTTCGGCAAGCAGCACCCGGAACTCTCGCTCGAAATCATCTCCGACGACCGCTTCGTCGATCTCGTCGAAGAAGGTTTTGACGTCGCCATTCGCATCACCCGGCTTGAGGATTCGACGCTGATCGCCCGCAAGCTCGACGATTTCCAGGTGCTGATCTGCGCAGCGCCCGAATTCCTGGAGAAGGCCGGGCCGATCGACCACCCGACCGACCTGTCCAAGGTGCCCTGCATCCTCGACACCAATGGCCGCTCCTACTCCAACTGGCGCTTCGTCGAGCCGGACGGATCCGCCTTCACGGTTCCGGTCAGCGGCCCGATCGAGGTCAACAGCCCGCTCGCCGCCTTGAGGGCCGCCGTCTCCGGCCTCGGCGTCTCGATCATTCCGGATTTCATCGCGCGACCGAAGATCGCTACCGGCGAACTGGTCACGCTGTTCGACGAGTTCCTGCCGCGCGACCGGGGCATCTATGCAATCTACCCTCACCGTCGCTACCTGCCGGCCAAGGTCAGAACCCTGGTCGACTTTCTGCATGCGTGGTTCCGCAAGCCGCGCGGACAACCCGAAGCAACCGGCCAGGGCGACCAGCTGACGTGATCGGCAAAGTCCCAATTCCGTCCCATTTCCGGTACATTGCGAAAAACGAATCGAAGGCGTCCCTTGCGCGCCACATCTGATGCGCGGCGCTGTGCTGCCGCGGCCGAAAGGATCGCCGCTTCATGAGAACCAAGTGCCTCATCATGGCCGGCCTCGCCACTCTGCTCGCACCGTCACTGGTCTTTGCCCATCCGCACATTTTTGCAGAAGCCCGCCTTGAAGTGGTTTCGGACGACAAGGACGAAATCAGCGAGCTGCGCAACGTCTGGCGGTTCGACGAGCTTTTTTCCTCAAGCGTGGTCCTCGATTTCGACAAGAACTCGAATGCAGCACTCGACCCCGACGAACTGGCGGAAGTCGGCCAGACGGTGCTGGAGTCCCTGTCCGAGTACAATTACTACACGACGATCCTCGACAACGGCAAAACCATCAAGGTCAACAAGCCGGACCACATCACCGTCGACTACAAGGACGGCCAGCTGTTGATGATGTTCGCGGTCAAGCCAGCCGAGCCGATGCCGCTCAAGGGCAAGCTCTCCTTCGGCGTCTATGATCCGACCATGTACACGGCGATGGATTTTGCGACCGACGACGACCTGACCGTCGTCGGCGACAAGATCAACGCCTGCGAACACAAGGTGGTCCGCCCGGATCCGGACGAGGTTCTCGCCGAGAACAAGAACACCTTGACCGATGCCTTCTGGAACGATCCGACCGGCACGGACATGTCGAAGCTCTTTGCAACCAGGATCGAGATCTCATGCTGAAAGCCCGCAGGATCGGACGTCTGGTCGCCGCGACGCTGATTGTCACGGCACTGTCCGCAACGCTTGCAGCCGCCCAGTCGCCGCTCGGCATCGGCACAGCCGAACCGGCATTCAACACGAGCGGGTTTCTCGGCGGCTTCTTCGCCTGGGTAAATATGGAGCAGCAGGGCTTCTACCGCCTGATGACCAACGCGCTGAAGGGCATGCGCGAAAACCCCTGGCATCTCTGGTCGCTGGTCGGGCTTTCCTTCACCTATGGCGTTCTGCACGCGGCCGGGCCCGGCCACGGCAAGGCGGTGATTTCCTCCTACATGATCGCCAACGAGACGGAACTGAAACGCGGCGTCATGCTGTCGTTTCTGTCCTCGATCCTGCAGGGCGTTGTTGCGATCCTCCTGATCGGCGCCGTCTATCTGCTTTTGCGCGGCACCTCGATCAGCATGACCGATGCCACCCGATCGCTCGAAATCGCCAGCTACGCGCTGATCGCAGCGTTCGGCGGCTGGCTGCTTCTGCGCAAGCTGCGCTCGATGCTGCGCCCGTCGGTCGCGCTCGCGACGGCAGGCAACGCGCCGGCGCATGCGCACCACGCTCATGACCACCACCACGATCATGCGCACCATCACCACGATCACGGTCATGATCACCACCATCACCATGGCGCCGGTGAAGTCTGCTCCAGTTGCGGGCATGCGCACGCCCCTGACCCGTCGATGCTTCGGGGTGATCGGTTTGCCCTTCGCGAGGCCTGGTCGGCCGTCATAGCCGTCGGTCTGCGTCCCTGCTCCGGCGCGCTGATCGTGCTTTCCTTCGCGCTTTTGAACGGCCTCTATCTCGGCGGCGTGCTCTCGGTCCTTGCGATGTCGATCGGGACCGCGATCACCGTTTCGATCCTCGCGACCATGGCGGTGACCGCCAAGGGCGTCGCACTGCGCTACGCGTCTAGCACGACGTCAGCGGCGCGCATCTCGAACGGCATCGAGATTGCCGGCGCCCTGCTCGTTCTCATTCTCGGATTGATCCTGCTCGGCGCGGCCCTTCAGGGCTGACGGCGGCACTTGCAGCACCGCGCGTCCTATCGGACGCGCGAAGGACGCTGTAGCGTTTTGCATTGCTGCATGTTTTTGTCCTTTAGTCGGCTACGATCAAAGGAAACTTGCAGCAGGCTCAAAGCCCGCGCTTGCGCTGATAGCGGGCCCGGAGCCAAAACAACAGGAAGAAGCCAAGCACGAAGATCACCCCGAAGGCGGCGGCGAGCCACGGCGAGATATCGCCAAGCTTCAGCATGATCGACGGCAGCACGAAGAAGCCGAGGCCGGCGACGACGAGAATGATGGCTGCGGCGATCGCCGGTGACTTTTCCTTGGTCTGCATGGTCCCTTAGCCGTTGTCTGGCGCAGTGGAGGTTGCAGGCGCTACTTCGACGCCTGCCGCTCCAGTTCCGCACGAATATCTTCCAGTCGCCGTATCTGACGACCATCCGCGTCGAAGTTATCAGCTGCGAGCCAGGTTTCGAATGCGGCATTGAGCAGCGGCCATTCGCTGTCGATCATTGAAAACCAGGCCGTGTCGCGGTTGCCGCCCTTCGAGATCATATGCTGGCGGAAGATGCCCTCGAAAGTAAAGCCCAGGCGCGCCGCGGTCTTGCGGCTCGCCATATTCTCGCTGTTGCACTTCCATTCGTAGCGGCGGTAGCCCAGATCCTCGAAAACGTGTTTCGCCATCAGGTAATGGACTTCGGTCGAAAGCGGCGAACGGGCCATGGCAGCGCCATGCGCGACGGACCCCACTTCGACGACGCCATTGGCCGGGTCGGGGCGCATGTAGTTGGCCATGCCGACGACGATGCCGGTCGCCTGGTCGCGGAACACCTCGGTAACCCAGCTGGATTTTTCCTGTGCCGCCGTCAGCCAGGCGTCGAAGTCTTCGATCCCGGCGAAATCCGGTTGCGCGAAATACTTCAGCAACGGATTGATCGCCATCCCGCCGAGACCGTCCCACAGGTCCTGCAGATGCCGCTCGCGCTCATAGGGTTCAAGCTTGACGAAACGCCCCTCGAGCGCGACACCCTTCGGTGCCGGGCATCCTTTCCAGTCTTTCAGATCACGCATCGGCCGCTCCTCCTGTCCTTGTCATTTGGCATAGGCCAGAGGAGCACCCGAGACAAATTCAAACTGGTGATGAACCCATGAGAGCTTGGCGGGGTTTTACGCCGTGGCTGGCGCCTTCGCTGACGAAACGGTCGCCTCGATGTGGTCGACCAGCGCATCCGGCAGACCAAGGCGGCCGGCAAGCAGGTCGAGATAGCCGCGTTCCGCGCGTGTTTCCGGTTCAATCGTGAGGCGCGACGCAGTGTAGACCTCCACGCGTTCCTCTTCCGTTTTTGCCGCGCCGACGATCGCGTCGATATCGACCGGGTTTGCAAGCTCGCTCTCCAGGAAGGCTGAGGCATCCGCCGAAAGGCCGGAAACCGAGAGCTTGTCCATGATGTGCCGGCGTTCGGCTTCGTCGATGTGACCGTCCGCGCGCGACGCTGCGATCATGGCGCGCACCAGCGTCAGCGCGAAATCGTGACTGACAGCCTCCGGCGCGGACGCAAAGCCGGAATCGGCCGGCGGCGGCAGCAGTTCCGGTTCGCCCTTGGCGACCGTTGCGCCACCTGGCGTCGTGCCGGCCTGGTAGTTTTTGTAGGCTTGATAACCGAGCCCGGCGATTGCGGCGAGGCCACCAAGAACGGCGGCGTTGCCGGTCAGCTGGCGGCCGGACTTGGTGCCGAGCAGGACCGCTGCAATCGCACCCGTGGCCAGCGGATTGTCCTTGGCAAGCTGCGTCACCTGGGTCGCGCGATCACGCACCGAGCCGCCGGCGCCGGGCACCTGCGATCCCAGAAACTGGTCCAGCAATTTCTTCGCGTCGAACATGGGTCTCGCTCCTTGTGGGTTCGGTTTGTCGGTTCGGGGCGGGTGGGGTCGAACGAAAGGGTGCGCCGCCCGCGCACCCACTGTCGAATGGATTGAGACATAGGAACGTTGCGGGGAAAATACAAATTCGCGTCAAAGACGTAGGCCCCAAGAAAAAGGCCGGGCTTGCGCCCGGCCTATTCAGTCTCTTCTGTACGTACGATCCGCTCAGCCTTTGAGCGTGAAGGCTTCCGCCGCAAGCTTGGTGATGCCGGCCCAGTCGCCCTTGGCAACCAGTTCCTTCGGCGCGACCCAGGAGCCGCCGACGCAAACGACGTTCGGCAGCGTCAGATAGTCGCGGGCGTTGGAAAGCGAGATGCCACCGGTCGGGCAGAACAACGTTCCGGCAAGCGGCGAGGAAAGGGACTTCAGATAGGCGGCACCGCCGGCCTGTTCGGCCGGGAAGAACTTCAGCACCTCATAACCTTCTTCGCGCAGGCCCATGACCTCGCTTGCGGTCGCCGCACCCGGAAGCAGCGGCACGTCGTGATCGTTGGCAACATCGATCAGTTCCTGCGTCGTGCCGGGGCTGACGATGAACTTGGAGCCAGCCTCGACTGCCGCCTCGAACTGGGCGGCGTTGAGGATGGTACCGGCGCCGGCGACCGCGCCTTCGACTTCGTTGGCAACGGCGCGGATCGCCTCAAGTGCTGCCGGCGTGCGCAGCGTGATCTCGATCGCCTTCAAGCCGCCGGCAACGAGCGCACGCGCCAGGGGAACGGCGGTCGCCACGTCGTCGATCACCAGCACCGGAACGACCGGCGCCAGTTTGAGGGTTGAAAGAAGCCTGTCGGATTTCGCGCTCATGCCGATCGTCCTTTTTAAAACGATTGAATATGCCCCCCGCATACCCCGCTCGACGCCACTTGTCGAGACCGACGGCTGCAAGACAGTCGCGCCGAATATAAGACAAGTATAAAATGGCATCGACAACAAAGAGATGGCTTGAGCCTTCGCGGGAAAGCTATAGGTTGATCGCGGTCGAGCCCCTCAGAACGGCGGATATTCCATGGCGAAGGAAATAGAGCGCAAGTTCCTGGTCGCCTCGGACGGATGGCGGGAGCATGCGGACAAGGGCATCGAGCTCAGACAAGCCTACATCGTGACCATGGACGATCGGTCGCTGCGGGTGCGCATCCACGGCAACAAATGGGCGCGCCTCACCATCAAGATCGGCAAGTCGGCGCTTGTGCGCAACGAATACGAATACGACCTGCCGATCGACGATGCTCGCGAGATGTTGACCCAGGCGGTTGGCATCGTCATCGAGAAAAGGCGCTACCGCATTCCGCACAAAGGCTTCACCTGGGAAGTGGACGTCTACCAAGGCGCACTCGCTGGCCTGGTGGTCGCCGAGGTCGAGATGAAGCGCGAGACGGACAGGCCGTCGTTACCCGACTGGATCGGGCGAGAGGTCACCGGTGATCGCCGCTATTCCAACCAGTCGCTTGCCACTGAAGGGCTGTTGGAAACGCAGTCATGACCTATGCCTTCCGGCCGGACCAGCCATTTACCGATGACTTCCGCGCCATCGCCGCAGAGCAGCTGACGCAAGCCGTAGCGACACTGCAGGATCGGCCGGACGGCGTGCACGAGGCCATTCACAACGCTCGCAAGAACTTCAAGCGGCTGCGTGCGCTCTACCGGCTTGTTGCGGCCGATGCGCCGCATTTCCAAAACTACGAGAATGCCCGCATTCGCGGCATGGCCCGCAACCTTTCAGCCGTGCGCGACGCGGCAGCCCTCGTCGAGAACGCCCATTATCTCAGGACGACGGCTGGCAACGACGACGAGGAAAAGGCACTTTCGCACGTCTGCGCGCACCTGACGACACGTCGCGACCGCATTGCGGCAGCTGCAACGGATATCGAGGACCGGATCGCAGCGACCATCGTCAATTGCGAACAGGCCCTCGGTGCACTCGGCCAGGTGACATTCGACGACCGGCGCCGCAAGACCGCAGACCGGCTGACGAAGGGATGGCAGCGAACGCTGAAGCGCGCCGGGCGCGCCCGTGAGGCATGTGGAGCGACAGCCGAAGCCACCGCGTTCCATGAACTGCGCAAGCGGGCGCAGGACTACCGCATGTATCTCGGCCTGATGCGCGAAGCCTGGCCATCCGCGATGCAGGCCAAGCGAAGCGAGACCAAGGCGCTGGTCGACACCCTCGGCCACCTCCACGACCTCGCGGTCATGACCCAGTTGATCAACGAGGATCCGGCCTTGGTCGGCAACAGCCAGGACCAGGCGCATCTCATCGCCGTGGTGATCGCACGGCAGGAAATCTTGCGCACGGACGCGCTCAAGCTCGCCACCGTCGTTTTCCAGGAAGAGCCGGAGCGCGAAAGTCAGGCGGTCCGTCTGCTTTGGCTTAAGGCCGGGCGTGACTAGCGAAGAAGATCGGCTGCCATTTCGCCTGACAAAATCATGCACGCCGACGGGCGCCGGATTGGACCCGCAGGCGGTCGTGATTGCGCTGACGGCGCGAAAGCTGTATTGGCACGGGCCATGACCGACATTTCCACGACCCCGCGCCCTGAGACCCATGGTGAGATGCCTGGCCAGTTTCTGGTGGCCGCGCTCTATCATTTCGCACGCTTCGCGCGTTTCGCCGAGTTTCGCGAACCGCTGCAGGCCGTCTGCGACGAAAACGGCGTCAAGGGCACGCTGCTTCTGGCACATGAAGGCATCAACGGCACGATCGCCGGCACCGAAGCCGGCATCGCAACGGTGCTTGCCTTCCTGCGGGCGCAGCCGGAACTCGGCGCGCTGGAACACAAGGAAAGCCGCGCCTCCTCCATGCCCTTCCTGCGCATGAAGGTTCGGCTGAAGAAGGAAATCGTCACCATGGGCGTCGAGAACATCGACCCCAACCGGATCGTCGGCACCTATGTCGAGGCGAAGGACTGGAACGCGCTGATCTCCGATCCCGATACGATCGTCATCGACACGCGCAACGACTACGAAACGGCGATCGGCATCTTCAAGGGCGCGGTCGATCCGCAGACCAAGACCTTTCGCGAGTTCCCCGACTGGGTGCGCAACCATACCGGCCTGCACAACAAGCCGAAGATCGCCATGTATTGCACCGGCGGCATCCGCTGCGAGAAGGCGACCGCCTTCATGAAGGAACAGGGCTTCGACGAAGTCTTTCACTTGAAGGGCGGCATCCTGAAATACCTCGAAGAGGTTCCGCAGGAAGAGAGCCTCTGGGAAGGCGCGTGCTTCGTCTTCGACGACCGCGTCTCGGTGACCCACGGTCTTGCGGAAGGCGAGCACACGCTCTGCCATGCCTGCCGCCAGCCCCTGACCCAAGCCGACCTCGCCTCGCCGCATCACGAGGACGGTGTGTCCTGCATTCATTGCCACGAGGTCCGCACCGACGAGGACCGCGAGCGCTACCGCCAGCGCCAGAGGCAGATCGAGCTTGCCAAGAAGCGCGGCGAACGCCACCTCGGAAGCTGAAGCGGGCTCCGAAGAATTTGCCCCTCATCCGCCTGCCGGAAGAGGGTTCGTCCTCGGATTGAACCCGAACAGAGGGGCAGTCCCTGCCGAGACGTCCTATCCCGGCAACGCCTCGCACTCATCGAGCGTCAGCACGCTGCGGTCCCATTCGTGGCGGCTGCGGGTGAAGATCGCGTCGGTCGGCTGAAACACCGACAGGTCGTCGAGCGTGCCGGCATAAATCGACCAGCGCTCGTCGTCCGGCGGGCCGGAGCCGAAGAGCTGGCTGCCGCAGATCTCGCAGAAGTAGCGGATCGTCGGGTTGCCGTTTTCGGCCAGTTTTTCATAGGAGCGGCACGTGCCCGATATCGTTACATCCGTCCGGTCGAAGATCATGTAGCAGCAATGGCCGGTTCCGGTCGCGCGCTGGCAGTCGCGGCAATGGCAGAAGCCCGAAAAGAGCGGCATGCCTTTCGCCTCGTAGCGGACCGCGCCGCAGAGGCAGCCGCCTTTCATGATACCCATGGTTCGTCCTCCTCGAAGAGGACGAGGATAGCCAAGCGACATAAGCGGTCAAAGAAAAACCGCGCGCCGCAATTGCAGCGCGCGGTCCAAGTTTCTCTTTGGCAGAAAAGCTTACCAGCTCGGGATCAGCGCGCCCTTGAAGGTGTCGTTGATGAAGGTCTTCACCTTTTCATCATGGTACGATTCGACCAGCGTCTTCACCCACGGAGCATCCTTGTCGGCCTTGCGCACCGCAATGACGTTGGCGTAGGGCGACTTCTCGCCTTCGATCGCGATCGCGTCCTTCTTCGGGTGCAGGCCGGCTTCCATGGCGTAGTTGGTGTTGATGACGGCGGCATCGACGTCCTGCAGCGAGCGCGGCAGCTGGGCGGCGTCGAGCTCGGCGAAGGTGATGTTCTTCGGGTTCTCGGTGATGTCGGCCGGTGTCACCTTGAGGCCGGCTTCTTCCTTGACCTTGATCAGGCCCTTGGAGGCGAGAACGAGCAGCGCGCGGCCGCCGTTGGTCGGGTCGTTCGGGATGGCGATCGTCGCGCCGTCCTGAAGTTCGTCGAGGCTCTTCACCTTCTGCGAATAGACACCCATCGGCGTGGTGATGGTGGTGCCGACGCTGACGATCTCGAAGCCGCGATCGGCGATCTGGTTGTCGAGATAGGGCTGGTGCTGGAACGAGTTGGCGTTGAGGTCGCCATCGGCCAGCGCCTGGTTCGGAACGACGTAGTCGGAGAATTCGAGGATCTCGATGTCGAGGCCCTTGGGGGCTGCGACTTCCTTTACCTTCTCCATGATCTGGGCGTGTTCGCCCGGCGTGACGCCGACCTTGATGGTCTCGGCAAGCGCCGTTCCGGCGGTGAGAGCGGCAATCGCCGCCGCGATGATGAGCTTCTTCATGGGTGTCTCCTTGTTCACGTTCAGTCTTGGGAGGAAGTCAGGTCTTGCGGTTTTTCTTGTCGAACCGTCGCGCCAGGCCGTCGCCGGCGCTCTGGACGAGCTGCACCAGCACGATCAGCACGATGACGACGACAAGCATCACGTCGGGCATGAAGCGCTGGTAGCCGTAGCGGATGCCGAGGTCGCCGAGCCCGCCGCCACCGACCGCGCCGACCATCGCCGAATAGCCGATGAGGCTGACAGCGGTCATGGTGAGCGCCAGCGTCAGCGCCGGGCGCGCTTCGGCCAGCAGCACCTTGAAGACGATCTGCATCGGGGTCGCCCCCATGGCGCGCGCCGCCTCGATCAGCCCCTTGTCGATCTCGCGGATCGCCGCTTCCACCAGACGGGCAACGAAGGGAATGGTCGCGATCGTCAAGGGCACGATCGCCGCCTTGGTCCCGATCGAGGTGCCGGTCAAAAGCCGGGTGAAGGGAATGATGGCGACGACGAGGATGATAAACGGCGTCGAGCGCGTGGCGTTGACGATCAGCCCGACGATGCGGTTGATCGTCGGCGCCGGGAACAGTTCTCCCTTGCCGCTGGTCGCAAGGAAGATGCCGATCGGCAGCCCGATCAGCGATCCGATCAGGCCGGCGATCGCGACCATGTAGATGGTGTCGACGGTGGCGCCAGCGATGCGCAGCAGAATATCAGGCGACATAACCGAGCACCTCCGTGACCAGGCCGTTTTCGGTAAAGAAGCGTTCGGCGCGCGCGGATGTCTCGGCATCCGCGCCATAGGCGACAACCAGCGAGCCATAGGGCGCGCCGCCGATCTCGTCGATCGTGCCGGCGATGATGTTGACCTCGGCGCCGACAGACTTGATCAGCTGCGAGATCAACGGCTTTTCGGCGGCCGCACCAAAGAAGGTAAGCCGCACCACGGCACGGTCGCCGGAAGCCGGTTGCGGCTTCAGTGCGCGCGCCACCGCGTCCGGAAGCTTCGAGCCCGGCAGGCCCGAAAGCAGCGCCCGCGTCGTCTCGTGCTTCGGATGGGTGAAGACGTCGAAGGTGTGACCACGCTCGACGATGCGGCCGTGGTCGATGACGGCAACGTCGGAGGTTACGGCCTTCACCACCTCCATCTCGTGGGTGATGAGCAGCACCGTGAGACCGAGATCGGCGTTGATACGCTTCAGAAGTTCGAGGATAGACTGCGTTGTCTCCGGGTCGAGTGCCGATGTCGCCTCGTCCGAGAGCAGGAGCTTCGGCTCGGTCGCAAGCGCCCGGGCGATGCCGATGCGCTGTTTCTGGCCACCGGACAGCTCGGCCGGATAGCGGCCGTGCTTGTCGGCAAGTCCGACAAGATCGAGCAGCGGCCGGACGCGCTGCTCGATGGCGCGCTTGTCCATGCCTGCAATCTCCAGCGGCAGCGCGACGTTGCCGAAGACGGTGCGCGACGAAAGCAGGTTGAAGTGCTGGAAGATCATGCCGACGTTGCGGCGAAGGCTGCGCAGCGCCGCCTCGTCGAGTGCGCCGACGTCGACACCATCGACCAGGACCTTGCCGCTGCTCGGCTTTTCGAGCCCATTGACCAGCCGGATCAAGGTCGACTTGCCGGCGCCTGAGCGACCGATGATGCCGGTGATCGAGCCACGGTCGACCGTCAGCGAGACGTTATCGAGCGCGGTGAACGCGCCGCTCTGGCCAGAGGCGGGAAAACGCTTGGAGACGCCGTCGAACACGACGGCTGCGTCAGCCGATGGCGCTGCGTTTTGGGCGGAAACGCTCATCGTTCGGATATCCCCGAAAGAGGCGCTGTCGAATCGTGCGGGTACATAGGTGCTCTCGGATGTTCAAAACTTGGAGATCCCGACCAGGTCGGGATGGAAGGCGCGTCCGGTCAGGCCGACATTCGACAACGCATTCGGAACAGGGAGCACTTCTCTAGCATCAAGCAACCAGTCAGTTCAACTTTGGCGTCGCATGGCCCGCATGCGACATAATCTACGGCTCTTATGGAGAATTGGCGCACCGTTTCACAGGCATGATTTTTCCGAATATGCTGCCGGACGGCAAAACCATGCTCTTTTGCTGGGCGCCCGCCCGCGAAACGACACATCGCGGCGCCAGCACCTTGGATATCCTCGGCCGAACGGACTGCGCCCGCAGACTTTTCGTGCTAACCGGCGGGGACCACGGATTACGAGGTAGAAAATGCGCATCGTCTTGACCGGAAGCTCGGGCCGCATCGGCCGGGCGATCTACAACGCGCTCGCCGCAGACCATGACGTTATCGGCATCGACCGCACGCCTTTCGGCACGACGGCCATTGTTGGCGACCTCGTCGACGGCGAACTGCTGGAGCGCGTGATGGAGGGTGCCGACGCAGTGATCCATACCGCCGCCTTGCATGCGCCGCATGTCGATGCGGTAGACGACCAGGAATTCGAGCGCGTCAACGTGATGGGCACGCATCTGGTGATCGCCGCCGCACAGGCTGCCGGTGTCGGCCGCATCGTCTTCACGAGCACCACGGCGCTCTATGGTCATGCGGTCAGGGACGGCAGCTGCGCCTGGATCACCGAAGAAACGCCACCGAAGCCCCACACGATCTACCACCATACCAAGCTTGCAGCCGAAGCCTTGCTCGAAAACGCCGCCGATCGCGCTCTTTATGTGCGGGTGCTGCGCATGTCCCGGTCTTTCCCGGAGGCGGCGGACAAGGTGGCCGGCTACCGCCTGCATCGCGGCATCGATGTGCGCGATGTCGCGGCAGCGCATGTAGCGGCACTCGACAACGGCGGACCGGCCTTCCAGCGCTACATCATTTCAGGCGAGACGCCGTTCCTGCCGACCGACTGCCGCCGCCTGGCAGAGGACGCAGCCGGCCTGCTGCGCGAGCGTGCACCAAAACTGTCGCAGGCCTTTGCCGATCGTGGCTGGACGCTGCCCATGACAATCGACAGGGTCTACGACCCGAGTTCCGCGATTGAAAAGCTCGACTGGAAGCCACGCTTTGGATTCAAGGAAGTGCTGGCGCAGCTCGACCGGCAGAGTCTGGAAGTGCTGCCGGTTCGCTCGCTGTCTTGAAACCGAGATCCTCGCGGGCGGCTTAAACCGCCCGCACACTTGTCAGCCGTGGTTGCCCTTCGGGAACTGTTCGGCGAGTGCCTGATACCACTGCCCGCTCTTCTTGATGGTGCGGACCTGGGTGTCGTAGTCGACATGCACGATGCCGAAACGCATCTTGTAGCCCTCGGCCCATTCGAAATTGTCCATCAGGCTCCAGGCGAAATAGCCGCGCATCGGATAGCCCTCGGAGATCAGGTCGGCCGTCACAGACAGGTGCTCGGCGATGTAGTCGAGCCGCGGCTGATCGTCGACGATGCCGTTCTCGACGCCCATGTTGTAGCAGGCGCCGTTTTCGGTGATGTAGCAGTCGGGCAGCTGGTATTTGGCGTTGAGTGTCCTGACCAGGCTGCCGAGCGCCGGCGCGTAGACTTCCCAGCCGATATCGGTCTTCGTCTCGCTCACCGGCTTGGCGTTGACCGTCGCCGGATACTCGGCACCCTTCGTCGGGTCGTCGCTGACGCGCATCGGCGTGTAGTAGTTCAGCCCCCACCAGTCGAGCGGCCGGGAGATCGTCTCCATGTCGCCGTCTTCGATTAAGGGCATGCGATGGCCGAGCGCGCTCATGAAGCTCTCGGGGTATTCCCCTCCAAAGATCGGGCCGAAGAACACGCCGTTGTGGAAGTCGAAGGCGCGGTCGGCGGCTGTCTTGTCGGCTGCACTGTCGCTGCCCGGATAGACCGAATGCGCGTTGATGACGATGCCGGCCGGCAGGTTCGGCCGCTCGGAGCGGATAGCATCGACGCCGAGCCCGTGCGCCAGGTGGGTGAAATGCAGCGCGTGCAGGGCCGCGTCCATGTTGCGCTCACCCGGCGCATGAATGCCGTAGAGGTGGCTCAGCCAGACCGAGCACCAGGGCTCGTTGAAGGTCGCGACCGCATCGAGCCGATCGCCGAGGCGGGCGATGACCGTCTTGGCATAGCGCTGGAAGGCGTAAGCGGTCGTGCGCGCGGTCCAGCCGCCGTCGCCCATCAGCGCCAGCGGCAGGTCCCAATGGTAGAGCGTCGCATAGGCCTTGATGTTGCGGGCCTTAAGCCCGTCGACCAGGCGATCGTAGAAATCGAGGCCCTTCTCGTTGATCGGACCGGTACCCTCGGGGATGATGCGCGGCCAGGCAATCGAAAATCTGTAGGCATCGACGCCAAGGCTCTTGATCAGGTCCAGATCCTCGTCCAGCCGGTTGTAGTGGTCACAGGCGATATCGCCATTGTGCCGCCCGAAGACGCGGCCCGGCATATTGGAAAAAGCGTCCCAGATTGACGGCTTGCGGCCATCGGCCTTGGTGGCGCCTTCGATCTGGAAGGAGGCGGTCGCCACCCCGAATACGAAATCGCCCGGAAAGCGTTCAGCCAGAATCTTGGGATCGGTCATCTCTTTGGTCTCGTCTCGTTCCGGCCCCGCTATCAGCGGGGCCACGTTGTTTTCTCGTGTTCTGAGGTCGACCTAAAGCCGTGCCCGCAGATGTCAACTCGCGAAAAAGGGCGGGAAAGCCCGCCCTTCCGCCCGCCTGAGGCGTCGCTTACACCTTTACCCACGCACCATTTCGTTTGGATGACTGGACGCAGGCGTCGACAAACACCATGCCCTTCATGCCGTCGTCGATGGTCGGATAGGTGACGGCCGGATCGACCGTCTCGCCCTTGCGCTTGGCAAAGATCGCGCGCGCCGCTTCGCTGTAGATATTGGCGAAGCCTTCAAGGTAGCCTTCCGGATGGCCCGACGGCACGCGGCTGACACGGTTGGCCGCAGCGCCAGCACCCGCGCCGGCACGGGTGAGCAAGCGCTTCGGCTCGCCGAACGGCGTGTACCAGAGATAGTTCGGATCCTTCTGCGTCCATTCGAGCCCGCCCTGGGTGCCGTAGACGCGTACCATCAGGCCGTTCTCGTGGCCTGGCGCCACCTGGCTGCACCAGAGCAGCCCCTTGGCGCGTTCGCCGTCTTTCTTTTTGAAACGCATCATCACATGCGCATTGTCGTCGAGCTGACGGCCCGGCACGAAACTGTCGAGATCGGCCGACAGCTCCTCGAGCTCAAGCCCCGAGACGAAGGCGCCGAGATTGTAGGCATGCGTGCCGATGTCGCCGGTCGAACCTCCGGCGCCGGACCGGGCCGGATCGGTGCGCCAGGCCGCCTGCTTCTGGCCGGATTGCTCGATGTTCTCAGTCAACCAATCCTGCGGATATTCCATCTGCACCAGCCGGATAGCGCCGAGTTCGCCATTTGCGACCATCTCGCGCGCCTGACGCACCATCGGATAGCCGGTGTAATTGTGGGTCAGCACGAACAACGCGTCGCTCTCGTCGGCCGCCTTCTTCAGCTTCTTGGCGTCGCCAAGCGTCGAGGTCAGCGGCTTGTCGCAGATGACGTGAATGCCGCGCTTCAGGAACTCCTTGGCCGCGGCGTAGTGCACGTGGTTCGGCGTTACGATTGCGACCGCCTCGATGCCATCCTTCAGCTTGGCTTCGCGGATCGCCATCTGCTTGAAGTCGGAATAGACGCGCGACGGATCAAGCCCAAGCTCGCGGCCCGAGCTTTCCGCCTTCTCCGGCGTCGACGACAGCGCGCCGGCCACCAGCTCAAAATGATCGTCGAGCCTGGCTGCGATGCGGTGCACCGCGCCGATGAAGGCGCCGGAACCACCACCCACCATGCCGAGCCGGATGCGACGCTCGCGCTTCTCGCTCGTTCCTTCGATTGCCATAGTCTTCTCCCCTGTTTCCGTTCCGTGTGTTGTGTTGTTTGTCGCGGCTGATGCCCCTCATCCGCCTGCCGGCACCATCTCCCCCCATGCGGGGAGAAAGGAACTGCCGCACCGCTCGCCAAGTCCCAAGCAACAGCCCCTCTACGCTCTCAACGGGTGCCGTAGCTGCAAGCGCAGCCGCAGTTCGTGTCCCCTCTCCCCGCTTGCGGGGAGAGGGTTAGGGTGAGGGGCAGAAACTCAGATCCCCAGCATGCGCCGGTTGGCGGCCTCGTCGGTGCCAGCGCCGGCAAAGTCGTCAAAGGCCTTTTCGGTGACGCGGATGATGTGGTGCTTGACGAAGTCGGCCCCCTCGCGCGCGCCGTCCTCCGGATGTTTCAGCGCGCACTCCCACTCGACCACCGCCCAGCCGGAAAAATCGTTGGCCGCCATCTTCGAAAACACCGCGCCGAAATCCACCTGGCCGTCACCGAGCGAGCGGAAGCGGCCAGCGCGGTTGACCCAGCCCTGATAGCCGCCATAGACGCCCTGCCGTCCGGTCGGGTTGAACTCCGCATCCTTGACGTGGAACATCCGGATGCGGTCTTTGTAGATGTCGATGTTGTCGAGATAATCGAGGCACTGCAGCACGTAGTGCGACGGGTCATAGAGCATGCAGGCGCGGGCATGGTTGCCGGTGCGCTCCAGGAACATCTCGTAGGTGATGCCGTCGTGCAGGTCCTCGCCCGGATGGATCTCGTAGCAGATGTCGACGCCGTTCTCCTCGGCATGGTCGAGGATCGGCTTCCAGCGCTTTGCCAGTTCGTCGAACGCGGTCTCGACAAGGCCGGCCGGCCGCTGCGGCCAGGGATAGACGAAGGGCCAGGCAAGCGCACCGGAAAAGCTCGCCATCGCATTCAGCCCGAGGTTCTTCGAGGCGGTCAGCGCCAGCTTCACCTGCTCCACCGCCCAGGCCTGCCTTGCTTTCGGATTGCCGCGCACTTCGGGTGCCGCGAAACCGTCGAAGGCCTCGTCATAGGCCGGATGCACGGCGACAAGCTGGCCCTGCAGATGGGTGGAAAGCTCGGTCACCTCGACGCCGTTGTCGCGCGCCGTGCCGGCAAATTCGTCGCAATAGGCCTTCGAGGTCGCAGCCTTCTGAAGGTCGATCAGCCGTGCATCCCAACTCGGGACCTGCACGCCCTTGTAGCCGCAGTCGGCGGCCCATTTGGTGATCGCATCCCAGGAGTTGAACGGCGCCGCATCGCCGGCAAACTGCGCAAGAAAGAGCCCTGGCCCCTTGATCGTCTTCATCCCGATTTTCCTCCCGATGGAACGGCCGAAGATGTCTCGACCCGTCCGGTCAGTTGCCGAAAGGCGGCACAGGAACGTCCTGTTTCCGTCGCAACCGATGTACCTGAAACGTTGCAGGCGCTGCACGCTATCAGATTTTCGACTGGGGGCAACCGGCGAAAGGGCGGATTTCCCGAAGATTTGTAATCGATTTCATTTCTTCTGTTCGAAAAACCGCCGAACGCGTTTCGGAATGGGTCTGAGCGCTTGTAAAGCCGATCTTCGACTGCGGACGCCAAAGAGAAAGGGCGCCATCATGGCGCCCCTTCCCCCCTCGTCCGCCGCTCTCCTCAGACGATCATCCGTATCGCCGGCTGGCAGGCGCCGGATTGGACCTGCCCTGCCGTCCGGCAGATACGGTGAATTGATCGACCAGCCCTTTGAGCGTGGTACTCACCTGCATGAGCGTATGGGTCGCAGCGCTGGTTTCTTCCACCATTGCCGCGTTCTGCTGCGTCATCTGATCCATGTTGGTGACGGCCGTGTTGATCTCGGCAATGCCGGCCGACTGCTCGCGGGCCGAACCTGCGATCGCGTCGATATGGCCGTTGATGTGGATCACCTGGTCGCCGATATGGTGCAGGGCCTCGCCCGTCCTGTTGACGAGCGACACGCCCATCAGCACATCCTCGGCCGACTTGTCGATCAGCTCCTTGATCTCGCGCGCGGCTTCTGCCGATTTCTGCGCCAATTCGCGCACCTCCTGCGCCACGACTGCAAAGCCCTTGCCGGCCTCACCCGCGCGCGCCGCTTCCACCCCGGCGTTAAGCGCCAGGAGGTTGGTCTGGAACGAGATCTGGTCGATGACGCCGATGATCTGGGTGATCTTGCGCGAGGATTCCTCGATCGCGCTCATCGCCGCCACCGCCTGCTCGACGATCGCGCCGGACTTGCGCGCCTCGTCGGTCGCGTTTCCGACGACCCGTCGTGCCTCCTCGGCGCGCGATGCGGCTTCCTTGGAAATGGTGGTGATCTCCTCGAGCGCTGCTGCCGTCTCCTCGAGCGAGGCAGCCTGCTGCTCGGTGCGCCGCGCCATGTCGTCGGTCGCCGACACCAGTTCGCCGGCGTTGTTGGCCGTTTCCTCCGACGCGCCAACGATGGCCCCGAAGGTCTGGTCGAGCTTGCCGAGTGCTGCGTTGAAATTGGAGCGAAGGCTTGCGAACTGCGGCGCGAGTTCCGCCGCGATGACGGCGGTGAGATCACCGTCGGCAAGCCGCTTGAGACAGTTTTCAAGCGCTAAGAGCGCTTCCTCCTGCTGTCCGTTCAAGACCTGCCGTTCGGCCTCCGAGCGCTCGCGTTCCTCCTGCAAAGCCTCGAGATAGACCGAGATGGCATAGTCCATATCGACCATCGCCGCCTTGACGACGGCCGCCACATCCGTGCCGATTTCCCTTGCCTTGTTGCGATAGAGGAAGCCCGTCAGATGGCTCTCGATGACGCTCTTCAGGATGGATTCGATGATCAGCGCATATCCACCGATGTACCAGCGCGGCTCAAGTCCAAGGCGCGCATGGGTTTTGCCGATCGTGGTGACGGCATCGACATATTGCGCATCGAACCTCGCAGAGGCGATCAGCTCCCAGTGTTTCGCCTGTCTCGCCTTCGCCCCCTGCACATGCGCGTCGCTGGCAAAGAAGCGCGCCGTCTCCGGAATGGCGCGGGCCTTGGAGTAGAATTTGTTCAGTGCGGTATCGAGCGAAGCGGAAATGACGGGCAGCGAGCGCGCGAGCGCCGTGCGCTGGGTATCGTCAAGATCGACGAACTGCAGGCGCTCGTTGAGCAGTTTTGTTTTGGAATCGAAGCTGGTCATGCGGTTTGTTCCCCCGGTGCCGCGACAGGACGCATGACAAGTCGCCGCTGCAGCTCAAGGTTCGGCGTACCCTGCACGAGCGTTTTACCACATTGTAAAGTAGAAATAACTGCAAATTGTAGATGATTATTTATGCTATCATGAATTGCAAGTCGATAGCACAAATACAACCGTCGTCAGGGACACACGCGTGTCGACGGTTGCGCACCAATTTCAGGATCGGTCGATAAAGAATTCCATGGAATCCGCCTCCCGGCAACAACCAGAAAGCGCCATCTATTTCCTGCTGTGGAAAAACACACATCCAGGGTGGCAAAATATGACAAAAATCAAGAGCGGCCGGAAAAACATCCGGCCGCCCGTTAGCTTGCTACCCGCGCTCAGACGTAGCGGTTGACGACGTTTTCCAGCAACTCCTGCTTGCCGGACTTCGGTTGCGGGTTGAGGTCGGACTTCAGCACCCAGGCCTCGATCTCCTCCAGCGAGAAACCGCCGTCGAGCATCTTCTTGGCTTCCGGTACCTGCCAGCCGGCATAACGCTGATCGAGCGGGGCGGAGAGTGCCTTGTCCTCGATCATCTTCGCTGCCGCCTTCAGGCCACGGGCGCAGCAGTCCATGCCGCCGATATGGCCGATCAGCAGGTCTTCCGGGTCGATCGACTGGCGGCGCAGCTTGGCATCGAAATTGGTGCCGCCGGTCTTGAAGCCACCGCCTGCAAGAACCTGGTAATAGGCGAGCGCCATTTCCGGCACGTTGTTCGGGAACTGGTCGGTATCCCAGCCGGACTGGTAGTCGTTGCGGTTCATGTCGATCGAACCGAAGATGCCGAGCGCGTTGGCGAGCGCCAATTCGTGCTCGAAGGAGTGGCCGGCAAGGATTGCATGGCCCTGCTCGATGTTGACCTTGACCTCGTTCTCCAGGCCGTAGTTCTTCAGGAAGCCATAGACCGTCGCGACGTCGTAGTCATACTGATGCTTGGTCGGCTCCTGCGGCTTCGGCTCGATCAGGATCGCGCCCTTGAAGCCGATCTTGTGCTTGTACTCGACGACGAGGTTGACGAAGCGACCGAGCTGGTCGAGCTCGCGCTTCATGTCGGTGTTGAGCAGCGTCTCGTAGCCTTCGCGTCCACCCCAAAGCACGTAGTTCTGGCCGCCGAGGCGCTTGGTGGCATCAAGGCAGGTCTTTACGGTCGCCGCGGCAAAAGCGAAGACATCCGGATCCGGATTGGTCGCAGCACCCGACATGTAGCGCCGGTTGGAAAAAAGATTGGCCGTGCCCCACAGCAGGTTGACCCCGGTCTCGGCCTGCTTCTTCTCAAAATGGTCGACGATTTCGTTGAGGTTCTTGGTGTTCTCCGAAAAACTTTTGCCTTCTGGGCGCACGTCGGCGTCGTGGAAGCAGTAGAAGGGAACGCCGAGCAGGTCGAAGAATTCGAAGGCGACGTCGGCCTTCAGCTTCGCCGCGTCCATCGTGTCCTTGAACCAGGGACGCTCGAAGGTCTGGCCGCCGAAGGGATCGCCGCCCGGCCAGACGAAGGTGTGCCAATAGGCAACCGCAAAGCGCAGGTGGTCTTCCATGCGCTTGCCGAGAACGATCTCGTCCTTGTTGTAGTGACGGAAGGCCAGCGGATTGGCGCTGTCGGGCCCCTCATATTTGATCTTGGCGATATCGCCGAAAAATCCTGTGCTCATGGGTTTGGCTCCTCTCAAGGATGATGCGAATGGGATGGATTTCGGCCGGCGTCGCGCACGCGGTACGCGCGGCCATTACGTGCAAGGTAATTGGTTTCATTCCCTCGACCGGCGATATCTCGGGCATCGAAAGACCAAACGAAAGGAACACTTCGATGCACGACTTCAACGCGATCGCCGAAGCCTATGTTGCCGCCTGGAACGCTAGCGATGTTGCAAGCCGCGCGGCGCTGATCGAAAAGGTTTTCTCCGCCAATGTCAGCTATCGCGATCCGATCATGCAGGGCGACGGCCACGCCGGGATCGATGGGCTGATCGCCGGCGTCCAGGGGCAGTTTCCGGGCTTCCGCTTCACGCTGAAGGGCGACGCCGACGGTTTCGCCGATACGATCCGCTTTTCCTGGGCGCTCGGCCCTGAAGGCGTCCCCTCGGTCATCGAGGGCACCGATGTCTGCGAGATCGAGAGCGGCCGACTGAAGTCGGTCACCGGCTTCCTCGACAAGGTCCCGGCCCGCTGAGCGTGCGGCAAGCAGCTTGAGGTGCAGCGTCGTCACGACGCGGCACCCTTGATCGCCGGATAGAGCCGACGGTAGAGCTGGTAACTCTCCTCGTAGGCCGAAACCAGCGACGCGTCGGGCGCGATGGTCTCGGCGGTGCGCGGCGCATAGCAGGTGGCGACGGGATCCGCTCCCGTTGCCGCGATCAGGCCAAGGCGGGCCGCACCGAATGCGGCACCGAAATCGCCGTCGGCAGGAAGATCGACAGGCAGGTCGAGTGCCGTTGCGATCGACTTCAGCCAGTAGCGCGAGCGCGAACCGCCGCCGATCGCGGTGACCCGCGAAAGCGTCGTACCGGCCGCGCGAAGGGCCTCCAGGCTGTCGCGAATGGCAAAGGACACGCCTTCCATCACCGCCTGCGTCAACACCACGCGGCTGCTTTCATGTCCAAGGCCAACGAATGCGCCGCGGATCGCGGCATCATTGTGCGGCGTGCGCTCGCCCGAAAGATACGGCAGGAAGGTGACGCCGCTCGGCGCCTTCAGCTCATCGCCGAGCTCGGCGCTCAAGTCAGCGGCATTGCGACCAGCAATGCCCGAGTACCAGTTGAGCGCGTCGGTCGCCGACAGGATGACGCCCATCTGGTGCCAGGTGTTGGGCAGCGCGTGGCAGAAGGCGTGCACCGCACTTTCCGGATTGGGCAGGTAGCTGGCGTTGGCGGCAAAAAGCACGCCCGAGGTGCCGAGCGAAACGAACGCATGCCCCTCGCCGACCGTGCCCATGCCGCAGGCGGACGCCGCATTGTCGCCGGCACCGCCGGCAACCACGACATCGCCGGAGATCCCCCAGCGGGCGGCGAGTTCCGAACGCAGCCTACCGGCCGCCTCAGTTCCCTCGACCAGGCCCGGCATCTGCGTCTCGTCCATGCCCGTGGCGGCAAGCAGGCTTTCGGACCAGCGCCGCTTGCCGGTATCGAGCCAGGCGGTACCGGCCGAGTCCGACATTTCCGACATGTGCTCGCCGGTCAGCCAGAGGCGCAGATAGTCTTTCGGCAACAGCACCCAGCGCACTTTTGCGAAGATCTCGGGCTCGTTGGCCCGAACCCAGGCAAGCTTCGGCGCGGTAAAGCCGGGAAAAACGATATTGCCGGTGATCGCGCGGAACTGCGGATCTGCGTCGAGCGCTGCCGCCTCGCGAAAGCTGCGGGTGTCGTTCCAGAGAATGCAGGGCCGAAGCACCCGGTCGTCGGCGTCGAGCAGCGTCGCGCCATGCATCTGGCCGGAAAGGCCGATGCCGCGCACGACCGCAAGTTCTTTGGGATGCGCTGCCTTCAAGCCGGCAATCGCCTCTTCGGTGGCGCTGACCCAATCGGCCGGGTCCTGCTCCGACCAGCCGGGATGCGGCCGCGAGACGTCGAGCGCGCCGGATGCCGAGCCGATGATACGCTGGTCGCCGTCGATCAGCATCGCCTTGACGCCCGAAGTACCGAGATCCAGTCCGAGATACATGCTTGCCTCCATTGAGCGGTTCCGGATCAGGAACCGCGTAAATCTAGAGCGTTACGCCGGATCGACCGGCAGGTTGTCCCTAAGGAAAATCTCGATGCGGATGCGCTCCTGCGCCGCGATCACCTGAAGGCCATCCGCGCGGGCCTTCAGGACACGGATGGCGCTGCGCACCTCGTGACCGGCATCCTGATTGAGCAGCGCGTCGATGGTGCCCGAGAGGAGTGCTGCGCGGCTATGCGGCGTCAACTCGTGCGCAACAGTGCAGACTTCCTTCTGCCGTCCCGATGCCTCGAGCGCGGCGATCAGGCCGCGATTACCGGCGCCAAGGCTATAGATGCCGGCAAGGCCGGGGTGGTCGGCAAGCAGGTTGGCAACGAGGCGCTCGACCTCGGCCGGATCGTCGTGGCCTTCGACGACGGACAGGAGGCGATGCCCAGGCGCGCTTTCGGCCATCGCCGCGCTGAAGCCATCGAGGCGGTCGCGATGGTCGCGCACCAGCATCGAGCCGGCGACGATCGCCACCGGACCTTCTCGCCCGCCGAGGAACCGCCCCATCAAGGTGCCGGCGGTCCGGCCAGCGGCAAGGTTGTCGACGCCGGCAAAGTGATCGCGCGTCGATCCCGGCAGATCGGAAACGAGGGTGACGACCGCAATTCCCGCTTCGCGCAGGGCGTCTACGGCCGTGACGACCTCCGGCGCATCGATTGCCACCACAGCGACACCCGCAGGGGCGAGACCGCGCGCACGCTCAAGAGCTGCTGCGAGCGCTGCCGGATCGAAGGCCGGCACGGAGAGAACCGTGATTGCGGTACGCTCGATTGCGGACCGTGCCCTTGCCGCCTCCACCTCGACTGCAAGGCCGCGCATGAAGGTGTTGTCGCCTTCCGGCAGGATGAAGACGAAGGGATAGGTGCGGCTCTTGGCAAGGTTGGCGGCCGCGACGTCGCGGACATAGCCGAGCGCCTCGATCGCACGCTCCACCTTGTCGCGGGTGACGCCGCGCACGCCCGGACGGTTGTTCAAAACCCGGTCGACGGTCGCAAGGCTGACCCCCGCCTCCGCAGCGATATCGTGAACGGTTGGCCTCATGTTTTCCTCCGGGCACTGCCTTTAGAGGAATTTTTGATGTACGTAAATCAAGAATCTGCGGAACGAGGGAAACAAGCGTCGCAGCGTCGGCGGGAAGCCGGTGCAACGCGCCCATTAAACCATTGATAAAAATGACTTAAAAAGTACCAGCCGAGCGTGTTTGCGAGACTAGCCCAGCCGCTTGCTGAAGGCTGTGGTAAAGGTAACCTCGCCATGCATGGCACCAGCCTCGGCGATCACCACGTCCATGAAACCGTCAGTGACGCGCACGACGGCAAAGCCCCCCATATAGGCCGCTTTCGGCTTGATCAGGTCCAGCCCGCCCTGTCGGTAGATCATCGCGGTTTCGTGCTGATGTCCATGGAACAGGCCGATGACGTTGTAGCCCTTTACGACATCGAGCAGCGCCTGGCGCTGGTCCATGCTCCACCAATGCGGCGCGCCATCGCCATCATCGTCGAAGGTCTTGGCTTTCGCGTCCCACACTTCCGTCGAAAACGCGTCCCAGCCATAATGCTGAAACAGGATCACCGGCCGGCCGTCGCCGGCATAGGCGGCAAGGTCCTGTTTCAACCAGGGCAGCGCGTCTACCGCACCCTTGCTTTCATCACCGCCGAAGCGCTGCAATTGCACAAGGTGCAGTCCGCCCCAGTCCCAGGAATAACAGTCCGAAAGCGGATCGTAGTTGGTGACCGGCACCGGCGGTTTGTAGAACACCGTCTGGCGATGATTGAGCTCGACATAGTCGCGCAACTCGCGGCGATACCAGTCGACATGCGGCGGCGGTCCGTCCTGGTCGAGGTCATGGTTGCCGAGCCCGACATAGACGGGCATGTGGACGCGATCGGGTCCCGCCCCTTCCTGGTAGCGGCTGGAGAACTGTTGCAGCTGCCGCCCCTCGCGCGGCTGGCGCACCTGGCCGCCGCCGTCGTCGGTGATGTCGCCGCCAAGCACCAGCCCGAGCGGCTTGCCGATCTCGCGCCCGGCGCCGGCAAGGCCGCTCGGCTTGCCGGCGATCGTCTCCGGCCAGCGCATGGAATGCGCCGCATTTATTGCCGCCACATGACGAAGCAGGTTGGCGTCGGTCTTGCCCTCGCCAGCGCAGTTCGGCGCAAGCCCCTCGATCGAGACGAGGCAGGCGTGGATGTCGTTGGAAAACAGGAAGGTCGCATCGGTCGCCGGAACGGCAGCATGGGCGCGAGGGAACGCAAGCGCTGTCCCCATACCGGCAAGACCCGCAACGAAAGATCGCCGGGAAATGCCATCAGAAACCGATCGCCGCATGCCGCTCCCCCTCTCACACTTGGGACAGAAGTGTGCCGCAAGGTGCAGCTCGCGTAAACCGAGAGCCGCGCCTTGCTTTGAGAGGGGGAGCTAGTGACCGCCGCCGCTCGGGCCGACGCCCTTCGGCTTGCTGATCATCATCACACCGAGGATCAGCGACAGGAACAGCACCGTCAACAACATGAAGATATCGCCAAAGGACAGGATGACCGCCTGCTTCTGCGCCATGCCAGCCAGTTGCTTGATCGCGATCGTCGTACCGTCGAGACCATGGGCGTTGAAGTTCGCGACCATGTTGTTGAACCGCTCCATCGCTTCCGGATTGCCCCACTGCACGTGCTCGGCGAGACGTGCATAGTGGAAGTCCTGGCGCTGCGTCAGGATCGTGTTGATGACCGCCAGTCCCACCGCGCCGCCAAGGTTGCGGGTCAGGTTGAAAAGGCCCGAGGCGCCGCGCATGCGCTCCGGCGGCATCGTGCCAAGCGCGATGTTGTTGATCGGAACCATGCAGAGCATCAGCCCGACACCGCGGAGAATCTGCGGGATGAACAGCTCGTAGAAATCCCAGTCGGCGGTCAGATGCCCCATGATCCAGGTGCCGCTGGCAAAGCTTGCAAAGCCGATCGTCATCAGCACGCGCGGATCAAGCTTGCCCGACAGGATGCCGGCAACCGGCGCGGTGAAGAACATGGCCAGGCCCGAGACGAACATCGTCTCGCCGATCATCAGCGAATCGTAGCCGCGGATGCGCCCGAGATAGAGCGGATAGAGATAGGTAAGGCCATAGAGGCCGATGCCCATCACGAAGGAGAACATCGAGCCGAAGGCGAAGTTGCGGTTGGCAAAGGCCCTGAGGTCGACCACCGGGAATTCCACCTTGAAGGCCCGGTAGAAGAAGATCACCGCGGCGATCACGGTCGCGACCGCCCCCATGACGATGTGATCGTCATTGAACCAGTCGTTGGCGTTGCCTTCTTCCAGAACGTATTCGAGCGAGCCAAGGAAGATCGCCATCGACGCCAGGCCCCACCAGTCGAACTTCTTGAACAGGCCGAGCTCCGGCTTGTCGAAGTCGATGAAGGTCCAGGTGAGCGTCGCGACGATGATGCCCGGGATGACATTGACGAGGAACAGCCAGTGCCAGGAGAAGGCGTGGCTGAGATAGCCGCCGACCGTCGGGCCGATCGTTGGCGCCAGTGTCGCGATCAAGCCGATGATCGGCGACACGATGTTGCGCTTCGACGGCGGGAAGATCGTGAAGGCGGCCGCAAAGACCGACGGGATCATGCCGCCGCCGATGAAGCCCTGAATGGCGCGGTAGACGATCATCTGGTCGATGTTCGTCGCGGTCGCGGCAAGCGCGCTGGCCGCAGTGAAGCCGGCAGCCGAGACAGAGAACAGCACGCGCGTCGAGACGATGCGCGCCAGCGTTCCCGACAGCGGGATCATGATGACTTCGGCAATCAGATAGGATGTCTGCACCCAGCCGATCTCGTCCGAGCCGGCCGACAGGCCCGCCTGGATTTCGGCGAGCGAGGCCGAAACGATCTGGATGTCGAGAATGGCCATGAACATGCCGACGACCATGGCGAAGAAGGCAATCAGCCTCTTCGGATCCATATGTTCCTCGACCTTCGGTGCGGCGGCCGCCACCGAACCTGCTGTTGCCGTTGCGGCCATCGAAGCCACTCCTTGCAAAGGCGCGCCATCAGGCGCGCCGGCGTTTGGGCCCGGTTACTTGGTGGCGGCGACCTTGGTCGCGTCCGGTGCCGTGCGCGTGTCGACATCGACGACGACGCTTAAGCCCGCGCGCAGGTGACCTTCCGCCAGCACGTCGGCCGGCAGCGTGATGCGCACCGGCACGCGCTGGATCACCTTGGTGAAGTTGCCCGTGGCGTTCTCGGCCGGCAGCAGCGAGAAGACCGAACCGGAAGCCGGCGAGATCGAGGCAACGGTGCCTTCGATCGCGTGATCCTCATAGGCATCTACATGGACCTTCACCTTGGAGCCCGGCACAAGATGGGCGATCTGGGTCTCCTTGAAGTTGGCATCGATGTAGAGCTGGTCGACCGGAACGAGCGCAGCCAGACGCTGGCCGGCAGAGACGAGGTCGCCGACCTGGACCGCGACGTTACCGACGATGCCGTCATAGGGCGCCTTCAAAACGGTGAAGCCGAGGTCGCGGTTGGCCTTGTCACGGGCAAGCTCCAACGAACGGATTTCGCTTTCAGCTTCCGTGCGCTGCGCTTCAAGCACGGTGATGCTCGCATTGGCGGCGGCGATGTTGGCGTCAGCGCCCGCAAGGTTTGCGCGTGCCTGGTCGAGCGCCACATCGGCGTTGTCAAGCGAAGCAACGGTGCCGACCGCCTTGGACTGGAGGTCGCTTGCGCGCTTCTGCGCGAGTTCGGCGCCGCGCACCGTCGCTTCGAGAGCCTTCTTCTGCGCTTCCGTCTGGGCAAGGCTTGCCTTGGCGCCAGCGATCTGCGCGTCGAAACGGCTGAGGGCCAACTTCTGGGTGGCGATCTTGGCTTCGGCCTGTTCGGCCGCGATGCGGTAGTCGCCATTGTCGAGGGTGACCAGCGGGTCGCCGGCCTTGACCTTCTGGTTGGCGACGGCGTCGACCTTGGCGACGTAACCCGAAACCTTCGGCGAGATCGTCGCAATATCGCCTTCGATATAGGCGTCATCGGTCGAGATCATGAAGCGGCCGTTGGTCCACCAGTCGTAACCGAACCAGGCACCGGCGGCGAGAAGCGCCAGACCGAGGACAGGAAGAATGGGCTTGCGCGCCTTCTTCTGCGGCGGCGCTGTTTGCGCGACCGGAGCGGGCGCGACGGCTGCCTGCTCTGCTGCGGGCGCCTTCGCCTCGAGCGCAGTTTCCTGAACCGGCTGCGTCTCGAAATTCTCGTCGACGGGACGGACGCGGGCAGCACTGGACGTTTTGGATGCAGACATTGGGCACCGGCCTGGTTAAAGATTGCTGAACGAACTGAACCGTTCGGTTCGATTGGAACTTGACATAGGCCCTTTCTCGTCGCATATCAAGAGGAAATCGAACCGCGTGGTTCGATGACTAATATTTAATGCACGCAGGACGGAAACAAGCGACCACCATGAGCACGGTGAAGACCGGAACGAAGGACGTGATCCAGCCGAATGTCGGCCAGGACGAAGATCTCAATTCGGGCGGCCGCCACGCCGCCGGCGAGGACCCCGCCAAGCGCGAGCAGATCCTCGAAGGCGCACGGCGCGCGTTTCTGAGCCAGGGTTTCGACGCTGCCAGCATGAACGACATCACCCGCGAGGCCGGCGTCTCCAAGGGTACGCTCTACGTCTATTTCGAGAACAAGGAAGACCTGTTCAAGGCGCTGATCATCAAGGGCAAGACGCGGGTGGTCCAAACCGCCAAGCACGCGCTCAACGATCACGACGACGTCGAGGAATCGCTCTATGATTTCGGCGTGACGCTGACGACCAGCATGACCTCCGAAGAGACCATTCGCTCGATGCGCATGGTGATCGGCGTTATTGACCGCATGCCGCATCTGGCCGAGCGCTTTTTCAGCGAGGCGCCCGAGAACGGTTACACCGTGCTCAAGGCGTATCTCGACCGCCAGGTGCCGACCGGCGTTCTCGACATCGACAACACCGAGATCGCCGCCCGGCAGTTTATCGAGATGGCTCAGGCCGGCCTCTTCAAGCACCGCCTGTTCGGCGGCATGTGCTCTGCTCCGCCGCGCGAGCAGATCGAGGCAACGGTGACCGCCGCCGTCCGCGTCTTCATGTCCGCCTACGGACCGAAGAGCTAGACTGGCCGGCACCGGCCCCTGCGGCCGTCGGGGCACTGCAATCCAGCAATTGCGATCAAGCACGCCTTCAGGCAAGACCCTATCAACAGGGCACTGCCAAGGGAGTGATGATGAGTGCCATCGGACGGGCGATCTGGTTTATCGAAAGCCATTTCGCGACAGACATATCGCTGGATGAAATCGCCGAGGCCGCAGGCCTTTCGCGCTTCCATCTCTCACGCGTCTTCGGGCTGGTCACCGGCCGCTCGATCAGCGCCTATATTCGCGCCCGGCGGCTGAGCGATGCCGCCCGCGCGCTTGCCGATGGCTCCGCCAACATTCTTTCGGTGGCGCTCGATGCGGGTTATGGCTCGCACGAGGCTTTCACCCGTGCCTTTCGCGACCAGTTCGGCGTGACGCCGGAAACGGTGCGCAAACAGAGGCACGTTCGAAACATCGAACTGATGGAGCCTTTAAGAATGGACGACACGCGCCAAATCAAGCTCGAACCGCCGCGCTTCGAAGAAAGCCCACCGCTGCTTCTGGCTGGCCTTTCGGAAACCTACGCCTACGGCCGCACCGAGGGCATCCCCTCGCTCTGGCAACGTTTCAACCGCCATTTCGGCAACATACCGAGCCAGAAGGGTAACATCGCCTACGGCGTCTGCAACGACAGCGACGCGGAGGCCGGGACGTTTCGCTACATGGCCGCAGCCGAGGTCAGCGCGATCGACGACTTGCCGGGAGGCTTTTCGACACTGAAGCTGCCGAGGCAGCGCTATGCCGTCTTCCTGCATCGCGGCCACATCTCGGCGATTGCCAAGGTGGCGCACTACGTCTTCGGCACCTGGCTGCCGGAATCCGGGCTTCAGCACGCCGAAACGCCCGATCTCATCGAGCGCTACGATGAGCGCTTCGACCCGAATTCGGGCACCGGCGTCGTCGAAATGTGGATTCCCGTCAAATCGTAAACGGTAAAGCGCCGCCGCAAACGAGCGGCGGCGCTTGTCACGTCCGCAATGTTTCTTAAATACTTTCGGCGATTCTTGCGCGACGACGCGCCACCCAAAGAGAAAGATCGCCGATGCAGGACCTCCTGTTGCTTGCCCAAGACCCTGCCGCCTGGGTCGCCCTCGTCACCCTCGTCGTCATGGAGGTGGTTCTCGGCATCGACAACCTGATCTTCATCTCGATCCTCACCAACAAGCTGCCGGTCGAGCATCGGGAAAAAGCGCGGCGCATCGGCATCGCGCTCGCGCTGATCATGCGGCTTGCGCTGCTTGGTACCGTCGCCTGGATCGTCAAGCTGACGACGCCGGTGTTCGAGGCCTTCGGCCACGGCTTCTCCTGGAAGGACATGATCCTGATCGCCGGCGGCCTGTTCCTCGTCTGGAAGGCGACCAAGGAAATCCACCACAACGTCGACCCGAGCGATCACGGCGAGGACTTCATCGCCTCCTCGGCGATCAACAGCTTCGGCGCCGCCATCGCCCAGATCCTGCTGCTCGACCTCGTCTTCTCGGTCGACAGCATCATCACCGCAGTCGGCATGACGCCGCATCTGCCGATCATGGTCATTGCCGTCATCGCTGCCGTCACGGTCATGCTCGTTGCCGCCAACCCGCTCGCCAACTTCATCGAGAAGAACCCGACGATCGTGATGCTGGCGCTCGCCTTCCTCCTGATGATCGGTACGACGCTGATTGCCGAGGGCATGGGCCTGCACGTGCCGAAGGGTTACATCTACGCGGCCATGGCCTTCTCGGCGCTTGTCGAGATTCTCAACATGGTCGCCCGCAACGCGCGCTTGAGGAAAGCCGGAAAGCTCTAGACGAGCTTACACCCCAACGTCATTGCAAAAGAGGCCCGCATCGTCGATGCGGGCCTCTTTTGTTGCGGGGGGACACCCGTGAAGACACGAGGCCGAGCCGACGGCCGTCAACCGCGAGCCATCGACGACGACGAGAGAGGGATCATTCCTCGTCCTTGCGCCGATCCACGCCGGCGACCCGGCCCCGCGCCTTCTGCCCAACAACGCGTCTGCGCGCGAAACGTTCCCTCATCTCATCGTGGATCAGGCATCCGGCCGATGCCCGACCTCCACCAGGATGTTGCCGGGAATGACGACATAGAGAACGTAAGCGCCGTGACGGTCCTCCGGTTTGTTCACCGCGCAGCCAGATGCCAACAGCCCCTGGTAGGCCTCATCGACCTCGGCGCGTGTCGGCAGCAGGAAGCCGACATGGTAGGTCTGGGCGCCGAGGTTCACCTGGTCGCCGCCGCCGAGCGCGGTGATCGGCGGACTGACGACGAGCACCAGGCCGGAACCGTCCGTCAGGCGGTAGAAGGCGTCCTTGCCGCGCTTTTCGACCAGCGTCAGGCCGAAGTGGTCGATCAGGAAAGTCGCCGTCTCGGCAACGACGGGGCTATGGAGGTCGATATGGTTCAGTCGCATGTCTGCAGTCTCCGTGTTTGAACAACGCGGCGGACTGCGTCGACTTTGCATGACCCGCCGCGGACCGATGCGGGATCGCATCGGAACCACGTCGCGGGTTCGAACGGGACGTTCGAGCAGAGCTTCGCCGGCCATGGACGGCTGCGAAGGGACCGGGCTTACCTTATCCGGTCCTGCCTTTTTCGACCGGACCTCAATACAGGATAATCGGCGACGGCGGAAGATGCGGCCGGGATCAGTTCCGACCGGCGTCCGGATCGACCTTCTGAAGTTCCTGGAGATAGGCATCGAGGCGGTCGAACTTCTGCTCCCAGAAGCCACGGTAGCCGTCGAGCCAGCTGTTGACGTCCTGGAGCGGCGCCGCTTCGAGCCGGCAGGGCCGCCACTGCGCTTCCCGGCCGCGGCTGATCAGCCCGGCACGCTCGAGCACCTTGAGATGCTTGGAGACCGCCGGTAGGCTCATCTCGAACGGTTCCGCCAGTTCGCCGACCGACGCCTCCCCGAGGGCGAGACGGGCAAGAATTGCCCTTCGCGTGGGATCGGCCAGGGCTGAGAGCGTCGTCGACAAGCGATCTTCCGGCATTTTCTAAAAAACCTATCAGTTAAATAACCTTTCGGTTCATTACCGCTCGTGAGTGGCAGAGTCAACAAAAAGTGGCGTAATCCACTTTCCGTTGACATGATCGGCGTTCTATGGTCTCACCCGAGCCATTGGAACGGCCTGCCGATACCGCAGTTGCGGCACCCTTGCGGGCTTTTCCTTCCCATAAAATGCGCGCCCGACGGTCGGAATTCGTCTCCGGCAAGGGGCGAAAAGCACGTCAGACGGGCAAAGACCATGGCAAATTCAGCAGTCCGGGTACGCATCGCACCCTCCCCCACCGGCGAGCCGCATGTCGGCACGGCCTACATCGCTCTGTTCAACTATCTGTTCGCGAAAAAACACGGCGGCGAGTTCATCCTGCGCATCGAAGACACCGATGCGACCCGCTCGACGCCGGAATTCGAAACGAAGGTGCTGGACGCGCTGAAATGGTGCGGGCTCGAATGGTCGGAAGGTCCTGATATCGGCGGTCCCTACGGCCCCTATCGCCAGAGCGACCGCAAGGACATGTACCGCCCGTACGTCGAGAAGATCGTCGAGAACGGCCACGGCTTCCGCTGCTTCTGCACGCCCGCGCGGCTTGAGCAGATGCGCGAGAGCCAGCGCGCCGCCGGCAAGCCTTCGAAGTATGACGGCCTGTGTCTCAATATTTCGGCTGAGGAAGTGACCTCGCGCGTGGCCGCCGGCGAGCCGCACGTCGTGCGCATGAAGATCCCGACCGAGGGTTCGTGCAAGTTCCACGACGGCGTCTATGGCGATGTCGAAATTCCGTGGGAAGCCGTCGACATGCAGGTTCTGCTCAAGGCCGACGGCATGCCGACCTACCACATGGCCAACGTCGTCGACGACCACCTGATGAAGATCACCCACGTTGCCCGCGGCGAGGAGTGGCTGGCCTCGGTGCCGAAGCACATCCTGATCTATCAGTATCTTGGCCTCGAACCGCCGGTCTTCATGCATCTGTCGCTGATGCGCAATGCCGACAAATCGAAGCTGTCGAAGCGCAAGAACCCGACGTCGATCTCCTATTACACCGCTCTCGGCTACCTGCCGGAAGCGCTGATGAACTTCCTCGGCCTGTTCTTCATCCAGATCGCCGAAGGCGAGGAACTGCTGACGATCGAGGAACTGGCGGCAAAGTTCGATTCCGAAAACCTGTCCAAGGCCGGCGCGATCTTCGACATCCAGAAGCTTGACTGGCTGAACGCCCGCTGGATCCGCGAAAAGCTTTCGGAAGACGAGTTCGCCGCTCGAGTCCTTGCCTGGGCGATGGAAAACGATCGCCTGAAGCAGGGCCTGAAGCTCAGCCAGTCGCGCATCTCCAAGCTCGGCGAACTGCCCGATCTCGCAAGCTTCCTGTTGAAGTCCGACCTCGGCCTCAAGCCCGAAGCCTTCGCCGGCGTGAAGTCGACGCCCGAAGAACTGCTCGAGATCCTCAACACCGTTCAGCCGGATCTCGAAAAGATCCTCGAATGGAACAAGGAATCGATCGAAGCCGAACTGCGCGCGATCGCGGAACGCATGGGCAAGAAGCTGAAGGTGATCCTGGCGCCGCTCTTCGTGTCCGTGTCCGGCTCGCAGCGCTCGCTGCCGCTGTTCGACAGCATGGAGATCCTTGGCCGCGCCGTGGTTCGCCAGCGTCTGAAGGTCGCCGCCCAGGTGGTCGCCTCCATGGTCGGCAGCGGAAAGTAAGGAGAGCACGAGATGAACGACAAGACCGAAACCACTGGCCTCTCCTCCGACGTCACGGAAGTGCGCGCGCAGAAGCTGAAGCTCCTGCGCGAGCAGATCGGCGACGTCTATCCGGCGCATTTCCACCGGACGATGTCCAATGCCGAGCTCACCGCCAAGTACGAAGGCCTGGAGCCAGACACCGAGACGCAGGACGTCGTGACCGTTGCCGGCCGCGTCTACTCCTCGCGCAACTCCGGCATGTTCATGGACATCCATGACGCCTCGGGCAAGATCCAGATCTTCAGCCACAAGGACGTCACGAGCGAAGAGGCCCGCGGCCTGCTGCCGATGATCGACATCGGCGACATCATCGGCGTCACCGGCGTCGTACGCCGCACCAAGCGCGGCGAGCTGACGATCAATGCACAGTCGATCACCATGCTGACGAAGTCGCTGCTGCCGATGCCCGAGAAGTGGCACGGTCTCTCCGACATCGAGCTGCGCTACCGCAAGCGCCACCTCGACATCATGACCAACGAGGAATCGAAGCTGCGCTTCCAGCAGCGCAGCCGCATCGTTTCCGGCATCCGCCGTTTCATGGAAAACGACGGTTTCATGGAAGTCGAGACGCCGATGCTGCACTCGGTCTACGGCGGCGCCACCGCCGAGCCGTTCAAGACGCATCACAACACGCTGAAACTCGACATGTACCTGCGCATCGCGCCGGAACTGTACCTGAAGCGCACGCTGGTTTCGGGCCTGACCGACAAGGTCTTCGAGATCAACCGCAACTTCCGCAACGAAGGCGTCTCCACCCGGCACAATCCGGAATTCACCATGATGGAGTGCTACTGGGCCTACGCCGACTACGAGGACATCATGGACCTCGTCGAGCGGATGTTCGGCGAGCTGGCGATGGCAATCCACGGCTCGACCGAGTTTGCCTATGGCGACAAGGAAATCTCCTTCAAGGGTCCGTTCCGCCGCGTGCCGATGCCCGACGCCGTCAAGGAAGCGACCGGTATCGACTTCCTGGCGATAAAGACCGACGCGGAAGCCCGTGACGCCGCCAAGGCCGCCGGCTTCGAGGTCGAGAAGGACTGGACCTGGGGCGAATGCCTCGCCTTCCTCTTCGAAGAGAAGGTCGAGCCGACCCTCATCCAGCCGGCCCACGTTACGCATTTCCCGAAGGACATCTCGCCTTTCGCCAAGGAAGTGCCGGGCGAACCGCGCCTGGTCGAGCGTTTCGAAACCTATTGCAACGCCTGGGAACTGGGCAACGCGTTTTCCGAACTCAACGATCCGGAAGAGCAGCGCGCCCGCATGGTCGAGCAGCTGGAACAGGCGCATGCGCGCGGCGAAAAGGCCAAGCAGCTTGACGACGAGTTCCTCGACGCCATCGACCAGGGCATGCCGCCGGCCGGTGGCCTCGGCATCGGCGTCGACCGCCTGATCATGCTGCTCACCAACGCGCCGTCGATCCGCGACGTCATCCTCTTCCCGGCCCGCCGCCAGAAGGCTGACTGATCAAGGGCAGCATTGCTATCAAACAAAAAAGCCCGGCGTCATCGCGCCGGGCTTTTTGTTTTCGGATCGATAAGGGTTTGGCCGCCACTTGCAGAGCGGTCCTAGTGTCCTGCCGGTGCCTCGGCGGTCTCAGCAGGCTTGGCCTCATGCGCGCCGCCGCTCGCTTCTGCATGCTCGCCACCACCGGCCTCAGCCGCAGCACCCGCTGTCGGCTCCGCCGACGGATCGATGCAGGGAGAATGATCGTCCATGGCCGCCATCAGCTTGCGCACGTCGTCGAGCGCAAGGTCGACCGTCTTGCCGTGAAAGGCGCCGACCGAGTTTGCGGTGCCGTCATTGTAGGATGCGCGAAACATCTCGCTCATACCCGGCACGCTTTGCGGACCGGGCGCAAAAAGCACCTCTGCTCCGATTGCCGCCCCGCGCACCTGGGCCCGCTCCTCTGGTCCGGCAACGTCAAGCACGACCACCTGGTAGAGATCGGCCTTCTCCGCTTTCGCAAGCGCACCCACCACCCGTAGGGCCGTGCGCATGCGCGACTGGCCATCCGCACGATCGGTCTTGACGTGCATGCGGATCCACCGCTGGCCGTTGTGGCTGAGCTTGAGCGTCCGGATCAGCGTGCATTCGAGCCCGGAGGCTTTCGGCTCGTTCATCCGCGTCATCAGCGCGTCGCGGCTGACATAGACGGCAGCGCCGCCGGAGGCGGCAGAGACGCCGAAGGCGGCCGTAAGGATGACAAGCAGCCGTTTCGATGGCCGGATCTTGCCGAGGATAGCCTTCACGCGCGTCACTCCGCCGTCATGTCCAGAATTAAGGGAAGCCCAAAGGCTGAGCCTCAAGACTAGGCCGACGACCTTTCGGAAAGTTTAAATTGCGACGGCGAAAGTTCGGCAGCTTCGCCGCGTGGCGTTCCCACGTAAAGCGGGGCCGGAGCGGCCCGGCATGGGCAAGACCATGCGCTACAAGAGTTCAGCCATCCTTCACTGAGGGGGTGATTGACTTTCACGGCCATCTTGCCTCCATTGCGGGCCGTCAAACACAAGAACAAGAAAAGAAGAACGAAATGCACAAAGTCATCTTTGATACGGATCCGGGCATCGACGATGCGATGGCGCTGCTCTTCCTGCACCGCCACCCGGCCATCGACCTGATCGGCATCACCACCGTCTTCGGCAATGCTTCGGTCGAAACCACCACCCGCAACGCGCTGTTCCTGAAGCGCGAGTGGGGCATCGACGCACCCGTCGCCAAGGGCCTCGACAAGACCTTCAATCCCGACCGCCCGCATGTCGGCTGGCCGACCTTCATCCACGGCGACGACGGCCTCGGCAACATCGACGTTCCCGAGACGATCGACCTGCCGGTCGACCCGCGTCCGGCCCATCGTTTCATCATCGACACTGTGCGCGCCCATCCCGGCGAAGTGACTCTGATCGCCGTTGGCCGCATGACCAACCTGGCGCTGGCGCTGCGCGAGGATCCCGATTTCGCAGCCCTCGTGCGCGAAGTCGTCATCATGGGCGGCGCCTTCGACGTCAACGGCAACATCACGCCCGCTGCCGAGGCCAACATCCACGGCGATCCGGAAGCGGCAGACGTTGTGATGACCGCGCCCTGGCCGGTCACCGTCGTCGGCCTCGACGTCACCACCCAGACCGTGATGACCAAGGCGATGATCGCCGACATTGCCGAGCGGGGCGGCGAAGCGGGCAAGCTGCTTGCCGACATCTCGAAGTTCTACGTGACCTTCTACGAACAGCACGTGCCGGATGGCATGGTCGTGCACGACAGCTGCGCCTGCGCCTATGTCGTCGCACCCGACCTCTTTACCGTCCGAAGCGGCTCGATCCGCGTCGTCTGCGGCGGCATTGCCGATGGCCAGACGATCCAGAGCCCCGACAACAGGCTTTTCCCGCCAAGCCCCTGGGACGACCTTCCGAGCCAGAAGGCCTGCATCGATATCGATGCGGCCCGCACGCTGAAGCTGATCAGCGATACGCTGGTTCTGGGCGGCTGAGCCGAGAGCGGCGTGGCGGTCGTTCCGGCCGCGCCGCAAAAAACTTGAAGACGATGGCTGGCGGAGACGTTTTCGCCGGCTATCTTTCAGTCCATGAAACCGGACGCCCTGCTCTATCCCGCCCCCAAAGGCCTCTACTGTCAGATTGGCGATTTCTACATCGACCCGGTGCAACCGGTCGAAAGGGCGCTGATCACCCACGGTCATTCCGACCATGCCCGCTCCGGTCACGGCCACGTGCTCGCCACCCGCGAAACCATCGACATCATGCGCATCCGCTACGGCGAGGGCTTCTGCGGCACGAGCCAGGCGGTTGGTCTCGGTGAAACTCTTGTCGTCAACGGCGTCGAGATCGGCTTTCACCCGGCCGGTCATGTGCTCGGCTCAGCGCAGATCTCGGTGCGGGCGAACGGCACCCGCATTGTCGCCTCAGGCGATTACAAGCGACGCCGAGACCCGACCTGCGCCGGCTTCGAGCCGGTCGCCTGCGACGTCTTCATTACCGAAGCGACCTTTGGACTTCCGGTCTTCCATCACCCGGACGATCGGGCCGAAATGCGCAAACTGTTGACGTCGCTTGCGCAATTTCCCGAGCGCACCCACGTCGTCGGCGCCTATGCGCTTGGCAAGGCGCAGCGTGTGATCGCCTTGCTGCGCGAAGCCGATTATCACCAGCCAATCTTCATCCACGGCGCCCTGCAACGGCTCTGCGACTACTATCAAGCGCAGGGCATCGACCTCGGCGAACTCCGCCCGGCGACGCTCTCAGCCGACGAGAAGCAGGATTTCAGGGGTACGATCGTGATCGGTCCGCCCGCCGCCTTCGCTGACCGATGGTCCCGTCGCTTCGCGGACCCAATCGCCATCTTCGCCTCCGGCTGGATGTTGATCAGACAGCGGGCAAAGCAGCGTGGCGTCGAATTGCCCCTCGTCATCTCCGACCATTGCGACTGGGCAGAGCTCACCCAGACGATCACCGAGATCGCGCCCGGCGAAGTCTGGGTCACCCATGGGCGCGAAGAAGCGCTTGTGCGCTGGTGCGAGCTTCAGGGCATCGCCGCCCGTCCCTTGCATCTCGTCGGCTACGACGACGAGGGAGAGTGACCGATGCACGCCTTCGCCGAACTGCTCGACCGCCTCGTCTTGAGCCCGCAGCGCAACGCCAAGATCCGCCTGCTCGTCGACTATTTCCGCACCACGCCCGATCCCGATCGGGGTTATGCGCTCGCGGCGATCGCCGGCACGCTATCGCTAAGCACGGTCAAGCCGGCGATGATCCGCGACCTCCTGCTCGAACGCATGGACGCCGTGCTCTTCCGGTATTCCTACGACTATGTCGGCGACCTCGCCGAAACCGTGTCGCTCGTGTGGGAGCCCCCTGCTGGCACGGAGCAAAAGGACATTCCGCTCGGCGCCGCCATCGAGCGTCTGCAGAGGACGGGACGTGCCGATGTGCGCAGCGTCGTGCGCGACATGCTCGATCGCCTCGACACATCAGCGCGTTTTGCCTTTCTCAAGCTGGTGACGGGAGGCTTGCGCATCGGCGTCTCGGCGAAGCTCGCCAAGCAGGCGCTGGCCGACATGGGCGGCAAGGACGCCGCCGAGATCGAGACCCTCTGGCACGGACTGTCGCCGCCCTATCTGCCGCTCTTCCAATGGCTGTCCGGCGAGGGCGAAAAGCCTGTGCTTTCGACGCCCGCCATCTTTCATTCGGTGATGCTCGCCAATCCCGTCGGCGACGGCGATCTCGACGGGCTCGACCCCAAGGATTTTGCCGCCGAATGGAAGTGGGACGGGATCCGCGTGCAGCTTGCCAATATCGGCGGCACCAGGCGGCTCTATTCCCGCAGCGGCGACGAGATCTCGAACGCCTTTCCCGATGTGCTGGAGGCCGCCGATTTCTCCGGCGTCATCGATGGCGAACTGCTTGTCGGCGGCACGACGCGCACCAATCGCGCGACACGCAGCTTTGCCGACCTGCAACAGCGGCTGAACCGCAAGACCGTCGGCCACAAGCTCATCGACGCCTATCCCGCGTTCATTCGTGCCTATGACATACTGTTTTCCGGCGACGAGGACGTTCGCCCGAGAAGCTTCGTCGAACGGCGGGCCCTGCTCGCCGAACTCGTCGACCGTGCATCGCCGCAGCATTTCGACCTTTCGCCACTGGTGCCGTTTTCAACTTGGGACGAACTCGATCGCTTGCGCGCCGACCCGCCCGAGCCCGTGATCGAAGGTGTCATGCTGAAACGGCTCGACTCCCCCTACACGCCCGGCCGTGTCAAAGGGCCGTGGTTCAAGTGGAAACGCGCGCCCTTCAACATCGATGCCGTGCTGATCTATGCGCAACGTGGTCACGGCAAACGGTCGAGTTACTACTCCGACTTTACCTTCGGCGTCTGGACCATCGCCGACGGCAAGGAAACGCTGGTGCCCGTCGGCAAGGCCTATTTCGGCTTCACCGATGCCGAACTGGACATTCTCGACCGTTTCGTCAGGGACAATACGACCGAGCGCTTCGGGCCGGTTCGTGCCGTGCGCGCCGAACCGGACTTCGGCTTCGTCGTCGAAGTCGCCTTCGAGGGCATCAACCGTTCGAGCCGGCACAAGTCAGGCGTCGCGATGCGCTTCCCGCGCATTGCCCGCCTGCGTCAGGACAAGCTGCCGCGGGATGCCGACAGGCTGGAAACGCTGCAGGCGATGATCGAAATGCGAGAGAACCCTGACTAAGACCATTCCAGCGATTTCACCGTTTCGACGATCAATGAAACGGTCTTGCGGAACATCCGGCGCCCCTTCGCGTTGGCCAAGGCAACCAACGGAAAGGTGGTGCCCCATGCCAGCGAAATCCAAGGCACAGCAACGCGCAGCCGGTGCGGCGCTCGCCGCCAAGCGCGGCGACGTCAAGAAATCCAGCCTCAAGGGCGCCTCGCGTGAAATGGAGAAATCCATGACCGAGGGCGAACTCGAAGACCTTGCGGAAACCAAGCACAAGAAACTTCCCGAACGCGTCGGCAACGACCCGAAGGCTTGAGAATAAAAGCGGCACCTAAAACAAGAATTATTAAGACCCTTTTGGGATTATCCGGCTCAAGATGTAGCCATTCGCGTGCCACCGGGGTGTTTTGTGCCTGCCAGACATGCTTTCAACCTCGGAATGAAGAAACTCGCACGAGTTTTGACGCCAAGCTATATCCCGGCGGTCATCGCAGCCTTCGTCGTATGCGTGGCGGGTATCCTCGCAGACAACCAGAACCAGGTCGTGGCCGAAGCGCGAATGCGCGCGAAGGTCGCCGACGAGCTGAACCCGATCCGTTCGAAACTCGAAGCCAACGTCAATGGCAACATCCAGCTCGTGCGTGGACTGATCGGCACGCTCGTCACCGAGCCGGGCATGGACCAGAAGCGCTTCTCAGCACTTTCGCGCGGCATCTTCACCGAACGCTCGCAACTGCGCAGCATCGCCGCTGCGCCCGACCTGGTCGTCTCGCTTGTCTACCCGGTTGCGGGAAACGAGAAGGCGCTCGGCCTCGACTACCGCAAGAACGCAGCGCAGCGCGCAGCGGTGATGCGCGTCGGGGATACGGGCCAGATGGTGCTTGCCGGACCGGTGGACCTTGTCCAGGGCGGGCGTGGCCTGATCGGACGCTTCCCGGTCTCCATCGATGCCGGTGGCGGCAGCAACCGCTTCTGGGGCATCGTCTCGGCAATCATCGACCTCGATCGGCTCTATGCTGACAGTGGTCTGCTTTCCGAACAGCTGGGCGTGGATGTCGCCATCGCCGGACGCGACGGCAGCGGTGCCAGCGGTTCCGTATTCTTTGGCGACCAGAAGATCTTCGAGCAGGCGCCGGTAGCGATGACCGTGCTCTTGCCGGGCGGCTCATGGCATATCGCGGCCGTTCCCAAGGGTGGCTGGCCCGCAACCGCCGGCAACGCCTGGTTCATCCGTGGCCTGATCGTCCTTGGCGGCCTGATGATCATCCTGCCGATGGTGTTGACCGGGCGCCTGATGAGCGAACGGCAAAGCAATATCCGAGCCTTGAGACACAGCAAGGCGCAATTGCAGGAACTGTCGCACCGGCTGAAGATCGCGCTTGATTCATCGCAGATCGGCATCTGGGAACTCGATATTGCCAGCCGCAAACTGCTCTGGGACGATCGGACAAAGGCCCTCTACGGCCACGCCGGATCGGCGCGTCAAGCCTATGACGACTGGAAAGAGACCTTGCACCCGGACGATCTCGACCGGGCAGAACAGGAGTTTGCCGAGGCTCTCGAAAGCGGTCTGGCTTACAATTCCGATTTCCGCATCCGCCTTCCCGACGGCAGTGCCCGCCACGTCCGTGCGATCGGCTCCACCTATGTCGGCGCCGATGGCCGCCGGAAGATCGTCGGGGTCAACTGGGACGTCACCAGCGACTTCGAAACCCGGGAAACGCTGTTCGAAGCCAAGCGTCTTGCCGAAGCGCACAGCGCCGAGCTTGAGGCCGCCCGCCACCGCATGGAGTTCAACGCGCTGCACGATCCGCTGACGGGCCTGCCCAACCGTCGTTTCCTCGATCAGGTCCTGGCCGACCGCAGCAGGCATTTCGACGCGCAAGCCAAGCTCAGCATCTTCCATATGGACCTCGACAGGTTCAAGCAGATCAACGACACGCTCGGCCACGCCGCCGGCGACGAGATCCTGCGTCATGCCGCAGCGCTTCTCAGCGGCAATGCAAATGAGAGGGATTTTGTAGCGCGCATCGGGGGTGACGAGTTCGTCATCGTTCGCCAGAGCGGCGGGGCAGAACCGGACGCCCGGCTCGCCGCCCGCATCATCGAAGCGATGAGCATGCCTGTCCGCTACAAGGATCAGGAATGCCGCATCGGCGTCAGCATCGGCATCGCGGCCCAGAGCCACGCCGCCGACGACCTGTCGCACGTCCTCGTCAACGCCGACATCGCGCTCTACGAAGCCAAACGACGCGGGCGCAACCGCCACGAGACCTTTACGGGCGAATTGAAAACGGCCGTCTTCAAGACCAAGCAGACGGCCGACGAGATCCTGCGCGGGCTCGAACACAACGAGTTCATCGCGCATTTCCAGCCGCAGTTCTGCCCGCGCTCGCTCGACATCATCGGCGTCGAAGCGCTGGCGCGCTGGGACCATCCGACCAAGGGTCTGCTTGCTCCCCACGCCTTCCTGAAGACGGCAGAGGACATCAACGTCGTGGCCGCGATCGACCAGGCGATCCTGGAGCAGGCGCTGTTCCAGATCTACCGCTGGGAAGCGAACGGCATCCGGATCCCCAAGGTCTCGGTCAATCTTTCCTATGCGCGGCTTCACGACGAAAACCTGATCGATCGCCTCGAACAGTTGCAGATCCCGGCGGGTCGCCTGTCCTTCGAACTCCTGGAGTCGATCTCCTTCGATGAGAGCGACGTGACGGTTCTGTCCAACATCCGTCGGATCAAGGAACTCGGCATCGACATCGAGATCGACGACTTCGGCACCGGCTACGCCTCCATCGTCAGCCTGTTGAAGCTGACCCCGCGGCGACTGAAGATCGACCGCCAGCTCGTGCTTCCGATCCTCAATTCGGCTGCGGAAAAGCGCCTGGTCGAATCGATCATCGATATCGGCACGTCGCTCGGCATCGAGGTGATCGCCGAAGGTGTCGAGACCCTCGAACACGCGCATATCCTCAAGGAGCTCGGCTGCCACGGATTGCAAGGCTACGCCTTTGCCCGGCCGATGAGCGCTAACGATCTGGCCACCTTCGCCTTCGAGCGCCGCTGGCTCGCAGCCTGAGAGGCGTTCGCGCCTGCGCCAAAAAAGCACGGGTGCGTGCATTTTTCGCATGCTCAAGGCTTGGCAGCCTCGCCGCGAATCGCCATAAAAACAATTGCCTGCCTCCGCCAAGCGGACCTGCCGGCATCATTTGCGACAGTCGCTGACGCGACCGTCCTCCAGGGCCTCTAGAGCGTCCCGCTTCAAGTGATATCACCGAAGGCGGACAAGATGCTCTAGAATCAAAATCCTAGGGTGTCCTTCGTGCGTTCGTCTGAACGCGCGGCTCCCTGGTGCCCGCCCTCCATGACAACCGAACGAAGGGAACGGTACGATCGAATACGCGGGAAAATTGCTTTCTGTCTTCATCCTCGCCCCATTTGCGGGAAGCCTCCTTGCAATCTTCTTTCCGCCCGAGCAGCGCGGTGCGACAGCCTGGTTCGCAGGCGCAATCGCGCTTCTGTGTTTCCTGGTCGCCGCCGGTCTCTACCCCTTCGTTACCTCGGGCGGCGTGCTGCGCTACGATATTGCCTGGCTCCCGCAGCTCGGCCTCAATTTCACGCTCAGGATGGACGGCTTTGCCTGGCTCTTCACGGTGCTGGTCACCGCGATCGGCGTGCTCGTCGTGCTTTACGCCCGCTACTACATGGCCGCGGAAGATCCGGTCCCTCGCTTCCTAGCGCTGTTTCTCGCCTTCATGGGCTCGATGCTCGGCGTGGTCCTCTCGGGCAATCTCATTCTGCTTGCCGTGTTCTGGGAACTGACGAGCATCGTTTCCTTCCTTTTGATCGGCTACTGGCACCACAACGCGCACGCCCGTGACGGCGCCCGCATGGCCCTGACCATTACAGGCACCGGCGGGCTCTGCATGCTTGTCGGCTTTCTCCTGATGGGCCGCATCGTCGGCAGCTACGATCTCGATGTCGTGCTTGCCTCGGGCGACCTCATCCGCAACTCGCCGCTCTACATACCGGTGCTGATCCTCGTTCTGCTCGGTGCGCTGACGAAAAGCGCGCAGTTTCCGTTCCATTTCTGGCTGCCGCACGCCATGGCCGCGCCGACGCCGGTTTCGGCCTATCTGCACTCGGCAACCATGGTGAAGGCGGGCGTCTTTCTGCTGGTTCGGTTGTGGCCGGTGATGGCCGGAACGGAGGCCTGGTTCTGGATCGTCGGCCTTGCTGGTCTTTCGACGCTGCTGCTCGGCGCCTATTTCGCCATCTTCCAGCAGGATCTGAAGGGTCTGCTTGCCTACTCGACCATCAGCCATCTCGGGCTGATCACGGTTCTCCTGAGCCTCGGCAGTCCGCTCGCCGCCGTCGCCGCGATCTTCCATATCGTCAACCATGCCACCTTCAAGGCATCGCTCTTCATGGCCGCGGGCATCATCGACCATGAGACGGGAACGCGCGACATGCGCAAGCTCGGAGGACTGATCCGCTATATGCCGGGAACAGCCGTGCTCGCCATGGTCGCAAGTGCTGCCATGGCCGGCGTGCCGCTCTTGAACGGCTTCATCTCGAAGGAAATGTTCTTCGCCGAAGCCATCGAAACGCACCAGGCCAATATCCTCGACACGATGACGCCCTATGTCGCGACGCTCGCCGGCATGTTTGCGGTCACCTACTCTCTGCGCTTCATCCACAGCGTCTTCTTCGGCAAGCCCCCCGAGGATTTGCCGAAGGTGCCGCATGAGCCGCCGCGCTGGATGCGCGTGCCGATCGAATTCCTGGTGCTCGCCTGCCTCGTTGTCGGCATCATTCCGGCAATCACCATTGGCCCCTTCCTGCACACCGCCGTCGTTTCGATCCTCGGCGCAAGCACCCCCTATTACAGCCTTGCCGTCTGGCATGGCTGGAACCTGCCGCTGATCATGAGCTTCGTCGCACTGGCTGGCGGCATCGGCCTCTACTTCCTGATGCGCAACTATCTTGCCACCAGCGTCGAGGGGCCGCCGATCTTCCGCCTGCTGCACGGCCAGCGCATCTTCGAGCGCGTGCTGGTGACACTATCTTGGAAATGGGCCCGCTGGCTGGAACAGAACCTCGGCACCCGGCGGCTGCAGCCGCAGATGCGCTTCCTCGTCTTCATCGCGGTGGTCGCTGGCGCCCTGCCGCTGCTTCTCACCCATTTCGAGCTGCCTCCGCTTGTCGTGCGCAGCATCGATCCGGCCTTTGCCCTCATCTGGGCCGTCGGCATCGCCTGCGCCATTGGTGCCGCAATCCTCGCGAAGTTCCACCGACTGGCGGCACTCGTGCTGCTCGGCGGCGCGGGTCTCACCACCTGCCTGACCTTCGTCTGGCTGTCGGCGCCGGATCTGGCCGTGACGCAGCTCCTCGTCGAAATCGTCACGACGGTGCTCATCCTGCTCGGGCTGCGCTGGCTGCCGAAGCGCATCGAAGATACGCAGGAAACCGAACTCCTGTCGCTGCGGGTTCGCTTCCGCCGCCTGCGTGACTTCCTTTTGGCCGTCACCGCCGGCGGCGGCGTGGCGCTCATCGCCTATACGATGATGACCCGTCCCATGCCCGAGACCATCGCCAGCTATTTCCTCGAGCGCGCCTACAAGGAAGGCGGCGGCACCAATGTCGTCAACGTCATCCTCGTCGACTTCCGCGGCTTCGACACGCTCGGCGAAATCGCGGTGCTGGCGATCGTCGCACTCACGGTCTTTGCCCTGCTCCTGCGCTTCCGTCCGCAGGCAGACAGCCTCGAAGCGCCCGAGCAGCAGCGCGTCCAGAACGCCTTTGACGACGACCATCCCGATCGCAGCAAGGGCGACAGCGTCGCCGAGTACCTGTTCGTGCCTTCGGTGATCATGCGCTGGATGTTCCCGGTGATCGGCATGCTCGCCGCCTATCTCTTCCTGCGCGGCCACGACCTGCCGGGCGGCGGCTTTGCCGCCGGCATCGCCATGTCCATCGGCTTCATCCTGCAATACATGTCCGGCGGCACGCGCTGGGTCGAGGAGCGGCTGCGCATCCACCCGCTGCGCTGGATGAGCATCGGCCTCCTGGTGGCGGCAGCGACCGGCATCGGCTCCTGGCTCTTCGGCTATCCGTTCCTGACGTCCCATTCGCAGTACGTCACGCTGCCGATCGTCGGAAAGTTCCCGCTGGCGAGCGCCCTGTTCTTCGATCTCGGCGTCTTCTCGCTGGTGCTCGGCGCAACCGTGCTGATCCTGATTGCGCTTGCCCACCAGTCGATCCGCGCGCCGCGTGCCCACCAGCGCGCGATGCGGGCCAGCAAGGAGGCGCGCTGATGGAACTTATTCTCTCGGTCGCGATCGGCGTGCTCACCGCCTCCGGCGTCTACCTGCTGCTGCGCCCGCGCACCTATCAGGTGATCATCGGCCTCTCGCTTTTGTCCTATGCGGTCAATCTCTTCATCTTCGGGATGGGGCGTCTCAGGGTCAACGCGCCGCCGGTGCTTGAGCCGGGTGGCGTCGGTGACCTCAGCCGCTACACCGATCCTGTACCGCAGGCCCTGGTGCTGACCGCGATCGTCATCGGTTTTGCCATGACGGCGCTCTTCCTCGTCGTGCTGCTTGCCTCGCGCGGCTTCACCGGCACAGACCACGTCGACGGTCGGGAGCAGCGCCATGACTGACTGGACGAACCACCTGCTGATCCTGCCGATCCTGCTGCCGCTGATGGTCGGTGCCGCGATGATCCCGCTCGACGAGCGCAACCGCATGCTCAAGGGCGTGATGGGTTTCGTCTCGACGCTTGCGCTCTTCGTCCTCTCGTTGGTGCTGATGCGCATGGCCTCGTCGAGCGAGGCGATGGCTGCCGGCAATGGCGTCTACCAGCTCGGCAACTGGCCGGCGCCCTTCGGCATCGTCCTGGTGCTCGACCGTCTGTCGGCGCTGATGCTGTGCCTGACGAGTGGGCTGGCGCTCGCAGCCCAGGCCTATTCGATTGCCCGCTGGCATACCGCCGGCCATCACTTCCATTCGCTGTTCCAGCTTTTGATCGCCGGCCTCAACGGCTCGTTCCTGACCGGCGATCTCTTCAATCTCTTCGTCTTCTTCGAGATAATGCTGGCGGCATCCTACGGCCTGCTGCTGCACGGCTCCGGCCCCTTGCGCGTCAAGGCGGGCCTGCACTATGTCGCGATCAACCTCGCCGCCTCGTCGCTGTTCCTGATCGGCGTCAGCCTGATCTACGGCGCGACGGGAACGCTCAACATGGCCGATCTGTCGGTAAAGCTGGCCACGCTCTCTGCGGGTGACCGGCAAATGGTCGAGGTCGGCGCCGGTGTGCTCGGGGTCGCCTTCCTGGTGAAGGCCGGCATGTGGCCCTTGAGCTTCTGGCTGCCGACGGCCTACGCGGCCGCGACGCCGCCGGTCGCGGCGGTCTTTGCGATCCTCACCAAGGTCGGCATCTACGTCATCCTCAGGCTGTCGCTGCTGGTCTTCGGGGCAAACGCCGGCGTATCGGCCGGCTTCGGCCAGACCGTTCTTCTCGCGGGCGGACTGTTGACGATTGCCTTTGGTGCAATCGGCGTGCTCGCCTCCCAGGCCATGGGTCGCCTTGCTGCCTATTCCGTGCTCGTCTCCTCGGGCACCCTGCTGGCTGCCATCGGCCTCGGCCATGCGAGCATGATTGCCGGTGCGCTTTTCTACCTCGTCAGCTCGACGCTGACGATCTCCGCCTTCTTCCTGCTGATCGAACTGGTCGAGCGCGGCCGCGACGCCGGCGCCGACGTTCTTGCGGTGACGATGGAAGCCTACGGCGATGCCGATGAAGATGAGGAGGAAGAGGAGGTCGGAGCCACGATCCCCGGCACCATGGCGATCCTCGGTCTCTGCTTCTGCCTCTGCGCGCTGCTGCTCGCCGGCCTGCCGCCGCTGTCCGGCTTCGTTGCCAAGTTTGCGATCCTCGGCGGCCTCTTCGGCCTGTCGGGCGCGGAAGCCGCCCCGGCAATATCCCCCGCCGACTGGACCTATGTGACCCTTCTCATCGTCTCCGGCCTTGCCGCGATGATCGCCATGAACCGCGTCGGCATCCGCACGTTCTGGGCGTCGATCGAAAACACCGTACCGCGCGTGGTGGTCATCGAGATCACCCCGGTCGTGGTGCTTTTGGCGGCCTGCATCTTCCTGAGCCTGCAGGCCGGGCCGATCATGCACTACATGCAGGCGACGGCGGATTCGCTGATGAACCCGGCAGGCTATGCGGAACGGGTGCTCGGCGCACCGCGGGCGGGAGGGCAATAGGCGATGCGCACCTGGTTTCCCTACCCGCTTCTGTCGGCCGGACTGCTGATCGTCTGGCTTTTGCTCAACCAGTCGGTCGCCCCCGGAACGATCGTCATGGGCACGATGCTCGCCACCGGCCTCAGTTGGGTGACGCTGAAACTCGGCCTCATCCGCTCGCGTCCGCGTCGCATCCTGTTTGCGTTGCGCTTCGGTTTTACCGTCGCGCTCGACGTGATCCGCTCCAACCTCGCGGTTGCCGCCGTCATCCTGCGCGCCAGACGCCGGCCGCCGAGCTCCGGCTTCCTGACGGTCGATCTCGACCTCGACGACGAAAACGCCCTGGCGCTGCTTGCGTGCGTCATGACGGCGACGCCGGGAACCGCCTGGCTCGAATATGATCGCCGCCGCAAGTCGCTGCTTTTCCACGTGCTCGACATGGAAAACGAGGATGTCTGGATCCAGACGATCAAGCGTTATGAAGCCGCCCTGAAGGAGATATTCGGATGATGGAACTCTCAATCATCTGGTCGCTGCTGATCGCACAGATCATGATCGGTCTGGCGATGGCCTTCGCCTTCTACCGCATGGTGCGGGGACCGCGCGCCCAGGACCGCATCCTCGGCCTCGACACGCTCTACATCAACGCCATGCTGATGCTTTTAACCTTCGGCATCCGCACCGCCAACTCGCTCTACTTCGAGTCGGCGCTGATCGTAGCACTGATCGGCTTCGTCTCATCGATTGCGTTCGGCAAATTCCTCATGCGCGGGGAGATCATCGAATGAGCCACCTCACCGACCTTCCCGTCTGGGCAGCCGTACTTGTGTGTGGATTGACGCTTCTGGGCGCGGCGATCGCACTGATCGGCGCGACCGGCCTGCTGAGGCTTACCAATTTCTATGAACGCCTGCATGCGCCGACGCTGGCGACCAGCGGCGGCGTGCTCCTGATCAGCATCGCATCGATCGTCTGCTTCGCCGTCCTGCAAAGCCGCTGGGTGTTCCACGAGATCCTGATCATCGTCTTCGTCGTCGTCACGACGCCGGTGACGCTGATGCTGCTTGGGCAGGCAGCCCTTTACCGCGACCGCGTGGAAGAAAAGCGCGGCGTCCCGCTCAAGCAACGGCCTCCGCGCGAAGAGCCGGCTGAGTAAGCTTACTCGCCACGCCCGCGGAACCGGCGCTGATAGGCCGGATCGTAAAGCGAGCTTTCACGGAAATCGGAGGCTTCAAGGCCGGGTCCGACGAAGATCAGTGCCGTGCGCTCGATCGGCTCTTCCGCCACCTTGGCGGCGATGTCACCGAGCGTGCCGCGCACCACCCGCTCGTCCGGCCAGGAGGCCTTGACGACGATCGCCACCGGGCAGTTGGCGCCATAGAGCGGTGTCAGTTCCTCGACCACCTGCGTGAGTGCGTGGATGGCGAGATGGATCGCCAGCGTCGATCCAGTCGCGCCGAAGGCTGCGAGCGTTTCGGTGTTCGGCATCGGCGAGGCACGGCCCGAGACACGGGTCAGCACCAGGCTCTGGGCGACCGCCGGAATGGTCAGTTCGCGTCCAAGGGCCGAGGCAGCCGCTGCAAAGGACGGAACGCCCGGCGTCATCGTATAGGCGATACCGTGCTTCTCCAGCCGCCGAATCTGCTCGGCAACCGCACTCCAGACGGAGAGGTCGCCGGAGTGGAGCCGTGCCACATCCAGGCCCTCGTTCGCCGCCTTCACATACTCCGCCTCGATCTCGTCCAGCGACATCGGCGCGGTGTCGACGATGCGGGCGCCGGGCGGGCAGTATTGCAGCAGTTCCGGCGAAACGATCGAGCCGGCATAGAGGCAGACCGGGCAGCGCCCGATCAGGTCGCGCCCGCGCACCGTGATCAGATCCGCAGCCCCAGGGCCAGCGCCGATGAAATGTACCGTCATGGGTTACTCCAACAAATTAGCTCTTCGTCCAGGACCACTGCGTCACCGGCATGGCCGGGCGCCAGCCGGTCATCGCGCCGACGGGGCCGGCCCGAGCGATGTCGATGCGGATCAGCGAGCCGCCGAACCGCGCGTGATGATCGAGCAGTACCGCTTCCATGTCCGTCGTTACCGCGTTGGCGACCAGCCGTCCGCCCGACCTGAGTGCCTCGATCGCCGCGGCCATCACGCCCGCTTCGCTGCCGCCGCCGCCGATGAAGATCGCGTCGGGCTGCGGCAGGCCGGCCAACACCGCCGGCGCCTCGCCTTCGACGACAGTCAGGCCCGGTACGCCGAACATAGTCGCGTTGCGGCCGATGCGCGCCGCCCGCTCCGGCTCAACTTCGATGGTGATCGCCTGCATCGTCGGGTCGGCGAGCATCCATTCGATACCGATCGAGCCCGATCCGCCACCGATATCCCAGAGCAGCTCACCCTTGCGTGGCGCAAGCGCCGACAGCGTCAGCGCCCGCACTTCCCGCTTGGTGATCTGCCCGTCATGCTCGAACAACGCGTCGTCACGGCCGGCCGCAAGCGGCAGAACGCGGGCGCCCTCGTCGGCCGTCACTTCAATGGCGCAGACGTTCAAGGGATGCACGAGGCCGAGCATGAAGCGCGAGGCGATCTGCGTCGTCACCCGCTCGCCGGCGCCACCAAGCGCCTCGAGCACCGTCAGTCGCGACTGACCAAAGCCGCTCGAAACGAGAAGCTCGGCAAGATCTCTCGGACCCGAACCGTCGGACGTCAGCGTCAGCACACGCGCCCCCGGATGCAGGTGCGGCCGCACCAGATCGAGCGGGCGGCCATGCACGGAGACGAGCGTCGCATCCTGTAGCGCCCAGCCGAGCCGCGAGGCGGCGAGACTGATTGACGACGGCGCCGGCAGCGTGCGGATTTCGGCGGACGCAATGCGGCGCGCCAGCGTCACGCCGACGCCGAAGAAGAACGGGTCGCCCGAGGCGAGCACGACGACAGGCGTGCCGCGGCGGTCGACGATTTCAACGACCGAGCGCTCAAGCGGGCTCTGCCAGTTGTGCGCTTCGCCCTTGATGAGCGGCGCGGCAAGCTCCAGGTGACGATGGCCGCCATAGACGACGGGGGCTTCGGCAATCAGCCGCTTGGCCTCGTCGCCGAGACCCGCTACACCGTCCTCACCGATACCGATGACGGTCAGCCAGGGGGATACGATGGCGGGTTCGCTGTTTGACACGTCAGCCATGGAAAAACCTCGCATTCTGATTCTGGGCGGCACCACCGAGGCGCGTGAACTGGCGAGCCGATTGGCCGCAGACGAGCGCTACGATACCGCGATTTCGCTGGCCGGCCGCACCGCCGACCCGAAGCCGCAGCCGGTCAAGACCCGCATCGGCGGCTTTGGCGGCACCGACGGTCTCGCCCGTTTCCTGCATGATGAAAAGATTGCGCTGCTGGTCGATGCGACCCATCCCTTTGCCGCGCGGATATCCCACAATGCCACTGAAGCGGCGGAGCGAACCGGCACCCGATTGTTCGCCCTTCGCCGCCCGGAATGGCAGACGGAGCCCGGCGATCGCTGGACGTCGGTCGAGAGCGTTGCCGAGGCCGTCGATGCGCTGGGCGCGGTCCCGCGCCGGGTGTTTCTCGCAATCGGCCGACAGGAAGCTTTCCACTTCGAGGCAGCGCCCCAGCATAGCTACATCATCCGCAGCGTCGATCCGGTGACGCCGCCGCTCAATCTTCCCGACCAGCAGGCGATCCTCGCGACCGGCCCCTTCGCAGAGGCCGACGAAGCCGCGCTGTTTCAGGCCCGGAAGATCGACGTGATCGTCGCCAAGAACAGCGGCGGCAGCGCCACCTATGGCAAGATCGCGGCTGCCCGCCGGCTCGGCATAGAGGTGATCATGGTCGAGCGGCGCAAGCCTGCAGACGTGCCGACGGTCGGCCGTTGCGACGAGGCGCTCGACCTGATCGCTCACTGGCTGGCCCCTGCATAAAAGCGCGGCGTGTAGACGAGGTCCGGCTGCCCATCACGCGCGACAATGCGCGTTTCCGGCGAGCCGATGATGACGCAGGTCGCCATGTCGGCGCGGTTGGGATCGGCCTCGCCAAGCGGCATCACCGTCATGCGCTCGTCCGGCCGTCCGGCCGCGCGGCCGAAGATCACCGGGACCGTTGCCGGCAATACGCCGCGCAGGATGTCGAAGGCTTCCCCGAGCTGCCAGGGCCGCGCCTTGCTGATCGGGTTGTAAAGCGCAATGACCAGTCCCGCTTCCGCTGCCAGCCTGAGACGCTTGGTGATGATGTCCCAGGGCTTCAGATTGTCGGAGAGCGACATCGCGCAGAAATCATGGCCAAGCGGCGCACCGATGCGTGCGGCAACAGCCAGCATGGCGGTGACGCCGGGCGTTATCACCAGTTCGACCGACTTCCATTCCTCAGGCCCCTTGTCGATCGCCTCGCAGACGGCGGCGGCCATCGCAAAGACGCCGGGATCGCCGCCCGAGACCATGCAGACCTTTGCGCCGGCCGCTGCCCGCGCCAGCGCCACTTGCGCCCGGTCGAGCTCTTCGCGGTTGTCGGAGGCAATGCGCAGTTGATCGGGTCTGAGGTTCAGCCGGTCGAGATAGGGAAAGTAGCCGTAGAATTCTTCAGCGGCGGCGACCGCTTCCGCCGTCTCCGGCGTCATCTGCTTCGGGCTGCCGGGGCCGGTGCCGACGACGTAGAGCGTGCCGGTCATGGCCTATCCTTCCAGCCGGGAACGAGCACCAGCGAGAAATAGGGCGCGTCGTCGTCGGCCTTGTCGGCCAGCGCGGTCATTGCGCCGTTCTTCATCGTGCCGCGCTCGACATAGACGGCCTGACCGAGACGGCCTGAAGCGGCGAGCGCCCGGCGGATCTTCGGCAGATTGCGCCCGACCTTCATGATGACGGCAGCTTCTGTGTCCTGAAGCCGGCGGCCAAGCTCAGCCTCTGCCATCGTGCCCGGAAGCACCGACAGCACGTCATCGCCCTGCACCAGCGGCAGGCCGGCAAGCGACCAGCAACCGGACATGGCGGTAATGCCGGGGATCACCTCGACCGGGAAGCGGTTGGCGAGCCGCACATGCAGGTGCATGTAGGAGCCATAAAACAGCGGGTCGCCTTCGCTAAGCACAGCCACGGTACGGCCGGCCAGAAGATGCGCCGCCACGGCTTCGGCCGACACGTTGTAGAAATCGGTGATCTGGCTCTTGTAGGCGCCGTCGTCCTTGTCGATCTCGGTCGTCACCGGATAGTAGAGCGGCAGCTCGACCATATCCGGCTTCAAGAGGCCCTCGACCACGGCGCGGCCGTTGCCACTGCGTCCAGCCTTGGCGAAATAGGCAAGCACATCGGCTTCGCCAAGCGCCTTCACCGCCTTGACCGTCAACAGCTCCGGATCACCCGGGCCGGTTCCAACGCCGATCAGGCGTCCAACGCCAGCGCCGCTCACAGGCCCGGCCTCGCGAGCGAATTGAGCGCCGCCGCGGTCATGGCGCTGCCGCCGAGGCGGCCGCGCACGATGGCGAAGGGAACACCATAGGAGTTTTCGGCAAGCGCATCCTTCGATTCCGCCGCACCGACGAAACCGACGGGCATGCCGAGGATCGCTGCCGGCTTCGGCGCGCCGTCGCGCAGCATCTCAAGCAGGAAAAACAGCGCCGTCGGCGCATTGCCGATGGCGACCACCGATCCGGCCAGGCGCTCGCTCCAGAGCTTCAGCGCGGCTGCAGAGCGGGTGTTGCCGATCTCGGCAGCAAGCCCGGGCGTGCGCGGATCGCTCAGCGTGCAGATTACCTCATTACCAGCAGGGAGCCGCGCGCGGGTCACACCGTGCACGACCATCTGCGCGTCACAAAGGATCGGCGCGCCGGCCTTCAGCGCCGTGCGGGCCGCGCTCACGAAATCGGGGGAGAACACGAACTGCCGGGCGGCCTCGACGGAGCCACAGGCATGCACCATGCGCACCGCCAGATCCGCTTGCTCTTCGGAGAAACCGGTGAGATCGGCCTCGGCGCGGATGATGGCGAAGGAACGCTCGTAGATGGCGTTGCCATCGCGAATGTAATCATACTCAGGCATGTCTATTCCTGTTCGAACGCTGCCGAGACGCGCGCAGCTCCGAGCCGTGTAAGACAGGACTGCGCCGATTCGCCAGCGTCTTTGTTTTGCCGCACCAGCCGGCCGAGCCGGGCAAGAGCGGTAATCATTCCATTCTCATCCGTGTAGGCGCTTGGCAAGCCATTGGCAGCCCCATTTACGACAAGCCCGTATCCTGATGGCGCACCGACGAGCGTCAGCTCCGATGGCTTCGGCCGGGCGCAGCCCTTGGGGCAACCCGAGAGATGCACGGTCAGCGAACCATCGAGCAACTCAGGCGCGGCTTCGACGAGCTCCAACGCCATGCCCTTGGTTTCCATGCGCGCAGACGCACAGCCCTTGCTGCCGGCACAGGTAGCGATCGCATTGCGCGGGTCGTCTTGAGCGATACGAAAGCCGTGTGCCGCAGCGAGGCTCTGCGCGACGGCCACCGTCTCATGGCCAAGGCCGAGCACGAAGAACGCGTGCCCCGGCGCCAGCCGGATCGCGGTCGCGCCGAGTTCCTGGGCCTGACGGAGGAAGGCGGCCAGCACGGGCGCTTCCCCCTGGGCAAAAGCAAGACCGAGGCCGAGGACCATTTCGGTATCTGCCAACGCGTGAATGCCGGGGATCGAAGCAGGCGAAACACCGTGGCTCGATGGCCGCTCGATCGTCGCGTCACAGCGACAGAGGATGCGGATGTCATCCGGGTTCAGATCGCGGCCGCGCGCCGCCGGTCCGAGCGTCGAGAGCCTCTGGAGAATTGCGACGAGCGCCGGCACCACCGCGTCGCCATCAATCCTCCCGACGACAGCTGCTCTCGACCCCGTTCCACCGAGCGACAGCAGCCATGCGCCACCCGCTGAGGCGGATAGTGCCTGAAGGCGGATGTCGGCGACAACGGAGCCAAGCCCGAAGCGGCCGCCGCCGTCGATGACGACCGATAGCTTGGGTGCCAGTTTCAACGCAGGCCGTTGCGCCCGCAAGGCCTCGCGAAGAACGGCGGCGATCGGTCGGGGATCAGCGATCTCCGAGGGGTCGATACCAGCAAGCGGCGGCACCTCGATCGCCAGCCCCTCGGCGATCGTGATCTCGGCGTCGCCGATCGCTTGCGCCAGCGCCGGCACATTTTCCGCGCTCAAGCCGCGGATCTGCAGGTTTCCGCGCGCGGTGATCTCGACGATGCCGTTGCCAAAAGCCTCGGCCGCCGCCGCCAGCGCAATGACCTTGGGAACGGTCAAGCTGTCGTCGTCGGGCCTGAGCCGCACCAGCAACCCGTCGCCGGTCTGCATGGGTGCAGCGAGCGACGGACAGGCGCCGCGCCGCATCGCGGCACTTGTACCGGGTTCCGCGGTCGATGGAAGGGCGCAGTTGTTCATCAAATCCGTCATCGCTTGAGGTTCTCCTCCATGAAGAAGCCTCCAGAGACGCTATAACACAGCCGCAAACCTTGAGTGAGATCAAACACGACGCGGGTCGCCGCCGTCCTATTCGTCGAAATCGGCACCCTTGCGCAGGAGGTAGATGTCCATGATCCATCCCATCTTCGCGCGCGCCGCTGCGCGGGTTTCGAGGATGCGATCTTTCACGTCTGCCAGGCGGCCGGAAATGACAATCTCATCAGGCGTGCCGAGATAGGCGCCCCAGTAGATCTCCGCATCGGGATCCTCGATCCGCTGAAACGCCTGCTCGCCGTCGAGCATGACGACCGAGGTCTGGCTCGTCTGGGGAAAGCTCTCGTGCAGCCGCCGTCCGGTGGTAATTTCCACCGGCTTGCCGACGAGATTCAGCGGGATGCGATGGCTGGCACAGAGCGCCTGCAGGCTGGTGATACCCGGCAGGACGTCATAGTCGAAGGCGACTTTCCCGCGCGCCCTGACGCGCTCGACAATGCGGATGGTGCTGTCATAGAGCATCGGGTCGCCCCAGACGAGAAACGCGCCGGTTCCCGCCTCGCCCAATTCTTTGATCAGAAGCCCTTCGTAGATTTCAGCGATCCGGGCGTGCCAGTCGTCGACGCTGCCGTCGTAACTGACGCCCTCGGTGCGGCGCACCGGCACCGCGAATTCGACGGTCCGGCTGTCGCTGCGGGTGACATAGCGGGCGCAGATATCGCGGCGCACTTCGGCAAGCTCGGTCTTCTTCTCCCCTTTGGTCGGGATGAAGAGCACATCGGCGCGGTTGAGCGCATTGATCGCCTGCACGGTCATATGTTCAGGATTGCCCGAACCGATGCCGATGATCAAAATTTTGCGCATGCCCGCCTCCGCCGTATTTGGTCTGGCGTCTTAGGCGCATCGCTATCGAGGGCGCAAGCTCTTCGCGCGACAGCAAGACCGCCGAGAGCGCCAACCGACCTCAGTTCATCTCGGCAGCAGGATTTTCAGGCAGCCGCCAGTCGATCGGATCGAAGCCCTTGTTTTCGAGAAAAGCATTGGCCTGCGAGAAATGCCGGCAGCCGAGAAAGCCTGAATGGGCAGAAAGCGGCGACGGATGCGGCGCGCGCAGCACCAGATGGCGCGACCGGTCGACGAAGGCCGCCTTCTTCTGCGCGTAGGAGCCCCAGAGCATGAAGACGACGGGATGCTCCGCCTCGTTGACGGCGCGGATGATCGCGTCGGTGAACTTCTCCCAGCCGCGCCCCTGATGCGAGGCCGCATTGCCGCGCTCCACTGTCAACACGCTGTTGAGGAGCAGCACGCCTTGCTTCGCCCAGCTTTCAAGAAAGCCGTGCTTTGCCGGTGGAATGCCGAGATCCGTGTTCAGCTCCTTGTAGATATTGACGAGCGACGGCGGCGTACGCACGCCCGGGCGCACACTGAAGCACAGCCCGTGCGCCTGACCGTCGCCGTGATACGGATCCTGGCCGAGAATGACCACGCGCACCCCATCAAGCGGCGTCAGGTCGAGGGCACGAAAATACTCAGGCCCGCGCGGAAAAATCTGCCGCCCCTCGTTCTTCTGGGCGACGAGGAATTGCTTGAGATCGGCCATGTAGGCGCTCGCAAATTCCGGCGCCAGCGCTGCCTTCCAGCTCTCTTCAAGCTTTATCGCCGTATCCATTGCACCTCCAGTCCATCTCTTCAGATCGAAGCCGCAATTTAGGCTGCCAGGCAGTCATCGCAACCCCTGCCACTGCCATCGCGACGTTGCTGCACCGGTTTTGCTGATCGGCCACGACCGCGCGGGCAATTTGCTAGCCCTTTTTAGGATCATTGTATTTCAATAGATACAACGGTAATCAGGTAGCGATATCGTTGTATCCTAAGAGATATCACGCTTTGTTGGAGGGAAATCGATGATCAAGAGAAGAGACTGGATGAAGGGCCTGGTGCTGGCGCTCGGCCTCGCCTGGGCAGGCAGCAGCGTCCTGCCGGCATCGGCGCAGGCCGAAGAAAAGGTAACCGTGTTTGCGGCCGCGAGCCTGAAGAACGCGCTCGATGCGATCAATGCCGAATGGCATAAGGAAAGCGGCAAGGAAACGACCGTTTCCTACGCGGCAAGCTCGGCCCTTGCCAAGCAGGTCGAACAGGGCGCGCCGGCCGACGTCTTCATCTCCGCCGACCTCGCCTGGATGGACTATCTCGCTGAAAAGAAGCTGATCAAGGACGACACCCGCGCAAACCTGCTCGGTAACCGCATCGTGCTCGTCTCCGGCAAGCAAGACGCAGCCCCGGTCGAAATCAAGCAGGGCTTCGATCTCGCAGCCGTCCTCGGTGACGGTCGTCTGGCCATGGGTGCGGTCGATTCCGTTCCCGCCGGCAAATACGGCAAGGCAGCACTTGAAAAGCTCGGCGCCTGGAAGGCCGTAGAGCCCAAGGTCGCCGGCGCTGAAAGCGTGCGCGCCGCTCTCCTGCTCGTCTCGCGCGGCGAGGCGCCCTACGGTATCGTCTACCAGACTGACGCGTCCGCCGACCCGGGCGTGAAGGTCGTCGGCACATTCCCCGAAGACAGCCATCCGCCGATCATCTACCCGATCGCGATCACGGCCGAAAGCAAGAGCCCTGATGCAGCCGCCTATATCGACTTCGTCAAGTCGGCGAAGGCTGCAGCGCTCTTCGAAAAGCAGGGTTTCACAGTCCTGAAGTAAACGGCCTCGAAAAGACGTTGGATCTTGGCTGTCCAGAGGCAGTCGAAGCATCTATCGTGACGCGTCGCCCGCGCCCAAACGCGGGCGACGTTATCATTTGGCGGAGGCAGGGGCGGAGTGAGGCGGACGGCCACACCTGACCAGCCTCGCATCGGGGGAGCGGCATCTGTTGGACTGGCTTGCAGTAAGCGACGCGGAATGGACGGCGATCCTTTTGAGCCTGCGCGTCGCAACCGTCGCGATGATCTGCAGCCTGCCCTTTGCCCTTGCCATCGCCATGCTGCTTGCGCGCGGGCGCTTCTGGGGCAAGACGTTGCTTAACGGCCTCGTGCACCTGCCGTTGATCCTGCCACCCGTCGTCACCGGCTTCCTGCTGCTGTTGCTGTTCGGCCGTCGCGGGCCGCTCGGCGCCTTCTTTGCTGATTACTTCGGCCTTGTCTTTTCCTTCCGCTGGACGGGTGCGGCCCTTGCCTGCGCCGTCATGGCCTTCCCGCTGATGGTGCGCAGCATTCGGCTGTCGATCGAGGCGGTCGATCGCAAGCTCGAAGACGCCGCCACCACGCTTGGCGCAAGCCCGCTCTGGGTGTTCGCCACCGTCACCCTGCCGCTGATCATTCCCGGCATCATCGCCGGCATGATCATCGCCTTTGCCAAGGCGATGGGCGAGTTTGGTGCGACCATCACCTTCGTCTCCAACATCCCCGGCGAGACGCAGACGCTTTCGGCCGCCATCTACACATTCACCCAGGTGCCGGGCGGGGACGCCGGCGCCATGCGGCTGACGATCATTTCCGTCATCATCTCCATGGCCGCGCTGATCTTTTCCGAACTGCTGGCGACCTTCGCCGCCCGCCGGGTGGCGGCCCAATGAGCCTTACCGTCGAAGCCCGCCACCAGCTCGGCAACTTTGCGCTCGACGCCGCCTTTACCTCCGATGGCGGCGTCACCGCCCTCTTCGGCCGCTCTGGCTCCGGCAAGACCTCACTGATCAACATCATCGCCGGCCTCTTGAAGCCGGAGAGCGGCCGCGTGCTGCTCGACGGCGATGTCATCGCCGACAGTGAGGCCCGCATCTTTACCCCCGTGCATCGCCGCCGCTTCGGCTACGTCTTCCAGGAGGCTCGCCTCTTCCCGCACCTGAGCGTGCGCCGCAATCTCGCCTATGGCCGCTGGTTTGCCGGCAAGAGCGGTGCCGGCGGTGACTTTGCCCGCATCGTCGACATGCTCGGCATCGGCCATCTGCTGGAGCGCAACCCGAACGCGCTTTCCGGTGGTGAAAGGCAACGTGTCGCCATCGGCCGCGCACTCCTTGCAGCCCCCCGCCTGCTTCTGATGGACGAGCCGCTTGCTGCCCTTGACGAGGCCCGCAAGGCCGAGATCCTGCCCTATCTCGAGCGCCTGCGCGACGATGCCGGAATTCCGATCGTCTATGTCAGCCACTCGGTCGGCGAAGTCGCGCGGCTGGCAAAGCGTGTCGTCGTGCTCGAAAATGGACAGGTGACCGCATCGGGCGCTGCCGCCGAGGTGCTGAGCGCGCCCGCTGCCTCGATCGCGACCGGCCGGCGGGAGGCGGGCGTGGTGCTGGAAGGCATCGTTGAGGGGACGGACACGGAACACGACCTGACGACGGTCCGGGTCGGCGAGGAACTGTTGCGCATTGCCAATGTGACAGCACCGTCGGGCAGGTCGCTCCGACTGCACATTGCCGCGCGCGATGTGATGCTCGCGACAACCCGTCCGGAGGGGATCAGCGCACTCAACGTGCTCGAAGGAACTGTTTTCTCGCTCGCCACTGAAGCGGACGGCAGCGTCGATGTCCGCATCGATTGTCGCGGCGTAACGATTGCTGCCCGCATCACCCGCTTTTCACGCGACGCGCTCGCGCTTGTCCCCGGAAAAGCCGTCTACGCTATCGTGAAATCCGTCGCGATCGACCACTAGGCGTCGTTTGAAACGGCGGCGTCTGAGACGGATGCCATGTCGCTGTTGCGAATGCTCTCAAGCCACGCAACGTCGTCGGCGATCGCGGCTTGCATCTTTGCCTCCATCTCCCGGTAGCGGCGGATCAGTGTTTCGCCAAACGGCGTCAGCGCTGCCCCACCCCCTTGTTTGCCCCCACGCTGCGATTCAACCGAAGGCTCCGTGAACATGCGGTTCAAGGCGTCGACAAGCAGCCAGGCACGGCGATAGGACATGTCCATCGCCCGGCCGGCAGCCGAAATCGATCCTGTGTCGCGGATCAATTCGAGCAGCATGATCTTGCCGCGGCCGAGCCGATCGGCAGGCGGGAAATCGATGCGCAGGACGGGGCGAAGATCGGGGCGGTTTTCACTCATGCGGCGACCATAAAAGCTTCCGGCGAAAACCGAAAGTCCGTCACACCGAACGCACGGCGTTTCGCGAGGGGCGACCGCGGCAGACCCTGCAACGGGCGATGGCCAGATAGAGGGTCTTGATCTCACGGCGTCGCCATGCACCGATGGCCCGACATCCCTCCAAGAGCGCTCCTCCATGCCCGGCCCGACACTCGACCCGATCGCAACCGATACCACCCTACCCGCACGGGCCGACGTCGTCATCGTCGGTGGTGGCATCATCGGCGTCAGCACCGCCCTCTTCCTTGCCGAACGCGGCGTCGACGTCGTGCTCTGCGAGAAGGGCATGCCGGGGGCCGAGCAGTCGAGCCGCAACTGGGGCTGGGTGCGGGTCATGGGCCGCGACGAGCGCGAGATCCCGCTGGCGATCGAGGCGCTGAAGATCTGGGATACGCTAGACGCCCGCATTGGTGGCGAAACCGGCTTCCGCCGCAGCGGCATTCTCTACATCTCCGAAAACGAGAGCGACATCGCCAACCGTGATGCCTGGCTCGCCATGGCCAAGTCCTATGGCGTCGACAGCCGGCAGCTTGGCCCGGACGCGACCGCAGAGGCGATGCCGGGTGCCGCCCTTCGCTATGAAGGTGCACTGTTTACGCCCACCGACGGCCGGGCCGAGCCGCAGAAAGCCGTGCCCGCGATCGTCGCCGGCGCTCGGCGGGCCGGCGCGCGCATCCTCACCGGCTGCGCCGTGCGCGGCGCCGAACGGACCGGCGGGCGGATTTCGGCCGTCGTGACCGAAAGGGGCCGGATCGAAACATCAACGGTGGTCGTCGCTGGCGGCGCCTGGTCGCGCCTGTTTCTGAAAGGCCTCGGCATCCGTTTGCCGCAGCTGAAGGTGCGCAACACCGTCTTGAGAACCGGCCCGGTTTCAGGTGGCCCCGAGGGTGCAGGCGCTACCGCGACCTACGCCTACCGCAAACGGCTCGACGGCGGCTACACGATCGCCGACGGTGCTGCCAACCTGCATGCGGTCGTGCCCGACAGTTTCGCCTTTTTCCGCGATTTCCAGCCGGCGCGAAAGGCCGAAGGCGAGGCCGTGCAGGTCGGCCTCAGCGCCCAGAGTTGGAACGAACTGTTCGAGATCGGCGCCTTCCCCCTCGATCGTCCCGGCGCCTTCGAGCGCCGCCGCGTGCTCGACCCCAATCCGGATTCGCGCCGGACATTGCATGCTCTCGACGCCGCGGCGAAAGCCTTCCCCTTGCTGCGCGAAACGAAAGTACAGCAGATCTGGGCCGGCTTGATCGACGTGACGCCTGACGCCGTCCCGGTGATTTCGACGGCCGAAGGTGTCCCCGGATTGATCATCGCGACCGGGTTTTCCGGCCATGGATTCGGCATCGGCCCCGGAGCCGGACATCTGGTTGCGGATCTCGTGACCGGAGAAAAACCGATCGTCGATTCCACGCCGTTCCGCCTCTCGCGTTTCCTGGACGGCACGCCGATCAGGCTTGCTCCGCCGGTCTGATCGCCTTCGTCCGAGAAGAGCCGCGAAAGAAAATTACAAGCTGCGACCGTCAAGACGAGGCGCCACACAACGCGTGGGCGCACTCCCGGCAGGATTCTATCTTTCTTCACGTCAGGCCGCGCCGAGACACCGAAAGACCTTCATAAGCCCCGGAACTCGTGGCAGTCTGAGAGCATTCCCGTCGGGAGAACGGGGGCTTTTAGGAGGAATCGGTGCAGACCCGGGCGGAGGAGCCTTGTGGGTCACATTGCACGTCCTCGTACACATAAGGCCTATGGTTCTCCCGCTCTCGAATTGGTGCACTGCGCACTCCGGAGGAGGCCGGATACCGCATGAGCGATCTCGATCGACTTAGCCTGCATGTTCCCGAACCGGCGGTTCGGCCCGGCGGCCAGCCGGATTTCTCCAACGTCAAAATTCCGAAGGCCGGCTCCGTGCCGCGACCGGAGGTGGATGTCGCGTCCGAAGAGATCCGTGATCTCGCCTATTCGATCATCCGCGTCCTGAACCGCGACGGTGAGGCGGTCGGCCCCTGGGCGGGACTGCTGTCGGACGACGAGCTTCTCGCCGGCCTCAAGCACATGATGACATTGCGCACCTTCGATGCGCGAATGGTCATGGCGCAGCGCCAGGGCAAGACCTCGTTCTACATGCAGCACCTGGGCGAAGAGGCCGTCAGCTGTGCCTTCCGCAAGGCGCTGGTGAAGGGCGACATGAACTTCCCGACCTATCGCCAGGCGGGCCTCCTGATCGCCGACGAATATCCCATGGTCGAGATGATGAACCAGATCTTCTCGAACGAGAGCGACCCGTTGCGCGGCCGCCAGCTGCCGATCATGTATTCCTCCAAGGAGCATGGCTTCTTCACCATCTCCGGCAACCTTGCCACCCAATATGTGCAGGCGGTCGGCTGGGCGATGGCGTCTGCCATCAAACGCGACACCAAGATCGCAGCCGCCTGGATCGGCGACGGCTCGACGGCGGAATCGGACTTCCACTCGGCGCTGGTCTTTGCCTCCACCTACAAGGCGCCGGTCATCCTCAATATCGTCAACAATCAGTGGGCGATCTCGACCTTCCAGGGCATCGCCCGCGGCGGCTCCGGCACCTTTGCCGCCCGCGGCCTCGGCTTCGGCATTCCGGCGCTGCGCGTCGACGGCAACGACTATCTCGCCGTCTACGCCGTTGCCAAATGGGCGGCCGAGCGTGCGCGCCGCAATCTCGGCCCGACATTGATCGAATACGTCACCTACCGCGTCGGCGCCCATTCGACATCCGACGACCCGAGTGCCTACCGACCGAAGACGGAATCGGAGGCCTGGCCGCTCGGCGACCCGGTCCTGAGATTGAAGAAGCACCTGATCCTGCGCGGCGCCTGGTCGGAAGAACGCCACGCGCAGGCCGAAGCCGAGATCCTGGACGAGGTCATCCAGGCGCAGAAACAGGCCGAGGGACACGGCACGCTGCATGCCGGCGGCAAGCCGTCGGTGCGCGATATCTTCGAAGGCGTCTATGCCGAGATGCCGCCGCACATTCGCCGCCAGCGGCAGAAGGCAGGATACTGATATGGCCAGAATGACAATGATCGAAGCCGTGCGCAGCGCCATGGATGTCTCCATGGAGCGCGACGACAATGTCGTCGTCTTCGGCGAGGACGTCGGCTATTTCGGCGGCGTCTTCCGCTGTACGCAAGGGCTCCAGGCGAAATATGGCAAGACCCGCTGTTTCGACGCGCCGATCAGCGAGAGCGGCATCGTCGGCACCGCGATCGGCATGGCGGCCTATGGGCTGAAGCCCTGCGTCGAGATCCAGTTCGCCGACTACATGTATCCGGCCTACGACCAGATCACCCAGGAAGCCGCCCGCATCCGCTACCGCTCCAACGGTGATTTCACCTGCCCGATCGTGCTGCGCATGCCAACCGGCGGCGGCATCTTCGGCGGCCAGACGCACAGCCAGAGCCCGGAAGCGCTGTTTACCCATGTCTGCGGCCTGAAGGTCGTCGTGCCCTCCAATCCCTATGACGCCAAGGGCCTGCTGATCGCCTCGATCGAAGATCCCGACCCGGTGATGTTCCTGGAGCCGAAGCGGCTCTATAACGGCCCCTTCGACGGCCACCACGACCGCCCGGTCATCCCCTGGTCGAAACACGATCTCGGCGAAGTGCCGGAAGGCCACTACACGATCCCGATCGGCAAGGCGGAAGTGCGGCGCCAGGGCTCCGCCGTCACCGTTGTCGCTTACGGCACCATGGTGCATGTGGCGCTTGCGGCGGCCGAAGAAACCGGCATCGACGCCGAGGTGATCGATCTCCGCAGCCTCTTGCCGCTCGATCTCGATACGATCGTCAAGTCGGTGGAAAAGACCGGCCGCTGCGTCGTCGTACACGAAGCGACGCTGACGTCGGGTTTCGGCGGCGAGATCGCTTCGCTCGTGCAGGAGCATTGTTTCTACCATCTGGAAGCCCCGGTCGTGCGCGTCGCCGGCTGGGACACGCCCTACCCGCACGCCCAGGAATGGGACTATTTCCCCGGCCCCGCGCGCGTCGGACGCGCGCTCGTCGAAGTGATGGAGGCCTGAGATGGGCGAATTCGTAATCAAGATGCCCGATGTCGGCGAAGGCGTGGCCGAGGCCGAACTCGTCGAATGGCACGTGAAGCCCGGCGATCCCGTACGCGAGGACATGGTGCTCGCCGCCGTCATGACCGACAAGGCAACCGTCGAAATCCCCTCGCCGGTGACCGGCACGGTGCTCTGGCTCGGCGCCGAAGTGGGTGACACCATTGCGGTGAAGGCGCCGCTGGTGCGCATCGAAATCGCAGGTGAAGGGGAAGCCGCGGCACCAGCTGCCGACAAGCCAGCTGCCAAGGCGGAAGACAAGCCCGTCGCAGCGGTGGAAGCGCCCGCTCCGGTCGCCAAGCCCGCTCAACCCGCCAAGGTGGAGGCGAAGGTTCCTGTTGTGAACGGCGCCCACGCCAACGGCGTGCACCAGCCGGGCGAACGGCTGGAAAAGGCATTGGCGTCACCCGCCGTGCGCCTGCGCGCCAAGGAAAGCGGCGTCGACCTGCGCCAGGTGACCGGAACGGGTCCGGCCGGCCGCATCACCCATGACGACCTCGACCAGTTCATCGCCCGCGGCGCCCAGCCGGTGCTGGCGCCCGCCGGCCTGCAGCGCAAGACCGCCGTCGACGAGATCAAGGTGACCGGCCTTCGCCGCCGTATCGCCGAGAAGATGTCGCTGTCGACCTCGCGCATCCCCCACATCACCTATGTGGAAGAGGTCGACATGACCGCAGTGGAAGAGCTGCGCGCCACCATGAACCGCGACCGCAAGCCGGATCAGCCGAAGCTGACGATCCTGCCCTACCTGATGCGCGCGCTGGTGCGCACCATTGCCGAGCAGCCGGCCGTCAACGCGATTTTCGACGACGGCCCGGGTATCATCCATCGCCATCATGCCGTCCATATCGGCATCGCCACGCAGACACCGGCAGGCCTTACCGTTCCTGTCGTGCGCCATGCAGAGGCACGCGGCATCTGGGATTGCGCCAACGAGCTCAACCGCCTGGCGGAAGCCGCACGCACGGGTACCGCCACCCGCGATGAGCTGACCGGCTCGACCATCACCATCTCCTCGCTCGGCGCACTTGGCGGCATCGTATCGACGCCCGTCATCAACCACCCGGAAGTGGCGATCGTCGGCGTCAACAAGCTCGCCATCCGCCCGGTCTGGGACGGCACGCAATTCGTGCCGCGCAAGATCATGAACCTGTCCTCGAGCTTCGATCACCGCGTCGTCGACGGCTGGGATGCAGCGGTGTTCGTGCAGCGGCTGAAGACCCTGCTCGAAACGCCGGCGCTGATTTTCGTGGAGGCCTGAGGCGATCATGAAGGAAATTTCCTGCAAGCTGCTCGTCATCGGCGCTGGCCCCGGCGGCTACATCGCAGCGATCCGCGCCGGCCAGCTCGGCATCGACACTGTCATCGTTGAAAAGGCCAAGGCCGGCGGCACCTGCCTCAATGTCGGCTGCATTCCCTCCAAGGCCGTAATCCATGCGGCCGAAGAGTTTCACAAGCTGCGCGCGGCCGCATCCGGCCGCAGCCCGCTCGGCCTATCACTCGCCAACCCGACAATCGACCTTGCCCGCACCATCGCCTGGAAGGACGGCATCGTCGGCCGACTGAATGGCGGCGTCACCGGCCTTTTGAAAAAGGCCGGTGTCAAAGCGGTGATCGGCACCGCCCGCTTCGTCGACGGCAAGACCGTCGATGTCGAGACCGAAATCGGACTTCAGCGCATTCGCGCCGAGGCTATCGTCATTGCCACCGGTTCGGCCCCGGTCGAGCTGCCGGACCTGCCCTTCGGCGGGGCGATCATTTCATCAACCGAAGCCCTGTCGCTGAAGAGCGTGCCGAAGAGCCTCGCCGTAATCGGCGGCGGCTATATCGGTCTGGAACTCGGCACCGCCTTTGCCAAGCTCGGCAGCCATGTCACCGTACTCGAGGCGCAAGCCCGGATCCTGCCGCTCTATGACTCCGATCTGACGAAACCAATCGCCAAGCGCCTTGGCGAACTCGGCGTCGAGGTCTTCACCCAGACGGTTGCCAAGAGCTATGCGGCGGATACCGGCAGCCTGCAAGCCGAACACAACGGCCGCGCCATCGATATTGCCGCCGAAAAGGTGCTCGTCACCGTCGGCCGCAAGCCGGTCACCGAAGGCCTCGGGCTGGAAGAAATCGACCTCGACCGCACCGGTCGCTTCATTCGCATCGACGACCAGTGCCGCACCTCGATGCGCGGCATCTATGCGATCGGCGACGTCACCGGCGAGCCGATGCTGGCGCACCGCGCCATGGCGCAAGGGGAAATGGTGGCGGAGATCGTCGCCGGCCACAAGCGCAGCTGGGACAAACGCTGCATCCCGGCCGTCTGCTTCACCGACCCGGAAATCGTCACCGCTGGCTTGTCGCCCGACGAGGCGCGCGCAAGCGGCATCGAGATCAAGATCGGCCAGTTCCCCTTCCAGGCGAACGGCCGCGCCATGACGACGCTTGCCGAAGACGGTTTCGTGCGCATCGTTGCGCGCGCCGACAACCACCTGGTGCTCGGCATCCAGGCCGTCGGCCACGGCGTGTCGGAACTTTCGGCAAGCTTCAGCCTGGCGATCGAGATGGGCGCGCGCCTCGAAGACATTGCCGGCACGATCCATGCCCACCCGACGCAGTCGGAAGCCTTCCAGGAGTCCGCACTGAAGGCGCTCGGGCACGCGTTGCATATCTGACGCCGAGGTTTGGGGGTAACCCCTCATCCGGCCTGCCGGCCACCTTCTCCCCGCATGCGGGGAGAAGGGAACGTGGGGCGCCCGCCCGCAACAAAAATTGCCTTTTGCCGAATGGGAGAAAGACATGAGCAGAACTGATCCGATCGTCATCGTTTCGGCGGCACGCACCCCGATGGGCGCCTTTCAGGGCAGCCTTAGGGATTTGACCGCGCCGGAAATCGGCGCCATCGCGCTGAAGGCAGCACTTGAGCGCGCCGGTCTTGATGCTGTCGACGAGGTGCTGATGGGCAACGTGCTGCCCGCCGGCGTCGGCCAGAACCCGGCGCGCCAGGCAGCCCTTGGCGCCGGCCTCGGCAAGGAAACGCCGTCGACGACCGTCTCCAAGGTCTGCGGCTCCGGCATGAAGGCGCTGATGCTTGGTCACGATGCGCTGCTTTCGGGCAGCGCATCGGTGCTTGCGGTCGGCGGCATGGAGTCGATGACCAACGCCCCCTATCTGCTGCCGAAGGCGCGCGGCGGCTTCCGCCTGGGGCATGGCGAGGTCAAGGACCACATGTTCCTCGACGGCCTCGAAGACGCCTACTCCGGAAGGCTGATGGGCACCTATGCCGAGGATACGGCCGAACACTACCAGTTCTCGCGCACTGACCAGGACGGCTTCGCGCTGCGCTCGCTGGAGCGCGCCAACCGGGCGGCAGAAGACGGGTCCTTTGCCGACGAAATCGTGGCGGTCACCGGCGCCGGCAAGCGGCAGACCACCAATCTCGACCGCGACGAGCAGCCGACCAAATCGGATCCGACAAAGATCCCGAAGCTGAAAGCCGCCTTCCGCGAAGGTGGCAGCGTGACGGCCGCCAATTCGTCGTCGATCTCCGACGGCGCTGCCGCACTGGTCCTGATGCGCGCCAGCGAGGCGGAAAAGCGCGGTCTGACGCCGCTTGCGATTGTCGCCGGCCATGCCGGCCACGCCCAGGAGCCGGCCTGGTTCACGACGGCACCGATCGGCGCGATCGACAAGCTGATGGCCAAGCTTGCCTGGGAGAAGGGCAGCGTCGGCCTCTACGAGATCAACGAGGCCTTCGCCGTGGTGGCGATGGCGGCGATCCGCGACCTCGGCCTGTCAGACGATATCGTCAACATCAACGGCGGCGCCTGTGCGCTCGGCCATCCGATCGGCGCATCCGGCGCCCGCATCATCGTGACGCTGCTGCACGCCATGCGCGCCAAGAACGTCAAGCGCGGCATTGCCTCGCTCTGCATCGGCGGCGGCGAGGCGACGGCGGTCGGGCTGGAGCTGTTGCAGTAGCTCAAATCTGGATGAAGCAATCGGCGCACGGTTTGCCGTCCGCATACCGCTCGCACTTACGAAAAACGCCGCCGGTGAGCCCGGCGGCGTTTTCATTTTCGGCGGGCGGTATCCCCGTCCTCAGCCCATTCGCTCGGAAGCGTAGGAGCCCGGGCTCGGCGGGAACACGACCACGCGGTTGCCGTTGATGAAGCAGCGGTTGTGGATATGGGCGTGCACGGCGCGCGCCAGCACCTGGCTTTCGACGTCGCGGCCGATCGAGACGTAGTCTTCCGCACTCTGGGCGTGGGTGATGCGGGCGATGTCCTGCTCGATGATCGGGCCTTCGTCGAGGTCGGCGGTGACGTAGTGCGCCGTCGCACCGATCAGCTTCACGCCGCGCTCATAGGCCTGCTTGTAGGGATTGGCGCCCTTGAACGACGGCAGGAAGGAATGATGGATGTTGATGATGCGGCCCGACATCTTCTTGCAGAGCGCATCCGACAGAACCTGCATGTAGCGGGCAAGCACGATCAGCTCGGCGCCGGTCTGCTCGACCAGTTCCATCAGCTGGGCCTCGGCCTTCGGCTTGTTCTCCTTGGTCACCTTGATGCAGTAGAAGGGGATGTCGTGGTTGACGACTACCTTCTGGTAATCGAAGTGGTTGGAAACGACGCCGACGATATCGATCGGCAGCGCACCGATCTTCCAGCGGTAGAGCAGGTCATTGAGGCAGTGGCCGAAACGCGACACCATGAGCAACACCTTCATGCGCTCTTCGCCGTCGCGGATTTCAGCGTTCATGTCGAAGCGCTTGACGACGGCCTCGAAGCCCACCTTCAGTTCATCGAGCTTGGCGCCTTCCTGGCTGATGAAGGTCAGTCGCATGAAGAACAGCCCGGTTTCCAGATCGTCGAACTGCGAGCAGTCTGAAATGTAACAGCCCTTTTCGGCGAGATAGCCGGTGATGGCGGCAACGATGCCACGGGTGGTCTTGCAGCTGACGTTCAGCACATAGCTTTTCATCGGGATGTCTCTCGCTCCAGAGGTTTTTCCGGCCCCCCTTATACGGCCAGTCAGACAAAACTAGCGCGGCCTTCCGGCCGCCGTCGATCCATTCGCGACATCCGCTTGACGGAACCGGCCAAGCTTGTGAACGCTAACGGCGCGCCTGGAAGTGTATGCGCATAAACCATTGAATAGCCTGAATTATAACTAATTCATTGAATTTAAAGGGTTAACAAACTATATATCCGTCATGACCCTAGTACGTTTCCGCTTCTCGCCTCAGAAGGCCTTCGCCGCGCTGCACTGGATGGTTAGTGACCATCCAGGAATTGATCTGCATGCAGCTTTAAAGGCGTGCTATTTCGCGGACAGAGAGCACCTTAACGGCTTCTACCGTCCAATCTTCGGCGCCACGTACCGCGCTATGAAGTTCGGACCTGTTCCTCTCGAGATATACGAGATGGCAAAAGGCGAAGCGCTTTGGTTGGCAGAAATCGGAGTCGAACACGTACCGTGGACCTTGCGAGGTTACCGGCTTGCACGAGCTGACAATGCTAGCAATGAGAATAGAGCGGTACTTTCAGACAGCGAACAAGAGTGTTTCGGGAACGCGCTGCGGCGCTCGCTCGACATGGACTTCAATGAGCGTACCGAGGCAACTCACAGCCATGATTGGCAGAAAGCAAATCTCGGTATCATGCACTACGAGGACATGATCGACGAAGGCGCGGATAAGGCTGACATCGTCGCGTACCTTCAGGAAAACGCGAGATTCATGAAGCTCTAAATGCTCAATCCACTTGAAGTCATCTGGATCTACGACAATCTGATTGAGCCACCTCACCCGAAGATGGTTGCGTGCGTTCACCCCGCGGAAGGATTATTTTATCGCATAAATTCTCGGCCTTTTTTGAAACCATGCGTTCCGCTCGTCAAAAATCCTGATCACCCTTGGCTGGATCACGACAGTTTTCTGCACATAGACCCGTTGATGCTCGACGATTACATCGTTGGCGAAGCGTTGAAGCGAAATGGGATTGTCGGAACGATATCGCCGACTTTGTCCAAAGATATCAAGCGACACACATTGGATATTCGCTACATGACTCTCGATGAGAGGCGTGCGATTTGTTCGTGCCTACCTTAGATCAACGCAGCGTGCGGTCCGGGTGGGCGCGGGCGAAGGCTTCGATCTCGGCACAGCGCTCGTCGATCGCGACGAGCCGCGGGCAGGTCGAGAGATCAACGTCCCAGCGGCGGGCGTTGTAGACCTGCGGCACCAGGCAGAAGTCCGCCATGGTCGGGCGATCGCCGTGACAGAAGCGACCGCTTGCCGGATCGTCGAGCAAGCGCTCGAAGGCGGCAAGCCCTTCGCCGATGAACTTGCGCATCCAGTTGCGCCGCGCCGCCTCGCCGTCCTCGGAATTGGCCATGACGTAGGAAACGACGCCGAGATTGCAGGTCGGGTGGATATCCATGGCGATCGCATAGGACAGCGTGCGCACCCGCTGGCGACCGAGGGCATCGGCCGGCAGGAAACCAGTATTGGACCGCGTTTCCGAGAGATATTCGATGATGGCGAGCGATTGCGTGAAGCGCTCGCCATCGATCTCGAGAACGGGAACGAGCCCTTGCGGGTTCAGCGCCAAGTGCTCCGGAGCCTTGTGCGCCTTGGCGAGCAGATCGACCGGCACCGAACGATAGCTTTCGCCGAGGCTATTGAGCGCGATGCGCACCCGATAGCTCGCCGACGATCGCCAGTAGTCGTGAAGGACGGTCTCGCTCATGCTTTTACCCGCGTCGGTCTTCCAGCCTTTTCAGGCCCTGTCGTAGGCTTTAACGGTCTGCTCGATCGCGCCGAAGATGGAGTGACCGGTCTTGTCCTTCATCTCGATGCGCACGACGTCGCCGACCCGGAGGAAATGCGTCTTCGGCGCACCGCCGACGATCGTCTCGATCATCCTCAGTTCCGCGATGCACGAGTAGCCGGCGCCACCTTCGGCGACCGGCTTGCCCGGGCCGCCGTCGAGCTTGTTGGAGACGGTACCCGAACCGATGATCGTGCCGGCGGAAAGCGGCCGGGTCTTGGCCGCGTGCGCCACCAGCTGCGCGAAATCGAAGGTCATGTCGATGCCGGCGTTGGCGCGCCCGAAAGGCTTGCCGTTGAGGTCGACATGAAGCGGCAGATGCAATTTGCCGCCGTCCCAGGCATCACCCAGTTCATCCGGAGAAACGGCAACCGGCGAAAAAGCCGAAGACGGCTTAGACTGGAAGAAGCCAAAACCCTTGGCAAGCTCGGCCGGGATGAGGCCGCGCAGCGACACATCGTTGACGAGCATGACGAGCTGGATCGCCGCGCGTGCTTCTTCGATCGTCGCGCCCATCGGTACGTCGTCGACGATGACGGCAACCTCACCCTCCATGTCGACGCCAAAGCTTTCGTCGGCAACCGGAATCGGATCGCGCGGCGCAATGAAACTGTCGGAGCCGCCCTGGTACATCAGCGGATCGGTCCAGAAGCTTGCCGGCATTTCGGCATTGCGGGCCTTGCGCACTAGCTCGACGTGATTGACGTAGGCCGAACCGTCGGCCCATTGGTAGGCACGCGGCAACGGCGAGAGAGCGTCGTGTTCGTGGAAGCGGATCGTCGGCTGCGACCCGGTCTCGATCCCCTCAGCGACGCGCGCAAGCCGCGGGCCGGCATGGGCCCAATCGTCGAGCGCTGCCTGCAGGCTGCGGGCGATGTGCCCGACCTCCGAGCAGCGGGTGAGATCGCGAGAGACGACCACGAGCTTTCCGTCGCGCGTACTGTCCTTGAGTGTCGCCAGTTTCATGCAGTCCTCCCTCTCAATCTTCTCATTGTTCCAGACCGAAGACCGCTTCGCGGCCGTCGCGGAATGCTTTAGGCAGACGAATCGTCCGCAATTCTCACAACAAGGCCGTCAGCGGCGATCGTCAAGGCGCCCGCCCAGCTTTTGCGGGTCGCCGCAATCCAATGCTCTTCCGAGATCTCGCGGTCATCTGCCGGGATCAGGTGATGCAGCACCAGCCGACCAACGCCGGCAGCCGCAGCGATCGTGCCCGCCTGTTCGGCGAATGTGTGGCTTGCCAGCAGGTGCTCCTTCAGCCGCGCGCCGTTACCGGTGCGCGCCACCAGCCGGTCGACGCCTTCGGCAAGCATCGCCTCGTGCACAAGGATGCCAGCCCCTTTGGCGAATTCGGCAAGCGGCGGGAAGTAGGCCGTGTCGGCGGAGAAAACCACCGAGCCTTCCGCGTGATCGAAGCGCAGCGCGAAACAATCGGTGACCGGTGGATGGTCGACACGCAGTGCCGAGAGCGCCAAGCCGTTCTCGGAGAAAACCAACCCCTCGGAAAACTCGACCACTTCGACCAGTGAACGCAGGTCCGGCCGCCCTTCGTCGACGATGCGAATGTCGATGTCGAATTCCATCGCCTGCAGGAACCCCTGCCAATAGGCGCGGGTGCCGGTGGGACCGAAGACGCGCAACGGATGCGCAAGCCCTGCGGTCCAGGCGGTGTGGATCAAAGGGCCGAGCTCAAGCACATGATCGGAATGCAGGTGAGTGATGACGATGAGATCGAGCGCCTTCAACGGCACGCCGGCATCGGTCACCCCGCGGGTGACGCCGAGGCCACAATCGACGACGATCGAACGGCCACCGATTTCAAGCAGCGACGACGTCGGCCACGGGCCGCCCGGCCGGATCGCCGGACCACCCTTGCTGCCGAGCAAAACGAGGCGTGAACTCAAGACCAATCGCCTTCCGGCGTCCCGTTGAAGCGCTTCTTCAGATCCGTCCAGCAGTCGATGTAGTTGTCCTGCAACGTCTCCAGTTCGGCGGCGTAGCGGGTCAGCTGCTGCGGGAAGCGGGTCTCGAACATGAAGGCCATCGTATGGTCGAGCTTCACCGGTTTCAACTCACTGTTTGTCGCCTTGTCGTAACCGGACGCATCCGGCCCATGCGCCAGCATCATGTTGTGCAGGCTCATGCCGCCGGGCACGAAGCCCTCCTCCTTGGCGTCGTAGCGGCCGTAGATCAGCCCCATGAACTCGCTCATGATGTTGCGGTGATACCAGGGCGGCCGGAAGGTGTGTTCTGCCACCAACCAGCGCGGCGGGAAGATGACGAAATCGATGTTCGCCGTGCCCTCCTCGCCCGAAGGGGCTGTCAGCACCGTGAAGATCGACGGATCCGGATGGTCGAACAGGATCGCGCCAACGGGCGAGTAGGTTTTCAGGTCGTATTTGTAGGGCGCGTAGTTGCCATGCCAGGCGACGACGTCGAGCGGCGAATGGCCGATCTCGGTCACATGGAAACCGCCGCACCACTTCACATGCACGCGGCAAGGCGTTTCCTTTTCCTCGAAGGCGGCGACCGGCGTCTTGAAGTCGCGCGGGTTGGCCAGGCAGTTGGCCCCGATCGGGCCGCGATCCGGAAGCGTGAACTTGGCGCCGTAGTTTTCGCAGACGTAGCCGCGCCAGACCTTCTCCTCGCCAAGCCGCGTCACCTTGAACATGGTACCACGCGGCACCAGGCAGATTTCCGACGGCTCCACATCCATCCTGCCGAGTTCGGTGAAAACCTGGATCGCACCCATTTCCGGAACGATCAGCAACTCGCCGTCGGCGTTGAAGAAATAGTCGTCCACCATGTCGGCGTTGAAGGCATAGGCATGCGCTGCCATGCCCGAATGCGACGGCGCATCGCCCGCGGTGGTCATGGTGCGGATGCCCTCAAGGAAGTTCAGCTTTTCCGTCGGCTCCGGCAACGGATTCCAGCGCAACTGGCCAAGCGCCAGCGAATGTTCGGCCACATGCGGCGCCGTCTTCCAGTGCGGATAGTCGATCTTCGAGAACCGGCCGGTGTGGCGGACGCTCGGGCGAATGCGGTAGAGCCAGGAACGCTCGTTGGTGCCACGCGGCGCGGTAAAGGGCGAACCCGAGAGCTGCTCGGCATAAAGGCCGTAGGCGCATTTCTGCGGGCTGTTTTGTCCCTGCGGCAGCGCACCGGGCAGACTTTCCGTCTCGAAGTCGTTGCCGAAGCCGGGCATATAGCCGAGCGCGTCACTTGTCTTCACCGGCGCGTCGGTCTGTTTTGCTGCCTTGTCGAGCATCGCTGATCCTCCTCCCAATCGAAAACGCCGCAGCACGGGGTTTCATCCAGGTGGACGCGGGCACCGCCTTCGGCATAATAGTTGCAATCGTAACTATCGATTTTGTAACTATCAAGGAAACACAGATGGCTGCCGACAGCTTCGAGCTCAGTGCCTTCCTTCCCTATCGGCTGAACCGTGCAGCCGAGTTCGTCGCGCTGCGTTTTGCCGCACAGTACAAGGCACGCTACCAGCTTACCCGCCCGGAATGGCGCACGCTTGCAGCGCTCGGCAGCACCGGTCGCCCGATGACGGCGACCGAGGTCGGCACCCATTCGGCCATGCACAAGACCAAGGTGAGTCGCGCGGTCGCAGCGCTCGAAGAACGGCGCTGGCTGACCCGCAGCGAGGACGAGGGTGATCGCCGCCTCGAGCATCTGCAGCTGACGAAAGCGGGTGCCGGGGCCTATGGCGAGCTGACGGCGCTGGCGGCCAGCTACCAGGCCGAACTGGATGCGCTGATCGGCCCGACCGGCATGCAGGCGCTGGCGGTCGGGCTGCATGCTGTGGAACGCGCCATCGGCAAGCTGGAGAGACGCGCCGCACGGGAAACGTGACGACAACTCCAGGGACAGTGTGAAACGGTCTCCCGTCTGGAATTGTGTCGTTTCAGAACCGGTGAAATGATTAGCCCTTCATCCGCTCCGGGATCGGAACGCCCTCAAAACTCTTCAGCGTTTCGAGCACGATCGACGTCTTCACATGCTGCACGCTGTCGTGCGGCAGAAGCACGTCGTTGACGAAGCGTGAGAGCCCGGCGAGATCCGGCGTCACCACCCGCAGGTGATAATCCATCTCGCCGGTCAGTGCATAAGCCTCGAGCACCTCCGGCAGGCCGGAGATGAGCTTGCCGAAGCGTTTGGCATTGTCGCGATTATGCGTGGCGAGCGTCACTGAGATCACCACCATCAGATCGAGGCCGAGCTTCTGGCGATCGATCTGCGCCTGATAGCCGGTGATGTAGCCTTCCGCTTCCAACCGGGTACGTCGCCGAGAGCATTGCGATGGCGAAAGCGCGATACGTTCGGACAGCTCGTTGTTGGTCAGATGTCCGTCGCGCTGCAATTCGCCGAGGATCTTGAGGTCGAAGCCGTCAAGCTGCTCCATTCGTGCACCCTAATACATTATTTTGCATGTTTCGTGCGCCATCCTGTCCAAACCGCGCAAGAATACAAGCATCATGCATGGGATTTGCGTCATACTCCAGCAAAGTTTGGAAGAATAAGAGGAGACTTCCGATGGGCCCCTTCCCGCATGACGCCCCGCCGGCAACCATTACCGCCGAGAACCCCGCTGGCACCGACGGCTTCGAGTTCGTCGAATTCGCCCATCCGGAGCCGGAAAAGCTCGCCGAGCTCTTTGCCCGCATGGGCTATGTCCCGGTTGCCAAGCACAAGAGCAAGAACATCACCGTCTGGCGCCAGGGTGACATCAACTACATCCTGAACGCGGAAGCTGGCTCGCATGCCATGCGCTTCGTCGACGAGCACGGCCCCTGCGCCCCGTCGATGGCCTGGCGCGTGGTCGATGCCAAGCACGCCTTCGATCACGCGGTTTCGAAGGGTGCCATCCCTTACGAAGGCAAGGACAAGTGTCTCGACGTTCCGGCGATCGTCGGCATCGGCGGTTCGCTGCTCTATTTCGTCGAGACCTACGGCGCCAAGGGTTCGGCCTATGACGCCGAGTTCGAATGGACGGGCGAGCGCAACCCGAAGCCCGAAGGCGTCGGTTTTTACTATCTCGACCACCTGACCCATAACGTCTATCGCGGCAACATGGACAAGTGGTGGGCGTTCTACCGCGAACTGTTCAACTTCACCCAGATCCACTTCTTCGACATCGACGGCCGCATCACCGGCCTCGTCAGCCGGGCGATCACGTCTCCCTGCGGCAAGATTCGCATTCCGCTGAACGAGTCCAAGGACGACACGAGCCAGATCGAGGAATATCTGCGCAAGTACAAGGGCGAAGGCATCCAGCACATCGCCGTCGGCAGCGACGGCATTTACGATGCCACCGACAAGCTGTCGGACAACGGCCTGAAGTTCATGCCGGGCCCGCCGGAAACCTACTACGCCATGTCGCACGACCGGGTGCACGGCCATGACGAGCCGATCGAGCGGATGAAGAAGCACGGCATCCTCATCGACGGCGAAGGTGTGGTGAACGGTGGCATGACGAAGATCCTGTTGCAGATCTTCTCGAAGACCGTGATCGGCCCGATCTTCTTCGAGTTCATCCAGCGCAAGGGCGACGAAGGCTTTGGCGAGGGCAACTTCCGCGCCCTGTTCGAATCGATCGAAGCCGACCAGATCCGTCGTGGCGAGCTGGGACCGCAGGCAGCCGAATAAGCAACCGGACAGGATCCGTCCGGCCACATCCAAGCCTTTGAACTCCGAGCCTCTCGCATCAAGCGAGGGGCTCTTCCTCTTCCGGCGGACATCCGCTCAAGACGCCGTGCGCCGCGCGTTTGCGGGCGCACGTCAATATCGACGCTTCAGTTCGTTGCCTCGTTGACCACGCGCCAGTTCGGCCGGCCGAGATCATGCGGCCAGTCAACGACGTCGCGGTCGTTGAAGTAAACGACTTCGGCGAGGTTCGGAAACTGCGGATCGGGCTGCGTCGCAGTATCCATCCAGGGCTGCATATAGGTCTGGCTGCCCTCCCATCCGGTCTCGGCGACCCAGATCGGCTTGTTGTATTGCGCCACCAGGTCGTAGCCTGGTTTCAGGGCCTCGGCGAACGTCCGCGGCGCGCCGTATTCGATCTTGTCGAATGCCTCCAGCCCGAAGACGGATAGCCCGACGAGATCGACATAGTCGTCACCGGGATAATACTCGCCAAGGTTCGGCAGCCCTTTTGGCGACCACATGATCTGCGCCTTCGGGGCCTTCTTGCGCACGATGTCCATCGCGTGCTTGTAAGCCTTGATCCAGTCCTGGGGCTCCCAGCCGGCCCAGGAGAACCGCCCGGAAGGGTCTTCCATTTCCTGGCCCCAGCGCACGATGACCGGGCTCTTCAGCTCGGCGATCATGTCGGCGATCGCCTCCATGTTGGCGTCGTATTCGCCTTTGAGCATCCGGTCACGCAGCTGGTCCGGCGTCAGTTTCCAGTCGAGAGACCAGGACCACGGCTCAATGGTGATGAGCAGGTTACGGCCGCGCTGGAGCGCATACTCGTCAGCGGTGCGCAAGGATGCCAGATCCACGTCTTCCCAAGGCAGGAACAAGGCCTCTGTCGAGACATCGCTCTGGCCGCCGAAATCGCCATGCGGATCATAGGCGCCGAATTTCGTTCCGCCCGGGTGGATGACGGGACGTTTGTCGATCATCATCTGACCGGCATTGGCCGCAGGATTGGCTTGCTCCTGCGCCAACACCGATACAAAGCTGCCTCCAAGCTCCAACTGCAGGGCCAGGGCAGTGCATAGGGCGAGTGCCAATTTGCGTTTCATTTCATCCTCCTGCGGCAGCAGATCTACTTCTTCGCAAGGAACTGTTCCTTCAGCCGAAGCGCCTTTGTCGTGATGTTGTCGTGGGCGACGAAGCGGTTGTATTCGTCATTGCTGCGGGGCTTGGCATGCCTGAAGACGTACCACTTCCCGTTCGGGACCTTTCGCTGGTAGATCGTGTCGCCGATCCTGGCGTGACCGAAGCAGCTGCGGGCGTTGCCCGCATTGGCGGAGGTCGTCCAGGTGGCCTGCATGCACATCATGCCACGGTCGCTGACATACCAGTTGCCCTCGGCAAACGACCGGTCGCCCTTGCCTTTGTCGACAAAGGCGACGAGCTTACGGTCATGCGCGGTGAAGCGGGCGCCACCGGTGGACCATTCCCAGGTCTTGTTGCGATAGAGCGAATAGACTTCATAGGCGCTGAGGGGCGTCGGCTTGATTTCCATCTTCGCCCGAACCGGCTGGGCACCCATGTAGAATGCGGCGGCTGCAAGCGGCAGCAGCAGCGGTAGAACAACAACTTTCAAGGACCCTTTCATTGCGTTACTCCTCGCATTGGAGACCTATCAAACTCGACTGCTCGCCGTCGTCATGACGGCACTTGTACCCGGGCGACCTTCCTGGTCGTCGTCACGTCCCCCGTCCTTGGTTGAGCGAAACTCGATGCACTGGCTTCGACACGCGAGCCGCTGTCGGACGGCTGTGCAAAGCCTCTCCATTTCAAGCGGAAGCGGACGATCTTCAGGTTTGTGCCGCGCCCGGCGCCGGCAACCGTGTACCTGGTCTCGGTAAAGGCGATAAAGCCCAGGCCGTGGGACAGGGCCTCCGTCGCCTCGGCGCCGTGGCGCACCGCCGACTGGGCCGACAGCACGGAGACCAGCACCAGACATCCGGCCGTCGCCGCCGTCATCGTTGAACGCGGCATCAACGCCAGTCCGTTTTCCCGTGCATGGCAGACGTGGATGACCACCACGAGCCCCGCATAGATGAGGGTATTGATCCCGGCAAAGATGTAGAAGCCGCGCGCCGTCCCGGCATCGGATACGAACCAGGCAGCAAGAGCCGAGGCCACGGAAAGAACGAGATAGGGCATCAGGACACGCAGCGGCAAGGAACCGGCTGCAGCACCGCCCTTTGGCGTGATGCGGAAATCGACGAACGAGCCCCTGAAGTGGTCACGCACCGCAGCAAGGCACCCGAGCAACGACCAGGGCCACCGCGCAAACAGGAACAACATGCTTTCCCAGCTCAGCACACGTGCGTCGTGCGGTCGGAACGTGCCTGTCGAACGCCAGAAATAGGCGAGTACGATCAACACCAGCGACAGCGGCGCAAAGTGCAATAGGAATTCGGGATAGGTGACCGCAACGAAAGCACGCCCCATGAACAGCGCGGCGATCGGCATCACGAACATCAGCGCCATGAAGGACGAAAACAGCGGATACCAGAGCTGCGAAAACAGGAACTGGAAGCGCAACCGCGGCGAAAGACGGGGCACGTAGACAGGCGAGTATTTCAGCAGGATCGTCACCAGGCTGCGCGCCCATTGAAATTCCTGGACGGCGAGATCGGCAAAATTCGCCGGTCCGTCACCGTGAGCGATCGCGTTCAGCGCATGCACGCCGCGCCATCCATGGGCGTTCATGATGAGCGTGGTCGAGTGATCTTCGGCCAGCTCGGGCCCCAGTCCGCCGATCTGCTTCAGGGCCTTGGTGCGAACCGCGTAGTGCGAGCCGATGCACAGCGGCGCCCAGCCATTGTTGTAACCGGCCTGCAACGCGCCATGCATGCTCGCCTCGGCGTAGAGACGCCCGCGCGCCGCCCAGCTCGTTGCGGCATTGGCGTCACAAATGCTCGGCGCCGACACGTAGCCGACCGACGGATCGTTGAACGGACGCAGGATCTCGACGAGATAGGTGGTTTCGGGCACATGGTCGGCGTCGAACTGCGCAACGAAGTCATAGCGCTCGTAGCCGTAGTGATCGTAGAAATAGGCGAGGTTCCCCTCCTTGCAGCGGGTCCGGCGCGGCCAGGCGGAGCGATGGTAGTCGGCAACGCCCTTGCGCGTGGAGACCCGAACGCCATGCGCCGCACACCAAGCCATCGTGTCTTCAGACGGATCTTCGTCGGCGAGCCACACATCGAAATCGCAGCCGGTCTGGTCGAGCATCGCAAGCAAGGTCTTGCGAACGACGGCGAAGGGTTCGGAAGGAGCCTTTGTCACGACCATGGCAATCCGACCTTGCGGTACGGGTCCGGTCTGCGCCGTCGCCACCTTTGCGCCCGAAAAAATCGCGATGAAATAGACCGGAAGCAGGGTGATCCAGCCGATCACGATCGTGATGAGAAGATAGGACGGCCACGCGACGACGTGGGCCGGATCGATCCACCACTGCCAGAAATAGAGGAACGCCCCGCACCAGGCGGCAACGCCCAAACCATGAAGCCATTGCCTGCGCCCTGAAAACAGAGCCGTCAGCCGCAACCCGGCCGGCGCTGCACGCGTGACGTCGGCATCGAGATTACGGCCGGCACTTGTCGTCGATCCGGTCATCGCCGCACCTCCAGCCCGAAGCTCGGCGCAGCGGTTGCAATAATGGTGTCTATGTCGGAAAGCACCGGGCGGAACCCCAGCTTTTGCCGCGCCCAATTCGTGTCGGCAAAGAGCACCGGCGGATCGCCCGGTCGGCGGGGCAGCATCTGCACTGGAACTGTCTGTCCCGTCACCCGGTCGATCGCCGACAAGACCTCTCGGATCGAGGTTCCATGCCCCGAGCCAAGGTTGGCATGCAGAGCCTCACCGCCGTCGCTCAGATAGTTCACTGCCGCGACGTGCGCGTCGGCAAGATCGGTGACGTGGATATAGTCACGGATGCAGGTGCCGTCCGGCGTGGCATAGTCGTCGCCGAAGATGTCGAGCCGGTCGATCCGGCCGGCAGCCGCCATCAAGGCGCGCGGGATAAGATGCGTCTCGGGATCATGCTGCTCGGTAAGCTGCCCTTCCGGGTCTGCGCCCGCCGCATTGAAGTAGCGCAGCGCCACCGACCGCATGCCGTAGGCACGGGCGTAATCGGCGAGCATCAGCTCGATCATCAATTTCGTGCGTCCATAAGGATTGATCGGCTCCTGGACGGTGTCCTCGGTGATCGGCAGACGTGGAGGCACGCCATAGGTGGCGCAGGAACTGGAAAAGACGATGCGCCCGACCCCAGTCGCGCGGCAGGCTTCGAGCAACGAAATGCTGCCGGCGACGTTGTTGCGATAGTATTTTCCCGGATCTTCGACCGATTCACCCACGTAGGCGGAAGCGGCAAAGTGGATAAGGCATTCGGGCGAAACAGTGCGGATCGCCTCCGCCAAGCACTCGGCGTCTTCGATCTCCCCTTCGACGAGAGGACCCCACTTGACGTTTGCCCGATGGCCCGTGGACAGATTGTCGTAGACGACGGGAACGATGCCCTGCTGCGCCAGGCGCTTGCAGGTATGGCTGCCTATAAAGCCGGCTCCGCCGGTGACGAGAACGACGCGGGACATGTCATACCGCCTCTCCCGCCATCACGCGGCCAGCCGCGCTCAGGCGCTCGTCAAAATAGGCGATGGCGCGTTCGAGCCCATCGCGCAGCGCAACCTTCGGCTCCCATGCGAGCTCCGAAAGCGCCTGCGAGATATCCGGCCGCCGCTGGCGAGGATCGTCGACGGCAGCTGCCTGGTGCACGATGCGTGAGCGCGATCCGGTCAGCAGGCGCACCATCTGCGCGAGCTCAAGAACGGTGAATTCCCCCGGATTGCCTAGATTGATCGGCCCCGTGCAGCTGTCTGGCGAGACAGAGAGGCGCAGAAAGCCGTCGATCAGATCGTCAACGTAGCAGAACGATCGGGTCTGTTGCCCATCGCCGTAAATGGTCAGATCCCGGCCGAGCAGTGCCTGGACGACGAAATTGGAGATAACGCGACCATCGTCCGGACGCATCCGCGGACCGTAGGTGTTGAAGATACGAGCAACCTTGATCTTCACCCCATAGGTGCGGTGGTAGTCGAAGAACAGCGTCTCGGCAGATCGCTTGCCTTCGTCGTAGCAGGCACGCGGACCGATCGGATTGACGTTGCCGAAATAGGTCTCGCGCTGCGGACTGACGAGCGGGTCGCCATAAACTTCCGACGTCGAGGATTGGATGACCGTGGCACCGGTGGCGCGCGCATTTTCAAGAGCGTGCAACGCACCAAGAACATTGGTCATCAGCGTGCCGACCGGATCCGCCTGGTAATCGGGCGGCGAGGCCGGCGACGCGAAATTGAAGATCACGTCGGCATCGATCAAGTAAGGTTTGCGAACGTCGTGATCGATAATGTGGAGATGGGGATTGCGCACCAGATGAGAGAGATTTTCTCGGCGCCCCGTCGAAAAATTATCAATACAAATAACCGTATGACCAAGAGAAAGAAGTCTTTCGCAAAGATGAGAACCCAGGAAGCCGCTTCCACCCGTTACCAGAATTCTCTTTGGTATTCCTGCGAGTTTCTTTAGAAATTCCCGTTGCCCGACGACAGACAGCGGCCCTGAAACGACCTTTCGCATGCGCACCTCCAATTATTTTACACACCATTTCTCTGGTGATTTGGAGACGGACTGCGAATGAAAAATATAATAAGGAAAATTCTCTTTATTACACAGTCACGCACAACCCGTTTTAAAACGAACTATACAATTCGATCTAATATCTTACATTATTTCAAATTCAATATTAGATAACTATCAAATAACCAACATCGCGTCAAACATAAAGGATGGTTAATGTCAATATTTAACCCTAATTCGCAATATTTATGCCTTGACATAGCCCAATGTGATTACGAATACTGCCAGTCATACCGCAAAATGTAACATTTCATTTACCAATGTAATCTTCCGAACAACGCTCGTCATTTGGAGGCGTGCCACGCCATACCCATCCGCGGCCACGCGCGTTTGCAGCACCGCGCTCCCGCGCGGAAGCCGGTACAGTCTAAGTCGAGTGATGTCGGGGAACGCCTCAGGGAGAAGCACCTGAGCACCAGGGGAAAGGTCTTGCGCCAGCTTCACAGACAGGGGCGCAAGACCGGTTTCGAGACGCGCGAGGCTCAGTTCTTCCAGCGTGACAGGAGGACGTCGCCGTTGCGCTCCGAGGTCGCGTCGTTGGTAAAGTAACGCGACGCCGCTTCGGTCCGGTTGCGCACGTTCATCTTCTTATAGATGTTGCGAACATGAACCTTGACGGTGTTTTCCGAAAGCCCGAGCCGATCGGCGATGATCTTGTTTTGCGTACCCTTGCAGATCAGATCGAGGATCTGGACTTCGCGCGTCGTCAATCCGTCAGGACCAGCATCGCGCTTGCGCCGGCCCGTTGCCGAGACAGAGCTCGGTCCGGACAGGTCCGCGCGCCGTCCATAGAGGCCGGCTGCAGAAAAGGGCTCGGGAGAAAGCCGCCGCAGCAGGGCGGCGGGAAAATGCTCGCCACCCTTCATCAGTAGATCGATGGCGGCAAGGCAAACGTCCAGATTGAGGTTGAGCGGCAAGACGCCATGGATCAGGCGTTCTTCCACGAAACCTGCAATCGACGGATCAAGTTCATCTGCATTATCCACCACCAGGCCAATCGATGCCCTGGGATGAAACTCGTGAATGGTACGCAGAATTGCGGGAAAGGATTTGGGAGGCATCCGATAAAGCATAATCAGCGTTACATCGACGAGGTTGCCGTCAAGGAGATTATCAGGATCGGAAAGGCTGACCATTTCGTGACCTTGGAACCTGGAACCGACTGCCTGCATCAGGCACTCGGCGAACAGGTCGATCTTGGCGAGCATGACGATCTTTTTCTTTTGTGACAAAGCCTTATTGTTTTCTTCAAAATCACCCACGTTGGAGCTTCCAGGATACATTACGCCCTCCTAGGATTTTTCCATTTATTTTTATGGGTGCTCCGGCTTGAACGCCGTACACCCCACTTTCAGAAAATTTATTAGAAACCATAAATGTCACGATGTTTCCTGCGCAGGGAAAATTCGCGATAGCTAATGTAACGTAAAGATCTACAGAACGAAACAGCCCAAAAGGATTAGTGAAGCTGCAGATAGGCACTTAAATCGTTATAAATCGAACCATCTTTGGGTTATACCGCAAACCTTTTGTTTACCGAGGCGCGGAAAGCCCCCTAAATCAAGGTGATAGGCTAGCCGCACCGCGAGCAGGAGCCCATCCATTTTCACCGCGAAAAGCCTCGCGTCATGCGAAAATGGATTAGTTGCCCACCCCGCGGAGGCGACGTTCAACCATCTCTCGCCTTGCGATATACCCAAGAATACTTCGTTCGGGCTAGTTTTCGTACTTTTCTAATCGGCAAGGGCTCGCGTGCCGGCACAAACGAATAGTGCCCACCGAGGCATACCCATGGCCCTAATGTTAGTAATTACTGAAATTAGCTTGCAGCAACAAGGGCTTGCCATCGATGAGTAAGCCGGAAAGAGCCAGTAATTACAAACCTCTAACCAAAATTGGTATCTTCCGCGCCGCCGCGTTTGGAGTCAGATTGAGCGTTCGTTCTGAGAAGTTTGAAAGGAACCCGTTGGGTTTCAACCGGAGCCTCTGTTGAGAGGCGCTAAACAACTCGGAGTGTTGCGTAGGCGTTCCCCGGAGTAAGCGTAGAATAAGTACATATATTATGCGGGACGCAACCCGCACGTGCATTATTGAAAAATGTAAAAAAGAAATCGATTTAGCAAAAAAGCGAAGATATCTGCATCACAATATTGGCCATTCCTCAAAAGGAGCCAGCACCAGAAAATACCGTAAAAATTAAAGGTATTTGGTGTTGGCTTCCCTTTGGCCCAGAACCAGTTCCCGCCTTCGATGGAAAAGTCTAGCAGACCCTGCTTCACCGCGCGGTCTCTGACGCGTTGCTCTGGCGCACCAGGGCAGGCCCCTTGCGTTTGGAATTGGCACAGATCTGAGCGCTACGGTGCTCCAGCGCCCTTCCGTTTCCTCGCAGTCGCGGTTCCGCTCTTGGCGCGGCCGCGTCAGTCCACACCGTCCTGCCAGGCGAGCGATTTCAACTCTTCGCGAAACGCGAAACGGATGATGTGGCTTTCAATGATGCCCTTCCCCCGGGTGAGCCCTTCGGCATCCGGCGCCTCGACGGCAAACGCCAATTCATCGCCCCTCGCTGCCATACGCGCTACCGAACCGCCCGGGAATGTCACCACCGCGTCCGTCTCGGTGTAATCAACGACCGTCTTGTGCGCGAAATGCTTCGACATCTGCTGGAGATAACGTGACGCACGATCCGTCCTGAACCTGCTGACCGCCTTCCGCATGCTTTTCTCCCTTCCCCAGAGCGCGGTGCGCTCCTGCCCCTTGATCAGGCCGATCGCAACAAACAGAAAGCGGCGGCGTCCCCAGGGGGATGCCGCCGCGACAGGCCCGATCGACCGGCGATATCGCAGGTGCGGGTCGCCCTGCGGCTACTTCTTGCCCAGCGCCTGCGTCAGCTGGTCGACGATGTCCTGTTGCGACTTCAGGCCGGAAGCCGTCAGATAAAGCTTGGCGGAGTCGAGATAGACGACGTGGCCGTCTTTCCAGGCTTTCGTCTGGCGCACGAGTTCGTTGTCGAGCAGGGCCGCTGCCGGCTGCGCCTGCTGGCCGATCGCCGCGTCGCGATCGACGACGAAGATCCAGTCAGGATTGGTTTCGAGAATGTATTCGTAGGAGATCGCCTGGCCGTGGGTCGCGACCTGCAGCTCGGGATCGGCCGGTTTGATCCCGAAGACGTCATGCAGCGTGCCGAAACGCGACCCCGAGCCATAGGCGCTGATCTTGCCACCGGTCGTCAGCAGGATGAGGCCGGTGCCCTTGTCAGCCGCAAGGCCGCGCAGGGCTTCGATCGAAGCGTCGAGCTTGGCGATGTTCGCCTTGATCTCCTCCTCCTTGCCGAAGATCTGACCGAGGATCGTCGCGTTCTTCTTGATGCTGCCGATCAGGTCCTTGTCGTCGGATGTCAGGTCGATCGTTGGCGCGAGCTTGGCGACCTCGGCATATTTGGCCTGCGACCGGCCACCGACGATGACGAGGTTCGGTTCGGCTGCGTTGATGGCTTCGAAGTCGGGTTCAAAGAGCGTGCCGATCTTCGGATAGGTGTCGGCCTTGTATTTTTCGAGCGAGGGCGGGATTGCCGAGCCGGGAACGCCGGAGACGGGGATACCCAGCATGTCGAGCGTCTCCAGCATGCCGAAGTCGTAGACCAGCACAGTCTTCGGATTCTTCTCCACTTCCGTGGTGCCGCTGCTGTGCTCGATCGTCAGTGTTTCGGCCATGGCAAACGTCGCGCCGCCAACCGTGAGCGCCGCCGCGACGATCAGACTGCGAAGACCATTAGAAAGTGGCGATATATTCATGACTTATTTCCTCATGTTTTCTCGATCCTCCTAGCGCGATTTCGCCGCGAGGGCAACGTTTGCGTATCGCGTGGCGCGCGCAAAACTTGACGAAACCGATCATATATGACTAAGGCGGGCCTTCGATTTTGCATCATGCCTGTGGCGACGTACCCAGGGCTTTGCTGCAGCGGTCGATGGGCGAAAGCAGTCCCTGGAAGTGAGAGCCGTGATAAAAACGAGTAGAAGGCGGAGCACGGCGAGACGATGAGACCGATCCTGCTTGCCGTCCCGCTCGTCGTGTTTCTTGCCGCCATCAGCGTCTTTACCGGCGTCGGCAGCCTTGCCACCGGCGATGATGGACGCGGCTGGCTGCTGATCGTCGAAAGCCGCCTGCCGCGCACGCTTGCATTGATGCTTGCAGGCGCCGGCCTCGCCGTTTCCGGCACGATCATGCAGATGCTGGCACGCAACCGTTTCGTCGAGCCGTCGACCGCGGGCACGGCGGAGTCTGCGGCCCTCGGCATGCTCCTGGCCACGCTGATAGCACCAAGCCTGCCGGTGGCCGGCAAGATGGCCTTTGCCGCGCTATCTGCGCTTGTCGGAACCGCTCTCTTCCTTCAAATCCTGCGGCGGGTGCCCTTGCGTTCTCAGCTGATGGTGCCGCTCGTTGGCCTGATGCTCGGCGGCGTCTTCAACGCCATCACCACGTTCATCGCCTATCGCTACGATCTAATGCAGTCGATGGGCGCGTGGACCTCGGGCGATTTCTCTGCGGTTCTGCGCGGCCGATACGAACTGTTGTGGATTGGCCTCGCACTCACCCTCGTCGCTTACGCCACCGCAGCTCGCTTCACGGTCATCGGCATGGGCGAAGCGATTGCCCGCAATGTCGGGCTCGACTACGACAAGGTGGTCACGCTCGGGCTCGTCATCGTCTCGATGGTTACGGCAACAGTCGTCGCAACCGTCGGCATGATCCCGTTCCTCGGTCTCGTCGTTCCCAACATCGTCAGCTTGATCCTCGGCGACAACCTCAGGCGCACCTTGCCCCTGATTGCGGCTGCAGGCGCCGGGCTGGTGCTCGCTTGCGACATCGTCGGCCGTGTGGTGATCGCTCCTTACGAGGTACCGGTCGGTACCGTCATGGGCGTGATCGGCAGTCTGGTCTTCCTTCATCTGCTGCTTTCGAGGCGCACCCATGCGGGCTGACGTGAAGAGGATTTCTCCGTCTGCCGTCCTCATCGTGTCGGCTGCACTGGCAGTCGCATCGATGGTCGCGTTCATGACCGTCGGCGCCAAGGGCAGCTGGTCCTTCCTCCTGTCTTTCCGGGGCACGAAACTTCTCGGTATGGTGCTAGTCGCCTATGCGATCGCCGTTTCCACGGTGCTGTTCCAGACGATATCCGGCAACCGTATCCTGACGCCGTCGATCATCGGCTTCGACGCTATGTACGCGCTCCTTCAGACGATCATGGTGTTTTTCCTCGGCGCAGCGGGTATGACGACAACGGACCCGCGGCTTCAATTCACCCTGGAGACGGCCGCCATGGTCGGTTTCTCGCTGTTGTTGTTTCGCGCCCTCTTCTCCGGCGCCAGCCGCAGCTTGCACCTCTTGATGCTGGTCGGCATCATCCTGGGCGGACTGTTCCGCAGCCTGTCGTCCTTCCTGCAACGCATCCTCGATCCCAATGATTTCATCGTGCTGCAGGACCGGTTGTTCGCAAGCTTCAACAGCGTCGATGCCGATCTTCTCGGCATAGCCGCGGTCGCGACGCTCGCCGTGACCTTCGTGCTGTGGCGGCTTTCGCCCACGTTCGACGTGCTCTCGCTCGGGCGCGAAGCGGCGATCGGACTTGGCGTCGATCACCAACGCGTCGTCAATTTGCTTCTGGTGCTGATCGCCATCCTCGTGTCGGTCTCGACCGCGCTGGTCGGCCCGGTCACCTTCTTCGGCCTGCTGGTCGCAAGCCTCGCCTGGCAACTGACGCCGACAGCCAGCCATCGTTTCGTACTGCCGGTCGCCGTCTCTATCGCGATCACAACACTTGTCGGCGGCCAGGTCATCCTCGAGCGGCTGTTTTCCTTCAACACGGCGCTCAGCATCGTTATCGAGTTCTTCGGTGGCCTTGTCTTCATCTTCCTGCTTGTCCGAGGCTCTGCCCGATGATCGAAATCCAAGAGGTAACAAAATCCTACGACGGCAACGCGGTCGTCGACCGGGTGTCCCTCACCCTGCCGGCCGGCGGCCTGACCTCGATCATCGGCCCCAACGGCGCCGGCAAGTCGACGCTGCTGTCGATCGTTAGCCGGCTGATGCCGATGGACCGCGGAAAAGTGCTGGTCGATGGCCTGGACGTCAATGACACGGCGGGTGACGTGCTCGCCCGACGGCTCTCGATCATGCGTCAGGACAATCACATCACCGCCCGCCTCAGCGTGCGCGACCTCGTCGCCTTCGGCCGCTATCCCTATTCCAAGGGGCGGTTGACGGCGGATGATGTGGAACACATCGATCGCTCGATCGCCTATCTCGGGCTCGAGCCGTTTGCAAATCGCTTTCTCGATCAGCTTTCGGGCGGCCAGCGCCAGCGCGCCTTCATCGCCATGGTTCTGTGCCAGGACACCGATTACATGCTGTTCGACGAACCGCTCAACAATCTCGACATCAAGCACGCAGTCGAGACGATGAAGCTCCTGCGCCGGCTCGCCGACGATTTCGCCAAGACCGTCGTTGTCGTGCTGCACGACATCAATTTCGCCTCGGCCTATTCCGATCGTATCGTCGCCATGCAGGGCGGACGGCTCGCCTTCGAAGGGGCGCCGCAGGACGTGATCGTGCCATCGAGGCTGCAGGCGATCTTTGATGTCGACTGCCGCGTTCATGCGGTCGGACAAACGCGGTTGGTCAACTACTTCGAATGATCAGGACGAATAGAGGGCGCGCCGCGACGAAATCTCTTTCGTGCGGCGCGCGCTGCCTGTTTGGATCTGCGGATACCAGAAAAGAGAACGACCTTGCCGTTTAGCCGGCGGCCTGCACGCTCTCCTTGCCGATCCGTACCGCATCCGCAGCGTGATCCTCTTCCGTCACCGAGGAAAACCGCTTCAACCATCGGCCGACCTTGGTGTTGATGTCGTCCATCACGGTGAACATCACAGGTACGAAGACCAGGCTCAGCGCCGTCGAGGTGATGAGCCCGCCGATGACCGCGATTGCCATCGGCGCACGGAAGGCGGCGCCGGCACCGACACCGATAACGGCCGGCACCATGCCCGCCACCATGGCGATGGTCGTCATGATGATCGGCCGGGCGCGGGTGACGCCCGCCGTCAACAGGGCCGTTCGCCGGTCCGCCCCCTCGTTGCGGCACTCGATCGCGTGGTCGACCAGCAGGATCGAGTTCTTGCACACGATGCCCATCAGCATCAGGATGCCGATCATCGACGAGAGATCGAGCGCAGCTCCAAACAGGATCAGCGCCAACGCCGCCCCACCGATCGACAGGGGCAAGGCCACGAGGATGGTCAGCGGCTGCAGGAAATCCTTGAACAACAGCACCAGAACCGCAGCCACCATCAAGATGCCGGCAAGCAGCGCGAGGGCGAAGTTCCGGAACATTTCCGACATGTATTCCGCTTCGCCATAGTTGGCCTGCGACACGCCTGCCGGCAGCTCGGTCATCGCCGGAAGTGCCGCGATCGCCTCGAACGCAGTGCCGAGCGTAATGCCGCTGAGGTTGGCCTCGACAGCGATCAGCCGCTTGCGATTGAGGCGCTCGACGCTGCTTTCTTCCGCGCCGAAGGATATGTCAGCGACCGAGGTCAACGGCACCACGCTGCCCGCATTGGTGCCGACCCTCAGATTGCGCAGAGTGTCGAAATCGCCACGTGCCGACTGGTCGAGCATCACCCGGATCGGAACCTGGCGGTTGCCGAGGTTGAAGCGTGCGGAATTGCTTTCGCTGTCGCCCATCGTCGCGATACGGGCAACGGTGCCGATCGAGGTCACGGAGACGCCGAGCCTTGCCGCCTCGTCAAAGCGCGGCCTGACCAGCAGTTCTGGAGACAGCATGGGCTCGGTTGAGCGAACGCCGACCAGTCCTGGAAGCGCCCGCATCTCCTTTTCGAGCCGACGTACCGAATCCAGCAGCACTTCCGGGTCGTCGCCGGTCAGGTAGATGGAAAGGTCCTTTGCCCCCTCGACCGACGAGAAAGTCGCCTGGATGTCCGGGGTCTCCGTCAGCAGCGATCGCAGCGACAGTTCGAAGGATTTTCGGTCGAGTTCGCGCTCCTTGCGCGGCTTGAGCTTGATGCGCAGCGACACTTCGTTGACGGTCTCCGCGGTCGCCAGAACGCTCTCGACCTCTGTCCGTTGCTTGATCCTGCTGACAAGATCATCTGAAATTCTGATCGTCTCTTCGAGCCGCGTTCCCGCAGGCAAAGTGACCTTGAGCTGGGAAACGTTGCTGTCGCTCGTCGGTATAAACCCGGTCGGCAGCATGGTGAGCAGCGCGATCGAGCCAACGAAGATTAAGACAACCATCGACAGCGCGGTCTTGCGGTGATCAAGCGTCCATCCGAGCAGGCGGCTATAGGTGTCGGAAATCCACGACGGCTTTCCGGAATGACCGCCGCCAGCCTTCGGCTGCAGCAGATAGGCGGCCATCAGCGGCGTCAGCAGCCGGGCGACGAGCAGCGAGAACAGGACGGCGATCGCCACCGTCAGACCGAACTGCTTGAAATACTGCCCAACCGCGCCGCCGATGAAGCTGACCGGAGCAAACACCGCAACAATCGTCAGCGTCGTCGCAACGATCGCCAGGCCGATCGCGTCCGCCGCGTCGATCGCTGCGATGAAAGGGCGCTTGCCCATGTCGACGTGGCGCTCGATATTCTCAATCTCGACGATCGCATCGTCGACGAGAATGCCGATCACCAGCGTCAGAGCGAGCAGGCTGATGCTGTTGAGCGTAAAGCCGAGCAGATCCATCACGATAAATGTCGGCAGGATGGAGAGCGGCATGGCAAGAGCCGAGATCAGCGTGGCACGCCAGTTGCGCAGGAAGACAAAGACCACGACGACGGTCAGCAATGCGCCTTCGATGAGCGCGGTCACCGCCGCGTCGTAGCTCTCCTGCGTATACTCGACGAGCGAGATCTGTTCGGTGAATTCGACACCCGGCGTACGGGCCTGGATCTCCTTCAAGCGCTGAGCGGCGGCTTCGGCAACGACCGTGTCGCTCGCTCCCTTGCTTCGCGACACCGAGAAACTGACGACGGGTGCACCATCGACGCGGGCGAAGCCGCGTGGTTCGGAAGATGTGTCTTCGATCGTCGCGATGTCGGACAGTTGCACCCAGCGGCCACTCGCGAGCGGGATCGACAGCCTCGAAAGCTCTTCGACCGAGCCGGCGCTGCCGATGGTGCGGATCGACTGCTCGCGTCCGCCGATTTCGCCACGCCCGCTCGGCACGTTCGTATTGATTTCCCTGAGCGCCGTGTTCACCTGGTCGGCCGTTACGCCGAGGGCCAGCAGGCGCTCCGGGTTAAGCGAAACCCGTACCTCGCGGCTGACGCCGCCAAGACGCTGCACCTTCTGCACCCCGGGCAGCGTCAGCAGTTCACTGTTGATCGTATCGTCGACAAACCAAGACAGTTCCACTTCCGACATGGCAGGCGCGCGCACGGCATAGTAGACGATGGCGCTGCCGTCGACGTCGACGCGCGAGACGATCGGATCCTGGATGGATTGCGGCAGGTCGGCGCGGATCTGCGCCACCGCCTCGCGCACGTCGTTGGCCGCGCGATCGGGATCGATGCCGATCTTGAACTCGACCGTGGTCGAGGAGAGGCCGTTGGCAATCGTCGAGCGGATGTGGTTGACGCCGACAATGCCTGCGGCGACCCCTTCCACGCGGCGCGTCACCTGCGTTTCCATCTCGCGCGGCTGCGCGCTTGGCTGGGTAATCGTCACCGTCACGACCGGGAACGAGACACTCGGGTTCGCATTGACCGGCAGCCTCAAGAACGAGGCGATGCCAATCAGCGTCAGGACGACGAAAAGAACGACTGTCGGAACGGGCTTTCGGATCGCCCAGGCAGAAATATTGCTGGTCATTGCTGGTTGCTCGCCTGCGCCGGATCCACGTCCTTGCCCACCACCGCCTCGCCTTCGCGAAGCGTCACACCGGCCTTGATGACGACGCGATCACCGGTCGCCAGGCCAGAGACGATTTCGACCTTTCCGGCCTGGCGCATGCCCGGCTTCACGACTTTGCGCACCACCTGCCCGCGTTCGACGACGAAAACCGAGACAGTTCCGTCCGGTGCCCCGTAAAGGAGCGCGGAATCGTCGACCATGATCGCACTACGCTCGGCGACCACGATCGCGGCGCGTCCGAATGTGCCCGCAAAGGGTGGCTTTCCGGTATCGAGCGTGATCTGCGCGGTTCCAAGCCGGGTTTCACGGTCGATCTTCGGATTGATCACGCGTACCCGCCCTTCGATCCAGTCGCTGCGACCGGAGAGCTTGACCTTGACCGACTGGCCGATGGCAAGCAGCGAGAGCTCGGTCTCCGGCACTTCGGCCGCAAACTCGATCTCGCCGTCTCGGATCAGCTTGACCAGGGGATCCGTTCCGGCAAGGGCCCCTGCCCGGGCGAGCCGCTCGGAGACGATACCGGCTGCCGGCGCCAGGATGACGGCGCGTTCGAGCTTGCGGCGCGCCTCGGCTTCAAGCGCTTCGGCCTGCTCGTAATCGGCACGCGCGACCTTGACTGCCTGCTCGGCGATTGCGAGCGCGGAAACGCGCTCCTCGAGCGTCGTTGCGGCCTGGAGGTGGCTGAGCTGCCGGGCGCGCGCCAGCTTCCGCTGCTCCTGCGTCACCGTTTCCTCTTCCCGCGCCATCGTGGCACCGGCACGTGCAACGCGTCCTTCGGCCTCGCGCAGCAGATTTTCGAGCATCTCGGTTTCGAGGCGGGCAAGTACCTGGCCCGCAACCACCCGGTCGCCGATCTCGACCTCGACCTTGGCGATGCGCTGGTCAGTCAGCGTGGTGCCGACCGCGATCTCCTCGCGAGCGACGAAGATGCCGGCAAAAGACCTCGTCCATTGCTGCGGGCGGCTGTCGGCGACAAGGGTCGAAACCGTGCGGTTGATCGGGTCGGCGTCTTTGGGAACGGACGCAGCAGCCTCCCCGGAAGCATGCGCCACGCCGCCGGCGATGGCGAGCACAAGCCATGCGGCAAGCACAACGTTCAACTCATTCGTGCATCTCATTTCACTGGCTTTCCGTGGCGGGTCGCGGACAACAACCTGTTGGCGTGGCCGGACCCAAGGGCATACACATGCGATCAATAATTATTAGATTAATCGATCTAATAATTAGATATGAACGCGTCAATTGTGAGGCAGATCACACACTAGCATTGCGGGAAGATGGCGGTGTCCCGGCCACGGGCGCGCTTGACACCGGCCGCCCTCCATACGAAATCAGACTGACTGGTCTAATAAAGTGCCTGCCCCACAGGGAGAAACGCCGATGCGCAAGGTCGACCCCGAAAAACACGCCGCCAAGCGCCGACTGATTCTGGATGCGGCAATCGCCTGCTTCTCGCGCAAGGGATTCCACGGCACGTCGACCGCCGAAATCTGCGCCGAAGCGGGCATGAGCCCAGGCAATCTCTTCCATTATTTTCCGACCAAGCACACCATCATCGCGGCGATCGTGGAGGAGGAACGTCAAGAAACGGCGGAGATTTTTCGGAAGCTGAATGAAGAGGCCGACCTGTTGGCCGCATTGCTCGGCTTTATGGACACCGTTCTCGATCTTGCGGGCGACCCGGCCTATGCAAGCCTGGCGCTCGAAATCGCCGCCGAGTCGATGCGGGACGAACGCATTGGAATACTCGCCGCGACGAACGACGCGGAACTGAAAGCGTCGCTGGCGGCCCTGCTTCGGGAGGCCGCCGGCCGAAACCAGGTCGATCCGGCGATTGATGCCGAAGGTGCAGCCCGCTGGATCGCCGCGGTCATCGACGGCATTTTCAGCAGGGTCGCGGTCGATCCGGGGTTCAAGCCCAAGGAGGAGCGTTCGATGATGCGGCGTCTTCTCGGCCGCTTTCTCCGCCCCTAAGGCGACGCTTGCGAAAACATTGCCCGCAACGAGCGATCAGCGCGCTGCGGACTTTTCTTTCGCGCTCCCGGCCTTAGCCGGAGCGATGTGCAAAAGTCGCAACCTCAGGCGCGCTTCTGGATGACGCCGTAGACGACGTTTCTGTTGGCACCGAAGAAGACGCGAGCGTCGATCGCAGACTTGCCGGCGCTCTTGTGGATGATGTTCCACATGTCGACCTCGGAGCGCAGCAGCAGCGCCCAGTTCATGAACGTTTCCATGTAGCCGTCGACGCCGATGTCCGTTGCAAAATTGGCAAACAGGAAAACGCCGTTCGGCTTCAGCATCTGCAGGCAGCGATGCGTCAGCTTGATGGCCACTTTGTCGTTAAGATAGTCGTAGAGACCCGCGGCATAGATGAAATCGAACGTGCCGAGCTTCTGGTCCCGACCGAGGAGGCTGCGCACGGACCCATCCACCGCTTCGATTGCCGTGCCACGGAAATCGCGGCTGATCGATCCGACGCTGAGCGGATCCTGGTCAAGCGCCACCCAGCGCTTGATGCGCCCTTCTTCAAGCGCGACCGAGCGATTGGCTTCGCGCAGGTGCCCGGCAGCGATCGTCAGGATTTCAGCCTGACCTCCGCGGCTTGCCGCGATGTCATCGACGTGCCGGGTCAGAATATCGCGACGCTCGCGCACCGCCACCGATGAGGAAGCATCCTTGGTGTAGTCGTAAAGGGCACGGCCGACGGTGGACGCCCGCTCGATTTCAGCAGCGACGCTTGGGTGGCCATAGATGAAGTCAAGCAACTGCGCGTCACCCGAATAGCCCCGAGGCTTCTCGAAGGACCAGCGCGTGAAGGGATCCTGCAGGAAGAATTCCGAAACCGGGTGATCCTGCGCAATCGGGATTAGTTCCTGCCACACGGTGGGGTGGTACTTGGCACGGACTTCGTGAAGAGCGGCCGCGAGCCGGTCGATGATTTTCGCTGGCTCCGTCCCGTTCAAAAATTGTTCCTGGGCGACCCTGAGTATCAATGCAAGCTCGGCCTTGCCGGTCGAGAGCTGTTCGTTATGCCGTTCGCCCCGGGGCGAAACGAACTCATCGGCCATAGCCTTGGGAGTAATGAGGCTCTGACCGTCGAAAACAGTCTGAAATTGGCGCACGCGAGACCATCCGTTAAAGGTTTGTTAACAATGGTTGCGAAGATGTGCGCATTCCAGCTCGGATTGCAAGTTTTTGTATATAATAAGGTAAATTCCTGTGTCTCATCCCTTTGGGCTATGCCGAATCACAGGCTTCCTAGCTCATTAATTTAACAAAACTTAATGGACACTCCCTATCATGCCTCGCAGCATTTCCCGCCCTTGTTGCATCTGGCGCGCGGAGAGCACGCAGGGAGTGTCCGCAACAGCGTCCGTCAATGGAACAACGACGACAGGTTTCCGTTGACCGTGACGCAACTCGATGGATCAGTGCATGAAGCACACGTTGGCCGACGTAGTTGACATCGACCTACACAAGCAGCCGCACAGGCCGCACCTGGCAGAGCTTCAGACCCTCTATCGCATGGAGGGTGAGGCTGGTCGGCGCGCCGCGACGAGACAGGGGCTGTGGGTCGCAGTTGTCGTCTATCTGCTGTTTTTCATCCCCGACATCCTGCTCATCCCCGACGTTGCGTTCTACACGATCGTCGCCCGCCTCATCGTCGGCATCGGTTCGCTTCTGACCCTTGAGATCCTGTTCCGGCTGAAGGCCCGGACCAAATGGCTTGACGGCACCTGCGCCGCAGCCCTTGTCTTTGGCTATATCGGCTGGCTCGTCCCCGCGATGCTGACGGCCGATACGGACAGCATGTCCTACTACATGATCTTCGGCGCCATTTTCATGATGGGCGCCAATCTGTTCTTCAGCTTTCGCTTTCGCCTCTCGGTGATCGCCTCGAGCATCGTCCTTGTGACGTTCTTCATCGCGCTCTCGTTCTTCTCCGAACACGATCCGTCCTATCTGATTGCGTTCGGAACCTTCTATCTCTCTTGTTTCGTCTTCACCTCCTACGTGAACTGGAAGCTCAACCGCGAGCGTTACAAGGTCTTCCTCAACGCCTTCGAAGCGAAGATCCAGCAGAACGAGGCGTCCGAGCGGGGCATGGCCCTGCTGCGGCTGTCCAACACCGACCCCCTGACCGGTCTCGACAATCGCCGCGCGATCGATCAGCAGCTGCGCGACTACTGGAATGATTGGCAGAAGCTCGGAAAGAACTTCACAGCCATGTTGATCGACGTTGATTTCTTCAAGAAATACAACGACTGCTACGGCCACCAGGAGGGCGATCGCTGCCTCATTCTCGTGGCTAATGCGCTTGGCGAGGCCATCAAGAACTACAACGGCTCGATCGGCCGTTACGGTGGCGAGGAATTTATCGTGCTGGCGCGCATCGACACCCGGGAACAGGCCGCCGAGCTTGCCGAAGTCATTTGCCGAACCGTCGAAAACATGGGGCTGATGCACCAGCAGCGCCGCGACGGCGTCTCGATCGTGACCGTCTCCATCGGCGCCGCTTTCACCCGCAACCAAACCGGGGCCAAGCTCGAGAAGATCATCCACGAGGCCGATCGCGCGCTCTACGCTGCCAAGGCAAACGGCCGAAACTGCGCCAAGCTGTTCGACCCGAACGACCCGCACAGCAGTGACGAGAGCGAGAACATCGCAGCGCTTCTGAAGATCGCAATCGACCAGAACCTGGTGTCCCTCGTCTACCAGCCGATCAAGAACGTCATGACCGGCGAGGTTGATGCCGTCGAGGCCCTCATGCGCCTGACGATGCTGGACGGCACCTCGGTTCCGCCGAGCCTGTTCATCCCGGTTGCCGAGCGCACCGGCGCCATTCTTGATCTCGGACGCTGGGCGATAAAGACAGTGTGCCGCGAACTGCTCGTCGACAACCATGTTCCGCTCGTCAGCGTCAACGTCTCGCCGATCCAGCTGAAGACCCCGGGGTTCGCAACCTCGGTCGCCGCCATCCTAGGCGAGACCGGCGTCGCCGGCAGCCGCCTCGCCTTCGAGATCACCGAGGGGCTCGAGATGGAGATGCACTCGGGCATCCTGCGCTGCATCAGCGATCTGGAAACGCTGGGTATCCGGATCTGGCTCGACGACTTCGGCACGGGTTTCGCGGGTCTCTCCTGGCTGCGCCTGATCGATTTCGATACGGTGAAAATTGACCGGTCGTTCCTGCATGACTGCGCCACGCCGAAGGGGCGCGCCATGCTGCAGGACATCATCGGGCTCGTGCGCAACCGCGGCCACAAGATCTTGATCGAAGGCGTGGAAACCGACGAGCAACTGGCATTGATGCGACGCTTCCGGATCGACCACGTGCAGGGCTTCCATGTCGGCCGTCCGGCGCCTGCAGCGACCTTTTTCACACCGCCGGACACCCCGCGCGTTCCCTTGAGAAACGGCGCACGATCTTAAAGCGCGTCGCGATCGTTGAGGACGCGCCGCGCACTTCTCGCTTGTGACATGTCTCATGTCGCCGTTGGCGCAACCTCGCCTCCCGATGGGGCGACAACAGCGCATCCCTGGAAGCCGGCAAGGTTGCTGCGCAGGCGATGAACAGCCGAACCTAACGCAACCCAAGCGCAAGCCGAGAATAGATGTTGCGCTCGCACCGGGCAGGGACGTAGGATACGGGAGATTACAGTGCCGCCGGATACAATCTCACATTGTGCCCATGGAGGCGCGCGATGGCAATCCGAGACCCGAAGGACATCGGTGTCGAACCGACAACGTCCCCGCTGAGCAATGCAGAAATCCTGACACAGCTCGATCGAATTCGCCTCAGCGCCGAGTTCGATGCACCCGAGCGGGACCGCAAATTCCTAGCCTATGTCATCGAGGAAACGTTGGCGGGTCGCGGCGACCGCATCAAGGCCTATTCGATTGCGACTGAGGTTTTCGGTCGAGATTCGTCCTTCGACCCGCAGACGGATCCGGCTGTTCGCATCGAGGCAGGCCGTATCCGGCGGGCGCTCGAACGCTACTATCTCGTCGCCGGACGCAACGACCCGATCGTGATCCGGATGCCGAAGGGAGCCTACGTCCCGACCTTCGAAAGGCGCGGCGATCTGCGTGCCTTGACCGGCGCAGCGAGCGTCGCAGTGCCTGAACCCTCGCCTTTCGTTCATCGCTTTCGCCGCCCGATCGTGCTTGCAGCAAGCGTGTTCGCCTGCGCCCTTGGCGGACTGGCGGCCACCGTGTTCCTCTTTCCGACAGAGAGCGAACCGGCTGCCGGCATCGGCCGACCGAACATCCCCAGACTGCTCGTCAGCCCGTTCGAAGATCTCTCCGGCACGCAACAGTCGGCGATGATGGCACGAGGACTGACCGACGAGGTCGTCGGCAACATCGCAAAATTCAAGGAGCTCGACCTCGTCGCCCGCTCGGGTTCCGAGGACGTCTTGCAGGCATCGGAGGAGCCAACCTACGCTTTGGAGGGGCGAGTGAGAGTGGAAGGTGAGCGGCTGCGCCTGGTCGTGCGGCTCGTGCGACGATCCGACGGGTCGGTGACATGGGCGAACACCTATGACGAGCGTCTGCAATCAAAGGACAGGATCGACGAGCAGGCCGAGATCGCCGCGGCGGTCGCAAGCGCAGTGGCCCAGCCCGGTGGCGCCGTCGTCCAGGCCAGCGCCGCCCAGTTGAAGCAATCGGTTCCGGATGAGTGGAAAGCCTATGCCTGCACCCTGACCTATTACGACCATCGCGGCGACTTCGACCCGCAATCCCATCGTTCCGTTCAGCAATGCCTGCAGCAGGTGACCCGGCAATTCCCAGCCTACGCAACAGCTTGGGCGCTTCTGTCGATGACGTATGTCGATACATTCCGCTATCAGCTTGATCCCGCGGCATCGCCTGATGCGCTCAAGCAGGCAGGCGAGGCCTCGGCTCGCGCGCTTGAACTGGCGCCGCTCGACGTCCGCGCCCTTGAAGCGCGGATGCTCGTCTTCTTCTTTCGCGGCGAAATCGATGCCGCTCTGGCGACGGGCGCGCGCGCCCTCGCCATCAACCCCAACGATGCCGAGCTCGCGGGCGAGTATGGTCTGCGCCTCGCGCTAGCGGGCCAATGGGACGCGGGCTGCAAGCTGCTGTCGGAAAGTGCTGAACGCAATCTCGGCAGAGCCGGCTACTTCGAGGCGGCGCTCGCCAACTGCGCCTATTTCAGGGACGACTACACCGCTGCCGAGCGATGGGCGAGGCTTGCCGATCTTCGCGCCAATCCGGCCTACCACGTCCTGTTGCTGGCCACTCTCGGCAAGCTTGGAAAGATGGCCCAGGCACGGGAAGAACGGACGTGGCTCGAAACGAACGCCCCCGGTTTCCTCGACAATATCGGCAAGGAGGCTGCCCTGCGGCTCCGCCGGCCGGAGGACCAGCACCATCTGCTGGACGGGCTACGGGCTGCGGGCGTCCCAGTTCCCGACGCGGAATACCAGCAGGCACGCACCGGCAGTCCGATCCGCTGATCGCCCTGTGGACCCAACAAATTCATTGGTACCGGCGCGTCAGGCGGAACTGTTGGCTTCCGGTTGCGACCGCATCCAGACCATCAGCAGGTCGTGCACCACGCTCAACACGATCGGTCCGAGGAAAAGTCCGATAAGGCCGTAGGACAAGGTGCCACCCAGCACCCCCAGCAGAATGACCAGTGTCGGTGTCGAAAGTCCGCGCGCCACCAGGATCGGCTTCATGACATTGTCGATGATGAACAGCGGGATCAGCAACAGCGTGAGCAGAGCGGCCGGACCAAACTCCATGGTCAGCCACGCCCATATGATCACAGGTAGCAGAACCAGCGCGGGTCCGATCTGGATAATGCATAGAACGAGCACGACGAAGGCGATCGCACCCGGTGCAGGCACATCGAACAGGCTGAGTACCAGGGCCGAGAGGAACGCCTGCAACAGCGCGACCCCAATGACGCCGCGAGCGACGTTTCGGATCGTCGCCGTCGACAGCCGCAGGAAGCCGACGCCGCGTTCGCCGCCGATCCGGCCGGCAAATCGCTGCGCGACCTGGGCGAGCCGCTCTCCGGAGCCGAAGAGAAATCCAGCAACCAGAACGGAAACCACAAAGCTCAGCACTTCCGCGCCAATGCTTGCGATCTTGCCAAGAGCCACGCTTCCGGCTTGCATCAAGGAGGGTTCGAATTTGCGCAAGAGAGCCTCGAAGTTCTCCGACGCCATGCTCCAGGCCGCGTATGCCCTTTCGCCGATGATCGGCCATTCACGAACGCCTGCCAGTGGTACCGGTACTCTCAGCGTCCCGTCGCCAAGTTTGGACAACAGCACCTGAACGCCTTCGGCAAAGCTCAGCGCAATCGTCGTCAACGGCGCGACGATCACCGCCAGGCAAGAGAGCGTGATCAGCGCCGCCGACAGACGCCGCGAACCAAGCACAGCGCCAAGTCGAGCATAGGCCGGGTAAAGTGCCACCGCCAGGATCGCGGCCCAGATGAGCACGATCGCAAATGGCGCAATCAGCGTCAGCGCCCAATAGGCGAAAAGCCCGACGATGCCTATCCTGGCCAGATCCGTGATTTTCGCCTCGATGTTGGAGGGTCCGGCAGTGCCGTTGCGGGCACCGTTCGTTTGGGAAGGATTCTCGTCCACTCCAGCTCTTCCCCCTCTGCCGAAAGCACACCAGGACACAGGGGGGGACGCCCCGATGTTCGCTGATGCGCGCGGGCTGACGCCCGTTGTCTAACCTCACGTGGATGCTAGGCCAACGGCAATCGCCGGGCGGTAAAATACAGTAGCATACGCCAGTCGGGCTTCCCCATCGGCCGACCTCCCCTAGAGATTCTTGTGTCAGATGGCAGCAGGAGCACGGGCTGCAGCACGATCAAATTGTAGTTGCAGCAAAAGAAGCGTCGACAGGGGGCTGTCACGCGCGCTTGTTCAAGCGTCCGCGCGCACCACCCATCACAAGAGGGAGGCTGGATAGATGATCAAGACAACGATCATCGCGCTCGGCAGCGCGTTAGGGTTTCTGATATCGATGCCCGCCACGACGGCCTGGGCGCAACAGACCGCGGCAGCACCCGCGGCTCAGGAGCAGACGGCGCCCGAGCCGCTCAGCGACGACGAGCTTGAGGTTCTGGTCGCGCGCATCGCGCTCTATCCGGACGAATTGGTCGCGCTCGTTTCCGCCGCGGCACTCTATCCCTTGCAGATCGTCGAGGCGGAACGCTTCCTCGAGGCCCGCGAGAAGAAGCCGGATATGAAGCCGAAGGACGACTGGGACGGCAGCATCGTTTCGCTGCTGAACTATCCCCAGATCGTCAAGATGATGAGCGAAGACCTCGAATGGACGCAGTCCTTCGGCGAGGCGATCGCCAACCAGCAGAAGGACGTGCTGATCGCCATCCAGCAATTGCGTGACGAGGCGGTCGCCAAGGACATCATCAAGACCGACGACAAGGTAAAGGTGGTCCAGGAAGGCGACAATGTCGTCATTCAGGCGGCCAACCCCGAAACCATCTATGTGCCGCAATATCCGCCGGAGATGCTCTACGAGCCGAACTACGCACCGGCGCCGATCGGCTATTATGACGAGCCCTACCCTGCCTATTGGTATCCGGGTGCTGCCTTCTTCGCCGGCGCAGTCACCGGCGCTGCCTTCGCCGCCATCGTCGACTGGGATGACTGGGGTGTGTGGGGCGGCAACTGGGGCGGTGACGTCGATATCGACTGCAACAAGTGCTTCAACAACATCGACTTCAACGGCAAGCTCAAGATGAACGACATCGACTGGAAGAATGTCGATCGAAGCAAGTTGAACTTCGACCGCAACCAGTTGCAGCAACTCGACCGCAACAAATTCAAGAACAGCATCAAGGCCAACGGCAACAACAACCTGCGCAATCGTGCCGCCTCAATCAATCGCGACCGACCGAACGCACGTCCAGGCGGCGGTGGTGGCGGTCAGATCCGGGATGTGCGCAAGAGCACGCTTGACGGGTTGAAGGCGCAGCAGCGTCCAGCCGCCCGTCCGGGTGGCGCAGGTGGCGGTCAGGCGATCGCCAAGGCGCGCGCCGGAGACGGAAAACCGAGCATCAACCGCGCAGGCGGCAACAAGCCGTCACAGGTCAACCGCACCGGCGGCAAGAAAAAGATGGCCGCCAAAGCCCAGAACCGTCCGAAGAAGCCTTCCGGCCTTGGCAACGTCAATCCCGGTCGTCGCGAGATGGCGTCGTCGCGCCGTGGCGGACACAGCATGGGCGGCGGCCAGCGTGGCGGTGGACGGCCGCAGATGAGCCGTGGCGGCGGCAGACCGCAGATGCACCGTGGCGGTGGCGGCGGACGCGGCGGTGGTGGCCGCAGGCGCTGACGGGACCAAGGGGAGAACGACCATGACCAAGCTCTTCAATCCGCTTCGCAGCCCGTTGCTGTTCGCAACGGCGCTGGTGCTGGCCACCGTGCCGATCGGCGTGACGTTCGCGCAGGACCAGCCGCCGTCGGATCAGCCGCCGGCTTCTCAGATGCCCGGGGATATCGACATCTATGCCGCCGAGGAAGATCCGCCTGAATTCGACGATCCGGCAAAGGCGGTTGACGAGTTCAAGGCGAAACTGGCTGCGAACGATTTCGATGGCTTGGCAAAGCTGCTCGGACTGAACGCTCAGAAGCTCAAGGACAGCGAGGGCGTGAAGGATACCTTCGCGCTCATTCGCGAAGGTGCAGCGCGCAACGTCGTCGTCCGGGACCTGGAGGGCCGCAAGATCCTCCAGATCGGCGACAGGCTTTGGCCCCTGCCCTTCCCGCTTGCCAAGGGTGACGACGGCAAGTGGGCCTTCGATACCTATGTGGGGCTCGAGGAAATCGTCAATCGTCGCATCGGCGAAAATGAGCTTCAGGCGATCGACACGGTCAGGGCCTATGTCGATGCCCAGAAGGAATATGCTTCACAGGACCGCGACGCCGATGGCGTCCTCGAGTATGCACAGAAGTTGATCAGCACACCCGGTCAGACGGATGGGCTCTACTGGCCGGCGAGCCAGGGCGATGGCGAGAGCCCGGTGGGAGACTCGATCAACGAGGCGGCCCTGGAAAAGGCGAAAGCCGGCGAAGGCTATTTCGGCTACCGCTTCCGCATCCTGACGTCGCAGGGCGACAATATCGCCGGCGGCCGCTACGATTATGTCATCAACGACAACATGATCGGCGGCTTCGCGTTGATCGCCTATCCGGTTACCTATGCCGAGACCGGCGTGAAGACCTTCGTCGTCAACCAGCAGGGCATCGTCTATGATCGGGACCTGGGGCAGAGCACGGAAGCAATCGTGCCCTTCATCGACCGCTTCGACCCGGACGACAAATGGAACGTCGTCGAAGATTGAGGAGGATGCGGCGAGGCAGCGACGGCCTTATCGATTGCCCCGGTCCCGAGCCGCTCTGTGGCCGAAACACCGTTTTCAGAACCGTCAGGCTGGTAACGGCCGGGGTCGGTCGTGGCGACTTTCTGAATACTGGCAAGCGACGCATCCAGGTCCGCCTTCCCGCATTTAGCCCTAACGGGGGTACGAGCGAACGGTCTAACGTCAGCCGGTATCGCAGCTCGCGTGTGCGCCGTCGTTCGTGTCCTCACCGACATCGGCGCGCAGGAATTGAAGCCACACCTTCATGCACGGACGACCCGCGCGGCAGGACTTCGGGCGTGTCCTTCACGTCAATGCCGATGATATCGGCGGCGCGCCAAATCGGTTAGCGGTGGAAGCATGAACGTCTGGTCGTTCAATCAGAACTTTATTCTCGCACCGCCCAGAACCGCTACGCTGTCCTGGAGGTCGGCGCTCCGTTGTTCAAGAGAGTAGCTCCGGGCACCAAGATAGAGTTCGGTCTGCAAGTAATCGAGGCTCTGAACAACCTGCGCCCCGAAGGCTCGGCTCTCGCTCCCCTCGCCCGCAATGTCCTTGCCGAAGTAGGCATCGATCGAGAAAGCGGTCTTGCCGACTTCGAAGATATCGGTCTGGTACCCGAGCTTGGCGTAGCCATAGCGGCCGTCGACCACATCCTTGTCGGAGTAGCCGGCAGCGAGCGTGAGGCTCAGCCCAGTCTCGATATGCAGCACTGAAACGGATGCGTCATAAAGCGAATTGCCGTCTCCAGGCCTCGAGAAGGCGACGGCAGCACTCACCTTGAACGCATCGTAAGTCTCATTGTAGCGGGCGGCGATGTCCCACACGGTCACATCGGTTCTTTCCGGCACCACCTGCGTCCCGACCGACGTCGCAAAGGTGAGGCCGCCCAACGAAGGGGTGTCGTAACGAACACGCAGCTTGCGGCTCAAGCCGTCGTAGTTGGTGAAGGCATCCCGGACATGAACCGTCGAGAGTGTGCCATCCTCTCTGCGAAAAAACGGTCCGCCCGCCATATCCGACAAAAGCGAATAGCCGACCACATCGGTCCCGGACAGATCGACCTCTGCTGTCGTATCGGAAGCCATGCTGCCCTGACCGAACCACAGCTTGCCGTACTCCTTCGAGTCCAGGTAGATCTCTGCCTTTCGCAGCAGATCCGTACCCCAATCGAAGTCACCCTCGTTCAACTGGTTCACATTGGTTGTCGAATAGGGGTTCCATTCCCATTCAAGATTGGCGCCGAACGACCAGCCCTTTTCCATGAGCGTGTAGATGCGGAAACCTGCACGCGATGACGAGTTGCCGTTGTCGACGGGGAAGTAGTTCTCTGTCGTTCCGCCGTCGTCATAGATCAGCAGGCCCTTGTTAATCTGGCCGTAAAACTCGAAATAGGCGCTGTCATCGCCAAGCCGCAGCTTCGGAAGCCAGCGTTCCCCCGCCTTACTGGCAGTCGTGGGCTGCTGCGCCGCTTTCGCCGGCTCCTGTGCAGCCCCAGTGTCTGCAGCGGCCAGTGCCGCAATGAAAAGAACATGTGGGACAATGAACGGTCGCAGTCGCATCAGTCTCTCCCCCGAGATCATTGGCGATTCGCATTGTCGAACAGCGGCGAGTATTCGTGATTTTACTGCGGAAGTCTGTTGCGAATTCTAGCCGTTGAAACGCTGCCCACGTAAAGGGACCGGCTTTGTTGCCTTCATTTGTCTGCTGTTTAAACGCTGGCGCCTCGGCATTCCCGCAAGGGGTTTCGCCGCTTGCTTTAGGCATTTTCAAGTTTGGCGCTTGGTTTCGGGCGGAGGTTGGCAGTTGGCGTGGGCCGGCGCGGTTTGGCCGGGCATGGACGAACTGGCAACGCGCCGGGAGGGGGCTGACAGATGGCTTGACGATCGCCGGCTTTCGTCTGCGCGTGTTCGCGTTTCGCATTGTCCAGAAACGCCGAAAGCCCCCTTGCATTTCTGCTTGGGGGCTTTTGGTTAGATTTGGTTGCGGGGGCAGGATTTGAACCTGCGGCCTTCAGGTTATGAGCCTGACGAGCTACCGGGCTGCTCCACCCCGCGCCATCGCGGTCAACCGCTTTGCGGTTTATCCGCTTATCCGGGTT
>JAESFW010000159.1_pt1 | contig 108315 bp, 85 predicted proteins | sample 9269481 | NCBI WGS metagenome assembly JAESFW01 (sample SAMN14515350, study PRJNA621654) | algae metagenome | isolation source: Lyngbya sp. HA4199-MV5 and co-occurring heterotrophs from soil with... | place: USA: Ahupuaa O Kahana State Park, Hawaii | collected 2009-07-21 | reverse complement strand
AGGCATTTCGCTATCGAAACGAGAGATGCGTGACATTGAACAGAGGTTGCAACGAAACCCAAGTTTACCCAAGTGGGATATCTTGATCCAGCCTGCCAACTGGTAGTCTTATGGTTGGGAAACGCCTTACCTCATCCCCAACCCTTTTCTCCAGCGAGACAAGAGCCACCCCTGTTGTTCTCTTTCCTGTTAGGGCGTGTCATCAATTAGCTCCGAAACCTTGCAATATCAGCAGCGTCACGCCCGTCCCAACACACCAAGCTAGGGGCTGGAACCCTTTCTGCAAGAAATGTGTAGTCGTAATTGATGATAGCCCCCAGAAGAGGGTAGCGTAAAAGTGTGACTCGGATGGCTTGATCCCAAGGTTTAGCAACGCCGCCATAGACAACTCAGAACCGATCGCTCACATCCCATTCTTCGTACCCTCTTCGTCTAATCGGGGTACCAGAACATGCCTTTAATGCCTTCTGGATCAGACATAAAGCCTAAATTTCGGTAAAAATCCACTACTTGTGGGTCGGCAAACAGCGTAATGTTACTAATATCTTCGCTTCGCAGTTTCTTGATCACCTGCTTCATGAGCGCTTTGCCCAACCCTTTACTTTGAAAGTCTGGGTGAACCACCACATCCCAGATGGTAGCGTTAAAGGCATGGTCAGAAGTGGCGCGTGAAAAGCCAATGAGCCGCCGATGCGATCCTTGTTGCTCCCACATTGAGACGACTAAAAAACTATGCTGTATTGCTTTTTTGACTTTTCGCAGGGGACGGCGAGACCAGCCAACCGCATCACACAATTCTTCGAGTTCGTACAGGTCGATTTCTCGCTCTGTGCTAAAAAAGATGCGAGCGTGAGGTCGATCGCCAGCAGCCCTGCTGGGATAATCCTCCACTTGCATCGCCTGAGATGCGGAGGGGGCATCAGAACTGCTAAACAGGCTTTTCCAAAAACCCATGCGAGCGTGGTTAAGGTAGTAGTTAGATCTCGGTAATAGATAGTATACGCTCTGTGCCCTTTCTGCGTGCGGTTTCTCTAGCCAGATTCATCAACCAGTCAACATGTGCGAAGAAAATGACACCAGAGCTTGGACATGAGGCGATCATTAACCTAAAGTAAAAGCTCTAACGCTGACCGATCGTTCGCAGTACAGATGGTCTTCACCTAAACAAACGAGTTTTTCGATTATGGCGCTGGGCTTAAAGTCATCGACGCTAGAACTCTTGAAGCGCTTCAACCGGGCGTTTCCCCAGTTCTATGAGCAGTTTGTCAGCAGCGAGATTCAACTGCAAAATTTGAGACTGGCGTATCACCTCTACAAAACCAAGCAAGCCGTCATTGAGCTGAAGCCAGAAGGCAGCAAAAGCGCGTTGCATTTCGCGTATCGTAACCAGTCGTTCCTACTGAGCGATATTTTTGGCGTGCTCGCGGCGTATGGTCTCACCATTCATAGCCTGAGCCTGTATGGGCAGATCTACCCGCCTATGCTGGTCTTTGTTAAGCTGATTGTCTCTCGCAGCGGGAAGGCTTTGAGTGAAAAAACGGCTGAAAATGTCTGTCGCGCCATTCGAGAGGCATTGGCAGGACGCTTTGAGGTTGAGGAAATGCTGGCGGTCGAGTTTAACCTCGATGCAGGGTTGGAGCAAGTAGAGACTGAGTTTTATGTCGATCCGGTCTTTCACCTGCCCGCGCTGCTTATTGAGGCAGATAACCAGCCAGGACTCTTTTATAAGGTGATGTACGCCATCTGGCAAGAGGATCTGCTGGTGGTGAATGCGAACCTGTTGGTCTGGCGCGGTCGTACCCGTCTGATTCTGTATCTGCTGGGTCCTAATGAAAGCCTGATTCCAGAATATCTGGGGCAAAAAATTGCTGAGGGCATGAAGCAGAGGCTTTTGGGGCGACGGTTTTAAGATAAGGCAGAAGGCAGGCGGCAGAAGGCAGAAGGTGGGAGTGGGGCGTAGGAAAGGATAAAGGATGAAGGATAAGGGATAAAGGAGTTGTATAGCCCTTAAAGCCTTTCAGGCATCCAAGAAAGGGCATTCAAGAAAAGTTGTTGGTTGTTGGTTTTTAGAGTAGACCCAGACAGTTGACCGCTCTCTTTCAACTCAAAACTCCCAACTGACAGCTAGAACAGGAGAATAGGAGAATAGGGGGTAAGGATTTTTTAGCCTTTAGCCTTTAGCCTTTCCTCTTTAGCCTTTCCCCCCGATCGGTTTACGATAGAGTGATGCAGACGATCGACATTTTGGGAGTGCCGCACGCTTACGAATTGACGGCTCCCACTCCTTCCAGGGCTGTCCTGGTCTTTATTCATGGCTGGCTCCTCAGCCGCCACTACTGGCACCCTTTAGTTGAGCAACTGTCACCTGACTATCAATGTCTTTCTTACGATTTGCGAGGGTTTGGTGATTCGCAGCCCTGTCAGTCGGCAACTGATCGCCCTGTTCTCGTTGGCTATGGCTTGCTTGACTACGCCGAGGATTTAGCGCTTCTGCTGAAGCAACTGCACATTGAACAAGCGTGGCTGGTCGGGCATTCGATCGGTGGCAGCGTTGCGCTCTGGGGAGCAGACCAACTGCCGGAGCAAATTAAGGGCGTGATTTGCGTGAACTCTGGGGGCGGCATTTATTTGAAAGAAGAGTTCGATCGCTTTCGGGCGGTTGGGCAGCAGTTGGTGAAGTTTCGTCCCCGCTGGCTGTGCCACATTCCGCTGCTTGACTTGCCATTTACACGAGCTAGTGTGACTCGTGCGATCGCCCGTCGCTGGGGACGACAGCGCTTGCTAGACTTTGTAGCCGCTACTCCAGAAGCCGCGCTAGGCATGTTGCTCGATTCGACGACCGAAGCCGAAGTCCATCTCTTGCCGCAGGTGGTCGCACGGCTAAAGCAGCCTGTGTACTTTATGGCTGGGGCACAAGACCCGATTATGGAGCCGAAGTATGTGCGTCATCTAGCCAGCTTTCACCGCCTGTTTCATGCGTGTGGTGATAATGTGGTCGAAATTGGCGACTGTGGGCATCTGGCAATGGTGGAGCAAACAGCCGCCGTAGCAAACCAGATCCGCACAATTTTGGCTCAATATGATGCCTGAGAATTAAGAAGACGGCTGAGGAGCACGCAATGTTGGTTTGGTTTATGCATGGAGCCTCGGTCAGAGAGAGCGGGTATGCTGACCCGTTGCGATCGCGCATCATCAGCGACTTTCTCGATCAAGGGTTGTCCAGCCCAGAGTTTTACTCTTCCTTTTGGGGCGATGCGCTGGGTCGCACAGACGAATTGTGGGGCTTGATTCAGCAAGACCTGGAAGCTTTCAAGTGGGAGCATCCTCAAATCGACCTGGATGATGTGTTTCACTATCGCCAACGACGCGAACAGTTGATTACTGGCTTTTTTAACGATATTTTTAGCTATTTGAACAGTCAGCAGGGGCGCGAAGTGCGGCGACTCATTGCGGTACAGTTGCTCAGCTTCCTGACCGACACCCCGTTTGAGGAAGACCTGCACATCGTGGCGCATTCTCTGGGCAGCGTGATCTTGTGGGACATTCTGTTTTCCGAAAGCTTTGACGATACGGATCCAGCGTTCTACATCCGCCATGCCATTAAGGGGCTGAGCGGACGCAGTGAAGGGCGCAAGGTCAAACTCCGAAGCGTGACTACATTTGGGTCGCCCATCATGATTTTTAGCCAGTTTTTACGCATTAACGGCGATCGGCTCAAAGCGTTTGCCAGTCGCTACACAGCGGAACCTCTGCGTTGGGTCAACGTGATTCATGCATCGGATGTGTTTGCCTACCCCATTCGCGCCAGCCTGGAGCTAGAGGATTCAACGCTGTATTTTCAGGATCACTACCTGGGCGATCGCAGCTTTCTCAAAAAGCAACTGGGGGATGTGACAATGGCGTTGGGGTTGGTCGCTGATCACAGCCAATATTGGCGTAGCAGTCGCGCTGCACGGGTGGCGATCGCCAACTTGCTGGACGATCGTGCCACATTAGAGCAAGTCAGCTTCCTCGATGAATCTGGTTAGCAGAGTGGTTTCATTTAGGAATGAGAACAAACCGATCATTCTGTAGGGGCTTAGCATGCGGGCGAAAAGCTGCCATCACCGAAAGCACACCTGCCACATGCTAAGCCCTTACGATTGGATTTGCTAGCGGAAACGCAACAACTGCACAAACGTATCGCTCACCGTATGGTCTTTCGTATCCGCCGCATATTGGATGAGCTTTTCTCGCAGATCTTTTGCCGCCTCCAGATCCATCAGCGTTGCCAATAGGAAATAGACCCCTCGAAAGCGTGAATCGCCGATGTGGTCGAGTAAGCGTGCTTCAGCATCCGCACCTTTGCCGAGAAACGTCTGCACCAGAAAGAACTCCGCAATCTTGTCGTGGCGGAAGTACCATTCCTTCTTCGCCTCGCCCTTCGCATCCTTCCACTGGCGACTCACCACCATACGGAATTTCTCGTCTTCCATACACAGCAATTCGTTGTAGAACTTGTCTGCTGGCAATGCCTTTTGATCCAGCAACCACTGCTGATAGACCGCTTCCGAAAATTGCTTCAGCGGAAAGTCCTGATTCCAGGTGCGGCGATACTGCTCTGCCATTTGTTCATATTGCTGTTGCCGCAGGTTGAACAGATCGGGCTGTTTGTCGTCTGCCAGCATCCACGCTGCCAGTGTCAACTCCATCGGGTTCGAGAGAACGGTACGAGCAGTCTTCAGTTCCTCTGGGGAAAGGGGCGTTTGGGCACCCAGCATATTGTTCAGAAAAGTGCGACACGCCTGTTCATAGTCTTTTCCCTGCACGGGTGCGGCTTTGGGTAGGGACGGCTGACGGGAGAGTAAATAGCGCTCAATCTGCTCTGGCTGAAGGGGTTGCATGACGTAGGTTTTAGCAGTGGAGGGCGGCAACCATTCGAGCGGTTGCGTGGTCATGAGAATGTTGCCCTTAAAGTGGCTCTCCACGAACTGGGTGATCTTTGCCCGTGTGTCGGGGTTGACTTCGTTGAGTCCGTCGATGCAGATGTCAATGGCTCCGCTGTAAATCAGGCTTTGCAAAAACTTGGTGTCTTTAATCTCGTCGCCGTGTAGCTTTTTTTGAATCGCTTCAATCACACCCTCAGCGCATTTAGTGGCAGGCAGATAGACCACAATCCGCTTTGACTGCTGAAGCAAATGCCGCAAAAACATCGTCTTGCCCAATCCCGAATCGCCCTCCAAAATCACCTGCCCTTTAATTTCGGGAATGATCCGCGTGATGGCTTGTTCATCCCCTGCTGCCAGTTCTCTCACATTGGACTCTGAGAAATAGGTATCGGGGTGGAAGTGGTTGAGTCCCGCGTCTGCCAGCAACGAGAACCGAAACGGAGCAAACAGCTTGCGCCGCAGAAACGGAATCCAGGTGAGGAGGAAGCTGACATAGCCGAAACCGAGAATGGTGCGAACCCACGGATTCCAGAAGAAGATTGCCTGGATTTGAGGAATTCTAGGGTAAAAAAAAACCAACATCAACCAGAAGCTGGCATGAGCAATCCAGGTAGTAGCACCAGTGAGAACCCACTGCTTAACTGTTTTCTGAAAAAGGCGAGATCTATATTCACTTTCAAGAGAGTTCAGTGCTCTTTGAACACTTTTCTCATGATCTTCGAGATCATTCCTGAGGTCTTTAACATTCCTCATTACTGCAAGAACATTGTTTAATTCTTTTTTGTCTCCTTCTAATTGCTCTATAGATATATTTCTTACTCTATCATTGAGAGATTCAGCCCTAAACACCATAGCCCTGGACGCATCCAGACGCATCTCCCGCCTAATGTTCTTATCTTTAAGAGTAGCTAAAATCTCAGAGAGTATCTCTGTAGAATTTAAACCAGATTTTGCCAGCGCATAAGCCGCACCAAACCGAATATCTTGGTCCTTATTTTCATTCCTAAAGATTTTTAAAAGTTGAGGAGCGACTTTCTCAGTGTTCGCGCCAATTCTTCCTAGAGCATATAGAAGACTTGCGCGAACTGTTCGACTTGTGTTTCTGTCTTCAATAATTACCAACAATTGAGGAGCAATTTCCTTTGCATCTGAGCCAAGCACAAATAAAGCATCAGCAGCATCATCATGATCCCAGCTAACACTCTTATCTTTTAATATTTTTAGGAGAGCAGGAGCGGCTTCCTTAGCATCTGAACTTATTGTTTTTAATGCCCATGCAACAGCAATTCGTACAGATGGAGCATCGCTCTCATCCTTGAGAATCGCTTGAAGGTCTTGGTTCACTTCTTTAGCATCTGCACCAAAGTTACTCAAAGCATAAGCGGCACTGCTACGAATGATCCAAGTATCACTTCTGTCTTTGATTCTTACTAAAAGCTGAGAGACAACTTCTTTTCTAGCGTCTGCTCCAAACTCGCTCAAAGCATTGGCAGCGCTAGCACGTACAGCCGAAACTTCACTCTTGTCCTTCAAGATTGATAAGAGAGCAGAAATAGCTTCCTTAGCATCTTTCCCAAAATTACTCAAAGCACCAGCAGCACTGACGCGGATAGGTACAGAATTAGTCTTGTCATTGAGAACGCTTAGAAGTACTGGAACCGTCTTATCTGGTTTCGCTCCAATTTGCCCTAATGCGTACGCAGTAGCCTCACGAACGATTTCTGAATCATTTTTATCTACAAGAACTGCTTGAAGATCCGAAACAGATCCTTCCGCATCTATTCCGATATATCCTAAAGCCCAAGCTGCACTTTTGCGGACAGCTATTAAGTCACTTTTGTCTTTAACCACCGCGTTAAAGTACGGGACAATTTTACTCGGATTCGGATCGCTTCCCCACATCTCAATTGCATCTACTCGGAGCAATGGATTAACTTTTTTATCTCGCACAATCGCTACAAGAATAGGAAACCCTTTTGAGCGACACTGCGTTAACAAATTGATAGAATGAGTATCAATATATTCTTTAATCGCTCTTTCAGAGCATTCTTGCGCTTGCACTTTTATTGTTAAAAGCAGCAATATTGAAAAACCTAGCAAAGGCATCGAAAAATCTGAGAAAAAGCGGTTATTGCTATGCTCTTTAAATTCTCGAGCTTTACTGGGATTTGCTGACATAGTTAGTGAAACCTATCTGGGAGAAGGCTCAATTCAAGCAATAAAGCCTAAGCAGAGGATTTTGATTATTATGACAGATGTGCTGTCTTTAGCAAGTTCTCTCTAAACTAATATTCTTCTACAGCGCGATCGGTCACAGAAACTTTCCAAAGCTTATGTACTATAGGTGCAGTTTGGGCTTCGTTTCCTTAGCGCTGACTCCAGTGGTGAGGAGGGTGAGGGTAAGGGCGAGGGTGAAGAAGAGGGCAAGGGGGAGTAGGGAGTAGGGAGTGGGGGGAACGATCTGTGAACGCAGCTTCCAAACATGAGGCAGTGCCTTTGAGGGAGACGAGACGGCAAGCAACAAGACCTGAGCAGAGAATTTCGTCTATTATCGTCGAGATGGGTCGGTGCTGCCAGTCAGCTTTCCTCTGGCATGTGGGTTTAATGGGGCGATCGGGTCAGGTTTCGACTGAGCAAGTCTTAAAGAACAAAGTGCAGAATGAGAGGCGTTTGCTGTGGATGTAGGATGAAAGAGTCATGCAGCGTTAGGGCTACGCAGATGGAATCCCGTCAAGACGACACAACTCTTTTACAGGATGCTGAGAAACGTTTGCGGAGACTTTCGCCAGAGCGGTTGCGGGTCGTCAGCGACTTTCTAGCCTATTTGGAAGAACGAGAAGAAACCGAAGCCACAGCAGAACTGCTCAACATTCCTGGCTTCGAGACGGCTTTCCGTGAAGCGAGGCAAGAAGCGGAAGCTGGAGAGGTTGTACCCTTCGATCGCGTTCGACGGCATGTATGAACTGGTATTGACCCGTAAAGCGCAGAAGTTTTACGAGCAAGTTGATGATCCGCTAGCTGAACGTCTCAATCGCTGCTTTGAGCAACTGCAAGAGACACCCTACAATCATCCGAACATTAAGCGGCTCAGAGGTTCCTTTACAGGTTGCTTGCGCTACCGGGTGGGTGATTGGCGAGTGGTCTATCAAGTCGATGAGGCGCATCAAGTGATTACTGTGCTGCTGATCGCCCATCGCAGTGAGGTCTATCGGTAGGCATTTTGAGGGAGACGATACGGCAAGCAACAAGACTTGAGCAGAGAATTTCGTCCATTATCGACGATCATAGAGACTCATCGGCTACGCTCGCGGCTTGCAGTCATCCATGAAAACAACCGACTACTTTGAGCAAAAACTACTGGAGCGTCCTGAAATTCAGCGCCAATGGTGCCAGCGTGTTGTTGCTTCTCCACTCAAGCGAGTTGTGCAGCAAAATGGACGTATCAGCTATTGGGCGATCGTCTCCGAAGCTAGCGATCGCGTGCTGCGAGTGATCCTGCTGGAAGATGATGAGACTTTCCACAATGCCTACTTCGATCGCAACTTCCGCTCAAGACTACAGAGAGGACTAGAGCCATGAAAATACGTTACTTTCCCGATACCGATACCCTATCTATTCGGCTCAACGATCAACCCAGCACTGAGTCCGAGGAAGTTGCCCCAGATGTTGTCGTTGATTTTGATGCCGCTGGAGGAGTAGTGGGGTTAGAAATTGACCTAGCATCCTCTAAGGTCGATTTAAAGGTACTCGAACTGAGCGGCTTCCTCACATCCGCCGCAATCGCGGGCTAAAAAAACGCCCTGTGCCTTTGAGCGAGACGACATAGCAAGCGACAAAACCTGAGCGGTGGCTTTCCGTCTATTATCCATGCTAAAAGAATACTCGGAGCTATGAGACTGCGCTCTTTCTCTGATGTCGGTATGCCGTCCATTTCGCATTACTTTGGACGATCGACAGCATTTGTTGTGCTAGGGTCAAATTTGAAGCAATTTCTTTGAGCGATCGACGATGAAAGCCCTGCAAGATTACACGATCGTCATCCGACCGGATGACAATGGCACATTTGTTGCCTACGTTCCTGCCATTCCGGGCTGTCATGCTTGGGGGCAAACGATCGACGACGCTCGCGCAGAAGTAGCCAATGTCTTTGACATGATCCGAGCAGAGTACCAGGAAGCTGGAAAACTCTTGCCTCACGATGTCGAGTTAGTTGTTGCTCATGCCAGCTAAAGCCAGTGAACTAGCCAAAGTTGCACGAAAACTGGGCTTTGAGAACGTGCGGCAGAAGGGGAGCCATGCTCGTTGGAAGCACCCAGACGGACGCTCAACCACGATTCCAGTGCATGGGAATGCCGAAATTGGTAGTTGGTTATTTCATGAGATTCTCAGACAGATGAGCATTACTGAAGCAGAAGTTGAGAGACTGCGGTAGTCATGCCAGTAACCTCAGAAAGCGGGTTTCTCAGCCAGACGCTGTTGCCTTGCACTCGGCGCATTCACCAGAAACCCGCTTTCTCAGCATCACACCCCATACGTTTCGAGCGCAAAGAGCGATCGTCTGAGCAAAAAGCTCGCTCGTCCGAGTTCAAAGCTCGGCGTTTCGAGTGTTGAGGTGCAAGATTTGAGCAAGAAGCTTGATCGTCCGAGTTCAAATCTCCATACTTCGAGTGAAAAGCTCGATCGTTCGAGTTCAGAGGGCGACGTTTCGAGTTCTAAGCTCAAATGATCGCGTGTCAAACTACAAGTTCAGAGTTTTAGACTGCAAGTTTGGAGATCAAGGGGCGATCGCTGACGATAGGGCTGCTATTGATTCGATACCAACATCTTTATCTGCTACTTCAACTCCCCACGCCCCATCTTTACCTTCTGCCCTCTACTGCCTGTCCAAATGGTCGAACGGCTGCTACTAATTGGTCAACCTCTGACTCTAACGTGAGGTAGTGGATGCAAGCGCGCACGCAATCGGGGTTGAGGATGACGCGAATCATGAAGCCAGTTGCTTCCAACGATTGCACTAGCTGGCGATGAGAGTTGCCCGGTAGCTGAAATGAAATCAACCCGGTTTCGGGAGGTTGCGATCGCAGGCAGAGCACATCAGGCAACTCGATCAACTGCTGCCAGAGCCGCTGGCTGAGAGTTTGCAGTCGCTGATAGCGCGCTTGAGCGGTGCCCCACTGTTGATGTAGAGCGATCGCGGCTCTGAGTCCGGCATAGAGTGGATAAGCAGAGGTTGCCATCTCGTAGCGCTGTCCGTCTGCTTTCCAGCCTGTGGGATGACCGCTGCGATCGACGGTAATGCTCCGCCAGCCCGCAAAGGTTGGATGCAAAGCTTCCAGCGCTTCTGGGCGAACGTACAGCCCACCCAAGCCTTCAGGTCCGCACCACCACTTATGCCCTGTAAAAGCGTAGAAATCCGCCTGTAGCGCATCCAGGTCTAGGGGAATCATGCCGACCGATTGTGCCGCATCAACAAGTACGCGAATGGGCTGGTGGCTAGAATAGCTATGGCAGGCGGCAATCATGTCCTGCAACGGCAGCAGTTGTCCTGTATTCCATAAAATATGGCTAAGGACAACTAGACGAGTGTTTGGTTGCAGGGATTGCTCCAGCACGGCGACTGGATCGCCTTCATTGAGCGTTGCTTGCAGGGGACAGACTGAAACGTCAATGCCAAAACGACGCTGAAGCTCCTGCACCGAGGCAAGGACGCTGTGATGCTCGCAGTCAGACAGCAGCAGGTGATCGCCCGATCGCCAGTCGATGCCCCACAGCGCAATGTTGCAGCCAGCGGAAACATTCTCGGTTAGCGTGATGGTTGGGGCGGTTGTGCCAAGCTCAGCCGCGATCGCCGCTCGTGTTTGCGTTGCCTCGTCTACAACCCAGTCATAGCTTTTACCTGAGAAGGGACCCAACTGCTGAATGTGAGCATAGGACTGGTAAATTGCTTCCAGCGCGCTTTGTGGCATCGGACCCTGTCCACCATAGTTAAAGTACGCTTTGTTCGCCAAGCCAGGAAACTGCGCGCGGTGACTTGCTAGAGAAGCCTGAGCCTGAAAAACTTGGGAAGCAAAAATGCCTGTCATGGTAACGTACTGGTAGAGACAAAGCGTTAGCATTCTAGCAGGTGTGTTTGGAGTCAGTTGCGAGACGAAAGGCTGAGGCGTTTAAAGTTGTTGGTTGTATAGCCCGCTGGGTATTCAAGAAAGGTTGTTAGGTGTTAGCCACAACAGCGAATGAGCTTTTACGTTCAAGCGATCGATACCGAAAAAGCGGCTTCTCTATCAAGGCTTTGATTGCTCTGCGATCGCGTGACACACTCCCTATGATCCGTCGTTGATATCTACCATTCTGAGCAAATCCTGTTAGCTTGAAAGCATGTTACTGAATGCTGAACTGCTACTTAACTATCAGCGCTGTAGCCGACGGGCGTTCTTAGATCTGCACGGCGATCTCAGCCAGCGAGATCCGCCCAGTGATTATTTGCTGAAGCTGATGCAAGATAGTCAGAGCAATCAGCGATCGCTATTGGCAGAGCAAGCGATTCATCAACCCCGCTACGCCGCACGCGATTGGCAGGCTGGAGCACGAGCCACCTTAGCGCTCATGGAGCAGGGTGTAGAGCGTATTTATCAAGGCGTGCTAATGGCAGAGGGACCTAACGGGGTGACGCTGGTTAGCAATCCCGATCTGCTGGTGAAGCGATCGGGCGAGTCTGTGTTTGGGGACTGGCTGTATGAGCCAACCGAAATTAAGTTAGGTAAGCGTCCCAAGCTGGAGTACCAAATTATTACTGCCTTCCACATGCTCGTGCTGGCACAAGTGCAAGGTGCCTGGTCAGAAACCGCATGGCTCATGCTGCGTGAACGCGGTGCCTACGCTGTCGATCTGTGGGATATGCTGCCTCGGATGCAGGCAATTTTAGACGACTGCATTCAGATGTTATTGCAACCTGAGGCACCAGAAGTCTTTATCGCTCGCAATCGCTGTAGCCTGTGTCATTGGTTTAACCACTGCTATGCGATCGCCAAAGCCGAGCAACACCTGTCTCTCTTACCAGGCGTGACCCCCACCCGCTACCAGCAGCTTCAGGCGCTAAATTTGACCACCGTTAAAGCCGTGACCGAAACGAACGTGACACAACTGGCTCCCCTACCGGGTTTTGGGAGCGAAACAGCCTATAAGCTAGTACGTCAGGCGCGATCGACTCTGCACAACCGGGCGCTCTTGATTGAAAGCTTAGCTACTACCAGATTGCTGGAAGAGGTGCCCACCGCACCCGTAGAACTCTATTTTGACATTGAAGCCGAGCCAGCGTTGAACCTGGTCTATCTGCATGGAGTGCTGGTGGTCGATCGCTATGCTCAAACCGAAACGTTCTACCCACTGCTGGCGGAGCGTCCCGAAGACGAAGCCCTGGTATGGCACCAATTTCTTGATCTGGTTTGGCAATATCCCACCGCTCCCATCTTTCACTTCTGTCCCTTTGAAGTGCAGACAGTGGAGCGACTCGCCAAACTCTACAGCACCCCATCTCACCGCATACAACCGCTTCTAACCCGCTTCGTCGATTTGCACGAGCGGGTGACGCGTATGGTGACGCTACCGGTCGAAAGCTATGCCCTCAAGCCGATCGCTCGCTGGTTGGGGTTTGATTGGCGCGACCCCAGCGCCAATGGTGCCCAATCGATCTACTGGTACGCTCAGTGGCTCTCAACGGGCGATCGCGCCTATCTTGAGGCGATTCTTACCTACAATGAAGACGATTGCCGCGCCACCTATCATGCCAAAGACTGGCTAGTCAATTTCTTGCAAGATGCCTATCAGGCAGAGTTAGCCTGAGCCTTAACACCGCATCGACTCCCGCTTTGCGATAGATTACCAACACACCAAACCTTATTAAATGCGCGTTCCTAAGCAAGGCTGGGTAGAACAGTGTGAAACCCAGCAAACGATGACCTTTGTTGGGTCTCGTCAGGCTCAACCTAATCGACTTTATCTATGCAAGTTCCCATGGAATTGCTCTGAAAACGCGGCTGTTCACACCCTGCACCCAACACCCTGTACCCTTTTCATCCTTCGGGGTGCTGAAACGTCAGCATGGATGATGGGTATCACTTGCATGAAGTACACTCGACACCTGATACCCAATCCCCAGTGTGTCAGGTAGTTACCATTGTCCGCTGAGGCAAGCCCCGTAGCTTCTGTGTGTTTTCAACCAGGCTTTGAGCAAAGGCATCAATGCGCTTTGAAAGGTTTTCATCTTGCAGATTGCCGTCCTGATCAAAGGCTTTCCACACTTGCCCGATCGCCACCTGTTCTGGAATCGTCCAGCCATGAACCCATCTCACAATGGTTCGCATATCATTCAGCGCGTTGCTGTTGGACTGTCCACCCAGGACGCTCACTAAGCCAGTGACTTTGCCAGTAAAGTGCTCAAAGCCCATCAGATCAAGCGCATTTTTGAGTACACCACTGAGGCTACCGTGATATTCCGGTGTCACCAGAATAATGCCATCCGCATCCAGCACCGCTTTACGAAGCGTTTCGACATCGGGATATTCGGGGTACTCATCGCTTCCATCACAGAAGGGAAGGTTTAGCTCCCGTAAATCCAATAATTCAACATCAGCACCCAATGCTCTGACACGCTCTGCTACGACTTTCAACGCCTGTTGACTATAGGATGTCGATCTTAGACTTCCAGCCATACCCACAATCTTAACCATCGTTTCTTCCCTTTTTTGATCACAAACGTCATCTGTGTTTCCAGTATAGCTAAAACGTATTCGTTATGAGTACGTTTTATGCAGAAGGTTGAAATCTTCCCCTGGGTGAATAGCGTTTTGGGTCGCCGTTACGCATGATGAGAGCGTTTAACGTTTGCAATGACCCATCAAGCGGTACTACAGTGGAAACGCTATGCTCTCGACTAAGCAGCTATCGCTCAAGGTCAAGTTTTTCTTAGTGTCGTTGTTTTACCTCAGCTACGCACCGAAAGCGTTTCGGTATTCGCGCTGGAAGGAAAAGGTTGAACGTGACGTGCCGATCGCGCCCCCAGCGGAAACCTTTGACCAGCCGGGAAAATTGCTGCGAGCAGAGCCAACTGCCAGCGGTGCCCAGTTTTACTTTGAGCAGGCAGAGCTAGAAATTTACTTTTTAAAGCCTGATTTTGCGCGGTTGGATTGGCGGCCAGGGTTGCGACCTGTTCCTTACGCGATCGCCCGTCATACCTGGGAGTCTGTTAACACCTACTTAAAAGAGACAGCGGATGGGTGGACGCTCACCAGCTATCTAAACGATGCCCCAGCCCTCCAACTTGCCGTTGCGTTTGATGGACGAGTAACAGTACTGGATTCGCAGGGTGCGATCGTGCGAGAAGAGTTGCCGCCCCAGAAGTCGGGCGATGGGTGGACGCATCAAGCAGCCCTACGATCGGAAGAAGCCATCTATGGACTAGGGGAACGGGCTGTACCGCTTAATTTACGACTAGCAAGAGAGGTGACGGAGAAACAGGAAGTCACCCAAACGCCCAAAACCTTTCGCATGTGGAATTACGATGCAGCGGGCAAATACGATGCTGGGGCTGATCCCATGTATATTTGCATTCCGCTCTACTGGGGTTTGCATCACCAGGGCAGCTACCTCGTCTTTTATGAAAACTCCTTTGATGCCCATTTCACGTTTAGCGACACTGCGACTGCCACCTTTGAAGGGGGTGCTTTGCGCTATTACATTGCGGTTGGTGAGCCGCAGCAGTTATTGGAGCGCTATACCGAGCTGACGGGACGATCGCCCCTGCCGCCACGCTGGGCATTGGGTTATCACCAGTCGCATTGGGGTTATGAGACTGAAGAGGCGGTGAGAAAGACCTACCAGGGGTTTGAAGCACACAATCTACCTCTCAGTGTGATTCATCTGGATATTGATGTGCAGGTTGGTTTTCGAGCGTTTACGGTTGACCCCGATCGCTTCCCTAACCTGAGAGGATTTATTCAAGAATTGCTGGAGCATGGCGTGCAGTTTGTCACCATTCTCAATCCGGGTGTCAAGCTGAGCCGCAAGAGCAACCTGTTTCTGGAAGGGCGGGTGCTGGATGCCTTTTGTCGGTTGGCAAATGGACAGTTGGTGGTGGCTCCCGTATGGCCCGGTTGGTGTGTCTTCCCCGACTTTACCAATCCAGTGGTTCGCTCCTGGTGGAGCCGTCAATATGAGTTTCTGCTGGATGTCGGTGTGGCGGGCTTCTGGCACGATATGAATGAGCCTGCGGCATTTATTGCCTGGGGCGATCGATCGCTGCCTCCCCGCGCCACGCAGCATTACATGGAAGGCAGAGGCGGCAACCATTTGGAAGCTCACAATGTCTATGGTTTGTTACAGGCTCAGGCTGCCTACCAGAGCCTTTGTCAATCTCGTCCCAAACAGCGCCCGTTCATTGTTTCCCGCGCAGGGTGGGCTGGGCTGCAACGCTATGCCTGGACGTGGACGGGCGATATTGAATGTACCTGGACGGCGTTACGTCAAACCATTGCAACGGTCATCGGTTTAGGCTTATCAGGTATTCCCTACAGCGGTCCTGATATTGGTGGGTTTCAGGGCAATCCATCGGCAGAACTGTACCTGCGATGGTTTCAAATGTGCAGCTTCATTTCGTTCTGTCGTACCCACTCTGCCAACAATGTGGAAGACCGCACGCCCTGGTCGTATGGGGAGCCGACGCTGAGTATCATTCGGCAGTTTTTGCAATTGCGCTATCGGCTGCTGCCCTATTTCTACACGCTGTCGTGGGAAGCATCACAGAAGGGGTATCCACCTGTGCGTCCTGTCTTCTGGCTCGATCGCACCGATTCAACCCTGTGGAATATCGATGATGCCTTTCTGTTGGGCGATCGCCTGCTGATCTATCCCATTTTGCAGGACGGTCAGCGATCGCGTGCCATCACGCTGCCCAAGGGACAGTGGTATCACTTCTGGGATGATCAATTGTTAGAAGGGGAAGCCATACTCGATGCACCACTAGAGCAAATCCCTGTCCTAGTGAAAGCAGGAACCATTCTGCCCATGTCGGAGGGTGGCTCATTTAACCTGGTGCCCAAACAAAACCTGACAGGAAAGCACTTAACGCTACATCTCTATCCACTCACGGATGGGGCGAGTGAATGGACACTCTACACAGATGTGGGCGATGGCTATGAAGCGTCTCGACTCGATCGGTTCTCGATGCAGCAGATGGCAGATGGTTTAGATCTGGACTGGTCATCTGAGGGCGATTTCCCTTTTCCCTATGAGTCGGTTTGCGTAGATGTTCATGGCATGGAGATCCAGCACGCCTGGGTGGATGGAGAAACCGCCACGGTTCAAGATAATCGGGTACATATCCACGATCGTTTTACACATCTGCATGTGAAGTAAGTGGCTTAATGATGGATCGTCTGTTGCAACTCCGCCATGAATATCTTGAGCTAACCAATCAGGTCTTGCCGACTCTGGCAGCGTCTCGCCACTTTCCGGTTCGCTATAATCACTGCTTTCAACGCATCATTCTGGATAATCTGTTTGGTTGCTGTTGGTATGAAGTCCTGGAACGTGGGCGGAAACCTGCCTATCAGCAATTAACCGAAGCACAGCTAGAGGAGGCGATCGCGCTTGCAAACCGCATTATTGATCAGCCTGATTCCTACCTGCAAGCCCTGAATCAGAACAGCTTACACTGGCGTGGAAAGGCGATCGCGCTCAATGCACTCCAGTACCCTCCATCCAGGCAAGCACCCCAAACAGGATAAACAGTGCCCCTCCTATACCTGTGATCAGCTTTTCGGAGAGGTGTGCCGCCAGTAATCGTCCGCCCATCACCGCGATCGCGGCACAAATGGCATGTCCGGCAATGGCACCTGCTGTCACGCCCCAGGGATCTTTAGCTGCCGCCAGCGCGATCGTGGCAAACTGGGTGCGATCGCCCCATTCCCCCACAAAGGTGAGTGCAAAGGCTTGCAGGACAATGCCTCGCCTCATGCCGCGCTTCTTTGTCAGCGTATCAGCCTGCTGAATCGTTTCCTCAGCCTCTTTCACTTCTTCACAAATGGCTGTGCTCGACATCTGACTGGCATCGTACAAGAGCTTGATGCCAAAGCCAACAAACAGCACCACTTCAGCAACGTGAAGCACCATTTTGGGCAACAGCGATACCACTTGCCCCATCAACACGGATAGTACGGTCATCGCTGCCAACGCCGCGATCGCGCCAACAAAAACCAAACGGCGAGAATGCCGCATTGCCAAAAGCATGGCGATAAAAAACGTTTTATCGCCCAATTCTGAAACGGTAATTAACAGCAATCCAGCCGTAAACGCTGCCAGCATTCTCTCAAACTCCTCAGGATCGGTAACGGTATCTGAGTGAGCTTGATGAGTGCCGAAACAGCTTCACCAAGCTCACATCGATGTGAACTCAGTGAAGGTCTCGCTTACAAATCGTGGCTAGCTTTTAATGGCTTGTTAGTAGCGCGATGCTAACAACTAAACCCATTAGCTAAAAACTCTTATTTGTCATCTGAACCAGGCTCATCGCCAGTATGTTGACTCAGATGGGCTGACGCAATGCCAGCAGCTACTCCCCTTCAAACATTATGATTATACAGGACTTAGGCATTGACTAAAACCTTGGAGGTTTAGACTGCTACGTTAACCAACGCTCAATTCCTGGTTAAAACCTCCGAGGGTTGCCTAACAGGCAATGCAGGGCGATTCAAGGAGTTGGCGCTAACCAGACTTCAGCTTCAGGCAAAAAGGGTTGGAGGGGATGCGATCGCTCCAGCGCTTGTTTGAGCGATCGCGACGGGCGAAAGGCGATCACCGTTGAGTCAGCCGTTTGCGACATGAAGGTCTCGCTGGTCACCCAATTGGCATCTTGCAGAAGCAGCATCCGCACGTTGGGGTTGAGCCGATAGCTGAGCGACATGAGATTATCCAGGTTTGTGGCATCGTCGCCAGCATCACTGAGCAGTAGAGGAGATGGTTCTGTATTGAGGCGATCGGCGATGGCGGCATTAAAGTAGTTTTGGTGCTCGTGCCACCAGGTTAGAGAGGCGGCGCTGACGGTATTAGATGCAAGGCTGGCTACGAAAAGGGTCAGCAAAACGCCACGCCACACCATGCGCTTCATCAGTGTCCAGGTGTAGGGGGTAAGTCGCAGCACAAAACGAGATGATCCCACTGAACGGTGTGGTCTGGGGCTGAGGTAATGGGGTTTTGGTGTCAGTTTAGTTGCTAGAAAAGAGGCAACTGCCAACTGCACACCGGGGTAACACAGCGCTAAATACTGATTTACTGTCGATCGCTGGCTGTTGAGGACAAGATCGGACAGCATCAGCACTAAAAAGGGCATGACGGTGGATGTCAGCACAAAGAACCAGGCGCGATCGGCGCGTTGGTAAAGGGCATACAACGCCCACACCACCAGCACTGCAAGGGGCAATCGCACCACCCACGTCCATGCATGACCAAACCCAAAATCTACGTCTAGAAACACCGTTGTCACATTCAACAGCCAAAGCGCTCCCAGATGCTCCAGGCTTGAGAGGCTGATAGTCCACTGACTGGTAGCACGCTCAGCGTTGGCAACCCAAACCAGAAGCCAGGGCACGAACAGCAGACCCGCCACCAATAACGAGAGCCAGAAGCCATTTAACATCTGCTGGAAGCTGCCCCTTGGTCGGGCGATCGCGCTCTGCATGATCCACATGGCATGACCAATCAGCGTGAGGGCAAACAACGGTTGCGTATATAGCCCCAACGTGGCAACCAGCGCATAAGGCCCCCAGTGTAGCCACGCCGATGGTGGACGCTTGAGCACATCGCGCGATCGAATTTTGGGCACGTCGGAGAGTCGGGTTGCTCGCAGAAGCAGGTAGTGGCTAGCAACCACAGCAAGCATCAGCAAGGTCACGGGACATGCTGTTTGAGCAAACAGCATTGCTAAGGGGCAAAGCGCCAGAAAAGCCGTGGACAGCAAAGCAATGGCGGGCGAAGCAAACAACTCCCAGGCAAGGGTTGCCATCAACGGGAGCGCTAACAGGCTCAGCAGGGCGGGCAGTAGTCGTGATGCCGTGAGTGGACTGCCAAAGAGGGCCTGTATGGGGTTGCCCAAAACTTGAATCCAGAGGCGATCGAGCAAAAAATATAGAGGAGGATGTTGAGGAGCTTCCAGGGTGAGCGATCGCACCGTATCAACGGCTGTACTTCCTGGCTTTAGCCACTGAAAGCGCTGCAAATCTTTCGCTGCAATGACCTCATTTTGAAAGACGGTTTGAGCGGCTTCCTGCTGGGTGTAGCCCGCTGCTCGTAACGTTGTCTCCACTTCATCGGGGGTATAGACCTTATGGTTCAGGTTCACAAAGCGAAACGCGATCCCCACAACCAGCAGAACGATGACGAGTAATCGCAACCAGGTGGGAGAGAGGGGATGATTTTGGTCAGCCGCAACGTTCATGGGGGTTTGTGTCTGCGTCACTTAGGGCTTCTCGATCGATGCGGTAGTTTCGGCAGCAGACGCACCAAAGAATTTGGGTAGCAGCAGTCCAGACGTAGCCTGGTAGTCAGCAAAGGCTGAATAACGAGAGAGAGATTGGTCTTTTTTACGCATGTTGGGCACAAAAACTACACCGACGAACAGTGCCAGGATGGCGAAAGGCAACCAATGCTGTGCCAGCAGCGCAAAGGAGACATAAATGAGAATCTCACCCAGATAATTAGGGTTGCGACTACGGGCAAAGCAGCCTTCGGTAATGAGTCCCGGTTGATATTTGAGGGTGTAATACTTTTGGGCATCGCTGACGTAATGCAGGAAGGTGCCCACCAAATTCAGCGCGATCGCCAGCGCCACCAGGGGCAGAGGTGGCACCGTGCCACGGCTAATCAGCAGAAAGGGTGCAACCCAATAAAGCATGAGCAACCCAAACGCACCAATCCCAGTGCCAAGAGAAATCTCCTGCTCCCACTGGCGATCGGGATACAGTCGATCTTTGAGCAACCAGAGAAACCCGTAAATACCGTGTAGCGATAGGTAAACCCAGGGACCAAGCGTAAAATTCTGGTACGCCAGCATGAGACCGACCACGATCGCCGCCGTTAGCCCTTTATGCAAATTGATCGCGTGTTTTATTTTCATCGCCATTTGATACGTCGGTACAGAGTGAGCAGAATCGATCGGGCAAAAAACTCGCTCTCTGTTTGTTGTATCAGATTTATGGCTTCATACCAGCAACGATGAATCGGCGATCTTGTAGGAACGTTTCATGGAACGTCCCTATGGATGGAACTTGCCCTGCTCAACTTGCCAGTAATTCTTTGATGGCATCGTCGATGAACTTGGTATCTACGGCATTCACGCCGCCACCTGCAAAATGTCCCCAAACCGATTTAATGGCGCGGAATTCGGCATTGGGCATGTATTTCACTTCGTATTCGTTGTCTTCCGGTGGAAAGTAGAGATCCATCTCCGCAGGCATGACGATCGTCTTTGCTTTGATCGCTCCCAACGCTTTCTCAAAATCGCCATCGAACCCTGGCGTGAGGCTAATATCACCGTTTTGCCACGTCCATAGCATCGTTAGCAGATTGTTGGCATCTTTTTTAAGGAAAAAGCCTTCCCAAAACGCGACCAGAAAATCCTCCAGGGATGAATAACTGATCTACGGTGACTGGAACTACCACCATTGAACCGTTACAGCGATCAGATCAACGCAGAGGAACCGCCTCTATTTGATCGCAAGACTGGACAGGCTAGACCGTATCAGGACAGACGATACGTGTGGGTTCGTGGCGGCTCCTATAAAAGCGTACAGCAAGGCAACGAAGCTATACCGCCAGATATTTGTGTACAAGTGCATCGCTGAGATCGGCTGTATGACCTTTTGCCACCACCGAACCCTTTTCCATGATGAAAAACTTCTGGGCAAGCTGCCGTGCAAAGTCAATCTTCTGTTCGACGACCACCACTGTGATCCCCTTTTCGCGGTTGATGCGCTTAAGGGTGTCTTCAATTTCCTGCACGATCGACGGTTGAATGCCTTCCGTTGGCTCATCCAACAGCATGATTTTGGGATTGCTGAGCAGACCACGGGCGATCGCCAATTGCTGTTGTTGCCCACCACTCAGAAGCCCGCCCTGCCGCTTGAGATGCTGCTTGAGCATGGGGAAGAATTCAAAAATTTCCTCCGAGATCTTCTTGGGTTTGTCTTTGGCTGCCGTCATCCCCAGCTTCAAGTTGTCCAGCACCGACAGGTAGGGGATGATTTCGCGTCCCTGGGGGATGAACGAAATGCCATAGCGAGCGCGCAAATACGTCGGGGTCTTGGTAATTTCATCCGCATCAAACACAATGCTGCCAGACATCACTTTATTGAGACCAATCACACTCCGGAGCAGCGTCGTTTTACCAACGCCATTGCGCCCCAAAATACAGGCAATTTCACCCTTTTCAACAGCCATATCCACGTTGAACAACACAGGCGTTTGACCATAGGAAACGGTCACATCTGTTAGGTTAAGCAGCGGCATCGATTCGTTCACGACCTAAATACACCTCAATAACTTTGGGATTTGACTGGACTTCTTGCACGGAGCCTTCGGTTAACTTTTCGCCCTGATGCAACACCACAATGCGCTGCGCAATTTGTTTCACAAACTCCATATCGTGCTCAATGACCACAACCGCGTGCTGGTGCGCGAGGGTTTTGATAATCTCACCCGTGTCGTGGGTTTCATCCGGAGTCATCCCTGCGGTTGGTTCATCCAGCAGCACCACGGTGGGATCTTGCGCCAGCACCATGCCAATCTCAATCCATTGCTTTTGCCCATGAGAGAGCGAAGAGACTTTGGTAAAGGCTTTGTCCAACAAACCAATACGCTCTAGCACCGATTCAATCTTGGCTTTCTTGACGCTGGTGAGCTTTGTTTTAATGGATGAAAACACGCCGTGCGACCCTTTCAGCGCCAGCAGAATGTTCTCAAACACAGTGAGGTCGTTGTAAACGTTGGGATTTTGGAATTTGCGACCAATCCCCATATGCGCGATCGCGTGAGGGCTGCGGTTGGTAATGTCCTGCCCCTTGTAATAGACGTTTCCAGAGGCAACTGGCGACTTACCCACGATCGCATCCAGGAGCGTGCTTTTGCCTGCGCCATTCGGTCCAATGATGGTCACAATTTCCTTGTCAGCCACATCCAGACTTACGCCTTTGATCGCCTGAAAGCCAGAGAACACAACTCTCACATCTTTCACAGACAAAATCGCTTCGAGGGGTTCTGCCTTAGAATCGCTGGTAGACAGAAGTGTATCCATAGACCTAGCCTTGTGTGTTCAAAATTTGTTACCGTAACCTAACATTTTCTGGCAATGCCGTTCTGTGATGTAGATAGCCCTTTCAACAGACGCATCAGAAGCCACCTGCGCTGAGTGTCTATCTCAGCTTTGAGCGACCTTTCGACGCTGGCGTTGAGCCGCGCTCTGCACTGACCAGCGAGGTGAGCGATCGACCCATCACCCGCACTAGCCGTTGCAGCGGGGTAAACCAGTCAAACACTCGCGCCTGCACAAACCCCGATGTCGTGGAACTTGGCTTGGGTCGAAGGCTTGTTTGTTCCGCCAGCCTAAACTGCTTGGGCAGCAAACCCATCAAACCATCCGGCAGAAACAGCACCACGACCAGCAGAATAATGCCGACGATCAACTGCCAATCCTGAGTGACGCGATCGACCGAGTTTTGCAGTTGACCCAGCAGAATCGCCGCAATCAACGGACCAACCAGCGTACCTCGTCCGCCAACCGCGACCCAAATGACCACCTGAGTACCAAACGCCACACCCAAATAAACTGGCGAGATAAAGCGATTCAATGGTACAAACAAGCCGCCTGCAATGCCCGCAATGCCTGCTGATAGCGTCCAGACAAAAATCTTGAAGCTGGCAACGTCATAGCCCAGATAGGAAATCCGCTTTTCGTTCTCTTTAATGGAACGCAGAATCAAGCCGAAGTTCGACTGTGTGAGCCAATAACTGCCTGCCAGCACAACCGCAGCAAAGATGAGAATCATGAAGTACAGACCGATCGGCGGAATCACCAACCCGCCAAACAGCGTCAATTTAGAAACATCGGTAATGCCGTTTGTGCCGCCTGTATAGGCTTGTTGACTGACAAAGAAGGTCGTCAGCGCCGACGCGATCGCCAACGTAATGATGGTGATATACACCCCACTGACTTTAGACCGAAAAATGAACCAGCCAATCACGTAGGCAAAGGCTGCGGGAAGCGCCACCATCGCGATCGCGGCAATGGGAAAAAACTGCAAGGGTGCAATAAACCACGGCAACTCTTTCAACCCATTCCACACCATAAAGTCTGGTAATGTGCCGCCATAAGTATTGGCAGAAGCCGCCAGGTTTAGCTTCAGGTAATATGCCATCGCGTACCCACCCAGCGTGAAGAAAACGCCGTGAGCAAAGCTGAGAATACCTGTGAAGCCCCAGACCAGATCAAGCGAAACGCCAAGCACCCCAAAGAGTAGGAGCTTCGCCATCAGGTTTGCCTGAAACTCACCCGCAACAAACGGCAGAATGGCGAGAATCAAAAAAGCAATGCCTCCGATCGCCAGTAGCTTGACTGGTACGGTTGATTGTCGCAGCCGACCCATTACCTCTGTCACTTTAAACTCTCCCTTATGTCGATCATCAACCATCGAATAGTTGTTAGTTGTTAGATGTTAGTTGTTAGACTAAACCTTCGTTCTGAACTAACAACCAAAAACTAAAAACTTTTCTACGCCCGCTTCTGCACCGTAAATAGACCTTCAGGACGGTAGCGAATGAGAACAATGACCGCAAACAGAACAATGACTCGTGCCGCCGGATCGTTCAGCAAGTAGGCGATCGCGGAGTTAGCAGATCCAATCAGTACCGACCCTGCCAGAACCCCAATCAATTTGTCCACCCCACCTGTCACAACGGTCATCCACGCATCTACCAGGTAATCTTGCCCCATCGGTGGTGCAACACTCTTTAGGGAGGAAATGACTGCCCCTGCAATGCCTGCCAACCCACAACCGTAGGCAAACGTCACCATATCAACCAGGCTTGTATTCACGCCCAGGCAACGTGTCATATCGCGGTTTTGTGTGACGGCACGAATTTGACGACCCAAAGAGGTTTGATACAGCAAGAATGCGGTCAGTGCCAGTAGCGCCAGCGCCACAAAAAAGATAAACAGGCGATAGTAGGAAATCTCAACCGATTGACCACCCGCCTTAAAGAGTGAAAGGTTGCCTTTAATATATGGCGGCGCTTTCACGTATTTCAACTGCGCTGTAAAGATCAGCTTGACGATGCCTTGCAGCACAATACTGAGTCCCCACGTTGCCAGCAGCGTTTCCAGCGGTCGCCCATACAGCTTACGGATGATGGTGATTTCAACGATCGCGCCAATCACCGCGGTCACAATAAACGCGAAGGGAATCGTCAGCAGCAAATCCATCTTGAAGTTCTTCTGGAGCACAAACGTGGTGTAAGCGCCCAACATGATGAATTCACCATGCGCCAGATTAATAATCCGCATGACTCCAAATGTGATCGCCAAACCCAAGCCTGTCAGCAGCAGAATACCGACAATGCCAATCCCGTTCAAAAGCTGATTGGCAAAGGCGATCGGGTCAATGCTTTTGGCTGGTGGCGATGACTGTGCCAGGTATACCAGAGACGAAACAAAATCCATGAACCCCCCTACTTAACCCAAATTGCATCGATACCATCAGTCTTCGTAACGTCAGCTTTAGTGAGAGCCTGACCAGACGCAATGCCATCCAGTCAGGCTCAGACTTAACCAGGTTTAAGCCTGCTTGAGAAACTCAGGGGTAATGTCTTTCTTGGTTTCCACTGTGGGGTTGCTGCGATCGTCGGGTGTCTTGTGCTTGCAGATCCGACCCTTATACAACGCCTGACTCCAGGGAATGGGCTTCACCGCCGCTTTGGTAGAAAAGACGATTTCTGCCTGCCCGTCTTCTTTCCACTTACCAATACGAGAGTAGAGATAGGTGTGGTAGTTGTCTGGATCCACTTTTACCGTACCCTGAGGTGCCTTAAACTCCTGTCCACGAGTGGCTTCACGCAGGTTAGCGGTGGTCAACTCTTTACCTTCACCCACTGCTTTCTCCATCGCTTGCGCCATAAAGAACGTCTGGAGGTAAGCGGCTTCCATCACACCGTTGGTGACACGGTCTTGCCCAAATTTCGCTTTGAACTGTTCCACAAACGCTTTGTTTTCAGGCGTATCAACCGACTGGAAGTAGTTAAAGCTGGTGTAGTGCCCTTCTGCAAACTCAGACCCCATCGCCAAAATTTCTTCTTCGGTGGTGGGGTATGCCATGATCGGCGTATCGGCTGAGGTCAAGCCAGCATCTTTGTACTGCTTGTAGAACGCTGGGATACTGTCACCCACCAAATTGCTCAACACAAAATCGGGCTTGGCTTGCTTGATCTTGTTGATGATGGTGATAAATTCCGTGGTGCCCAGTGCAGCATACTCATCGCCTACGACTTGACCGCCCGCTTTCACCAGCTCTGCTTTTGCAATCCGGTTACTTTCTTTGGGATAGATGTAGTCAGACCCAATGAAGAAGCCTTTCTTACCAAAGTTCTTGGCGCAATACGGGATCGAGTCTGTAATCTGCTGGTTGGGCGCAGCACCCGTGTAGATGACGTTGGAGCTACATTCGTTGCCTTCGTAGTAAACGGGGTAATACAGCATTTTGTCTTTTTCTTCAAAGACAGGTAATACCGATTTGCGGCTGGCAGAGGTGTAGCAGCCGAGAACGCAAACCACCTTGTCTTCATCGATTAAGCGCTTAGACATCTGGTTGTACAAGTCCCAGTTGGAGTCTGGGTTGACAACCACCATGTCAATCTTCTTACCCTTAATGCCCTGCTTGCCAGACCAGGGACCTTTGCCTTCGTTGATTTGCTCGATCGCCAAAAAGGTGGCATCTTGCAAAGATTTTTCTACAATCGCAATGGAGCCTGTCGTGGAATACATCACCCCAACTTTGATGCCGTCACCGGATGCGGTGGATGCGACTGGGCTAGCACCGGGCGACGCAGAGGTCTCCGCCGTTGGAGCGCCGCCACTCGAACAGGCAGCAACGATACTAGAGCCAAGTGCAAGTGAACCATACTGGATAAACCGGCGACGATTCATACCACCAAGTATGAACAGGGGCTGACGCGACTTCATGAAGCAATTCTCCTTACCTTTTTAAAAAACTCATATGCACAAGTGAGTAGTACAAAAATTTAACATCGGCTCTCATAACCGTTGCTAATTCATCCTGTGTATAGAGGAGCGCTGCAATACTGTGTGATATTAGAGTTACGACTGCACGGTATTTGTATTGGATTATACAAACTGCGCTATGGACGCAGAATTCACTGTCGCGGTGGTAAATTGGCGACCAGAAAATCGATAACTGCTGTTAACCCCTCGTGAGTTTTGAGGTTAGAGAACACAAAGGGCTTGGCACCCCGCATTTTCGTTGCATCTCGATCCATCACGGTGAGATCTGCACCCACATAAGGAGCCAGATCAATTTTGTTAATCACCAATAGATCAGACTTTGTAATCCCAGGACCGCCTTTGCGGGGAATTTTATCGCCACCTGCGACATCAATCACATAAATGGTGAGATCGACGAGTTCTGGGCTAAACGTCGCCGCCAGGTTATCGCCACCACTTTCGACAAACACTAGATCGAGATTGAGAAACTGCTGCTCCAGCTCTTCGATCGCCGCCAAATTCATCGACGCATCTTCCCGAATCGCGGTATGAGGACAACCACCCGTCTCGACACCACGGATGCGATCGCCCTCTAATGCCTGACTCCGCACCAAAAACTGCGCGTCTTCTTGCGTATAGATATCGTTTGTCACCACCGCTAAGTGGTAGCGATCGCGCAGGGTCTTGCACAATGCCTCCACCAGCGCCGTTTTACCCGACCCAACTGGACCTGCCACCCCAACTCGAAAGGCACTCATAGGACGTATGACCCTAAAATTATCGTGATCTTAATTGTGCTGTGACCAGTTGAAATGAACGTAATCAACAAGTTGATCCTGGGAATCATAGAGTTCAAACCGATGCCTTAATTCGCTTTGGCACAACATTTGAGAAACGCTTCTCGCCAAAGCAATAAGCTCCTTGAGAGAATCAGCATCACCATGAACAAGATACTCTTCGGGCTCAATTTTCTCAAAAATGAGAGCGCTCTTTTCGTCTTGAACTCTTAAGTAACACCCGATTTCATAGAAGCTTGAATACCGGATCTCTGCGTCTAAACCTGCCCTTTGAAACTCTGCAAGTAACTCTGTGATCTCTAACGGTGTTATTACTTGACCAGACAGACAAGGATCATTATCTGGATCGAGTCCTGCATTCTCTATGGCACACACAAATGATTAGCCCTCCGAACTGAAGAAGATAGAGCAGGCGCATCCGTTCTCAGCCCTCATCTTGCTCAGACAGCTCTAGCGACTTGCGCGGTGTAGATGTCTTTGAGAATGGCTGGCAGGTCGTACTGATACTGCCAGTTGGGATAGTGCGACTGAAACTTCTGCACGTCGGAGATATACCAGATGTGATCGCCAGAGCGGTTGTCTTCTGCATAGGTATATTGCAGTTTTTTGCCCGATAGCTCTTCGCAGATGGCGATCGCTTCTAGCATGGAACAATTGCTATGGCGCGACCCACCCATGTTGTATACCTCCCCGCAGCGAGGGTTTTGGTAGAAGTGATAAAAGGCATTGACCAAATCATTACTGTGGATATTGTCTCTCACCTGTTTGCCCTTGTAGCCAAAAATGGTGTAGGGTTCAGAGCTAATGGTGCATTTCATTAGATACGCGAGAAAGCCGTGGAGTTTGGCACCCGAATGCGATGGTCCCGTCAAGCAACCGCCGCGAAAGCTGGCAGTCTTCATGTCAAAGTAGCGTCCATATTCTTGCACCAGCACATCCGCCGCTACTTTTGAAGCACCGAAGAGAGAATGCTTGGAGTGGTCGATCGACATTGATTCGTCAATACCAATCCAGTACGGATGATCAGTAGCAATCTCCCACCGGGTTTCCTGTTCTTCTAAAGGCAACAGGTTGGGTGTATCGCCATAGACTTTGTTGGTGGAAGTAAAAATAAACACCGCCTCGGGGCAATGCTGTCGGGTGGCTTCTAGCAGCACCAGTGTGCCATTGGCATTGACGGTAAAATCCATGTGCGGATCGCTAGCAGCCCAATCGTGAGACGGCTGAGCGGCAGTATGGATAATCAGGTCGATCGCGCCAGCATGGTCTTGAAAAATAGTTTCAATGGCAGTGCGATCGCGAATATCCAGATCGTAGTGATGGTAGCGATCGCCATACTTGTCTTTAAGAACATTGCGGTTCCACTGCGTTGAAGCCGATTCTCCAAAGAAGTAGGCACGCAAATCATTATCGATGCCAATCACATGGAACCCCAGACGCGCAAAGAAATGCACCGACTCAGACCCAATTAACCCAGCAGACCCTGTTACTAATACTGTAGGCATATCCTGAACACTCTTTTCCAACACTCACAGCAAACTACCAACACTCAAAGCAAAGTATCCATACCTTACAATCAAACCGCCATAAAAGTTCTACTAAGGTTTCAGTGAGGGTGTTGAACGGGTGCGCTGTGCTCGATCGCGTCAGTAAAAGACACTTGCGCCACCCGCCTCAAAATTTGACCAATACCAAGCAGGCAAAGAACCGCTAACCCTGAGAGAAAAATATTGGGAGCCATCATGAGATCAGTCTGCGTACTCAAAGAAGGTGCCGATAGCCAATTCATAGCAAACCACACCGTTTGAAACGCAAGCATGGCAGACACCAGCAGTGGAGGCAGTCGAGTCATCACACCTGCTAATCCAGTAAAGAGAAGCATGATCGTCGCGTAGGAACCCTGGTGAAGAACCGTTGTGGCAGGTCCAAACATCACCAAAACCCAAAACAACAGGCTAAAGACGCTGACTCCCAACACAAGAGAAATGTGTCTAATTTGTGGTGGTATCTTAGTTCGTTTGAGCAATACGATAAGACCCCAAAGCAGCCAGCCGAAATTTAGAAGACCAAGACTTCTAGCGAGATGAAAAAACTCTTTTTGACGCGTTAAGTTGGGGGATGTTGTATCTGTATTTGGATGATCGACAAGCGTCTTTAAGTTCTCCCACTTGTAATCAGCAATCTGAGCCAGACTCAGGCGTTGATAAGAGTCTTTAAGCGCCTGTAACGTTGAGCGAGAATCGATGTTAACCACGCCTGCCAAATGCCACTTTGCTAAACGATCGCCGGGAGGCTCATAAAATTTTTGATAGGCTGACCACGGCGCAAGCAAGATGCCGAAAACCAGACATCCAACAATGATGTGACGAACGTGTGGAAATGAACGCGGTCTGACCAGCATGAGCGCGATCGCAGGCAAAGTAAACACCACGCCACCATGAGCCAATAGTCCTAGCGCCGCACTACCCGCTGCCAGACTTAGCTCGGTGGTTGACGGACGACGCGCTTCTATCACCGACGGCAGCAGTAATGTAAACGCGAGAACGGTAAGAGCGGCGGCTAAGAGCTTTGGCCAAACGTAAACACTATTGAAGAAAAAGAACCCAGAGCCGATCGCAAACCCAAGGGTGAAAGTAATTTGCCATCCCGAAAAATGCAAGCGGCGACACAAAGCCCACATCGCGGCAATCCAGGAACATTGAGCGATCGTGCTGAGGATTTGATAATGCAACCCTCTTGCCCCACTCAAAAACGAGAGCGGACGCTGCACCAGCATAATGCCCGTTTGCAAGGGTGGGCGATCGCTACTCAACCATTCACCCAGCAACGGGCGCGGATCTTTACCGTCGTAAAGGCGATCGGCAAAGAGTTTGGGCAACACGTTATCTGGCGGAAATCCATCAAAAAAGCGTACCTGAGCAGCCATTTCTGGCACGACACCCAGATTGATGGCGTAGAGGATGGCAGTATATCCCAACCCCACTAGCAGCATTAAGACGAGAGGCAAGGCAATATCTGGGGTGGTAAGAAACACGCGATTATCTCGCTGACGACCCCAGGCGATCGCAGCGTAAACCGTTGCCAACAGGATGCAAAGGCTAAACCCTGTACCGAGGTTGGCATTGAGCAGGTAAACCCAGAACGTCACGTAGCCAATGAGCGCACTGATTGCCATTGCCAGGATGACGGTTAAGGCCGAATGAAGTGCATAGCGTTCAATCAAGGCGTTTGCGAGCCGTAAGCCTGGAATGAGAAACAGTGCAAAGTACAGCACATAGAGGGGAACCAGCGCGATCGCGGAAAACTGCCGAGCAAGCAGACTCAAAAAGCTTACCTGTAGCGGTGAACTGAGACCCAGCCAACCTTCAACCGTTTGACTGCCATCTATGGCGATCACCCTCATCGGTTGATTGCGCCAATGCAGCGGTAACACCCAGGAGAGTTCCTTCCAAGCAAAACCCAAACGGGCTACGCGTAAGTCAAACTGTTCTCCGGTCGCCACATGCTCTACGTATAAGCGATTTGGTTGGGTCGGCGGTTTTCCTGAAGCAAACCCTGAAACAAACAGACTCAAAACTAGGGGCGCAGGAAACGCTGGTGACACTAATTGCCCGGTATGGCGATCGTCCTGCATCCACGATCCCCAGAGGATGATCCCGTCTCCTCGTTTTTTCAGCGTTTGAAGCGTGCCTTTTCTCACTTCAGGAGTGCCATTTAGGGCAAACTTGCCTGTGATCACATAGCCAGATTGGTTGGGTGCCAGGACTCGATCGTGCCCACAAAAAGCCGTCAGCGTGATGCCGATCAGCAAAAGGCACAGACAGATGAAGCCCAAAAATTTCACCAGGACTGGATGGCATCGAAGCGTCTGCATCAACATACTGCCCCAAACGTTCTTTCCCGTCTCACGCGATCGACGCTTACCCTTTTTCTGTCACCTTCATGCACTATCCCAACACGGGTCGTAAAATTGTCTCGTGGTCAGCTATCCAGTGATAAATCGATCGCAGCGTCTCTTCTGGAGTCAGCTTCGGTTGCCACCCCGTTTGCTGCATGACCTTCTGCGAATCTGTGATAAAAAGGGGAACATCACCAGGACGATCTTCCAGGACAGGTTGAATTGGAACTGCTTTCCCAGTAATCGCCTCGCAAAGCTGCGTTGTTTCCAGCAGAGACAAACTACTGGCAGTGCCCCCACCCACATTAAACACGCCGCCATCTAATGTTGAAAAATGTGCGAGCTGATACTCCACTAACCGGAGCAAATCATCAATGTGCAGCAAATCTCTCACCTGTTTGCCAGTGCCGCCAAAGCCAATGTAGCTTAACGGTTTACCAAAATAGTGTGCCGCCATCCAAAGGGTGAACACCCCCTGATCAACTTTTCCCATCTGCCACGGTCCGGTGAGTACGCCACAGCGGTTCACGATCGCAGGCATGGCATACGCATCCCGATACTCCGTAATCAGCAGTTCCGATGCGAGCTTGGTGGCACCGTAGAGCGATCGCGCACCGTCCAGACCAAACGTTTCTGCGATGCCATTGGGTGACACACCTGCTAATGACTGCTCGGTCGCCAGCTCAAAGCGAGTTGCCCGTTCCTGCAAGGTCAGCGACTTCAGCGCCTGGATGGGGTAGACCCGACTGGTCGAGAGAAACAGCACCCTTGCCTGCACCTGCCGTGCCAGCTCCAGAATATTGATTGTGCCGATGAGGTTAGTTTGCAGGACGTATTGCGGCGAACTGAAGCCAGCTAACACCGATGGTTCAGCGGAGCAATCAATAATGGTTTGTACCGGAAAGGCGGCTGGCTCCAAATCAGACGGCGATCGCACATCGCCATGCACAAATGCGATATCCAGAGATTTCAAGCGCGATAGATTGAGTTCTGAACCGCGTCGCCGTAAATTGTCTAAGCAGGTAATCGTCCAATCAGGATGGTGCTGCTTTAGCCCGATCGCCAAGGCACTGCCGACAAACCCGGCACCCCCCAAAATCAACACATGCTCAGGCATTCAGCTTCAGCTCAGAAACAGCCGCCCGACTTTTGCTGCGGTGATAGTCGCCCCGTGAGAGGTACTTTTCCAACCAGATATACAGGACAATAAACAGGTAGCGACTGCCCATTTCTTTAATTTTGAGTTTAGAAATGCCTGTTTTGCGGTTATACCAGCAATTGGGGATGATGGCATAAGAGAAGCCACGCACGATCGCCTTCAACGGCAATTCAACGGTGAGATTAAAGTGATGGCTCAAGATGGGTTGTACCCCCTCAATGACCTCGCGCCGATACAGCTTAAAGGCATTGGTGGTGTCGTTGTAGTGCAGCCGAAAGAGCACTTTGATAAACCAGTTTGCTAGCCGATTAATGTACAGCTTGTGAATGGGATAATCGACGACTTTGCCGCCCTTGATAAAGCGAGAGCCAAACACACAGTCATACCCTTCTAGCAGCTTGTAATAGCCTGCAACCAGATCCTTTGGATCATCCGAAGCATCTGCCATCACGATCGCCACTGCATCCCCATCAAATTCAGCAAGACCGCGCCGAATCGCGAAGCCAAACCCATTAGGGGGAGAGTTATAGACGTATCGCACTTCGGCATAGGCGATCGCGAGTTGCTGACAAACCAGGAGTGTATCGTCTGTACTGTTGTCATCAACAATCAACACGCTATGCGGAATGTTGGCAGATCGCAGTGCTTCAACCACACTCTGAACCGTGTTGCCCAGACAGTCCTGCTCATTGTGAGCAGGCATCACAACAGATAACTTCATCACTCCTCCACACTAAGCGCTAGCTCACCTTGCAATTTGACGAACTGCTTTTTACCAGGATCATACACCCAAGCTTTAACAACGGTCTTGCCTGACGGCAACAAATTTGGTGAAACGACCGTTGACCACCGTGCCTGTCTGTAGTTCTCATTACGCAATGCTTTTGCGACATCGGGACTACTTGAATTAACCTGGGCATTGGCAAAAAAAGGTTCAGGATCACCATCGCGCTGTAAAAAAACTAACTGTGCCGCTCGGTCTTGCTCGGGTAAGATTGCCCAACCGTTAAACGGAATCGGTCCACAGTTGAAACAGTTTTTTCTAACAATCGGCGGGGCTTGACTGGTTGGTGGAGTATCCAGAAAGCCATATCCTTTAGTCGGCTCTGCTACAAACTCAATCGTCTTACCAGGAAAGTGTCTGAAGTTCATCTGATTGAGAATGGCTGCTCGCTTAACCACTAAATTAGGACGCGGATGGATCAGCTCAAGGCAATTTCCGGGCGATTGTTTCACATAGTCAGCAACATCCAAGCAGGCTTGACCGTATTGAAGCCGCGATCGAAATACCTCTGCTTCCGGTAGCGATTTTATGGAGGCAACCAAGACTAAAGAAGTGAGAATACCGATTGCAAAAAGACTAACTGAAACATCATTGCGTTTAAAGAGACGACTTGGCTCCACTGCATTAGGCTCACTGCGATACAAATGCCATAGCTGGAGTAACGCAACAAGCAGTAAAAGGGAAACGGTTGTATACCGGGATGAATACGCCTGTTCAACACCAAAACCAGCTCGACCGAGTGTTGTCATCAAGTCAAAGAGGATTGCAAAACATCCTAACGAAAGCCACGGTGCCGCATCTCTAAAGAATCCCGAACCAGCTTTTCGGGCACAATGAGCGATAAAAAAACCAAAGCTGATGAGAGCCAGAAAACCAAAAATGTATGAAAAATTAGATCGGTGTAAAAGGGGAGACCCTAGCAGCGTCAAAAAGTAAGTGGCTGCCAGTTGTGGTTCTTTCAAGAAAAACCACAAGTCAGGATGATGAGGCGGCTTATGATAATCAATGAAGTAAAAAAAGAGGGTGCTTAGAAATAAAATGACCCAGACAAAACCAACCTTTAGACATTGGAGCCTGCCTCTACAACACGCAAGCAGTGAAGGCACAATGGCAAGCCATGTAACCAAGCCATGAGCAGAGGAAAAACTGGCGACCAAGCATGCTGATGCTGCTACCGCCACCTTGATCTGCAAACTGCTATGTAGAGCAGAAGAGAACGCCAAAATCGCTACAACAAGACAGAGATTAACTAAAAACCAGGCAACCTGGAAGCCCCACATCCAGTTTTCCCATTGGCAAAGAGAGAAAACAACGAAGCAGATGGAAACATTAACAGCATGAAACAACAGATTGCGCTGCTTTGTTTGAGCTAATGAGATTCTCAAGAGCAAGATAAAGACTATTGCACTGAGAGCTACACTACAATAAAGCTCCCACTGAATGTTCCATTTTGAAAGGAACGCCAGGGTGATGATGATAATTTGTGGAAATAAAATTCGGTGTTCATTATGCTGGGCAAAAAAATCTTGAAATGTGGCTTGCTTCAAGAAAACCTTTTGGAATAACTCGATTAAATCCCATTGATCCCAATAAGGGAAATTTATCCCAAAGTTTGCTACAAACCACAACAAAACAACAAATGGAATAAGATATGCAATAAGCAACAATGCGAAAGTTTTAGACTTCAAAAAAGGGAATTTAGAGATAAAAGTCGTTTTTGAGAGCATTATTTGAGAGTCTTATTAAAGCAACCTGAACAATTTATCCTGAACAATGTGTAAAGACTAATCTATTGGTGGTTTATGGGTGGCTGAGCGGAAGTATTGTCCTGAATGACCAGCTTGACAAGAAAATTTGCTAATGTCTCACTACACGCTTGAACTCTACACTTAACGAGCGGGTACTGTCCACCAGGCGATCGCATAGGGCTGAGTGGCATCATTCACCTGGCGCTGAAACTGTACGCGCAACTTGTAACGTCCCGTTTCAGGCACTGGATGAAAAAGATGCTGGACGCTATCAACCTCGCTGATGGATGACCAAATGCTTTGGTTGACATCGGTGTCTTCAGCACGCATGAGGTATAAGGTGAGGGTGTTCAAGCCGCGATCGCGGAAGCTTTCCTCCATATCAAACTCACCGTTATTGTTTTTGTCTACCAGTTCTACCAGTCGATTCCAAACCAGCGTAGCGGAGACAAAGCTACCCTTTTGCAACGGTTTTTCCAGCACGTAATCTCGAAAGGCTGGTGTCTCTGCTTCTGCTGCCTTTTGTTTACCGTCCTCTTCACGCTTCAACCCAACGGTGCGGTAGTCCCACCCGATCGCAGGCACGGGTGCAATGGGCGCATACTGACCAGGGCTAAACTGTTGATAAGCGCGAAACGCATTCAGTTGTCCGGCACCCATTTGCGTGTTGAGGGGAATGGTGCGATCGCGGTAGGCATCAGACTCAATCCAGCTACGGTTGTTTTTGTCTAGAATGGTGCGGCTCATGCCCAGCGTCAGCCCATCGCCTGCATCCTGGATTTTGTCGGCAGAGTTGAGCAGCACGGCTTTCATGACCTGCTCACGCCGCGCATCGAGTGTCCAGGGAAGCGTGCAGCCTGGTTGCAGGCAGCTTCGTCGCAGTTGGCGATCGCTGTATTCTTGCAAGAGCGCCACTGTGGCTGTGACGTGAGGAGCCGCAAAGCTCGTACCGCTGGAGGTCGTCAGGCTCCCGTTCAAGGCGACCAGACTCACATCGTTGCCAGGAGCCACCAGCCCGATCGCACGACGGGGTCCAACGTTACTTTCAATCCCTGCGATCGCGGCACCTGACCCGGATGCATCGCCCAGATTGGCAAAATCAAGCTTGCGAAAAATGCCATCCAATCGGGTGGTAAATGCAACATTAATACCGTTGAAATTGTCTGTGGGAATGGAAATGCCGCCCTTGCCCTGGTTGCCTGCAATAACGTACAGCACGTTATGCACTCGCGCAGACCAATCGATGCACTGGGTTAGCAGCGCGTTGCCGTCGAGCGTGGGGTTCGATCGCGGGTCTTGCCGCAACGATTCACCAAAGCTAAAGTTAATGGCTCGCACATCGCCACCGTTTTGTGCCGCGACATATTGAGCTGATAGGCATTCTTCTGGTTGCCCGTAGCGCTTGGGTGTGCCAGCCGCCGATGAATACAGCCGTGCCCCTGGTGCCACACCCGCTAGCCCTTTAGCGGCGCTAATCATAATGCTGGCAACGTTCTGTGCATGACCATCCACATTCGCGTTCATGCGAGCCGGAGAATTACGAAAAAAGACACGTACCAACGGCACAGTCCGATGCTGCGTCACGGCTTTATCAACGCCAAACTGACCCGGACGACCAATTTCTACCTGCCCGATCGCAATTTTGCGTCCAATCAAGTTGTAAGGCGGTGCGTGTAACCGCAACGCATCAATGCCAGCTTCCCCAGTCGAACTCGATTGTGGGGCTTTGCTAAGGGCTGCGGTGGCACCCAGGACGATCGCGCACACACCTCCACTGCACCAGACTATCGTTTTCAAAACTTGCCGCCGCGCCACAAAGGTTTCTCCACAAGATAGTATTCTGTCCAGCATTTTTGAGGCATCAACCCACACAACGCGACCCCAACGATTTTTAAGCCCTTCGTGCAAAGTTGATTAGATTACTAGGGACTTGAATCACAGTTTGTTAAACTAACTACAATACAGCGCCGCTAGGAGACCTACATAGCCATGACCCAAACGCCATCCAGTCAAAAGCCGATTGTTGTTGCTCCATCGATTCTATCAGCCGATTTTAGCCGTTTGGGCGATGAAATTCGCGCCGTCGATGCTGCTGGGGCCGACTGGATTCATGTCGATGTCATGGATGGTCGTTTTGTCCCCAATATCACGATCGGTCCGCTGATTGTCGAAGCGATTCGTCCTGTGACTAAAAAACCACTCGACGTTCATCTCATGATTGTTGAGCCAGAAAAGTACGTAGAAGATTTTGCCAAAGCAGGAGCCGACCATATTTATGTTCACTGTGAACATAATGCCTCGCCACACCTCCACCGGACGCTGGGACAGATCAAAGAATTGGGCAAGTTAGCTGGCGTGGTGCTGAATCCTGGTAGCCCTCTAGAGCTGATCGAGTACGTCTTGGAACTGTGCGATCTGGTCTTGATCATGAGCGTCAACCCTGGCTTTGGTGGACAGAGCTTTATTCCAGGCGTTTTGCCTAAAATTCGTCAGTTGCGCCAGATGTGCGACGATCGGGGTCTTGATCCCTGGATTGAAGTAGACGGTGGTTTGAAGGGAAGTAACACCTGGCAAGTGCTGGAAGCCGGGGCAAATGCGATCGTGGCTGGATCGGCTGTGTTCAAAGCGCCTGACTACGCCACCGCGATCGAGGGCATCCGCAACAGCAAGCGTCCCACGCCAGAATTTGCAAAGGTGTAGCGTTGAGTCGTTTGGTTAAAACGTTGGGTCATGAATAGGCGGGGCGATCGCAGGACGATCGCCCCGCTTGTCACAAGTGCGGATGACAACAGCATCGATTGATGCCTTAGTATGAACTGTTGCTCTGAGCGATCGTCCCGTGCGATCGTCCCGCTATGTCACCTCCCGACCCCAAACTCATCAGAGTCGTTCGTCTGGTCAGTCTTGCTTTGCTGGTGCTGGCAGTATGTTTCCGCTTTGTGGGTCTCGATCGCAAGGTGTACTGGCACGACGAAGCTTACACATCAATGGTGATTACGGCTCGTCCGGGAAGCTATCTCAGCAACGAACTGTTTCAGAATAAATTGGTGCATCCGGCAGATCTGCTGGCATATCAGCAATTTGTCCCAACTCTATCCCTTACGGACATGATTGTGCGTAAAGGAGTGGAAGACGCGCAGCATCCGCCTCTCTACTACATCCTTCTACGGTTTTGGGCACAGGTCTGGGGAACCTCGCCGACCGTCACCCGTGGGTTTACAGCACTACTCAGCCTGCTGATGTTTCCAGCGGTGTACTGGTTTTGCATCGAGTTGTTTGAATCTTCTCTGGTGGGATGGGTTGCGATCGCGCTTTTTGCTGTTTCACCATTGCAGCTAGTGTTTGCTCAAGAAGCACGACAATACGGATTTTGGGCGATCTTGAGCCTTGCCAGCAGTACACTCTTGCTGCGTGCCATCCGTATGTCTTCCTGGCGAAACTGGCTGTTGTATGGAGTCTCGATGGTTGCTGCACTCTATACGGCACTGTTTGCGGTGTGGCTTGCCGTGAGTCATGTGGTCTATACCCTGGTTGTAGATCAGGCAAACCAGTTGTTTAGCTTACCGCCTCGTCTGGGAAAGCGCACGATCGCCTGTGTCATTACGCTAATGGTTGCCTTTGTTCTCTTTATTCCCTGGATGTCTTTTGTCGTCACGTCTACCGGACTGCTGGGACGCTCAACGTCATGGATTACTGTACCGTTGCCGTTGATGATTAGTATTCAGATGACGCTGTTTAATTTCAGCCGCAGTTTTGTCGATTTTAATTTTGAGTTGTCAAATCCCCTTGCCTATGGGTTTGCGACCCTTCTCCTGCTGCTTCAGGGCTATGCTACGTATGTCCTCTGCCGCACAACTCCCACACGGATTGGGTGGTTTTTGGTCACGTTTGTCGGTGGCACGGCGCTTGCGTTTGGGCTACCAGACCTTTTATCAGGCGGACAGCGCTTCACCGTCACGCGGTATCTCATTCCTTGTTTTATCGGCTTACAACTCGCGGTTGCTTACCTCCTGGCAACCTATTTCACACAGCGGCAACGCTGGAAAGTTCGCTTGGCGACAGGGGTTTTCTCGCTGCTGCTGGTTTTAGGTATTGCTTCGTGCAGTGTGTATACCCAAGCCAATACCTGGTGGAGTAAGGTGCTAAATTCTAACTACCATCAAGTTGCCGCGATCGTGAATGGGAGCGATCGTCCGCTCATTATCAGCGATGCCTTTGGCTATAACGCCGCCAGTATGATTTCCCTAAGCTATCTGCTTAAGCCTGAGGCTCAATTTCTACTAATGCCAGCCGTTGGTAATGACTTTCCGCTTGGTGCCTTGCCTCAGGGTTCGCACAGCATTTTCTTAATGAACCTACCAGATGTGTTTCGCCGCCAGTTTGTAGCAAAATACCAGCGGCAGTTAAAATCCGTCTTTCACGATCCCTGGAATGATCTGTGGAAGGTTCAGTAGCGTTCTGTTGGTTTTTGATGCCCTGCATTTTGCCAGATGGGATTTTGTGGGCTAGGGCGTGTCATCAATTAGCTCCGAAACCTTGCGATATCAGCAGTGCCAGGTCCGTCCCAACACACCAGGCTGGGGGCTTGAACCCTTATTGCAAGCAATGTGTAGTACTAATTGATGACAGCCCCTAGACCTCAGCAACCAATCCTCGCCACCTGTCGGCGTCGCAGAGATGCGTCTAGTGGACGAACCCACTGATTAAGCCGAATCACACACGAGCATGGAGGGATTCGAACCCCCGACCCTCAGGACCGGAACCTGATGCTCTATCCACTGAGCTACATGCCCTCGTTCTTTCGAGAGTATAGCACTTGAGAAAGGATGAAGGCTAAAGGCTAAAGGCTTAATATTTAGATTTCAGACTTTAGCCTTTAGCCCCTTAAAGGTACGCGGCTGGATCGACCGGATCACCGTTTTGCCGGACTTCAAAGTGGAGGTGAGGACCAGTGGAAAGTCCCGTAGAGCCGATCGCCGCGATCGGCTGTCCACGTTGCACCGTCTGCCCTTCGGAAACGTAGAGTTCGCTGGCGTGACCGTACAGTGTCGTGATACCGCCACCGTGGTCGATGATGACTGCATTGCCATACCCTCCATACCAGCCTGCGAAGATTACGGTGCCGCTGTCTGAGGCGTTAATCGTCGTGCCGTAGTCTGCGCCAAAGTCTAGCCCAGAGTGAAAGCGCTGATAGCCTAGAATCGGATGCACTCGCCAGCCAAACCCGCTGGTGATTTCTCCCAGGCAAGGCACGATCATCTGCCCAGTCCCGCGAAAGGCGATGCCTCCGTTGCCGACTCGCTGCTGAATGAGCAGTCCGATATTGCGAGAATCTTGTAGCAGTTGAGTTTCAGCCACTTCCAGTGCCCGTCGATCGCTCCGCAATCGTTCGATCATTGTTTGTTGAGAACTGGCTTGCGCTTCAAATTCTGCTTTTTGCGCCAAAAGCTGCTGTTTGAGTAAGGCGATTTGGTTTTTCTGTTGCTCAACCCGGTCGCGCTGCTGGTCAATGCGATCGGTGTCTTGCTTAAAGCTACTGAGGAGCTGCTGATCGGCTCTGTACAGTTGTTTAAGTTGATGGCGACGATCGAGAAATTCGTTCAAATTTTGGCTTTGTAGCAGCACTGCCCACCCACGATCGAGCTGCTGTCGTTGCAGAAAGCGGAGTCGTGCCACCGTGGAAAACTGCTTTTGCCGATAGAGCTGCTCAGCTTTGACTAGCGATACTTCAAGCGATCGTAATTGGGTTGTTGCCGTTTGCAGTTGCGTTTCACTGGCTTTAATTTGGCTGGCGGTAGCTTTGATGCCCTGACGTAAGCCTTGAAGGTTTCCCTGTGCTGCTTTTTCTAAATTTTTCAGGCGATCGTGCTCTTTAGAAAGCTGCGATCGCTGCTGGTCAATTTGCTGTTGCCGTCGCTGTAGGTCTTCGACTGCATTACTCTGCGCGCTTGCCGATTGGTTAGCTGTAACGCTCCCGACTAGAAGAACCAGGCATAAAAGACCTGCAAGCAGACTGGAAGACTGATCTAGCCTCGCTACAAATCTTTTAATTATCTTAAGAAACCACAGCAGCATTCCCAGGAACCAGCAGAGTGTCAAACAAGACACCATTATGACCACAATGGCGACTTGAGCAAGTGAAAGTTGAGAAAAGATTCCTGCGATCGATGTTTTCTGGCTGTTGCATTCTGCGTTTGATGTTCCGCCAATTGTCTGTAAAGATGCTTGCCGCAAACATAGAAGGCAAAAACGGGTTGACAGGTAACATGCATTTGCCGCTAGCCCTTGAAAATTTTGGCGATTTGTGAATAATTTTGAAGTTAACCCATCGTTAATGCCTGATCCTGATTGGCTCTTTCATGTATTGCGACAAAGGAATCACAAATGAACGCAGCCGAACAGGCAACATCTCTGGAAACAACGAGCAAGATTGCTGCCGCCGCGAATCTCTTCAAAGCTGAGTTCCCCGATGCAAAGTCGGATTTGAAGCCGTGGGTCAGCGATCCCGACACGCAAGAACTGGTCGATCCAGAGTCGATCGACATTGGGTTCCATTTCCCTGGTTTTTCACGGTTACTCCAAAGCCGCAGTCTCTTATTACAAATCCGCTTCTATCAAGATCTACAAACGGGAGAACGACGCGCGATCGGCGCAGAAATTGCAGGCTTTGACCATCGTGGCAAGCAATGGTGGCTATCGACTGTTGATCATTGGGCGTTTGAAGGCGCTAACTACCCCACGCCAGAAATGGGAGAGAAATTGAAGGCGTTTCTTCGGAGTGTTTTAGAACTGTTTGGCAGTTAGAAGGCAGAAGGCAGGAGGCAGAAGGCAGAAGGCAGGATTCGCTCAAAAGGCTTCCCCACACCCTACACCCCACACCCTTCACTCCTCACCCCTCTCTCACCGATTCACCGAATCTGGCAAGGCTTGACCGATCGCGATTCTGGGTAGTCGGTGTTTAAAGCCGCAGAGAATTTCCCAGGAAATGGTACCGAGTGTGGTTGCCCAATCATCAGCGGCGATCGATTGGTTGCCGTCTTGCCCCAGTAGCGTGACCACTTCACCTTCTTGCAAATCAGGCACGGTGCTCACGTCCAGCATGATTTGATCCATCGTCACCGCGCCAATTTGAGGCACGCGCTGCCCCCTGACCAGTGCCTCCATTTGGTTAGACAGGTTGCGTGGGATGCCATCCGCATAGCCGATCGCCACGACTGCGATTTGCAGTTCTCGTTCTGCTACAAACCGATGCCCATAGCTCACCCCTGTGCCTGCTGAAATGGTCTTCACCTGGGTCACTCTGGCTTTCACCTGTAAGGCAGGTTTGAGTGCTAGCGTGGTTTTCAGGTGTGCGGCTGGATAGAGCCCATAGATTGCCAAGCCAACTCTCACCAGGTCATAGTGAAAGGCTGGATCAGACAAGGTGCCGCCAGAATTTGCCAAATGCAGGCAGGGTGGATGAATGCCACAGGCTTTGATTTGAACAACTGCCGTTTCAAACCGCTGCTGCTGTTGTTTCGCAATGCTTTGATTGGGATCTTCTGCGGTTGCTAGATGGGAGTAAACGCTGGCGATTGTCAGATTTGGTAAGCGCTGTACCAGTTGTACAAAGGCGGCTGCCTCCTGCCACGAGGTGCCAAGGCGTGACATACCCGTATCGAGCTTAAGATGGACGGGTAAAGGAGAATGCTGGGGTAGAGTAGCCAGAACTTCCGCAAAGATGAGCGCTTGACGGGGCGTGCAGAGTGTTGGCTGAAGCTTCCAGTGCGCGATCGCTCGAATTTGGTCGGGTGTATGGTTTGCACCCAGCACAAGTATCGGCGCTTGAATGCCTGCCTCTCGGAGTTCGATACCTTCTGGGATGGTGGCAACACCCAGCCAGGTAGATCCCGCCTGCAAAACTGCCTGAGCAACCGTAACTGCACCGTGCCCATAAGCATCTGCCTTGACGACTGCCATCAACGCCGTCTGGGTTGACAAAAGACTGCGAAGTTGCCGGACATTATGGGCGATCGCGCTTAAGTTGACCTCAACCCACGCCCGTTCTTGTCGCATCATTGCCACACTTGGACTCTGTTCCCAACTCAACATTGCGATCAACTCCTCCTACACCGTAAATGCTATCAGCTCTTAGAAGTCAGTTTGATCACTCGCACGATCGCTCCAGCCAAGATCCAGAAGCCATCGTCTGCTCCTATCTCGGTGCCAGAAATCCAGATGACTGCTGGCTGATTGCTAACCACTAATTGCTGACTGCTAATAACTGAATACGCACAACAAATGACCAAAACCTTAGCAGTTTTTGGCGATCTGCAAAACAGCACGCGATCGAAACTCAGCAGCATCCACCAGTCAAAGCGGTTTTTACCAACAGGCATCACAAGCTGAGATTTAGACTTGTAGGCATTCGCCTTCTGCCCTCTGCCCTCTGCCCTCTGCCTTCTGCCCTCTGCCCCTTGCCTTCTGCCCTCTGCCCCTTGCCTTCTGCCCTCTGCCCTCTGCCTTCTGCCCTCTGCCCCTTGCTTTAAACGCTAATCAACTACGGGTGATCTCCTGCTACCGCATGTTTCGGCAAGGCAAAGACGACCTGCCCATCCTTCAGGCTCATCTGCCCACCCAACGCCAAAATTTCCTGTTCTGCGCGCGTCTGAGTCGTCTTATCGTTCACAGCAGCAGCTTGATAATAGATGGATGTCCACGCCTGGAACCGGACGGGTACGCTATTGGGGTCTCGACGCAAAAACGCCGCAGTCTGTTCAAAGAGGGGCGTTAGCGCCTGGTAAGGCGTTCCCTGCACCCATTTTGCCGCCATCTCATGCGAGCGGATTGAGCCTGGAATATCCCCTAGCAGCAGCAGTTGATCTAACCCTTTGAAGCGCCACACTTGAAAAGCTTTGGGCGTAATTTGAGGTGATAATGCCGCCGTGCCACGATCCATCAACTGCACAGCAACTTGCGGCTCACCGAGTTGATACGAAATACTACCCGAAAGAAATAAATAAATATCGACGAAGCGCGGGTCTAGACGTGTGATGATGTCGAAATACTGAGGGCTAAGTGCATAGCCTGTCTTGGCGCGAACCTCGTTGTCACCGTAGTATTGCAAAAAGTTGAGAAACGTCCAATCAGCGACAAGGTTATTAAACCCAAAGGTTGGCAATTGGTTCAGCAGTCGCAGTTTAACAGCCTCTTGCTGCTCTGCCTGTGTGGGGTTAGAAGACCATAGGGAGGGTCGAGTGAGCTGCGATCGCTGAATCAAAACCACACCTGCTAGGGATGCGATCGCAATCACGCTCCCTAGCAAATGGCGCAGCCACTTTGTCCGCACGTTGGCACCTTTGGTAGTAAAGTCTTTTGTGCTCATCTCATTTGCTGCGTTTTTAGACCTTGTGACTAAAGCCTCGGGCGTTTAAACAACGTGGGTGCGGTGCTGAATGCTGGCTCAAAACCGCCGAGGTTTGCATAAACTCCATAGACAAAACTCGACTTTCTAGATTCAAGGCTTTCTAGATTCAAGGCTTTCTAGATTCAATGAGCAGAGCCACTTAAGCCTCCATGCTCAGTTGTCCCGCTTTCCAGGAGGTACAACGCGTGTTTTGACATAACTTTACAAAAAGCAATATTACGCAAGATATAGATTTAGCAAAGTTAATGGAACTACCCCTATGCCAATTTATGGAGATTCGGTTAGATTGGCTAAAAGATTTCAATCTAAACTTCGCCAGGGTGTTGGTATGGTCGAGAATGACGTATTCAGCCTGTGGGGCAAACTGTCACCTTCACGATGGACGGTTGCCAGATTGTCTGGATATTCTAAACGTATCGCCAGTTGGGAACGCCGAGGTTTTTGGTTGCAGTTGAGTGGATGTCGTACATCATATCGATCGTCTTAAAACCAAGCTGACTGCTTTAGCGCCTCTTTTGTCTCAGTTTCTAAGCCACTTCATTTATCTTTACCTTCAATGAACCGACCCTCAAAGCGTTTTCCGCTGTTCCAAGTTGCTCTCTGCGGTGGAGCGATCGCTACCACGGCGGCTGTTTCACTCTTTGGTCCTGGTTTGAATCGTGTACGTGCGGCGCTGCAAGAAAGCCCTAAAACCGTCGTTGATGAGGCATGGCAAATTGTCAACCGTGATTACGTTGACGGCACCTTCAATCAAACGGATTGGCAAGAGGTTCGCAAGTCACTGTTGGGCAAAAACTATTCGTCGCGTGAGCAAGCCTACGTTGCCCTACGATCGGCACTAGAAAAGCTCAACGATCCCTACACTCGCTTTATGGATCCGAAGCAGTATGAAGCGCTTAGCAACCAGACTTCTGGCGAGCTTTCTGGTGTGGGCATCCGGCTAGAAGTGGATGACAAAACGAAAGTGCTGACGGTGGTTGAGCCGATCGAAAATTCTCCTGCGCTCAAAGCGGGCATTTTAGCCGGGGATCAAATTTTGTCGATCGACGGCAAGCTGACGAAAGGCATGACGGTTGAGGATGCATCAAACCTGATTCGCGGCGACGTGGGCACTAAAGTTAAGCTTGAAATTGGGCGACCAGGCAAAGACAACTCCACGTTCGCGTTGACTCGTGCCCGGATTGAACTACCCACTGTGCGCTACTCGCTGAAGCAAGAAGGCAATAGACGGGTTGGCTACATCCGGTTGAATGAGTTCAGCGCTCACGCGGCAGATCAAATGCGTCGAGCCATTCAAGACTTGGGCAACCAGAAAGTGGATGGTTATGTGTTGGATCTGCGCGGCAATCCAGGTGGGCTGCTGCAAGCCAGTATCGACATCAGCCGCATGTGGATGGATAAGGGTGACATCGTGCGCACGGTTGATCGCAAAGGTAACAGCGAAGAGATCTCAAACAACCGCACTGCGTTGACCAAACTGCCGCTGGTAGTGCTGGTGGATGGTAACTCGGCTAGCTCCAGCGAGATTCTGACGGGTGCCTTGAAAGATAATGGTCGCGCTACTGTTGTGGGTAGCCAAACGTTTGGTAAGGCGCTGGTGCAGTCGGTGCATTCCCTCTCGGATGGATCGGGGCTGGCGGTGACGATCGCGCATTACTACACGCCAAAGGGAACGGACATTAGCCACAAGGGGATCACCCCCGATGTCAAGATTGACCTCAGCGATGAGCAGCGTCAAAAGCTTGCTTCAAACCCTAAACTGGTCGCCACTAAAGATGATCCCCAATACGCCAGTGCGCTTACGACCCTGCAAAAGGTAGCTGTAACGACAGTGCCAGGAACCATGCAGCAAGCAAACCAGACTCAGAAATAACGCCTGAAAAGAACAATAGCTGCGCCAGCGCATGCCAGGAAATCACTTTCCCAGCGTGGCATAATCGTTTTGATTGGAGGTGAAGACGTGGGGCGATCGCGCCAGTCCCCTGACTCACCCATGCGTCGCCTTCAATCTAATGGTCGGTACGAAGCTGGCTGACAAGGTGCTGTAGCTCTGGCAAGATTAGCTGCTGCATGGCAAGTTGTACTGCCCCAGTAGAGCCAGGTACCGAAAACACTAGCCGCTGACGAAAAACACCTGCGATTGCCCGCGATGCGATCGCCCGTGAGCCAATGTCCTGGTAGCTCAGCCAGCGAAAGAGTTCCCCAAAGCCCGGTAGCGTTTTTTCTAAAAGGAGGGCGATCGCGTCGTAAGTCGTGTCTCTGGGAGCAATGCCCGTACCACCATTGACGATGATGGTCTCTAACGCGGCGTTCTGGCTCAACTGCTCAAGCTGTTCCTGGATCTGTGCAGGCTCATCTTTGACGATGGCGTAAGCAACCAGCTCATGCCCAGCCTCCTGCAACAGGTGTTGAATTAACTGACCGCTGCGATCGGTGTCGGCGGTGCGGGTGTCACTAACGGTAATCACCGCACAGTGAATCGCTACAGCAGCGGCATCAGGATGGGGAGTAAGTGCCATCGTGTGTTTAAGCGTTTCAGCTTTTAGGATGACTTGTTGAACTCTAACCCGTTATCTTCGCCATACCGCTGCATAAAGCGCATAAAGCGATCCCATTCAGCAGGTGATTTTATGATATAAGTTGCTTCTAAGGCTTCTGGTTGACCGTTGATAAACTTGGCATTCACTTCGCGGGTGACTAGCTCCCCTTCTTCATCTACGAGATACATCCCGGTAATGCTGTCAGTGCTGGTGCTACTGAGCGCTTGAGGATTTTGAAAGTAGAAGATTGCTTTGCCGTTGCTACCATCACGAGCACGGGTCAAGCTCACGTCGGGTATGACCTCTTCGTCAACACCTCTAGAAAATTGAATTCGAGCCATAGTTCTCAATCAGCATGTATGTTGGGTAGAACACCATTCTCCCACGTCAGGTACAGTCGGAAAGCAGGCGCTCCAAAAAAGAGTGCGGGGGGGGGGAAGTTTTTGGTTGTTAGTTGTTGGTTTTTAGAGGAAAGCTAGACGGTTGATCGTTGATCGCTAAACATTAGACAGAAAGAGTGAGGGATAAGAGTTTTGAGTTAAACCAGTTCTTGTCTGTTCATGCACGAGCTGTTCCTAACTCTTTCTAAAAACTAAAAACCAAAAACCAAAAACTCTCCTGCCTTCTGCCTTTTCTACCCTTCCCGCAGTTTCTCCAAGACGCTGCGATCTTCCAAAGTGGAGGTATCGCTCGAAATTTCCACGCCGCTGGCTAAATCGCGGAGGAGACGACGCATGATTTTGCCCGATCGGGTTTTGGGCAGGGCTTCGGCAAAACGAATTTCACCAGGACGGGCGATCGCGCCAATTTCGTTGACCACATGCTGTTTGAGCTCCTTCAGCAGGGCATCGCTGGGGCTGTAAGTGCCTTCAAGCGTGACAAACGCGACGATATCTTGTCCTTTTAGCTCGTCTGGCTTGCCGACAACCGCAGCTTCTGCCACAGCGGGGTGAGAGACCAGCGCAGACTCGATTTCCATCGTGCCGAGGCGATGACCTGCCACGTTGATCACATCATCGACGCGACCCATCACCCAAAAGTAGCCATCTTCATCCCGACGGGCACCATCGCCTGCAAAGTAGAGGTATTGCCCCTCTTTCGGTGGAATATGTTCCCAGTAGATGCGGCGGAAGCGATCAGGATCGCCATAGACGGTTCGCATCATCCCAGGCCACGGATGCCGCACTGCCAGATAGCCCCCTTCATTCACACCCACAGAGTTGCCTTCCAGGTCAATCACATCCGCCAGAATGCCGGGGAAGGGTAGCGTGGCTGAACCGGGTTTGGTGGGGATCGCACCGGGCAGTGCGGTAATCATAATGCCGCCGGTTTCGGTTTGCCACCAGGTATCGACGATCGGGCAGCGTCCTCCCCCAATCACCTGCTGATACCAGATCCAGGCTTCGGGATTAATGGGTTCGCCGACCGTTCCCAGGAGTCGTAATGACGATAGATCGCGTGCTTTGGGATGCTCGTCGCCCATTTTGATGAAGGCACGAATGGCAGTCGGCGCGGTGTAGAAAATGTTGACTCCGTGCTTTTCAATCACGTCCCAGAAGCAGCCAGGGTTCGACGCACGGGGCGCACCTTCGTACATGACTGTGGTGGCACCATTGGACAGCGGACCATAGACAATGTAGCTGTGCCCAGTAATCCAGCCAACATCGGCAGTACACCAGTAAACGTCGGTATCTTGCAGGTCAAAAATCCATTTGGTGGTGATGTGGCTATAGAGGTTGTAGCCGCCTGTTGTATGCACCACGCCTTTGGGTTTGCCCGTGCTGCCAGAGGTGTAGAGGATGAAGAGCAAATCTTCGCTACCCATCGGCTCAGCGGGACAGTCAGCCGAAACTTGCTTTTGGAGGTCGTGCCACCAATGGTCACGATCGCCCTGCATGTGCGTCTCCTGTCCTGTGCGCTTCACCACCAACGTATGGGTGACACTGGGCACACTGCCATCTGCCAGGGCTTTATCTACCTGCTCTTTGAGGGGTACGATCGCGTCTTTGCGCCAACCGCCATCGGCAGTCACCACGACTTTCGCCTGCCCATCCACCAGCCGATCGCGCAATGCCTCCGCGCTAAACCCACCAAACACGACCGTATGTGCAGCTCCAACGCGTGCACACGCTAGCATCGCGATCGCCGCTTCAGGAATCATGGGCATGTAGAGTCCCACACGATCGCCCTTCTGCACACCCAGGTGTTTCAACGCATTAGCAAACTGGCACACTTCTCGATGCAGTTGCGCATAGGTCAACGTGCGCGAGTCTCCTGGTTCACCTTCCCAGATCAAAGCCGCTTTGTTACGTCGCCAGGTCGTGAGGTGGCGATCGAGGCAGTTATACGAAATGTTCAGCTTGCCGTTGACAAACCACTTGGCGAAAGGTGGCTGCCAGTCAAGCACCGTATCCCATTTCTGGAACCAGTGCAGTTCTGTTTCTGCCAGCCTTGCCCAAAAGGCTTGTGGGTCAGCGTTGGCTTCCTCATACAAACGGTGGTATTCATCCAGGCTCTTGATTTGAGCCTTTTGAGAAAACTCTGCGGAGGGATGAAATAAGCGATGCTCTTGCAGAATAGATTCGATCGTCGGTTGTGACATGACGGATGAGTGAACGAGACAATGCGCGCAAACGATACTTTCCAGCATACCGACTTGCAGCGCATCACTCACATCTGTTTAGCAAAATAAAGGCAGAAGGTAGGAGGCAGAGGGTAAGGGATGAAGGCTAAAGGCTAAAGGCTAAAAAAGGCAGAGGGCAGGAGGCAGAAGAGGATACGGGGACACGGAGAATTCTGATCACATTCAAAACTCTCATCCCTCATCCCTCATCCCTCCCTTACCCACGGTTATGCTCAAAGCATCACAAACGCTCAGGCTGGGACGGTAGTGATTAACGGATCAGGTACGGGAAACGATCGCTTTTCCATTAGCGTAAATTGTCGTTGCGAGGCATTGTAGGCAAAGACAGTACCCGTTTCAATCTCGTACATCCATGCGTGTAGATTTAGTTTGCCACCGTGTAATTTGGCTCGAATGGCAGGGTAAGTTTCTAAATTTTCAATTTGTGTGAGGACGTTTTGCTCGATCGCAATCTTCAATAGTGTCTCTGGTGCCACATTGGGATAATTCTCTAACACGAGCCGTCGCGTTGCCTCACCATGACGTTTTAACCAATCGTAGACAGCAGGCATCGTTTCTGCCAGTGTGCCCACCTGTAGCAATCCCCTCATCGCACCGCAGTGAGAATGTCCACACACAATAATATCTTTGATGCCCAACATTTCCACCGCGTACTCAATGCCTGCTGATTCAGCGCTGCTGGCTGCCCCATACGATGGAATGATATTGCCGACGTTTCGCATGACAAAGAGTTCGCCGGGTTGCGCTTGAGTAATTAAGCAGGGGTCAATCCGAGAATCAGAACATGTAATAAACAGCACTTCCGGCGACTGCCCACCCGACAGCCGTTCAAACAACTCTCGATGATCATTAAAATAGCTGCTGTGGAAGGCGTTGAGTCCTTGAATGAGTCCCGTCAGTGACATAGTTGCGTTCTCAAGTTTCGGGCAAGGTAGCGATCGACAACGAGTAGAGTTTAGGTGATTCCCACAAAAGAAAGTCCCTGACGTAGTGCGGGCATCTTGCCCGCGTCGCAAGCGAGACGCTTGCACTACGGTAGAAAACGGGTAGATTCTTTAAGAGGAATCTCCTTAGTCAGGGCTAACTTCTGACGCTAGCATTCCCTTTACAGGAACAAACTATCACTTTTGACACGTTTGTAAAGCTGCGTAAACTACAGACTCGTTCTACCATACTCGCCCTCAGCCACCATGTGCAACCCACTCAACCATTCGATGCTTGTGAGCGCTCTGTGAGTATGGGTGTAGGGTTTAGGGTATAGGGTACGGCGAATGCAAAGAAAAACGGCTGTAGTTTGTAAGCCAACATAGAAACCTTCTTCACTTCGGCCTCCTGCCTCCTGCCCTCTGCCTTTCTACCTCCTGCCTCCTGCCCTCTGCCTTCTTCACTTCTGCCTTCTGCTGCCTTTCTACCTAACGGATGGTGATGGTTCCATCGCCCACAAAAATAGCGGGAAATTTTGTTTCTGGATAAGCTGCAACGCCATATCCGTAGGTTGCTGAGGGGGTTGATTTAAGCGTTCTGAGCGCCAGAGTAAGCTTAGTTTTTGGTGGCACAGGTGCTTTGAATTCAATCCAAAAGGTGCCTGTTTCGTCAATCCATATATCTTCAATCTCGATCGCACGACCGTCTGCCCCAGATGCCCCGGTAAACGCTCTGGTATTGGCTAGGTCAAAGCGAATGGGAGCAACCGTTCTTTCTTGATTTTGCTCTGTAAACGAAAGAGAAAGCTTGGCAAACCGTTTGCCTGCACGTTCTGGCATCGTGAGGGTGAGATAGTGCGTATTACTGGCTGCCTGGGCGATCTGGGGGCGATCGCTGACCACGCTAACATTGACAAGCTGTGATGCCTGATTGAGGCGTTTTGCATCATTACCCGGTGTGGCAGCCATCATCCAACCATTTAACAACACGCTCGTCGTCATTAATGTGAGGGCATAACAAAGCTGTCGCATCATTGAACTCCATGATGATGAGATTGACTCTGAAAACGTTTTTGTATCGTGGGAAAAAGCCTGCTGGAGAGCGATCGCTCCCCAACAGGTTGTTCGTGTGTACTGCGCTTTAAAGGAGATGCATTTGTATGAGCATTCGGGCTAGTGCCGTAGGTGGAAAGCACTAACCCCAAACCTAACGGTTAGGCGAATTTCACCACGTCTTTGTTGAAGTTGAGGCGATTTTCACCCGTGGCAAAGCCTGCTCTGCCATCACCATCCACATCAATGTTGGAGTGAATATTCACGTACAAATTGCCTGCCAGGAAAGCCGCTTGCTCTTCAGGCGAGAGTTCAAAGGTGCCACTCAGCGTGCCAGACTTGGCATCGGTTGGGGTGTTCTCGAAGTAGCGCACCACCGTAGCATCGGCAAAGTTGCCACGATTGTCACCCGCAGTGCTAAAGTGCAAGTGTGTGCCGGAGATGGCATTCCCTTCCTTATCTTGAGGTACTTTCAAGAAGCCGTCCATCAGTGCTTTGGGGTCAGCACCACTGAGGATCTTAGCATTGGGGTCGAGTTCCTTTTCGCCTTGACTGAACAGGGGTGCGCCATCAAAGTCTTTGTAGGAACCAGAGAAGCTGAGCACACCATTCTTCAGCGTTGGCGTTAGTTCAGAGGTGCCAGGGCTGTCGGTCTTGAAGGGAAACTCGGTGCCCCCGCCCCCGGTTGCGGTGCCCAGGCTGAAGCCATCGTCACCGACATAGAGGAAGTCATTCCCTTTGCCACCAATCAGGCGATCGTGCCCCAGGGTGCCATTGAGTTGACCATTCCCACGCTGATTTTTGAACCCAGCTTCTTTGAGTTCCTCATTTTGCAAGCTCTGGTTGGCTTCACCAGTGAGTCGTGAAAAGTGGCTCTCATTGATGTCAGAAGCATTAGCAAATGTCAACGAGGCGAGAATGTGACCTTCTCTTTTATCGATGATGAGGGCATTGTTTACAGAGTCGAGCGGTTGCTCCAGTCCACCTTTACCGGGGTTTTTGCCTTGCGCGATAATGATGTCTTTGGGGCTAACACCCTGTAGAACAAAGCGATCGTTGGCTGCGTCAAAATCAAAGATCCGGTTAGTGGTTTCTTTACCCAGAATAATGGTGTCTTTACCACTACCTGTCGTAATGGTGTTCAACCCTTGCCCAGAACCTCGAATGACATCATTGCCACCGCCAGCAATCACAGTATTGTTGCCGCCACCGGGATTGAGGAAATCACCTTTGTCGCCAAAACTATCCTCAAACGAACCCTGTTTGCCCACCTGCTTGCGATCTAATGTTCTGGCATTTGCAACATTATTGAGATCCACATGCGTTTCAAAGGGACCGACTTTGGGTCCATGATCGTGGTCATCAACGCCAACGGTAGCTGCTGGGGCGGCGGCTTTTTCATCAGTTGACAGCGTTTGATTGAGCGCTTGCTCAAGGTCGGATGCCGCCACAGAAGACCCTGTTGAGCTACTGGCAACAGCTCCAGTAGTCGTTTTGCTATTTGATGGATCTGCTATTCCAGCTTCATTGTGTTGATCTAGGTGAGATTTGTTGTGGTCAAAACCTTCCATAAGGACTCCTTAAAGTTTGAGAGCGTGTTGAAGAGATGTCACAGACCGAACGGTGGAAAACCATTCCCAGGAAAGCTTTCAATACCTGAAAAGCACATTGCGACACTTATATACAAATGGCTTCATAGCCTGACTAATTGGCATCGTACTCAAATGTGCGCTTAAAAACTCAAAGGCATTAATGGCAAATGCAGAACTACAGACAGGTCGCTCGATCCACAGCTTTAGATGATGAGTGATGTAAGCGATTTAGTGCCTGTATGCAGAGAAAGCCTGTGAGAGGTGGAAATCTGTGAGAGGTGAAAATCTGACTAAGCTTCTAGAGACTTGCAATCCTGGACGATCGATTCGGTCGCTGGGTCTCTTCGTTACAACTATAGCAAATGAATTTCTAATGGCAAGGCTGAATTGATTGATTTTGACCTTTAAACTGAAATTAATTGGAACCTGATCGAAATTCCGGGTTCTAGTTATTTGTAGGTATGGTATCGGCTCTTTCTAGAATCAGCGCTATGGGCGCGCACTAATGCTGCTCACTGCCGGGGTAAATTTGGTCGATCGCAGCACAGAAAAAAGCCTGCTGAGGCATCGCTACCCTAGCAGGCTGTTGTTGTCATGCGGCTATCACGATCGCGGTCAGTCTTTAAGGCTAGACAAGGCGCACCACATTCTGATTGAAGTTGAGACGATTTTCGCCAGTGGCAAAGCCCGCCCTGCCATCACCATCCACATCCAGGTTAGAGTGAATATTCACGTACAGGTTGCCCGCCAGGAACGCCGCTTGCTCTTCTGGCGTGAGTTCAAACGTGCCACTCAAGGTACCAGACTTGGCATCAAGAGGTGTGTTCTCAAAATACCGTACAACCGTCGCATCGGCAAAGTTACCGCGACTGTCTTCCGCAGGGCTGAAGTGCAGATGGGTACCAGAAATGGCATTGCCTTCCTTATCTTCAGGTACTTTCAAGAAGCCCTCCATCAGTGCTTGGGGGTTAGCACCATTGAGAATCTTGGCGTTGGGGTCGAGTTCCTTTTCGCCCTGGCTAAAGAGGGGTGCCCCATCAAAGTTTTTGTAGGAACCGGAGAAACTGAGGACACCATTTTTCAGCGTTGGGGTGAGTTCAGAGGTGCCAGGGCTGTCGGTCTTAAAGGGAAACTCGGTGCCACCGCCACCTTTCGCGGTTTTTAGTTTGAAGCCATCATCACCCACATACAGGAAATCATCCCCTTTGCCACCAACGAGTTTGTCACGACCGCGCGTGCCCGTCAGTTGTCCGTTACCTTCCTCGACGTTACCAAACCGTACCTTGTTCAACGTGTCGAATACGCTGTCGTCTACCAGACTAAAGGCTTTTCTAGCAGTCTGTTCAGCCCCTTCTAGCGCTGTCGCTTTGGTGAATGTCAGCGATGCCAAAATGTGTCCATCAGATTTATCAATGATCAACGTATTATTGACAGAATCCAGCGGTTGCCCAACACCTCCCTTACCTGGGTTTTTCCCTTGTGCAATGACAATATTGTCAAGATCCATGCCTTGCGTAAAGAGAAGACGATCGCGGGTTGGATCAAAGTCCAGAATGCGATTGGTTGTGCGATCGTCCAGCAAAATGCTATCTCTTCCGCCACCCGTTGTAATGGTGTTGAAACCACCGCCACGTCCATCAATCAGGTCTTTGGATCCTGTGCCAATGACAGTATTTTTACCTGCACCTGGAACAAGAAAATCGCCTCTAAAACCAATATCATCTTTGAGCGAGAACTCTTTTTGCAGTTTTTGGAGATCAAGTCCGCGAACAACGTCAACTTTATCGAGAGCGATGTGATTTTCGCTGCTGGCTCCTGCTCCTGTATGGTCGTGGTCATCACCACCAGACGAGCCACCAGACGAACCGCCAGACGAGCCACCAGTGTTGCCACCTGGGGGAGTCGAAGTGCCAGTTGACTCGCCTAGCAGCGTGTCATTTCCCTCACCTCCGATCAACTTGTCGCGTCCAGATGTACCCGCGATTTGACCGTTCCCCTCCTCGACTTGATCAAACTTTACCCTGCCAAGGGTGTTAAAGATTTTGTCATCCACCAGGCTAAAGCCTTTTCTGCCACTCTGTTCAATGCCTTGAAGGGCTGTTGCTTTTGTCGAATCTAGCGATGCCAGAATGTGACCGTCGGACTTGTCGATGATCAACGTACTGTTGATTGAATCGAGTGGATTGCCTTCCTTCGTCGTGTTTTTGCCCTGTGCAATCACGATGTTGCTAGGGTCTATAGATTTTGAGAAAAGGAGGCGATCGACGGTTGGATCGAAATCCAGGATGCGGTTGGTGGTGCGATCGTCCAGCAAGATGCTGTCTCTGCCACCACCCGTTTTAATGGTATTGAACCCGCCACCACGCCCATCAATCAAATCTTTGTCCGCTGTTCCGGTAACGGTGTTGGTGCCAGCACCGGGAATAAAAAAGTCACCTTTGGTGCCGATATCATCGGTAAAGGTGGCCTCTTTTTGCAGTTTATTGAGGTCAACACTCCGGATGACATCAACATTGGTGAGTGAAATATGAAATGGTTCAGCACCAGCCTCTTCGATCAACCCTTTAGAGGACTTAGGATTGGAAGCATCTAGACGTTCAGAGGAGCCATCTGTTTTTGTTTTATTGCAGGTGCAGGCAGCGGTGCCAGCAAACTGGCAGGTTCCCATCTTGCCTTCTTTGTTTTGGTCAATCGCTAAAGTGCCAGTGCCCTTAGAAGCGCCTGATTTGGAAGCGTCTGCTTTGCCTGCGGTTGTATCAGTACCTGCAAGGTTTTGGCTTAGCGCTTCGTTGAAGTTTGAGTCTAAAAGGGAAGAACCCTTCGCCTGACTGCCAGACGTTTTGACACTGGAAGCATTAAGGGAGAGATTACTTGAGTCAGCCGATAGTTCGCTGGCTTTCGGCTGGTTATGATCAAATAGGTCCATGATTGCTCCTAAAAGGAAAAACAAGTAACAAGGCAACAAGACATACAGCCCATTAAGACGAGGCTCACAGCTACTGAAAGACTGAAGTGTTGGGAGAAACTTCAACAATAGCCGATGTGTAGGAGGCGCAACTGACTCAGTGAGCGATGCCTTCAATGGCGTTTCAACACAGGCATTGAAACGCTAAAGTTAAATGGCGATCGCTAAAATCGTCAGTAGCAACCTTTGCTTTGGTAGCTTGTGGAATCAGCCAGCCAAGTTTCATACAGCTTCTTTGGCTCTGAAAGAAACCATCGTGAGGTGCCACACATCAATACTGAAATTTGGCTCCTGACATCATGATGAGTGGCTTAAACTTACACGATGGTTTGGGAGTGATAACGGTTAGGTAGACCAATTCCCTTTAAACGCGCACAACATTACAGGGTTGTAGAACAGCTTGAAACCCAACAAGTGCTTAGCTTTGTCGAGTTACCCTTCGGGAAGCAAGCTACGTTAGACTCAACCCAGCCTACAGTTGTATGCAAATTTATCTAGGATTGGTATCAAGCTTAACTGTTGTCCTTGACCGCAAGGTCTACCGTGCCATAGCCTGAAGCTGATCAAAATGGTAAATGCAGTGCTTCATCGCTAATTGCTGTTTGCTAATATTCAGCAATTAGTAAATTCAAGCAGTATAAATGGCTGTAAGTAGTGTGAAACCTATCAAGAACGCCTAAGCTCAACGAGGGACTTCAGACCCTTGCCGGAAGGCGTTTGCAACTCCTAACAATAACCTAGAGCACAAGCTCATCAAAAGGCAACTTCTTTACAGTAGATTTACAACATACTCAAACGAGTTGATTGCGCTCTCGGCTGGAATCACAAGCATTGAGCCGTGAGTGTGCTATGGGCTGTCATCAATTACTACTACATATGGCTTTCAGCAAGGGTTCCAGCCCCTAGCCGTGTGTTGGGGCGAGCGCGATCATGCTAATACTCAAGGCTTTAGAGCTAATTGATGACGCGCCCTAGCGCATCTGTCTAGTCTGTGGCATAGTTGATGCGAGCCAGAACTGTTTGCTCAATGAGAGCATGAGTTTTTGCTTCAATAGTTTAAAAGCTGTGTCTACGGCAAGGAGAATGCTGATGCTATCGACTCTAACGACTTCTAACGTGAGTTTAGTGACGATCAACGGTGAGCCTGCGGTGCCGCTTGAAGCCATGCCAGAAAGTTGGCAGCGGATTGCAAATGGAACGTGGATGACCGAGCCACGAGTCTATACCGCGATGGCACAAGTGTTTTTGGCTAAGAATCAGCATGGGCATGTTTTATTTGCAGAGCGCCCTGAAACTGCCCATCTAAAGCCTTCTTACTGCGAAGGCAATGGGCTATTAGCGTGGGAAGCAGTTTCTCACTTTGGGGAAGCGTTTTTGCCAGAGAGCTATCCCGATTTGCAACAGCTTCGGGATACCTTAAAGACCAGCGATCGTCAGCATCAAGAGCGTCTTGCACTCGTGAACGTTGTGAGTGATCTCTTTACTGAACTTGGCTACGATGTGCCTGCAACGTTCTACTGGACGTTTTTACATCCGTTGCAGCGATCGGATTTGTTTGAGCTGCGATCGTTCCGTTTTAGTGAGCAAGATCTTGGTGTCGCGCGGAAATTTGATGCCATCCTGCATGGTGGCTATGTGTCAATGCTCCGTCGCTTGATTGACAGTATTTCCAGCCAGTATGGATATTTTCTCGAGCATGGCTGTGGTTGTGAAAATCACCTGGCAAAGCTAAAGCCCTGTGATGCTCCGTTTGCCTATGCCATTCCAACCGAGGCACGCAAAAAAACGCTGCGAGCTTTTCTTTGGAGCGTGATGGAAGAGTACATGCTGTTTGAATTGCGATCGGCGACTCGGTTGGTCTATGCCGATGTACCAGTTCTCAATTAAGATCGTGGATTAATTAACCTGAACTACCTGTTGTAGGAACGGTACATGTAACGTCCCTACAGAAAGAATTACTCTGTAGTTTACAAGGGCACCATAAAGGTGCCCTTTGTTATTGCAAGCAGATCAAACCATCGCTAATGTGAAATTAAAACAGAGTAAAACAACAGCAAGTGTTCAATCTCTTTTATACTCCAGCGATTATTTCTGGTAATGGGCTTGACTCTAGTGGATCAACATCACCCACATTGCGATAAATCGTCCACGGATAGCCGTTGCGATGAAGCAAAGACCCTTTCGCAGTAACGCAAATGGCGACGGTGGCTTCCTGGTTAGGTCCACGAAACAAGGTTGCAGTGTCTTGCTTGCTTCCACCCAATTCATATTGATCGCAAGTGATTTCTTCTTCCACCACAATGAATGTTTTCTGAAGCCTTTTGCAATAGCGTTGAATGGCTACAAGGCTTCTTTCAATTTCCTTCAGGCAATCCTGTGGTGGTAAGTCTTTGGCGGTTTGTAGCGCCGCCTGAATTTTTTGTTGTAATGCTTGCCTGATGCGCGATCGCTGAAGTTGAGCCGCAACATCATCACGGGTGGTAGAAATGTGTGTTTTCTGGTCAATTAATACAGTCATGGTGTCACCACATCCTAGAATCAAAAAATGACGTGGAGAGCACCCTGATTAGGGCGTTATGGAGTTTCCTGTTTTTCTAGTCAGCGTTGTGCGATGGACAGCACCACCAGAGCATTGCGATCGCCAGACCGTCATACCCGATTGACTGACAAAAGTCTTGAAAGGCTGATAGCTTCGTTGCCCACCAGCCCGTGATTAAAATCCGGGCTAATGGTGCGAAACCCATTAAAACGGGTTGTCAGGCGCTCCTAGTCCTTTTAAGAGGACTTCCCTCCATCAGCCCGCACTTGCAGTGCAGGGCGGGTTCAAGTACTCGCTCAAAGATTTGTCAGTCAACCAGCCGTCATACATATAGGCGATCGTGAAGTTGAAGTTTTGGAATTCTTGTAGAGCACTCAGCTCACACGTTTATGGACGAACCGTAACCAGAAACTTCGTTTCAAACGGTGCAAAACTTTGATCGTTGGCTTGTCCCGTGAGAACAACGGTATAAGCACCAGATTGGGGAAAGGTAATGGTAGTCCGAATGGCTCGATGCCCTTTTTGATGCCCCTCAAGTGCCATTGTGGACAGGGGCAGGTTTCGAGCGATCGCCTGGTTGCGGGCATTGTAAACCGCAACACGGCAGTTACAGGTTGTCGGTGCAACCATACTGCCGCCCGGTCGGGTCAACATAAACCAGGTGAGGGTCGGCTTGCCCGCATAGGGCGAGTCATCAGGGTCAAGATGAATCATGACTCCCACACTCTCGCCAGCCTTTTCTTGATGGGCAATCAATGGTAGGGCAAATGTCAACGGAATGATGGCACTGCCGCACACAGTCCAAATAAAAAGTGGTAAAAGTCTATACATGGAGATCTCCTTAAAATACAGTGCAGTAAAGGTCGATCGATGATTGAAGTGCGATCACAGTGGGTTAATTGGAGATGCCCTGTTGTTAATGAACCGCTTTGAGCCCGTCAAACGCTTTGGTGATTTCCTCTGTCACATAGCTGATCGGTGCTCGCTGGCGTACTTTAACCAGTGCTGCAATACTCATCCCCGGTGTTAGTGGAAAGCGTTCTGCTTTGCGCTCGAGAAATTGGCGATCGAGCTGGACTTCGATCGGGAAAACAGTGGGACCTGGTGCCTGCTCACTCAACTTCACCGCCTCACTTCCAATTTTTGAAACCACCCCTTTCACAGACCCGTATTCCGTAAACGGATAAGCATCAATGCGAACATCCACTGGCATACCAACGCGAATATTGGCAATATCTGCGTTAGCCACTTGAACCTGTGCGGTTAACGACTCATTGGGCACTACTTGCAGTAATGTTTGTCCTGGTTGTGAAACCACTCCAGGCAGCTTTGGTCCCAACTCAAACACAATGCCGTCAGCAGGTGCAAGCAAATCCTGCGCTTTTAAATCGAGCTGAGTTTGGCTGAGTTTGCCATTGATGTCAATCAGTTGGCGCTGACTGTCTTTGATGGTGGCATCAAACCTGGCATCTAAGTCACTGAGCTGACGTTGGAGATCTTGCAGCATGTCGGTCATCTGCTTCCCATCTTGAACTTGGGTTTGTACCCGTCCAATTTCTAACTGTTGCCTTTTCAAAAGCGCCTGTGCTCGTTGGCTTTGCAACTCACTCACACTAATTTTGCGTTGCAGTAAATTCACACGAGAAATGGCTCCCTGATCAGCGAGTGGTTTCATCCGTGCCAGCAACTCTTGCTCTGCCTGGAGTTGAAATTCGGTTTGATTGCGTTGCGCGTCTGTTTCATTAATTTTCGATTGGCTGTCTGAATCTTGTAACGTGCTGATAGACTGCCGTTCACGCAATTGGCGCTCAAACAATTCATAGCGCTGACGTTGTTCTGGTGAAAGGTTGCTGGGGTTGCCAGACAGTTGGGCGACCAGTAGTAGGCGTGTTTGCACCTGATTTAATAATTCTGGTGAAACGCCAGACATGCTTCTGCTGAGCGAATCCATCGGCTTTCCTTCTCGTACCGTTCGCAGCACTGCAATTTCTTTGACCAGGAGGTCGCGCTGAAGCAATAATTGCTGCAATTGATTGTAAATGGGTGTTTTATCCAACTGCATCAAGAGTTGACCTTGCTTGACTCGCTGACCATCGCGCACCAGTACTGCTGTCACCACACCGCCTGCGCGTGATTGAATGACCTGAGATTGCGACAGTGGCTCTAGTTTGCCGCTAGCGGTCACGACAACATCAACCCGCGCGACGATCGACCAACCTGCGCCGATCGCAATGCCAACCAGCATCACTTGTGTGACAAGCTTTGTCCAGGGCGCTACGGCTGGTAAGGTAATCGCTTTTAATTCTAAGCTTTGTTCAACTTGATCTAGCTTTGTGCGGTAGCGTTTTTGCAGTGCGCTTAGCGGGTTGACTAACCAATTGTGGCTCATAACGCTTCTCCAGGTAAATAGATTTTCTTAGTTATGCTTCACGCGATTGTTGGGCATAAAGACAGTAGTAAAGTTGGCGACGCGCCATTAATTCTTGATGCGTTCCCTGTTCTGCAATGATGCCAGCCTGCATAAAGAGAATCCAATTGGCATGGGCGATCGTGTTCAGTCGGTGAGTAATGAAAAAGCACGTCCGTCCTTGAAACCGCTGCATAAGATTTTGACAAACTCGCCGCTCCGTTTCGTAATCCAGCGCACTCGTTGCTTCATCAAAAATCAATAAGCGAGGGTTACGAATCACCACCCGTGCGATCGCAATGCGCTGTCGTTGTCCGCCCGATAAAGCTGAGCCGCGTTCACCAATCTGGGTGGCATATCCCTCCGGTAATTGCATGATGAAGTCGTGAGCTTCTGCCACTCGTGCGGCTTCAATCACCAATTCATCGGGCAACTCTTCAAATAAAGCAATGTTGTCGCGGATGGTGCCTTGAAATAACACGGCATCCTGAGAAACAATACCTACCTGCGATCGCAGTGAACTTAAATCGACTTTATTGATGTCATAACCATCAACCGTGATATTGCCCGTCTGAGGCATGTATAAGCGTGGCAGCAACTTCATGAGCGTACTTTTACCAGAGCCGCTTTGCCCGACAATCCCGACAAAGGTTCCCGGCGGCACTTCTAAATGCACATTCATGAGCTGGAGCTGACCCGGTTTGAACCCAAAGCTCACGTCGTGAAACTTGACCTGTCCCTCAAGTGCAGGCATCCGCAGATAGCTTTTCTCTTGAGACAATTCCCCTTCCATTGGAGCGTCAGCAATATCTGCCAGCAGTTCCATCGAAAGTGAGGTTTCTTGAAACCGTTGCCAGAGACGCGACAACCGCAGCAACGGACTGGTGACATAGCCCGTGAGAATCCGAAAAGCGATTAAGCCGCCCAGAGACAATTCTCCTTTTAACACCAGCGATGCACCAACCCACAGCACAATCAAACTACTCACCGTGTTCAGAAATTGGCTGTAGGAATAGAAAACGGTGTTGATGGTTGAAGTGGTAAATCCGCTGGTCAAATATTGCACATAGCGATCGCGCCAGGTTGCTTCTACTAGCGATTCCATATGTTGTGCCTTGACCGATGAAATCCCACCCAGCACTTCCACAATGTACGATTGCACTTTGGCACCCTGTTCTGCCTTCACACGGATTAACTTTTGCTGAATGGTTGACATGAGCAGCGTTGAGATAATCACGATCGGGATGGTGCCCAGCACGCAAACCGTCAATAGCGGACTGTAGAGGAACATGACACCGATATAGAACACGGAAAAGACGACATCCATCACCGTTGTGATGGCGGTATCAGTCATAAATTGGCGAATATTTTCCAACTCCAGCAGACGAGATGACAACTCGCCCACAGGACGCTTTTCAAAGAAATTGAGCGGTAAATGGAGTAAATGACGGATGAGTTCTACGCCCAGATGCAAATCCATCCGGTTGGTTGTGCTAAGCAGCAGATACGTGCGTAGGATCGTCAGAATGCCTTCTAAAAACGCAAACGAAACCATCAAGATGCCAAACATGGTCATGGCATCGGCATTGGCTTTAATGATGACGTTGTCAATTACTTGCTGAATCAACAGTGGATTTGCTAACCCCAGCAATTGAATGACGATCGATGCCAGCAAAACCTGGATCAGCGTTCCCCGCTGTTTGATCACCATTGGGATGAACCAACCAAACCCAAACCGTTTTGTCGGTGTGGTGGCAAACCGCTCCAGCACGATCGCTCGACAGGTCGCTGTATCGCGATTGCCCGTAGAAGCGGCATCCAGCGTGAGCCGCGAGGCAAGTTCAGTTGGAGCCAGTCGCAGTAAACCAGTACGGGGTGACCCAATCACGGCTACTGTGGGCGTGGCATCGTGCAGGACGGCAAGAATATTACTACACTCAACCAGGGCAGGTGTAGTTAGTCGATTGATGCCGCCCGCTGTTGGCGTAAAGCGAACAATATGGGCATTAAGTCCGATCGCCTGCGCAATCCGCACATATAGATCAAAGGGTTCAAATTTATCGAGTGCTTGCTGCTTGAGGGAGCGGCGTAGCGAATCTGGGCGAAAAGGTACCTGTAACCGCTCGCAGACCATACCAAAACACGCCACCACATCTTCAATGGGATCTGGCAAAGACGCTTTCCAGACTGGATAGGTCTTCGCGTGTGCTGGTAAAACATCGGAGCTGCTATAGTCTGGTTCTAATGAGGCAGCCTCTGGCAGGCTTAAATCTAAAGCTGGTACGATTGGTGCCGCTACGTCTTCAGCCGCAGGCAAGCTTGGCATGGTGCGATTTAAAACGGCAGAGGCTAAGCAGGTGCGATCGACCCCTACAAGCCTGATGGGAAACGGCGAAGGGCGAGTCTGCTGCAATTGCTCTATGCTTTTCACCGGAGCGCCAATGGGTAGATTGAGCCACTCACCGCCACTCACTAACCAAACACGGTCAGGCGATAAATGAAGAGACAATTCATCCATCTGAGGGCTATCAGGGTGCCAATGTCGCACAACGGCTAATTTCTCTCGATCGATATGATGAACGACCTCGGTGAGATTAATACCAGCCCCGCGATCGGGCATTTTAGCCAGGGCGCGAGACAGCGTATCAAACAATTCAATCAAACTCACGCGCCGCATCAGTACGGGCATTAAATAAGCCACAGCGAGTGCTTCAAACTCATCGGCGGGTAATGCTAACGTCAGTACCTGTCGATCGCTATCGGGTGATGCCATCGCGGCTCGGATAGATCCAACGGCGACACGCCTGAGCAAGCTATCCCAGCCAATAACAGTACCTTCACCGACAACTTCTAGTGTGGGGCTTTGAAAAGAGGTTGGTCCAAGAATACGCACACGCTCTTGCACAATGCAATGAACGGCTGAAGGAAGCTCTCTGGAGGGGTAAATTAATTCTCCCGCTTGAAACGAACATAGCTGAAGCTTAGGAGCAATCTGTTTCTGTACTTGAGCCGAAAGGTGATTGAACGGCCAAGCCGCAAAAAAATCGGTAAGGAATGATTGTACGGGTGCATCAACCTGCATCATGACGATAAGCCCTCAAGCCTTGCTGTATGTCTTAATTTGCTGCGACTGGCAATCGTTCGATTGAATTTGCGGGTGGGGCACTGGCTTGTACCGCGATCGTGCCCGGTATCGCTGTCATCGCTTGAATTTGAGCCTGTAGCCACTGGTTATAAAGACGATTGGTTAAATCGGTGCGAGTGGCTTCAGTGAGCCTTGCGGCTGTAAACTGCTCCAGGCGCACAATCCAAAAGCCATCCGCGATCGGAATGGGACCATACACAATCCCTACTTGCTCATTGCGAAACAGCGTTGCTACTTCAACGGGCAGCGTTGATAGTGGCACAGGACCAACCCAACCACCCGTCGATCGTTCATGCCCCAGTGAGTAGTGTTGCGACAGTTGGGCAAAATCTGCGCCATCATCCCGAAGCTGAAAATAGAGTTCTTGCGCCTGTGACAAATTAGTCAACTGAATCAATGAATATTCCACCTGATCCAGATCAGATTTAATCCGCAGAAACTCCGACTCTACCTGGCTAGCGAACCGTAGCTGCTTAAATTTCTGCACTTGCAATTCTCGCAGTACAACCGTGCTGAAATAGTCTAACGTTACGCCTTTGACCTGGCACCATTGATGGATAAACCCTTCAAAATCGTCCGGCACCGAAGCTTCTGTGGCTCCAAACAGGGTATAAAACAACTCCTGTTTCGACAATGGGACATCTTTCAGTACCTCGTCTAGTAAAATCTGCCCCACCATTGGTTCCAGCAGCTTATACCGAATTAATGCAGTAATGATTTGATCACCATCTAAGAGGTAATCGCCAATCTTCAAACAGTTGCCCATAGCAATGTTCCTAACCCACCATCCAGAGAAGTTTTGCGTTCAATCTATGCCTATCAATTTGCGGACACTCCTCACACTGACCAGCGTGCAACCGGGTGCAACTGGTTTAATAAACCACATGAAGCTCAAACCACATGAAGCAGAGGGGGCATTAACTACGATCAACGCTGCCCCATGAACAGACCTCAAAGTGGCATTGCGATTCTTCAGAACTTACACATTCTGACTAAATCCTCCAGGGTTGAAGCCGAACCGCTAGCCACACGGCTTGATTCCTGGTCAAAACCTCCAAGGTTTGCGCCAAGCTCATGCTTGAGGGATGAATGAAACCAAATAAAAATTGATCAGCCCTTGTGTGGATCCATCTTCTGTTTTCGCTGCACCCCAACTACTTCTACTGGGTTGTGAAAACAGTCGTTAAACGACATTAACGTGTAGCAGGCAATGACAGCCTTCCATAAACGCCAGGTAATTTAACCCTTACAGGCTTGACCCTGGAGACAGAGGATCTCTATAGGGGCATTAGATTGATGCACTTGACCCAGACGATAACACAATCGCTAGCATGATCACTTAACTGGAACCAATTTACAAACTGTTCTAGTTAACTGACCATCGATCGCGTCAACCGACTACCGAGCCTTATCATACCTAGCACCAAACTTGAGTCTGTGCAAGCTAAAACACAAATTAGAACTACGGTATGAGATTGGTTCTAATTAGACCGAATTAACGCTTTTCGGTCAAAAATATTACATGAGCTTACGTAATAAACTTGCTTTTAATCGATGTGTCGTGCGAGAAACTGTTGCCTCAAAGGCATCTTACTTTTTTGACTGGTAGGTGCTAGCAGTATAAAAACATGAAGTCTATCCTGAAAAGTTCTGAGAATTTCGGGTTGGCTAAATCCTTTAGCTTCTTTACCTTGGTACAGAGCAGTGTTGCCTTTCCATTAAATCTATTGATGTCGCTCTACCAGTTAACTCTTTGCAGGCATCACTAGAGGCAACCGCAAGCCCTATCAGGTAAGCGTTATCACATTCTTTCTCCTGGCTGGGCGATCGCGGTTGCCCCTATCAGCGAGACGGTCTGTTGGATCACTTGCATCCACGAAACATCGACAACACTTTTTGAGCTTCCTACTACTGTCGCTGTTGTAACGGCACGAATCCACAGTGCGAAACCGCGTCAGCATCTCTGATGTTGATTCAGCTTTTGCCAGGTGTGCATCGATCGTTCAGATTTAACACGAGCAAACCAATTAAACACGAGGAAACGGTTATGACCATTAGTGCACAGAGAGGCTTAGACACGCTTCTAACGTTTTTGCAGTCTAATCCATCATCTTTCTTGGGGCAGGCTCAATTCCAGGGACCCGGTGGCAGTATCAGCGTAGGAGGCGACCCAGCCGCTGGTGTCAACTTTATTGGCGATGCAGGTGATAACACTGCTCGGACTGGTTCAGGTGCTGATTTTGCTCGGATCGGCAACGATTTGATGATTGGCGGCGATGGCAATGATTTTCTGGCGGCTGGCGCTGGTGACGATCTATTGTTTGGTGGCAACGGTGACGATCGACTGGAAGCTGACGGTGGCAATGATACGGTTTTTGGCGACGCTGGTAACGATCAGCTTTTTGCCAGCGCGGGCGATGACTTCATTTTTGGCGGCGTAGGCAATGACTTGCTGGAAGCTGAAGAAGGCAATGACACGGTGATTGGCGGCGATGGTATTGATGTCATGAAAGGTGGTCAGGGGCTTGATCAGTTTGTCTACGAGGGCAATGTCTTCGCCAATGGCACGCCTGCACCTGCAGGACAAACGGGGATTAATGTGCTCAATACACCCGATCTTGTTTTGGACTACACGATCGGCGAAGACAAGTTTGCCTTTGATGGTCAGGATTTAGGGCTAAACACCCTGTCCTTCCAGAAGGGACAATCATCTCAAATTACGGGTGACAGTAACGTGATTGTGCTTACGGATGCCTTTGCTGCTGCCGGAGCCGCTGCTCGTGCGATCGCAAACAATGACAATATCACTGCTGACGCGGGGGCATTTGTTTACTTCAACTCAACGCTAGGGCTGACTCGGTTGGTGTATTCCAGTGATCTCAGCGATGGCGGCGATATCAGCGTCCTTGCAAACCTGGACAATCAGCGCGGTGCTGCCGGACTGGCAAATATTGCAAACTTCTCGGCAAATGATTTCACGCTAGTGTAAGCTACGTCTCCACATACCAGAGCGGTTTTATCTGATACCAATTCAAAAGGAATCATGTTGTAGGGGCAATCAGAAATGGTTGCCCCTATTGCTGATGCATCAAGAATGCAAACGCTCTTCTAGCAGTGTTTGGACATTACAGCGGTTACTGACTGAATAAACCACCGTCTTGTCGGAAGGGTTTGGGGTATCGAGTGTGATAAATGCAAATGAACATAGCTGTAGCTACGGTATCAAACTTTTATCACACCAGACAGTTAATCATCTGTACCTGAAGACTGAAAAAGTTTAATGAAGATTCTATCCTGAAGGAGGAGTGAATGTCTGTAAATTAAACTAGCAGGTGTGAGTTTGTGGCTCAGATGATAGCGTCGCTGCACAAGTATGCTGCAATGCTTATTGCTTTCATCGGTATTGCATAGCCACGCCCTGGTCTCCTACTGTTTATTTTGGAAAATTTGGTTATGAGCCGTCAGGTATTAGAGCGTGGAGCACTGGTTTGCTCTGCATTAGCACTGTACGGTTGGACGCAACCTTCTGTATCAGCGCCCGTCATTCATTCTGACTGCGAAACCACTGCCAAGGTTTCCAGCACAGAAAGCCGTTGCTTGCAACTTGCCCAACAGCCGATCTCTAACGTTGTTGTGGAAAACAATGTTGTTCCTGAAAGCCTTCCGTCTGAAAACCTTGCTACTGACCACTGGCGCGATCGCGCCAGTGAGCGTTTGCCCGCCAAGATGGAAACGGTTTATGGTGATTTGGTGACGCAAGCCCAGGCATTGGTCGATCGCAAGCAGCTTACTCAAGCGGTAGATCTGATCGCTGGCATGCCTAAAAACAGTCAGCACTATGGCATGTCACAGCAACTACAGGAAGACTGGTCGCTGGAGCTTTTGAGGCAAGCCACCAGTGAATGTCGGCAGGGTCGTGTTGGCAAAGCACTCTTGATGCTCAATACAGTTCCACCCCAGAGTCAGTTACACGATCGCATTATAGAACTGAGACAACGTTGGGGTAATCAAGACAAGCTGCTCCAACAAGCGATCGCCCTCAAACAAGGTCGTGATTGGCAAGGCGTGATTGATACCATCAAAGCGTTAGAAGGCGCACCGATATATCAAAGTCTTCTGGTACAGGGAATGCTGCAACAAGCCATGACGCAACTTTACAAGCCTGATGCTACTATGCTGCAAGTTGCAATGGAAGATCTGCCAACCGTCCAACCTGCTGTCGCTCCACCCGAAACCATTGCCGTATCACAAAATCAGTGAGCGGCATGGTGATCAGCATTACTTGAGGGACGTTGAAACCAAGAAACGTTCCATCATTCCTCTCAATGAAAATACGCTATTTTCATTGGGTGTTGCTGAATAGACGTATGATTTGTATTACCTCAAACATGAGCGGGACGCTCACACTCCTTACAAAGATTAGCTTAGAGAGTGTGAGCATCTTGCTCACGTCCTTGATTCATACCGCAATTTAGCAACGCCTTTCTTTGGGAGTTGAACAGTACTGCTGGGGGCTGTCATCAATTAATACTACACATTGCTTGCAGAAAGGGTTCCAGCCCCTAGCCTGGTGTGTATGGACGGGCGTGACACTGCTGATATTGCAAGGTTTCGGAGCCAATTGATGACACGCTCTAAGGTTTATCAGGCATTGCTTTAGCAAACTCCACTCCAAAGAGCTTCTTTAGCACCACGATCGGGTCAGTCTGGGGCAAACTCATATCGACAAAGAGGCTGTGGGCAAGCTGTAGCTGTGCGGCACTGTATTGTCGCTGGTTTTGAGCTTGAGATACGGCTAGACCCAAATCATGAAACCATCGCACCAAAACAGGCAATGAGTTTTCAAACGCCACAGACCCACGATCGCTAGAGAATCTCAAAATACGTCGCTTGAAGTGTGCATTCATCAAGGTGTAAGTTGTCCCATCCTGAACCAGTTCCCAGCGTGATTGCGGCATGGCTTTCTCACTCCAGGCAGCCCACAAGCGCATTCGCTTTAAAATTGTGTCCGAGTCCTGGCGCTTTGACACATAGAAAGTAAGCCATCGCGTTGCTGGCAGCTCAAGGACGCGTCTGGGGCTTGGTGTCGTTGCGGAATCAGGCTGGCTAAAGGTCGGTTGAACCTCACTCCAGGTAACCTGAGCCGCCATCGTACCGGGACTAAACTCATTTAAGAAAGCGGTTGCATCGCCAGACAATGAATGGGATCTGAGGTCAGTGAGCGGTCGAGAAGCCGTAAGTGGCTGGGAAGCAGTGACCAATCCATCGGTTGGCAAAGGTGCCAAAATGGATGATGGCTCAATCGGTGCCAAAATGGACGATGGCTCAATTGGCTCATGTGGCACGGCTACCTCCGGCAGCAGCAGTGGCGTGACATCCCACCGATAGCGATCGAGCCGTCCCCCTTCATGCATACAGCTTGGGAAAGGATACGTTTGCTGTGCGATCGGTTGATAGGTTTTGGGATCGAGATATTCAAGCTGTAATTGAATGGCTGGCGTATCGTTCTGCTGTTTGTCAAAGGTATAGCTGGGTGACGGTGGCTCCAGGCAAAGTAACCGCACCACTTGATGTACAGCCGGATTGGTACAATCCTGCAACTGAAAAACATTGTGTGGCGGCTTAAACATCATGCGCCCGTCAAGATCTAAAAAGTAATCCAGCGCACATCCTTGAGGAGCATAGAAGAGAGTGCCAATATAGCGATCGAGCTTGGGTTTTCGCCGTCTCAGATAAACATAGTATTGGGTTGGCTCTTCCAGCCCCCGGTCTTGGTAGCTGTAGTCTTTTTTGAGCAGGAGACGCGTATTGTGTTGCTCAGCCGCAATCCCTCGACGATGACGATCGCCAATCTCTCGTAAGCCACATTCTAAAACCGTTTGGATTTGGTCAGCCTCCAGTTGCGTGAGCAGGCGACGAATTAACGCCACTTTTGCCTTTACTTTTAGCTGACTTACGTGGTCAAAAATACCATCGGCATCTATCAAATCGCCCGTTAACGGGGTGTGGGATTCAGCAAGCCCACTCTGGCTAAACGGCACCGTCACCGCTTGTAGATCTTGTGGAGGGTTTGGCTGAACAGATCCCTCGTCAACTGCTGCAACAGGAACATCACAATTCATGTCAGGAAAAAATCAGGGGCTGTATATCACACTCACCAGCAAATCAACCGAGCAAGCTTCTATAGCAGTTTTTGCTTAAATGCGGCACAAGTTTTTAGCTTGAGGCAGAGGACGAGAGGCAGGAAGCAGAAGGGAAACCGGAGTCTTCTTTACTTTTGCTCTTTACCCGCTGCTGTTCGCGACTGTGCTTCACTTGACTAGAAACTGCTATGACCCAGGTTGATCGGTTGCAATGTGACAATTCTAGCCCAAAAAAATCTGCAAACAGCTCGTCCTAATGAAAGATTACACAAAGCAAAACGGGGGTTCTGTTAAGACTTGGCACCAATCTGCATTGAAAATGCGACACCTTCCATAGAGTCAAAGCATTGCCTTGACCCTACCCAGCGATTGGTCAAATAACCAAATGCCAATAGACACTCGTGTTAGGGTGTCTATTGGCATCTGGAAAACTTGCTGGTAGTAAGCGCTTTATGATGGTTGATGCTGCCACTAATCGAGCAGGATTGTTTCGTAGCGATTTAAAGCGGCTTCTGCTTGTTTGCGATCGGTGATATCCAACAGCACGCCATCGAGCCAGAGCAAATTACCGTTCTGATCAAAAACGCCTTGCTTGCGCTCGAAGACCCAGCGGATACAGCCACTTGCGTGAATAATGCGATATTCGATCGAGCAGCGGTGTCGATCTAACACCGATTGAACCAGTGAATCTTTAATAATGGCGATGTCATCTGGGTGAACAATGCTCAGGAAGGATTGCATCTGGTTATTGACCAGCGCCAAGGCTGGATATCCCGTGATCGCATCAATCCCATCGTTTACAAAAGCCATCGTATAGGTTGAACTACAGCGGAAGACTGCCCCTGGGATGTTTAGTATCAGGGATCTAAATCGTTCTTCACTGGCTTTTAACTCCATCTCCAAACATTTGCGATCGGTAATATCGTATCCGCTTAAAACGACACCGTCGAAGCTTAGAGCCGATGGAAACGGCTGACCCTGCAACGAGAGTGCCACCCATCGACCAGCCTTCGTGCGCCACCAGCATTCAATCTCTGGTTGACTGGGTTGAACGCCGCTAATCCATAGCTGTAAGAGCAGTTCAAATTCGTTGAAATGATTGGGGTGAAGGAGTTCTGTAACGTGTCGCCCCAGTAATTCCGCTTCACTGTAGCCTAAAAGCCGCTCAACAGCAGCACTAACGTAAACGATTTGACCTGTATGACTGGTTTGAATCAGGAGATGAGGACTATTAAAAACAAAGGCTTTCCATTTTTCTTCCGTTCTCACCAGCGCATTGTAAACGTTGCGGCTCTCCGTTATATCCTCTATCAGAACCGTAAAGCAGCGCTGCTGCTCATCCACGCAATCATTTACATCTACCAAAGAAACCTGGTTTTTTGTCCAGATAATTTCGTTGCTCCGAGTCATCAAGCGCTGTTCGATCGTATAAGAAGGGATAGCACCATTCAGTAGTTTTTGTTTCAGGTCTGCGTCAATCACGCGATCGTCAGGGCAAACAAAATCTTCCAGAACGATCGTTTCACCGTCATTTGTTTTCAAGAGTTCATGCAGGCGTTGATTGCATTGGATAATGACCCCATCTTGACGGATCAGCGCTGTCGCCAGACTGGGATGAGCAAAAACGGTGAGCGAACTCGCAGTAGCTTCTATATCTTTGGGTTTAGCTGCTTCTGGCTCAGCGCTGCTTGCTGTGAAGAACATTGAATTTGCTTCTGCGTTAAATTGCAGGGAACATTCAAGGGTCTTCTGATCGTCTCTGGACTTAGCAATGAAAGTAACGGTTTTCTCCTGTAAAGCCAGTCCCCACAGCGATTCTAGAACGTCCTTTGATGTTGTCTCTGATTGAAAATAACGAAAAAAATCAATTTCTTCTGTAGTCGCTTCTAGCAACGTTAGAAGGCTTTGACTGGCATACAATGGCTGCCCGCGATCGCTATAAATACAAATGGGACCTAGCGATCGTTCGAGAAACTCTAATGATCCATGAGATTGAATCCCAGGAATATTCCAGAGAGTAGAAACCATATTTCAGTGTAATCCTTACATGCAAAGAGAGCGACACCAGCAACGAGCTGTAGATTGTTTGAAGGCTCTGTACTGGTCTGGAAGGCGCGTCATTGAGAGAGTGTATTGGCACTTGTTGCGATCGAGGCTCGACCAGTGCTCGACATTTCAAACGCGATTCTTCCGCTACTAAAGGTTTACTGGTTTAAAGGTGAGAAAAAAGCTGAACAAAAGCCTCATTGGTTTAGTTTCTTTTGCTTTTAGCAAAAACCTGTGACCAATTTGCTTCCGTTTTGTTCGATGCACCCATGCAGGGTTGGCAGATGTGATTCTAGCTCAGGTTCGCTACTTTAACAGTCGCTATAAAAAGCGACAAGTCCTAAACTAGCCATTGCTTTTCTCAGGCACTTTTCTTAGGCGTTGCTCATGATCGCTACACGGCGATTCGCTTCGCGCACCCATTCTAACTCATTGGTGCTGTACTTCTGCGTCACGCTGGCATTCACAAGGTTTGGCTCTATGCCCCTATCGTTGTGCATTTCATACTTGCTAGATCTCTACTATATGCTTGTTTGTAGATTGTCACAGCAACGTTTTCTGCGTTTTGAGTAGCTTTGAATAAAGCTTTTCCAGAGTGAAATCGCTTTCTTTGACTTTCTACTTTTGCTAAACTCCTTTTTCTCCCTGTGCCAGTTAGCGGCTGCCGAGACAGCGCTAAAACTAATTAGAACAGTAGCACCAAGCGGGTTCCAGTTATACTAGCTCTACTTTGTACGCCGAGTTCTGGCATAAGAGATGGACACGGGTGTTTCTGACGACTATAATTTACGGAAGCATCTAGCTAGGGATTGATTCAGCAAAAACGATCAAGCTCAAACAAGCTTAAGCCAGTAAGGTTTCATCTACCCCTCTTGTTGGACTCTCACTGTTTGGATCTCTTACTGTGGGTCTCTGTGGCGTGATTCACACTGGCAAACATTTCATACTGTGTTAGTCTGTACAACGTTCACCTGTACTGCGCTAGAACGATCGGCTATATTGCCTTGCTGGGAGACGTTCAAAGCGCTTTGATTAATCAAACTCTAACCTCGTTAGAGCTTCTAGATTTTTACGGCTTGTCAAATTTGATTTGACAGCTCATTCGGTGTGATGGAGCGATCGCAGTTGCAACTGCGGCATTCACGATAGCCTTAATCGGGTATTCCCAGTATTGCAGCCATTGAGCTTTTCATTGCAGCACTCGATCGATCATAGAGACGTGATCATTCACGCCTCTATAGCCAGAATGGGGCTGCAACAAAGTAAAAGCTGCTGATCAGTATTAAATTCCTTGTAGATCCTGAAACCGCACGGTGTCGTCAGAACCTCACAAAAGGTTGAATTGGTATGATTGGGCAACTATTGACAGGACGTTATCTCATTCTAGAGAAGCTTGGTGGTGGTGGGTTTAGCGAAACCTATCTGGCTCGTGACAAATACCTGCCCCATCATCCGCTGTGTGTTGTCAAATCACTTCAACTATCCGATGACAGCAGCCTTTCGCTAGAAGCAGCCTTGCAGTTATTTGAAACTGAAGCAAAGCTTTTGGAGCAGCTAGGGCAACATCACACTCAAATTCCAACGCTCCTGGCTTATAACCATGAGCAGGAACAGGCTTATTTAATTCAGGAGTATATTGAGGGCGAAAGCTTACGCCATTGGCTGACCCGTCAACAGCATCTGACAACAGAAGCAGCAGTGAAGCTATTGTCAGAAATGCTGTCGATTCTGACGTACCTTCATTCCCACCGCATTGTTCACTGCGACATCAAACCCAGCAATATCATTCGTCGGAAGCGGGATGGCAAGCTGGTGCTGATTGATTTTGGGGCGGCTTGTCAAATACCTGAAACGCCCTCTGATTCGTCTGCATCGTCTGTTACGAATGCCCTTCAAATGGCGATCGGGACACCCGATTACATGCCGGATGAGCAAAAGCTGGGCTATCCTCAGTGCAATAGTGACCTTTACGCGTTAGGTATTCTAGTCATTCACCTCCTGACAGGCGTTTCCCCGCGACAGTTTCAGCGTGATCTTATTTCGGGGCAACTGGATTGGCAAAGCCATTTACCCAATTCCACTCTTAACCCTCGCCTCATTGCGATTCTAAATCGCATGGTGCAAAGTAATTTTCGCGATCGCTACGAGCAAGCAGCCGAAGCGTTGGCAGACCTGCAAGCCTTACCCATCAAAAAACGGTTTCAACAGCCAGGAGTGGGTGGCTTGCAAGGGTTGAGACTTAAGGTGGCTGTCCCAGCGCTGGCAGGAATCTTGCTGGGTGTGGTGGGTATTCAGTATGGTCGCACGCAGGGTCAGTTGCCTGAATTATGGCTGCATCAGCTAGAGCAGCGGTTTCAACCATCAGAGGTGAAATTGACCATGATGCACGATGTCGCTGTACAGTCTGGGGTCGATCGCATGGTGATTGCGCCAAACAATCGCATTCTTGTCACCGCTGGATCAGATCATACGCTTCGCTTGTGGACACTGCCCACAGGCACCGTGTACAACACATTGACGAAGCACGGGGCTACCATTACTGCCTTAAACATCAGCCAGAATAGCAAATTGCTTGTCAGTGGACGTGAAGATGGCGCGGTGGATTTATGGGATCTGACGACTGGAAGGCTGTTACGGTCTTTTGAAGGGCATCGACAACCTGTGGCAGCCGTAGCGATTAGTCCCGATGGCAGTACAGTGGTCAGCGGTTGTAAAGAAGGTAAAATCCGCCGTTGGAATGCTCAAACGGGCGTGCGGCTGCAAACCATCAAGCTTCTGCATGGTGGGGTGACGGCACTAACTTACGGTGACTCCGATCGCCTGATTAGTGCCAGCAGTGACAGCGCTCGTGCAGATGCGTCAGCCCGACAGATTCAAGTTTGGGATCTCAGTTCTGGCAAGCTCGTGCGTACCTTTGTCGGGCATACCGCCGCGATCGATGGGTTGCAGGTTGCCGACAACCACATGCTGTTTAGCGTTGGCAAAGATCGGGGGTTAATGTGGGATCTCAAACGTGAAGAACTGGCGACTGTGTTCCCTCAAGAGTCAGCCAATGCGATCGCCACGTCATTTAATGAGCAAAACATTGTGACGGTTCACGACAACGGCAGCATTCGAGTCTGGATGCGTAAGGCAGGACGGCTGGTGCAACGAGAATCGGGTGCGCTAGGGCAAAATTTAGGCGTAGCGCTTAGCCCTAACCATCGCTATTTGGTCAGTTGGAGTGCCGATCGACGGCTGCGTGTCTGGCAGCTCAACGCCAGCAATATTCAATAGCGACCAAACCACCAAAACCAGACAGATGGACGTTGCCCCTCATTTCTCACAACTCCTTTGTCACAACTCAACTTAGCCACTCATGATTTCAACCAAAGGTAAGACGTATGCTGCATAACGTTTCTGAAACCACCATGCATCGGGTTCGCTGGCTTCTCACTCTCGGCTGGCTGGTGTTAATTGCGTCATTTTTCTATGATCCGATTACGCCGATGTTTACGACTCCAGAAGCTGTGGGAAGCCCGTTTCACCTACAGCCAGAAATTTATCTAGACCCGGCAAAGTGTACCAAAATCCGAGAGGCTTGCTTACCAGAACAGCCTTTTTCCATGAGTGCCATTATGTGGTGGGCAATGATTGTACCAGCGGGTATTTTCATTTTGCTCGTGCTTGGACATGAGTTTTGGCGGCGCATTTGTCCTCTCTCTTTCATGTCACAAATTCCCCGTGCGTTGGGGCTACAGCGGAAGCGCAAGGTGGTTGATCCCATCACGGGTGAAGCGCGTTGGGAAGTGGTTGTCATTGGTGAAAAGTCCTGGTTGGGACGCAACCATTTGTATGTGCAGTTCAGTCTGTTTGTGCTGGGGTTGTGGCTGCGGATCCTCTTTGTGAATTCCGATCGCGTGGCACTAGGTAGCTTTCTACTCTTTAGCATTTCCTGCTCGATGTTTGTGGGATTCCTGTATGCGGGCAAAAGCTGGTGTCAATACTTCTGCCCGATGGCGATCGTGCAAACGGTGTATACAGGACCGCGATCGTTGTTGGGAAGTCAAAACCATCTGCAACCCAAAGCGGCTGTCACCCAATCCATGTGCCGTATGGTTGATCCTAAGACGGGTAAAGAGCAGAGTGCTTGTGTAAGTTGCAAATCTCCCTGTATTGATATTGATGCGGAGAAGACGTATTGGGCTGAACTCAATAAACCAGGTCGTCGTCTGGTGCAGTACGGCTACTTGGGCATGGTGATCGCCTTCTACCTGTACTACTACCTTTATGCGGGCAACTGGGACTATTACTTCACAGGCGCGTGGACACATGAAGAAGATCAGCTTGCCAAAATCATGGATACGGGGTTTTACATCTATGGTCACACCATTCCCATTCCTAAAATAGCGGCGGTGTTCATCACCTATTTTGTGCTGGTTGCTATCACCTATACGATCGGCATCATTGTAGAGAAACTATGCCGCAGAATCACCTTTCGGGGTCGCCCCGTGTCGGCAGAGCAGGCGCAACACATCGCGTTTACCTTATTTACGATCGTCTCGTTCTGGACATTCTTTTCTTACGGCGCACGTCCATCGTTGAACCGTTTACCCTACTGGCCGCTGCTAGCCTTCAATGCACTGATTGTTTTGGTCGGTTCGCTGTGGCTGTACCGTACCATCAAGCGCACCCACGGTCAGTATGAACGCGAGAACATGGCAAACAGTCTGCGGAAACAACTGCACAAGCTTGAACTGGATCCATCCCTGCTGGATGGGCGCTCGATCGACGAGCTTACTCCCGACGAAATTTACACGCTGGTCAAAGTGTTGCAGGGCTTCTCGCAACAGTTACGGCTGCATACGTACACAGGGGTTGTGCTGGATCTACTCCAGCAGCAGGCAACCGATACATCCAGCAGTTTTGAATTCTGTCAAAAACTTCGACAAGATCTGAAACTCAAAGATGCGGATCATTTTGCAGCGCTTGAAGCGATCGCCGCCACCCATCCCCAAATTTTCACGGCGGCTGGTGCCCAACCGTTTTCACCTCAAATTCATGATGAAGACACGATGGCAAGAACGATCGCCCGACCGCTCAAAAAACCATCAACCAAACGTGCCCGTAGCTAACGGTTCCATTGGTTCCATCGACAAAATTCACCGCTGAGTGCTTACAGCGCTAGAGCGGCAACAGCGTTCCCCCCACGCGATCGCCCTACACTCTTTGCCCTACACTCTTTGCCCTACACTCTTTGCAAAGGAATCTACACGCCTATGTTGACCTTAAAGTCAATTAACTTCGAGCAACAGCAGTTTCAAATTCATCAATTGAAGCAATCCCATCCTGAAAAGATGGAATGGCTCATTGGGCGCAGTACCACCTGTGATCTGGTCTTGCCAAACCCAGAAGTCAGTCGGGTGCATGGCAAAATTGTCTACCTGGGTGATGCCTATTACTTTACGGATATGGGTAGCAGCTTTGGGTCATCGCTCAATGGCAAAAGCATTGCTGCCAAAGAACAGCATGAACTGCACCTGGCGGATATCCTGCAATTGGGAGAAACCTTTTTGTATGTGGAAGGAATTACGGCACCGTCTTCCATTCCATCAGCAGCAGGGTTAGAAACCTATGCCTCCGTTGTGTTGCCAGAAGCCACCTGGTCGGGTGAAGATTTGCTGTGCCGTTGCTGCCGCATCATTGATGAAACGCCCGATGCTAAGACGTTTTGTTTCGTTGCAGACTCGCCTGTGCTGTTTAACTATAAGCCAGGACAGTTTGTTAATCTGGCGATCGACATTGATGGTAAACCCGTCGTTCGTTCGTATTCCATTTCATCCTCGCCGACGCGTCCCCATCACCTCAGTGTGACCATTAAGCGCGTGCCTGCGCCCTCAGATCAGCCCGATGCCCCAGCAGGTATGGTTTCCAACTGGATGCATGATCATCTCAAGGTGGGCGATCGTGTCCAGTTTATGGGCGGTGCGTTAGGTCACTTCACCTGTTTGCCCAACTTGCCGCCCAAACTGCTGCTCATTTCGGCTGGCAGTGGCATTACACCGATGATGTCGATGTCTCGCTGGGTGCAAGATACGCTGGCAGACTGTGACATTATCTTTTTACACAGCGCTCGTACCCCCGAAGACATCATCTTCCGCACAGAGTTAGAAACGATCGCGGCGCAAATGCCAAACTTCCATCTCGCCATTACGCTGACCCAAAAACCCCTGCAACACGCCTGGATGGGGTTAACCGGACGGATCTCTAGCTCAATGCTGCACATGGTTGCCCCAGATCTGATGGAGCGATCGGTCTATGTCTGCGGTCCAGAGGGATTTATGGACGGCGCGCGATCGCTCCTGGAAACCATGAAATTCCCCATGCAGAACTACCAGGAAGAAAGCTTTGGTCGCAGCAAAAAAGCCAAACCCGCTCCACGAGAAGCAGCAGCTACCGTCTGGCGCACCGAATCCGAAACGGCGATCGTCCGCAATGGCAATGGCAATGGCAACGGCAACGGTAATGGACTTCAAACACAGACGCTCTCGCCAACAAAGTCTGCCCCCGCCAAACCCGCGCCTGCTCATGCCAGTCCGATGGTTCACTTCCTCAAAGCGGAGCGACAACTCCCCGTTGATGACACCGCCTCTATTCTGGAGCTAGCAGAGCAAGAAGGCATTCAGATTCGCCATGCTTGCCGTGTTGGTGCCTGTGGTGCCTGCAAAGTACACGTCCGCCAGGGTAACGTCCGGTATGACACGCCACCCTCGGCGCTCAGTGCGACTGACAAGCAAGCTGGCTATGCGTTGGCATGTGTGGCGTATCCACAGGGGGCTGTGACGATCGACGCTTAGGATCCGCAGAGAAATACGTGTTGTAAACCATAGCGGTCAGTTGTCAGTCTACAAACGCTGATGGCTGACCGCTAACGGCTGATCCCCACCAACAGAGCGATCGCACCTTCCCGTTGCACAAGTCTATGGATGCCTGTTACGCTCCATAGGAGACAAAATTTGACTGCGACCAGCCTTCTCGTTGTGAAAATTCTCTTGGTAGAGGATGATGCGCCAGTTGTTGACACGCTGGTGAACGTGCTGACAGCCCAGCACTATGCCGTTGATGTGGCAACGGATGGTGAAATGGGGCTAGAGTTGGCAACCAACTGGGATTATGAGCTGATTTTACTCGATTTGCAGATTCCGAAGCTGGATGGCATTCGTCTTTGCCGTGAGATTCGCGCCCAGGGTTTTCAAAAGCCGATTCTACTATTAACCGCCAAAGATTCTAGTGCGGATGTGGTGCAAGGTTTGGATGCGGGTGCCGATGATTATGTCACGAAGCCCTACGACCTGCCAGAATTGCTCGCACGGCTACGAGCGTTGCTGCGGCGGCGCGAAACGACGTTGGCTCCGATGGTGCTGACGTGGGAAAAGCTACGGCTGAATCTCTATACGGCAGATGTCACGTATGCGGATGAACCCCTCGCGCTCACACCCAAGGAATATAGCCTGCTGGAATTATTTCTACACAACCCTCAGCGCGCCTTTAGCCGCAGTGACATTCTCGATCGCCTGTGGTCGATCGATGCTTTGCCCGGTGAAGGTACGGTGACCAATCTCATTAAAGATTTGCGGCAAAAGTTGAAGGCTGCTGGCATGACGGCAGATTTGCTAGAGACGGTTTATGGCTTGGGATACCGCTTGAATGCTCCGCCTCAAGTCTCCACGATCGCACCAACGGTAATCGCACCAACGGTAATCGTACCAACGGCTAACGCTTTCCCACAAGCACCTGTTGCCGTGCCACCCCTTTTTGATCAAACGCGATCTGACCCAAAGCTGGCTTCGGTCAACAAGGTCTTACAGCGGTATCAACGTACCTTCATTGATCGGGTGGCGCGGCTAGAGCCGATCGAAGTGGCTTTGCAGCAAGGCACTCTGAACCAGGGCTTACAACGGGAGGCGGCGCAGGAAGCACACCGCTTAGCAGGAGCGTTAGGCTCTTTTGGCTATGGCACAGGGTCTCAACTGGCACGAGCGATCGAACAGTTGCTGCACACAGAGTTAGCACCCGCCGATCGCCCTGCCCTTGCCAACCTGATTGCCGCCTTGAAACAAGCGCTCACAAGTCCCCCCACCCCCCTAAACGCGGCTTCTCCATCAAAAGCAACGCCTCTTGTCCTGGTGATTGATCACGAGGCAACCTTTACTCAACCACTGCAAGCAGGCGCATCTGCCTGGGGCATTCGTCTGGAGGTTGCGCCTCAGATCGAGAGGGTGCCCGCCATGCTTGACCAGCTTGCACCCGATGCGATTTTGCTGACGCTCGCCCCCCATCAAGTGGAAGCGGTACTGGCATTGCTACAGGCGTTGAGGGTGCAACTACCGACTGTACCCATTCTGGTGATGACGGAGCACGATCGCCTGGTCGATCGTGTGACCGTCTCGCGGTTAGGAGTCCGGCGCTTTTTGCCCAAAGCGATCGGCACAACCCAAATTTTTGAAGCGTTGCTGCAACTCCTGCCCAGTGCCTCCACGACGGATGCCAGGGTGCTGCTCGTCGATGATGATCCGCTGATGCTGGAAGGGCTGCACAGCCACCTGCAACCCTGGGGGCTAGAAGTGGCAAGTCTACAAGATTCGAGCCAGTTTTGGGATGTGCTGACGGTCACCAAGCCCGACTTGCTGGTGCTGGATCTAGAAATGCCCACCTTTGATGGGATCGACCTGTGCCGGGTCGTGCGTCAGGATGTGCAGTGGGGTAATTTGCCTATTTTAGTCGTCACCGCTCATACTGATATGACCTCCATTCAGCAAGTCTTTGCGGCTGGTGCTGATGACTTTATTGGCAAGCCAGTTGCGGGACCAGAACTGGTGACGCGAGTGCTCAGCCGTCTCGATCGCGCTCGTTTGCAGCATGAACTAGAGTCCATGAAGCGGAGTTTTGGCGCATGATGCCCTTGCGACCTTTAGACTCACCCCGCTTACAGGAGAAGAAGTCCGATCGACCAACAGCCATCCCTTTACGATGGGTGCTGATTGTCCCGTTTGTGCTGCTGGTCGTGGGCACCGTCGGACTGGTTGAGTACCTATACCTGCGGAACGGGCAGCAGTCGGTGCGAACCTTTGCGGGCAAATTGATGGAAGAGGTGAGCGATCGCGTGGCGCTGTATCTCGACCATTATCTTGAGACACCGCAGCAAATTAACCGGATCAATGCCAGTACGATCCAGTTTGACGATAGCGATCGCACGAATCCTAAACAGTTAGAACGTCGCTTTTTGCACCAGATTCAGGCGTTCAACTCAGTCAGTCGGATTCATTTCACCAATCCTCAAGGTGGCTACGTCTCTGTTGGCAGCGATCAGCGGGGTCTTACCGTAGCAAAGACCGATCGCTTCGTCAAAGGTACGCTACGGATCTACAGCGTCGATCGCACGGGCAAATGGGTAAGCTTGCTGTTCACACGTCGCCCTTACGATCCTACGACACGCCCCTTTTATCGTCAGGCGTTGAAAAGCGGCAAGCCTACATGGGCACCGATCTATCTCTATGTACCGTCATCTCAGGGGCTAGGGCTGGCGGCAAGCTATCCCCTTTATGATCAGCAGCGTCAACTGCAAGGGGTTTTAGCCAGCGATCTGTCCCTTGTTTCCATCTCTCAATACCTGAGAAAGCTAAAAATTGGTTCGCGTGGGATGGCATTCATCATGGAGCGATCGGGGCTACTGGTTGCGTCCTCCACTACTGAAGAAGCGTTTGTGACCAATACCGATCGCACGCGCTATCGCCGACTGCAAGCGTTTGACAGTCGAGAACCGATGATCCGGTTGGCGGCAACCCATCTCGTTACCCGGTACGGTGCGTTAGATCACGTTACAGCCGCGCTTCAATGCCAGTTTGAGGCAGAGGGCACACGACAATTTCTTCAGGTTACTCCTGTGCGCGATCACATGGGGTTGGATTGGCTGCTGGTGGTAACCGTGCCAGAGTCGGATTTTACAGGACAGATGGATGCCAACACGCATGCGACGATTTTGCTGAGTGTGGGTGCTCTGCTTGGCGCGATCGTCCTGGGTCTGGTGACAACGCAGCGGATTGTGCAACCGATTGAACGGCTCAGCCGAGCCAGTCGCGCACTGGCACAGGGTAACTGGGATGAAACCCTCAGAGAAGATAGCGCGATCGCCGAATTGCAGGCACTCACCCGCTCCTTTAACCAGACGACTGCACAGTTACAGCACTCCTTTGACCATGTTAAAACCGCTCTGCAAGCATCAGAAGAACGCTTTGCCAAAGTGTTTCGTGCCAGCCCCGACCCGATCGCGATCGCGACGGCTGAAGGGCGTTATCTAGATGTGAATGATGCCTTTCTCCACTTATTTGGGTACACGCGAGAAGCCCTGGTCGGTAGTACCGTGGCGGCGATCGGTCTGTGGGCTAACCTGGATGACCGAGAACAGGCGATTCAGCGCATTCTGGCAGGTGAACGGGTACGCAACCTCGAAATGACATTCCAGAACAACCTCGGTCAACGGCTTACAGTGCTCTACTCAGCCGAAAGCATTGAGCTTCAGGGGCAGCGCTGTATCATTGCCATTGCCAAAGAGATTACCGATCGCAAACACCTGGAGCTGGCGCTGCAACGATCAGAAGCAAAGCTAAATGATATTTTAAGCAGCGCTATCACCTCCATTTGTTGTTACCATCTTCATACCGATGGGCGGCTCGTGTATGAGTACTTTTCACCCAGCAACACGATCGTCTTTGGCTATACTCCAGAGGATTTGCGTGCCGATCCACCTCTGTGGCTGTCGCGGGTGCATCCAGACGATCGCGGCAAGGCGTATGGTGTGATTCCACCTTCTTTTACAGATGGTTCCATCACCACCGAATATCGGTTTCTCCACAAAGATGGCACCCAGCGCTGGATTCTCGATCACTTGACCTTTCGCCACGATCCCACCGGGGGATGGATTGTCACCGCTGTAGCGATCGACAATACCGATCGCAAGCGGGCTGAAGCAGCCTTACGTCACAGCGAAGCTGCACTCCGGCGCGCTCAACAGGTTGCCCACGTCGGCAGTTGGGAACTGGATGTCGCTACAGAAACGGTCGTTTGGTCAGAAGAAAGCTTCCACATTTTTGGGTGGGATGTCACGCAACCAGAGCCAACGCTCGCTCAATTTATGGCACTGCTCCATCCCGACGATCGCCACGCCCTGGAGCACAGCGTAAGGCACACGATCGCCACGGGAATCCCTTACAATCTCGACTTTCGCACGCTGCTGCCGGATGGCTCAAGCCGCTACGTTGAGGCAAGAGGAGAAGCGATCGTTAACCAACAGGGACAAGTGGTTCAACTGATTGGTACCAATCTCGATATCACCAAACACAAGCAAGCAGAGCTTGCCCTCCGCCAGAGTGAAGCGATCAAAAATCAAATTCTGAAAGCCATTCCCGATTTAATCATTTGGATGCAGGCAGACGGCACCTGTCTTGATTTAATCGATGAACCAACGATGATCAATCTCTACAAGGAAGCAGAAGCACTGGGTAAGACTCTGTATGACCTCCTGCCCCCAAAGCTGGTGGAGACCAGAAAAAACGCGATTCAACACGCTTTAACCACGGGCGATGTCGTGGTCTATGAACACCAGGTCAACGTGCGAGGCACCACGAGACATGAAGAAGTCCGCGTGGTGGGCGTTGAGGACGATCGCGTCTTAGTCATCGTGAGAGATATCACCGATCGCAAGCAGGCAGAAGCCGCGCTACGTGACAGTGAAGAGCGCTTTCGCAGTGCCTTCCAGGATGCTCCTATTGGAATGGCGCTAATTGGGCTGAACGATCGCTGGCTGAAAGTGAATCCCATGCTGTGTGCCATGCTGGGCTACACCGAAGCCGAGTTACTCTCAATGCCAGCCACGGCGCTGGTACATGCAGAAGATCGCCCTTTGTTTCAGCGGTCTGTAGAGCAGGTGTTATCGCAACAAAACGACGCGGCTCAAGCGACATTACGCTATCAGTGCAACGGGGGACGATCAGCATGGGGGCGACAAAGCCTATCGCTAGTGCGTGACTACCAGAACCAGCCTTTGTACTACGTCGCACAAATTCAAGACGTGACGGAGCAACAAGCGGTTGACCAGATGAAGAATGAATTTATTGCTATCGTCAGCCATGAGTTACGCACCCCCTTAACAGCCATCAAAGGGTTTCTGGGATTGCTCCACACGGGCATCTACGAGAGTAAGCCCGAAAAAGCCAAGCGCATGGTTGAGCTAGCGCTAGCGAACAGCGATCGCCTGGTACGACTGGTCAACGATATCCTGAATTTAGAACGCCTCTCGTCGGGAAAGGTGCCATTGGTGCTGGAGTGCTGTCAGGCGGAAGCGTTAGTGCAACAGGCGGTTGAAGGCGTACAGTCGATCGCAGAAGAAGCCAACGTCACGATCCAAACCATGCCTGCTGTGGTTGAACTTTGGGCTGCTCCTGATGCCATCATCCAAACCCTGACCAATTTGCTGAGTAACGCGATCAAATTCTCTCCTGCCCATGCTACGGTCACGATCGCGGTCAGCCTCCAGGCGAATACTGTGCTGTTTCAAGTGCAGGATCAGGGCAGAGGTATTCCCGCAGACAAGCTTAAAAGCATCTTTGGGCGCTTTCAACAGGTCGATGTCTCGGATGCTCGTCAGCGCGGAGGCACCGGACTGGGACTGGCGATTTGCCAAACCATCATCCAGCAACACAATGGCAGCATTTGGGTTGAAAGCGAACTCGGTCATGGCAGCACTTTCTCGTTCACAGTGCCCTTGCCAGAGTCATCATGCCCGATCGCCAGCCGTGATGGTTGAAGGCTAACCGCTGAAGGCTGACCGCAATCGACAGAAGGCAGGGAAATGGTATAAGAAAGGCACCCGGTTGATCGACTTTAGAGCACCATGAACAAGCGCATTCTCGTGATCGATGATGAAGAATCTTTGCGCGAGCTGGTCTCTACCTGTCTGGAAGATCTGGGTGGTTGGGAAGTCATCGTCGCTGTATCGGGCTACGACGGGCTACGTAAAGCGGCATCCCATCCTTTAGACGCGATTTTGTTAGATGTTTCCATGCCCGACATGGATGGGTTTGTTGTCTACGAGACGCTCAAAGCGGATGCCTCCCTATGCCAGGTTTCCATCGTGCTGTTGACGGCTAAAGTCTTACCGGGCGATCGCACCCGCTTTGATCAAATGGAAATTGCAGGCGTAATTACAAAACCCTTTGATCCCACATTGCTCTGTGCCGAACTCGCTGCCATGTTGGGATGGGAATAGCGTGCTTGCGGGTAGTTGATAAATTCCTTCTTTTTTACTCTAGTCTCTATGTTGATTCATCAGCACGATTGAATGAGATTTGTGTAAGCCCTAAACCCCACACCCCACACCCTACACCCGTAACTCAATTCTTAAGGGTAGAAGGCTAACTGCGGTAGACCCAGCGTTTCATCCCAGCCCATCATAATGTTGACGCATTGGATAGCCTGTCCCGCCTGTCCTTTCATCAGGTTGTCGATCGCAGACATCACAATAACGCGATCGGTGCGGGGATCAACCTCCAACCCGATGTAACAAAGGTTAGTGCCTGCTGCCCACTTGGTCTGAGGATAGGTGCCACTGGGTAAGACTCTCACCCAGGGCGCGTTGCGGTAAAAGGCATTGTAAATAGTCAGCAAATCTTCGCGCACCAGTCCGGGATCACGCAAGGTCGCATAAATCGTCGCCAGGATCCCCCGCACCATTGGCACCAGATGAGGGGTGAACTGGATCAATACTTCATGCCCTGCCAGATCGCTACAAATTTGCTCAATTTCTGGGGTGTGACGATGGCGACCCGCCACATTGTAAGCCGCAAAGGAATTGTCGGCTTCTGCCAGCAGCATCCCCACTTTTGCCTGTCTGCCACCGCCAGACGCGCCCGATTTCGCGTCGATGATGGCAGTTTCGGGAACCACTAAGCCTTGTTTAAGCAGGGGCGAAAGACCGAGGAGGCTGGCAGTGGGATAGCAACCGGGGCAGCCAATCAGTTGGGCTTCCGCAATGCGATCGCGGTACAGTTCTGGCAACCCATACACCGCTGTTTCAGCGATCGCCTGGTCATCGCGATCGCCGCCATACCATGCCGTGTAGGTAGCAAGATCCGTAAAGCGATAATCTGCCGACAGATCCAGCACCTTACAGCCCTTCGCCAACAGGGTCGGAGCCATCTTGTATGCCAATCCGTTGGGTAAGGAGAGAAAGACTACCTGACAGCGATCGGCAATCTTATCCAGATCCAGTGGCTCAACCACCTGCTGTACCCGGTGCCCAAGGTGAGGGTACAATTCTGAAAATGCCTGCCCAGCACTGCTTTCGCCACCAAGGTAGGCAAGCTCTAGACGCGGATGATCCATCAACAGGCGCACTAACTGTACACCGCCATAACCCGACGCACCGACAATACCAACCGGTATGCGTCCTACATCACCCATGATGATTTACCTTTTTTGCAGATTGAATGACTCAATATTTGCTGCATTGTAGTACCAGAGACCCCGTTTTGGGGAAATCGATCGCCTTCTACCAGGAATTGCTGACTTTATGGAGGAAGGAGGGGGCGAGGGGGGCAGGGGAGAGCGGTCAGCTTTTTAGCCTTTAGCCTTTAGCCTTCATTCTTACCTGCTGATAACTGATCGGTTCTCTCTCGTCCCCTGCTGCCAGAGCAAAAGACTACAATTTAAAGGTAGGTTCGCTTTAACAAACGTTACGGTACTCCGGCTTTGAACGTCTCTGTTGCTTCTTCTCAACCCACCCCTTTCGCCTTTGACACGATCGAAACGGCGTTGGCAGATCTCAAATGTGGTCGGGCGATCGTCGTGGTTGATGACGAAAACCGCGAAAATGAGGGCGATCTCATCGGTGCTGCCCAATTTGCGACTCCTGACATGATTAACTTTATGGCGGTCGAGGCACGGGGGTTGATTTGTCTCGCCATGACGGGCGATCGGCTCGATGAACTCGATCTGCCGCTGATGGTGACCAACAACACCGATAGCAATCAAACTGCCTTTACCGTCAGCATTGATGCGTCTCCCAGCGCTGGCGTATCCACAGGCATTTCTGCCGAAGATCGCGCTCGCACCATTCAAATTGCTATTAACTCAGCCACTCGCCCTGGTGATTTGCGCCGTCCTGGTCATGTGTTTCCGCTGCGTGCCAGAGAAGGCGGGGTACTCAAACGGGCAGGGCATACCGAAGCTGCCGTTGATCTGTCTCGACTGGCAGGGCTGTATCCCGCGGGCGTGATTTGCGAAATTCAAAATGCCGATGGCTCAATGGCACGCCTGCCCGAACTCATCGACTACGCTAAAGTCCACCAACTTAAAATCATCAGCATTGCGGATCTCATTAGCTATCGGCTGGAGCATGAACGATTAATCGAGCGAGAAGCGATCGCCGATTTGCCCACCGAATTTGGACACTTTCAGATCTACGCCTACCGTCACACCCTGGATAACACTGAGCATGTGGCGATCGTCAAAGGCAATCCTGCCACCTTTCACGACGCTCCCGTCATGGTGCGGATGCACTCAGAATGCCTGACGGGGGATGCGATCGGCTCCCTTCGGTGTGACTGTCGGATGCAGCTTCAAGCCGCCCTTAAAATGATTGAGAACGCGGGGCAGGGCGTGGTTGTTTACCTGCGGCAAGAAGGTCGCGGCATTGGGTTGGTGAACAAACTCAAGGCGTACTCACTGCAAGATATGGGGCTGGATACCGTAGAAGCCAACGAACATTTGGGCTTTCCAGCAGATTTGCGGAACTACGGGATGGGTGCTCAGATTCTCAATGACCTGGGTGTGCGCCAGATGCGGCTGATTACCAACAATCCTCGCAAAATCGCCGGACTCAAAGGTTACGAACTGGAGATCGTTGAGCGGGTGCCGCTGCTCATCGAAGCAACCGCTTACAACTCCGACTATCTGGCGACCAAAGCCGAAAAGCTGGGTCACTTGTTTCTGCGAACCTATCTCGTGACGCTAGCAATCCGCTGGCAAGAAGCTGCCGATACCGTCACAGAACGCTACGATCGCCTCCAAAAATTGCGCTACTTAGCAAAAGTGCATGACCTGCTGCTGCAAGAAGAAGTCCGCCCCGTTGCTAAAGCCCTGTTTGGCAATTCAGCGTTGATTGTTCATCTTGGCTTTGACCAACCGCTTCTGGGCAACCCCGATTGGTATCACACGCCAGAACATCCTTACCTGAAGTCGATCGCCAGCATTCTCGACAGCCTTGCAGCGCTACCCAATCTATACAAGCTCGAATTTATCGTCTCTCCCGGCACCGATCCTTTAACCGGGTTACAAGTGCAAATCGATCGGCAGGTCTTCTCACTCCAGCAAACACCCTCCAGCCTTAGCGACACCCTTCAAACGCAAACCATCTACAGCTTCACCAGCGATAGGGTTTAAGACCGATATGATTGAAAAACAGAGTTGTGTAGCGCCAATGATCTTGAAACGAGATGAAGTGCTGTCTCTTGTAGTGGCTCATCAAGAAGAACTCAAACAACTGGGTGTCAAATCACTTGACCTGTTTGGCTCCGTTGCTCGTGATGAAGCTCGCCCCGATAGCGACGTTGACTTTTTGATTGAGTTTAATCGCGCGGTTGGATTACTGGAATTCATCCGGATTCAACATTACTTAGAAGATGTTTTAGGGCGCTCGGTAGACTTAGGAACTGTGGCAGCCTTGCGGCAACATCTACGCGAACCTGTATTGAAGGATGCTATTCGTGTGTTCTAGAGATTGGCGACTTCGCACGCAGGATATTCTCATGGCGATCGCTGCCATTCAACGCCGTACAGCAGGCATGACTTGGGCAGAGTTTGAGTCAAACGAGACAATCCTGAGTGCGGTACTCTTTGACTTTATTGTGATTGGGGAGGCGACAAGAAATATTCCTATCTCAATTCAAAGTCTTGCGCCACAGCTTCCCTGGAGACAGATGAGAGATATGCGAAATCTTATTGCCCATGAATATTTTCAGGTCGATCCACAGATTGTTTGGGATGGCATTCAAAATGATTTGCCCTCGCTCATTGCTCCACTACAGCAGCTACTGGAAGCAGAGTCGATCGATCCCTGACCGATCGCCACTTGTTCTCGCTTCTATTTCCTACGGCGATCGTGTAGCAGCGGTCGATGGATTGTTCGCCAGCCCTTGCGCCAGTTGCTCTGCCGTGAGGGAACGAATCAGGGTCAGCGGAAATGGCACTTCACTGATGGCACTGCTGTAGGTGGCGCTGAGATAGCTGCGATCGGCGGCATTGTTGGCGAGATATGTCTGAAAAAAGGCAACAGCCAGGGCATTCATGTAACGTCGAGCGATCGCGGGGTTTGGACCAACGACTTCTTGAGGCAACGGCAGCGCATCCCTGGAGTTTGAGGAATCCAGCGTCGAAAAATGCGTCCCTCCTTGCAGCATGACCAGGTAGCGATCCGCCATCGTGAGCCAGGTAAACGGTTGAATTTGTTCGGGGACAGCCGGGGCGATCGTGTCGGCATTGCCCGTGACTATCATTGTGGGTACTTTAATTTGGCTGATGCTGGTCTGCCCCATGACAGCGCTGGTAATCGGGTTAATGGCAATGACCGCTTTGATGCGAGCATCTTGTAGGGTCGGTATAGGTTGCTTTAAGTCGCTCGCCCGACACTGTAAGAGCAGTGAGAGATTCAGCGTGTTTTCTAAATTCTGACAGCTTGCCTGTAGCTGCTGTGGATTAATTGGCGCGCCCGCTAAAGTCAGTGCAGTATAACCGCCAAACGATTGACCCAACACCCCAACCTGCTGAAAATTGAGCCGACCCTGAAGGTTAGGCGTTGCGTTCACCAAACTTTCCACCTGGTTCAGCACAAAGGTAATATCCAGCGGTCGATTCACAAACTCGGCTGGCTCCGACACCTCACTCGCCGTGCCATTAATGAGTGCTTGAAGCCGTGCCGCATTACTGCCGGGATGTTCGGGCACCAGCACCGCAAAGCCATAGGACGCAAGGTGAATGGCGAGATAGGCAAAGGTGGTGCGATCGGAACCTAAGCCGTGAGAAATGACAATCACAGGCATCGGAGCGGCTGGAGTCAACTGATTCGGGATGTAGAGATCCACAGGCACCGATCGACCGATCGTTGAATTTGCCACAGGCACGGTTGGTATCCCCCCCCCAACTGGAGGTGCTGCCGCATCCGCGCTAGTCGGGTTAAGAACAGCGCTACGAGTAGTATCGACCAGTGCCAGCGTTTGTTTCTGCCAGGTATACGGTCCTCGCTGGCGAATATCTGCCAGTTGATTGACCGCGATCGCTTCGGTTGCTTGTTCCTGCTGCGCTGCCTGAAGGACGATGGTGGTTGCCTGTTTTGCCTGGTTTACCAGTTGTTGTAGTGCGGCAGCAATTTCCAAACTGCGCTCGACATCAATCCGCAAGCCCCGTGTGGGGAACTTACGCAGCACGTTGAGCAAGGTCAAACCGTCTGGGTCAGCCGCCGCTAAAATCAACGCCGCACGAATCGCCTTAAAGCCAGAATCGCGTGATTCGGGTTGAATGACTTGCCCCAGGCGCTTGAGCAACACTTCACCCTGGGGCGTGTAAAGAAACTGCGATACTGCCACCAGATCCACATCAGCCCGCGCCACCAGTACACTTTTGAGCTGTTGAAGCTGCTTTGCATCCCCATAACGGGCATACACGGCAAGGTCATCGTCGATCGTCCCATTTTTGGCATAGGCTTCGAGGGACAGAACCGGGATCGATCGCTCCAGAATACCGTAAGACACGTAGACTCTCTCTGCCGCTCGTACAGGATTTTGGAGCGCTCCTAACCAGCTAAAAGCACTGAGAAAGATTCCCGTCCAGAGCAGGTAAGGATAACGCAGCGCGGTTTTTGTGAGGTTCATCGTCAGTTTTGGATCATTTTTCGCACTTCTTGCCGCAATTGAGGATCATTTTGTACGGCAACAAAAATCTGGTTGAACCGTTCCATCTGTAATCCCTGCGCTTGCACAGCCTTGTCCATCTTAGCTCGCGCCGCCTCCTGAATCTGGGTCAGTTGGCTCACTGCCTGCTTGTAGCTTTCCTCTTCTTTGGGCGTAATTTGAGTGGCTGGTTTTGCCGTTGGGTTTTTCTTTGATTGGAAGATTTCGTTAAAGCGCGTTTCAGAGAGTCCTTGCTTTTGCACTGCCTGCACCATTTGACCTTCAGCATCATTCACGATCGTCAGCAATTGCTTGGTGGCAACCGCAAACTTTTTCAGCTCATCTGGACTGATTTTGGCTTGAGGAGCGGTTGCGGGTGCAGGGCTAGCCCCTGGAGCAGGCTTTTCAGGTGAAGCAGGTTTCTCAGTCTGGGCAGGTTTCTCAGTCTGGGCAGGCTTTTCTGTTGGGGCAGGCTTAGACGGCGAGGTTTGTGCGTGGACTGGTAGGCTGCTCACGGCTACAACAACCAGGAGTGAACAGGTTGCCAACATTGACTTCATCATGGGTGAATTCCTGGAATAAGTGACTGGGTTCATGACGAACTGCCTCACAGGCAGGTTCATTCGCAATCAGATTCAACAGCGTTCAACCCTGATCGGGCGAACGCATAGTCTAAGTCTAATCAAACTCGAAATTTCTGCAATTTCAGTGGGCATTACGTGACCCGTAGCAGTGTAGTACAGGACTCACCAAAACCTGTGCTGAACCAGAGACTGACTTATCGCTACAATTATTTCTGCCTTTTTAAGGATGTTTTTGAGCGATCGACCCCAACTTGCAGTAAATTTAGCAATACTCTTGTACCAAAGTTTTGAGCGATCGTTTTTTGCATTATGAGAGATTAACCAAACCATCGTGCATACTAGCCCAAGCATCGGTATCAGCGTTTGTTGTTCATCAAAATCGTTTGATCCAAGGCATGACTTAATGCTCTAATTTGTTGATTAAAAATTCTGTGGTAACTCAAAGCTCACCTCCTTCTGTTAAATCTGCCTTGAGTCAGCAACTTGACCAGCGTTGGCAAATTGCTCCCGCTCAGAGTGAACAGGCAGCCGCGATCGCGCAAGCCACGCATCTTTCACCGCTGCTCGCTCAAGTGTTAGTGAATCGCGGCATTGTGTCACCAGAACAGGCTCAGATTTTCTTGCATCCAGAGTCTGAGATCCTCCCTTCACCGCTCGAAGACTTTACTGATCTACCGCTCAGCCTGGAATTGCTTATTAATGCCATTAACCAGCGCCAAAAAATTGCCATCTGTGGCGATTATGATGCCGATGGGATGACCAGCACTGCGCTACTACTGCGTGCCTTGCGAACCCTGGGTGCCCAAGTAGAGTACGCCATTCCTAGCCGCATGAGCGAAGGCTACGGCATCAATCAGCGCATTGTTGAAGCGTTCTACGATGAAGGCGTGAAGCTGATCTTGACGGTGGATAATGGCATTGCTGCCCATCAACCGATCGCCCGTGCCCGCGAACTTGGGTTAGCCGTTATCATCACTGACCATCACGATCTGCCGCCCACTCTGCCCGATGCTAACGCCATTCTCAACCCCAAAATGGTGGCGGAAACATCGCCCTATCGGGGGGTTGCTGGTGTGGGTGTGGCGTATCTGCTGGCGATCGCCCTGGCGCAAAGTCTGGGTAAAACCCACGAGCTAGGCAACTCGCTGCTGGAGCTATTTACCCTCGGCACGATCGCCGATTTAGCACCACTCACAGGCGTAAACCGACGTTGGGTAAGGCAGGGACTCCAACTGTTACCCAAATCGAAGCTGGCAGGCGTACAGGCACTCATCCAGGTCACGGGGTTAAGTGGTGCCAAGCAAATGAAACCAGAAGCGATCGGCTTTCGGCTGGGACCTCGGATCAACGCCGTCGGTCGCTTGGCTGATCCCCAAATTGTCATCGAGCTATTGACCACAGACGATGATGGGGTTGCGCTGGAACGGGCGATGCAGTGCGAACAAATTAACAAACAGCGCCAGCAGTTGTGCGAACAGATCGAGCAAGAAGCGATCGCGATCGTGGAAGCTGCCATCCATCATGCTGGCAACCCTGCGGCTAACTTTGCGCCACCCGTCGAAAGCCGAGTGTTAGTCGTTGTCCAACCCAACTGGCATCATGGCGTGATTGGCATCGTTGCGTCCCGCTTGGTTGAGCGCTACGGCGTACCCGTCTTTATTGGCACCTATGAAGATGCAGCAGAGACTCACATACGCGGCTCAGCACGGAGCATTCCTGAGTTCAACGTGTTTGATGCCCTCCAGTTTTGCAAAGATTTGCTCGGTAAATTTGGCGGACACCGGGCGGCGGGCGGCTTTTCTCTAGAAGCGACAAATCTAGAGAACCTGCGATCGCGCCTCCAGACCTTCGCACACCAATGCCTGCAACCAGAACACCTGAAGCCCCTCGTCGTCATCGACACGGAAGCCACCTTCGACCACCTCGACCTTAACCTTTACGCCCAAATTGATGCCCTCCATCCCTGTGGCATCGAAAACCCCGATCCGGTTTTTTGGTCTGCCAACGTCCGCATCTGTGAGCAGAAACGCATTGGTAAAGGTCATATCAAGCTAACCGTCAGCCAGGAGGAGGCGCTGCCCGGAACCCGCAAATTCACCGCGATCGCGTGGCGCTGGGGCGACTACTATCCCCTACCCAGCCACCTGGATCTGGCATATCGCCTGCGAACCAACGACTGGAACGGCGAGCTTTCGCTGGAATTGGAATTGGTGGGTGCCCGTAAGCCTGTGGCGATCGAGGCTCCTGTTGCTTTTTGGCATAACAAGCGTGCCTATAGCTGCGATATCCTTCAACATAAAGCTGGCAAACAGCTTAGAATCCGCAATGATCAAGGCAAAGAGTTAATTGTCCAAGAAGGGCACAAAACGGCTACCTTGAACCAGGATCAATGCGAACCAGCTTTGGTCAATATCTGTAAATCCTCTCAATACTACGACGTGATTAAAGCCGCCGTGACCGCATTAAAAAACGATGGCTGCTCATTGTGAATTAGTGTGTACATTCGGAGGGGGGCTTCGCCGTGGAACCTGACGACGATCGCACAAGCCAGCGCAGACGACTTCAAACACTACTGCTGGGCAAATTCTCAGTGTGGCGGGTTATGCGATCGATTCTTTTTGTCTACCTGGGGATCGGGGGATATGCCTACTTTTTTAGCGATCGCCAAATCTTCCAGCCGCAATCGTCCAGCTACCAGGACGATCCAACGACTATTAAACTTACGTCTGCCCCAAACGTCCAGATTTCTGCGGTTTATCGATCGCAGCCCCAAGCAGCCTATACCGTTCTCTACAGCCACGGCAATGGAGAAGATCTGGGAGACGTTCGCCCTGCTCTAGCGCAAATTCAGTCAACGGGCGTGAATGTGTTTGCCTACGACTACCGGGGCTATGGCACCAGTCAGGGCACCCCTTCGGAACAGAATGCCTACCAGGACATTGACGCGGCTTATCGCTACCTGACAACCGTGCTGAAACAGCCACCCAGCCGCATTATTCTCTACGGGCGATCGGTGGGCAGTGGACCCAGCATTGATCTGGCAACGCGTCAGCCTGCTGCTGGCTTAATTATCGAAGGCGGTTTTACTAGCGTCTTTCGGGTCGTGACTCATCTTCCCCTTTTCCCGTTTGATAAATTCGCCAACATCCACAAAATTGGTGCCGTTCGTTGTCCAGTACTCTTTATCCACGGTACCAACGACCAGGTTATTCCTATCTGGCATGGACGAGCGTTGTTCGATCGCGCCAACCAACCCAAAACCTTTTTAGAAGTCAGTGGTGCAGACCATAACGATGTTGCACAAGTAGCAGGCGATCGCTACCACCAGGCGTTGCGACAATACCTGCAAACGCTTGAGCAGACCCAGAAGCCATAGGAATTACGTGTTTTGATTAAAACCTCCGAGGTTTGCGTAAGTCTCAAGCGATAGAAAAAGTTGCCAATAAAAAGCCCGACGCGAATCGGGCTAGTCACTACTCTCTCATACTAGAAAAAACTTTCAAAAGCCAGCTATCAAAGGATTTCAAACAACCTCAACCGATAGCATCAGCGCTCAAACACGATCGCCCACAAGCAGCCGTTCTTACAGGTCGCCACCACGGGCAGCTAACAGAAAAATTACAGCAGGACCAGCGATCACGATCGCGGCTAACATCGTAAGCTGAATGATCGACTCCATATCCTTACCCCCTATCCGTCGCTGAACTAAAGTTGCACTATGAACCTGATGAGCAGTCGTAACATTTCTGCAACGATCAAATCTTATCTGGCTCCTTTGTCCACTTCTAATAAAGTTCACAAAAGTTAAAGATTAGCGAAAACTGTGTCGGTGCCCATTCAATACCTGGAACCGTTAAGCTCAATGAGGAATAGCCGTCAGCTATCAGCCGTCAGCCGTCAGCGGTCAGCGGTCAAAACTCAAAACTCTCCCCTGCCTCCCCTGCTTCCCCCCCTCTGCTTCCCCTCACTCCTCACCCCTCACCCCTCACCTCTCATGTCAACCTGGCGTTGTGTAAAGCAGTGTGGTGCGTGCTGCCACTTAGACCCGACCGATCGCCCCGATTTAGCGGACTATCTCTTACCAGAAGAACTGGCTCTCTACATGAGTTTGGTCGGCAAGAATGGCTGGTGTATTCACTTTGATCACGCCACCCGTGAATGTGGCATCTATGCCGATCGCCCCCGCTTTTGCCGCGTAGAGCCAGCCGTTTTTCAGGACTTGTTTGGGGTTGAACCCGAAGACCTCAACGACTTTGCGATCGCCTGCTGCCACGAACAGATTGAAGGAGTCTACGGCGATCGCAGCCTGGAAATGCTGCGGTTCGATCGTGAAGTGGGCATTACCTTAAAGAGCACGCTTGACCTTTAGTCACAAATTCAAGATAATGAAAAGAATATGAAAGGAAGTCATTCTTAACTTTGAATTTGCCGTGGAAGCCTCATCAATTGCCGTTTACGGACTCTCCCCCATCTCTCAGCGCACCCATCTCAGCGCTAGCAGTACGTTGATGTCAGAAGTTCTGAACGAGGCAGATACGCTGACGACTGATCAGGTCATCGTTCAGACCACCGCACAGACTGCTGAGCCGACTTCATCCCTAACTGGATCAACTTCCCAATTTTGGAAGGTCTTTGGCTCTACCTTCATCACCATTTTTCTGGCAGAACTCGGTGACAAAACTCAAGTAGCAACGCTTTTGATGTCCGCCGAATCTCACGCTCCCTGGTCCGTTTTTACAGGAGCCGCGATCGCTCTCATCAACACAAGCTTGCTCGGTGTGCTGGTCGGTCAATGGCTCTCATCTCGCGTCTCCCCCCGAACGCTAGACATTGCCGCTGGTCTTACCCTCGCCCTGCTGTCGATCGCGATGCTGTGGGATGCAGTTGGCTTGTAGGCAGCGGTCAGAAAAAGTTTTTAGTTGTTCGTTTTTAGTTGTTAGAAGTCCAAAGTTAAGACAGTCAAGGGCACTAAGGAAAATCTGTTCCCCAAAACCAACAGCGTTAGCGATTGCGGAACACTTAACCCCGTCTGCAAAGCGTTCCGCCCGAAAGGCTTTAGAGCTAACAACTAAAAACTAACAACCAACAACTAACAACTAACAACTGGTTAACTCAAAACTCAAAACTTTCTATGGATTGGCACCTCTTAGGACTCAGCTTCATCACCGTATTTTTGTCAGAGTTGGGTGATAAAAGCCAACTGGCGGCGATCGCGCTTAGTGGCAACTCCAAATCACCTCGCACGATCTTTTTGGGCACGGCAGCAGCGTTACTGCTGGCAAGTCTGCTAGGGGTTTTTCTCGGTGAGGGCACAGCGCATCTGCTGCCGCAACGGGTGGTCAAAATTGCCGCTGCGATCGGGTTTGCAGTGATGGCAATTCGCCTACTGCTGCCCAAGACGGACTCATCTGAAGCACTAGAAACAACCCCTGAATAGATTTCGTTAACGGCGTTTTCCATCCTGCGGCTTAAAATGGAGACGAAAGACTCGATCGGCATTGCTCGATTGAAACCGCTTGCAGAACCCCTGCCTTAAGAACACTATGGCTGCTAACGTCGAAATTTACACCTGGAGTTCCTGTCCCTTTTGCATTCGAGCAAAGGCATTGCTCGATCGCAAAGGCGTAGAGTACACCGAATATTGCATTGACGGCGATGAAGCGGCAAGAAGCAAAATGTCGCAACGAGCCAATGGACGGCGATCGGTGCCACAAATTTTTATTAACGATCAACACATTGGCGGGTGTGACGATATCACGGCATTGAATGCTCAAGGGAAGCTCGATCCACTGCTCCAAGCCAGCTAAACTGTCCATAGCCCCCCGTTAGTCGTTTCTGGCTTCTTGCGATCGATCGTTTACGGCTAACCTCGACTAAGGACATTCCCCGTGAAATTTGCCTTCATTATTGATCCCATTCAGCGGCTCGACCCTGGACACGACACCAGCGTGGCGTTGATGGAAGCGGCACAGGCGTTAGGGCACGAAGTCTGGATCACTCAGGCGCAACAGCTAGGCGTTGCCAACGGTAAGGCATTTGCGTTGTTAGAGCAGGTTCAGCTTACCCCAGTACAGTTGAGCGAAGGGCGCTGGGTGGCGGCGAATCCCTGGTTTACGCTGGGCGATCGCACGTTGCTTCCCCTGGAAACGATGGATGCCGTTTTCATGCGGACAGATCCTCCCGTGACGGTGCCTTATCTCTATGCCACCTACATTCTGGACTACACCGATCCCGCCAAAACGTTGGTGGTCAACGCACCCAGAGGCGTTCGGGCTGCCAATGAGAAAATGTATGCCTTACAGTTCACGGACGCGATTCCCGAAACCATTGTGAGTCAGGATAAGCAGGTGATCCGGGAGTTTGTCGAGCGCAAGGGCATTGCTGTATTAAAACCGCTGGGCGGGAAGGCTGGAGAAGGCATTCTGATCTTGGAGGCGGGCGATCGCAACATCAATTCGCTGATCGAAATCAGCACCTATCAGGGGCAAGTGCCTGTGATGGTGCAAACCTACCTACCAGAAGCCAAAGATGGCGACAAACGGATTATTTTACTCAATGGAGAACCCATCGGCGCAGTGAATCGCATTCCAACGGGGAACGAGTTTCGAGGCAATATGGCGGTGGGTGGCAGGGTTGCCCAAACCACGATTACCGATCGAGAACAGCAGATCTGCCGCCAGCTTGCACCTACCCTACAGCGCGATGGCTTGTTCTTTGTCGGCATCGATATTATTGGCGGCTACCTGACTGAAGTGAATGTGACCAGTCCCACAGGCATCCGCGAAATCGATCGGCTTGACAACATTCAACTGGGTCAACAGGTAATCGAGTGGGTTGTACACACTCGGCAGACCAACTAGCCGTCCTTTGCCCAATGGGTTTCTATTAAACGCGCCTGCGAGTTACAGCCGTTTTCATTTGCATTCACCACACCCTACACCCTATACCCCATACCCCTACTCGCCAGACTGTGGCTTACCCAATCAGTAACCGCTATATATTGCGTGCAACCCAACTGAGATGTAACGTTCCACAACGACCAGACTGAAACACCCGAAATTTGCTCGATCGCAGTTGATGAATACTCTAGCCCCCAAGACAAGAGGGACAGCAACAAGCCCCCCGTTACTGTCCCTCTCGTTCTTCTCGTGGAGTGGGCATCTACACAACCCAACCTATTCCAAGGTAACGAGCGTGCCTGCTGGATGGGTGAAGCAGCCATAAAGGGGCAATGAGAAATCCGTGAGGCTTTCGCAGCCAATCCTAACCGATCACAAGCCCTGTGAAGGGGGTGCCCCAAAATTCCCAGTTTTCCTTGTTGAAGGGCGATCGCCACTTGTGGATCAGCACCGATTCTAACCGCTGGCGATCGCGGGTTTGGGTGGGTGCCAGTGACCAAAAGGCAATCCCCAGATGTGTCTCAAGCTGGTTTTGGTAGTGAGCTTGCCGATAGTTCAGCAAATAGCGCTTGCAGTCATGTTCCCCTTTCCAGCGCTGCCCAGATTTCACCGTTTCGCCCACATAGAGCAAAATTGGCAACGCGTAGTCAATGACAAAATAGAGTGCCGCAACTCCCTGACTGTCTGCTTTCCAGCGCCAAAACTCAGTGTTCTGCTGAGGCAAGCTAAAGGGATCCAGGCAATCGGGATCAGCATCAACACCTTGAGCCGCCGATTCAAACAGTGAGCCTTGCTGCAACGTTGGGGCAAGACAAACCTGCTGCTGAAAGTGAAACAGGCGTTGTTTCCAGTCCTGCAAGGTGTTGCTATGAATTTTCAACAGTTCTGTCTGCTGGCTCCCATAGTTTAAGGTTTTCTGCTCAGAAACCGAAAAAAGTGAGAGCTGATCGCGGCTGTATGTCAAGCCAACCTCCATCTGTAGAATGATCACCCTACAGACTACGCTATATCTATGAAAAAGGCACAAAAATGACGCTATCGACTTGGAGTCCCTTCTTTGAGAAACCACTTCCTGTCCTTTGCAAAGGCAGGTTTTCAATGGCGGCTACGAGTGCAGTAGACTTTGAATGACCCCTCTAGCAACCGTTGACCGCATGGCAGCGAACAATATCAATCTTGAGCCTGGTTATTGGGATGGCATTTGGCAGAAGGAGCGCGATGCAACCTGGCGGCAATACCCTGGCTGTTTTGGTCGCATTTGCTGGGCGGTAGGGCATTTCAACGAAGTCCTGGAGCTAGGCTGCGGTACGGGTGTGCTGGCGCGTCGGCTACTCGGCTTTGGCAACGCGGTCACCGGGCTGGATATTTCTGCAACTGCGATCGCCCAGTTACCACCTGAGATCACAGGGGTTGTGGCAACCTTGCCGGAGATTCCGCTACCTGACCACAGTTTTGATGTCATTGTGGCAACTGAAACTCTGGAGCATATTGAGGATGACGCTGGCTGCATTGTAAGAGCTATGCAAGTATTGCGTCCCGGTGGTCGCATGTATGTCGCGGTTCCCAACGACTGCCTGGGTCCGGACGAAGATCCCGAACATTTGCGGAAATACACTCCGGAGACGATCGAGGCGCTGCTTTCCCCCTATGGACAGGTGTTCATTGAGGCGTTTGTCGATGAGTTTGTTGTGGCACCGGGGCAAATTGTCGCCATGCCTACGCTTTTGGCGGCACTCTACACTTAGGAACCTGGTTTACTGACAAATATTTTTTGTAGGTTGGGTTGAACATCGTGAAACCCAACACCAGCTTTGATCTTGTTGGGTTACGCTAGCGCTAACCCAACCTACGCAAGCATCGGGGTTTCTAGAGTTTTGTCAGTCAATCAGCTAAGGGGCTGTCATCAGTTACCACTACACATGACTTGAAGCAAGGGTTCCAGCCCCTTAGCCTGATGTTCGGGACGGGCGTGACACTGCTGATGCGGCAAGGTTTCGGAGCGAATTGATGACACGTCCTAGGAACTGTAAAGAAATAATGTCATGTTTTTAGGAGATTTCTAAGAAAGAATATACCGTTTGGTACGGAGCAGGTTTTGCCAAGCTCCCGCTCGGTTTGGCTTCAGGTCGTGACTCCTCGCGGTACCCCTTCGAGGGCTTCTTGTTCCGTTTCAAAAATTTCAAACACTGAGTCCATCATGGTCACTTCAAAGACAAGCTTGGCTTCGGGATGAACATTGCAAATGCGAAAGCTGCCACGCACCTTATCCGCATCCCGCATACCCGCGACCAGAGAGGTCAAGCCAGAGCTGTCGATAAAGTTGACCTGCCCAAGATTGACAACCACATGGCGGCTCAATTTAGAAATGCACTCTTGCAGCTTCAGGCGAAACTGCCACGCGGTTGTAATGTCAAGCCGTCCTGTAGGCGTTAAAACAATTACGGTTGTGCCGTCCTGGGTTGTATGGGTTTTCTGCTCCATGTGAATCGATTTCTGCTCCATAAGGCTCGCTTTACCCTCTCCTACGAACGGTGGACGCTTGGGCTGATTTTAACCGAAAGATCCGAACTACGTCTCTAGCCTTCAAGTATGTGGCGTTATCTTGTTTAAGCACGCAGATGCCCATAGCATGGGCTACGAGTTCCCACCTCTCAATTAGAGCACGTTGGCTCGATCGCCTGTAGCGGAAGCCCTCAGTCGATCTGACGCTGAGCTTAAGTGCCGCATGGCGACACCAGACAAACCATACCAGCAGTCTACTCTACCCAGCTTGAGTTGTTAGAGTCCAGTTTACCCAATCTTGCGGTTTCAAAAACGTCTCGTAAAGTGCAGCTTCTGGAGTATTGGGTTCTGGAGTGTAGCCGTACTCCCAGCGCACCAACGGCGGCAACGACATCAAGATAGATTCTGTGCGTCCATTTGTCTGTAAGCCAAAAATCGTGCCTCGATCGTAGACCAGGTTAAATTCGACGTAGCGACCGCGCCGATAAAGCTGAAAATTACGCTCACGCTCACCGTAGGCATGGGAGTGTCGCCGTTCGATAATGGGCAAGTAGGCGGGTAAAAACGCCGTGCCGCAGCTTTGGATGAAGCTGAAGATGTCTTCCCATGTGCGACCTTTGACCGCACCCACCGACTCACTATGGCGAGCGGCTGCCGTGTCGCTTTGAGAGCCAGGATAGGTGACAGGGTAAAGAATGCCCTGGGTATCCTGATAGTCAAAGAAGATGCCGCCCACGCCACGGGTTTCCTGACGGTGCTTGAGATAGAAGTATTCGTCGCACCAGAGCTTAAACGTGGGGTAATACTCAGGGTGATGACGATCGCACGCCTGCTTCAGCGTTTGGTGGAAGTGAACCACATCTTCCGCAAAGGGGTAGTAGGGCGTGAGGTCGATGCCGCCGCCAAACCACCAGACGGGACCTGCCTCAAAGTAGCGGTAGTTGAGATGCACAGTAGGGATATAAGGATTACGGGGATGCAACACCATTGAGGTGCCCGTTGCATAAAATTCGTAGCCTCTTGCCTCTGGGCGCTGCATCACGATCGACGGTGGCAGATCTTTACCCCACACCTCTGAGAAATTCACGCCACCTTGTTCAAAAACCTTGCCTTCTCGAAGCACGCGCGATCGCCCACCGCCGCCTTCTTCTCGTACCCAACTATCTTCCTGGAACGTACCTTCGCCATCAGCCTGCTCTAACCCCTCGCAAATCTGATCCTGGAGGTCTCGCAAAAATTGGCTAACGCGCTGCCGCGAATCGCTGGGAGGAAGAGGAGATACAGCCGTTTCAGAGGTGAAAAACGCAGTCATAGTCAGTCTCGATCGCTCTTAATGCTTTCTTAGCCTACCGTGAATTGTACCTGCAACCAAGCCACAGTGGGATTTGTGAACAAGTGTGAAGGGAAGAGGGAAAAGTTGTTGGTTGTTAGTTGTTGGTTGTTAGATAGAAAGCCTTTATTGTGTGACGCTTTGCGAATGACAGGGTTAAGCGCTTCATACTCGCTTCGCGAGCGCTAAAGTTGTTGGTTTTGGGAGTGATTCTTCTTTCCGGTCTTGCTCCCAACTTCTAACAACTAAAAACCTTTCTTGAATGCCCAAAGGGCTATACAACTAAAAACTCTTTCTGCTTTGGGTCTTCTTTACGGTCTAGCTCCTGGCTTCTAACAACTAAAAACGAACAACTAAAAACTCTTTCTGCCTTCTCACCCCTCATCCACCAACCGTCCCAAATATCGCTCAATGAGAAGAATCGCCACAATGTCGTCGATCGGGCGCGAAATGGTGCGAAAGGATTGGGGAATCAGGCTGGTGAGACCTTTGGCGGGGTACATTTGCCAGTAGCGATCGCGGGCTTGGAGGCTGCTGTGGCGCTCATCGACCATGATGATGCGAAGGGGTTCGGTTAATTCATGACTGAGCCGTTGCTTCCACTCTTTAGCGGTGGTTTGGTCGCCCATGACCAGCAAGGAAATGGGAAATTGCTGGCGGAGATGTTGAATGGTAGCGATCGCCGACTCTGCCTCAACGACTTCGTGGTAGCGCAATGTCCGATCGACACCAATGACTGCCAGACCGCACTTGCGACGACCGGGATCAAACCCCAAAATGACGGGCTGATCAGACGCAGGAAGATCCGGTTGGGAAGAGAGGCTAGGAGGCATGGCGCTGTAAGTCAAAAGAGCATCAACGTAAAACCATCAGGGGTTTTGTCCGCTCGTGGTGGGGGCTACATTCTTCGTGCGAAGCAGCACCTGTCCATTCTGGCTGGCGACTAAATCGATGTTAAGCGGTCCAATCGTATAGGTAACATCTGACGCAACGGCACGTAGTTCGATCGTCTCCTTATATTGCTTTAACTGTTCAATAAAAGTAATCACATCTTGAATTCGCCCAATCTGAACCGAATCGGTCAGAACGCCAAGATTACGAGCACGAAAATTAGCGGCGGTGAGCAATTGGTTAATGCGTTGCTGAATTTGAGCATCGGACAGGGTAGAGGGATTGAACGAGGTGCCTGCAACCACATCGCCCGCCAGAAAAACAACTCGATTTCGCACGGCATCGGCAAACACCTGAATAAATTTTTCACCTACCAGATAGTTGGCACCAGAGTAGATGCGAACGATGTAGTCCTGCCCATCATCAATTTGTTCAATCAGTTGTTTGACATCTGCACTGGTAATTTGCACGATGCGATCGGCGGTGCCCGGTCGTACCAAGCGGATGGCGGATTGGTTTGCCTCGCGGAGGAGTTGATCAACGGCTTGCTGTGCAGCGGCTGTATTGGTGGCGCGAATGGCGATCGATGCCAGCACTTGACCCCGTTGAATCACCACATTGCCAACACGTAACCCCTGTGCCGTTAGTTGCAGCGCTTGTACGCTTCTGGCTAAATCTTCTTGCTGCGTTTCCAGTTCCTTGAGACGAGCTTCGCGTTGTTGAATGATCTGATCTCTGGCACGAATCTCTTGTTCCCGCTGGGCAATGACCCGATCGCGCGCGGCTTGCAACTGACCAATCTCTGACCGCAACCGTAGTGCCTGTCCAGAGACATTTGTTAACCGTCCTTGAGTGAGACTCAGCGCTGTTTGAATGCGCGCGGCTTCTGCCTGAGCGCGTGCCCTTTCTGTGATCGCCCCTTTCAATGATTGATTGGTTTCAGCAAGCTGTTTTTTTGCAGACGCGCGATCGGAACGCGATTTGGTCAGTTCACGCTCAATCTGTCCCTTCTGAATCCTGGCTTCTTCCAACTCAGTCCGAGTGTTCCGCAGTCGTCGCTGAATGGTGCCTAGCTCAAACACCCCGGTACGCAGTTGATTGCTGGCGGCAAATAAGATCCCCAGGGTCGACGCCGAAATGAGAATGCCCGTAATAATGGTGACTAGCGTTGCTGTCTTGCGCGGTCTTAGCTTAAACAGGCTGAGCCGAGCTTTACCAACACGAGTGCCGATGCGATCGCCCAACGTGGCAATGACCGCACCAAGTATCAGCACTGCCAATATCAGAATTTCCCCGCCGGACACACTCACACTCCCAAAAACCCCTGTTCTCAAACCCTAATAGAGTTGCCGGGGGAATTCACATACAGCCTACCTCAAGTCGTTAAATTTTGTAGCGGGTTGCTAAATTTGTCACAGGCGACGATGAGAAAGAGGCGTTTGGAATGATCAAGCTATCAGCTATCAGCCTTCAGCGGTCAGCCATCAGCAGTCAGCCATCAACTATCCAGGTCTACTCTAAAAACTAACAACCAACAACTAACAACTTCTTCTGCCTTCTGCCCTCTGCCTCCTGCCCTCTGCTAAAAACCAACAACCAACAACTTCTTCATCCCTCATCCCTCGTCTTCTCACGTAAACTGCTGGCTCAACGTCACAGGGTTATGCACCGTGATCTTTTTCTTGTGAATGGAGATCATCTTGTCTTGCCGCAGATCGCCAAGTAAGCGCGTTACCGTCACGCGGGTCGAGCCGATCGCCTCTGCGATCGCCTGATGAGACAGTTTGAGGTCGATCGTGATGCCGTCATTGGTTGGCACGCCAAAGTCGCGGCACAGAATGAGCAAGAAACTCACTAAGCGAGACCCCATATCGCGGTGTGCCAGAGTCTCAATCATCATCTCAGTTTGCAAAATCCGAGACGACAAGCCACGCAGCAGAATCATCGATAGCTCAGGATTATCTTTGAGCGCCTTCTCTACTTGCTCTATGGGAACGGAAAGCAGCTCGACGGACGTGAAGGCAACCGCGTGATAGAAGCGATCGGATTTATGTCCTGTAATCAGCGAGAGCACGCCAAAAACGCTGTTTTCTCGCAGGAGCGCAACGGTAATTTCCTCTCCTGCCTCGTACACTCTAGAAAGCTTGACGGCACCTCTCAACAAAAAATAGACCCGCTCTGCCGGATCACCTGGGAAAAAGATGGTCTTGCCTCGTTCAAACGTTTCTACAACGGGCGGAAAGGCTCCCCCTCCCATCTGACGAAATACAGATGCCAGCGGTCGATCTTGCGTCACTACCATATCCCCTTACCTGGTGCCCAAGAAACTGCCCAGCCTTGCCCCAAACGAACCAGCAACAAGTGTTTGTAGCTTAGAACACTTAAACTTACTCCGAGCTGCTTTTTTGTGCCTGATGTTACACATTTCACTCCGATCGCACCATTAGACACCATACAGAGGTCATTTGAATCTAAGTAAGGCTACTGCTCGATCGTGCTGCTAACTTGAAGGCAAAAGCAATAACTGCTTCAAGGTATCTCAACTACAGCAAATCGGCTCACAATTCTCTCAACCATCCCTGACTAAGCATTGAGCGCTTGAGACTCTAGCCTTCGTGAAAACCAGCCCTTCTAGCTCACAGGTCTCTATGTGATAAGAAGTTGCATCGTGATAAGAAGTTGCATCGCCTTGATTAGCTGACTGTTAACGGTCATAAGCACGGGGAGCAAAACTCGATGCGCTACCCGTTGTGTCCCATCTTTGAGTATTCTTGAAGCACTCTTACTGTTGCTGTTGAAGATAGTCGTTATGTTAGACCTGACTGGAAAAAATGCGCTTGTAACTGGTATTGCCAACAATCGTTCGATCGCCTGGGGCATTGCCCAACAGCTTCATAAAGCAGGTGCAAACATTGGCATCACCTACTTACCAGACGATAAAGGTCGGTTTGAAAAGAAAGTGGCTGAACTGGTAGAACCCTTGCAGCCAAGCCTCTTTGTACCTTGCAACGTGCAGGATGACGCGCAAGTCGAAGAAACCTTTGCAACCGTAAAAGACCAGTGGGGCAAGCTAGACATCCTGATTCACTGCCTTGCTTTTGCCAATAAAGAAGATTTGACCGGAAATTTTGTGAATACCTCGCGTGATGGCTTTGCTATGGCTTTGGACATCAGCGCCTACTCACTGGTGAAACTGTGTGCCGCCGCGAAACCGCTCATGACCGAAGGCGGCAGCATTGTCACCCTCACGTATATCGGCGGCGCACGCGTCATCCCCAACTACAACGTGATGGGTATCGCCAAAGCAGCCCTGGAAATGAATGTCCGCTACCTTGCTGCCGACTTGGGACCGCATAATATTCGGGTCAACGCGATTTCGGCAGGACCCATCCGCACGCTTGCCTCTTCAGCGGTGGGTGGCATTCTGGATATGATCCACCACGTTGAGCAGGTTGCGCCTCTGCGTCGAACCGTCACGCAACTTGAAGTAGGTAACGCAGCCACCTTCCTGTGCAGCGACCTCGCCAGCGGCATTACGGGACAGATCCTCTACGTCGATGCCGGGTACGAAGTGATGGGTATGTCAGAGACCAAAGGCTAAAGGCTAAGGGCTAAAGGCTAAATTTTATCCTTCATCCTTTAGCCTTTCTTTCTAGAACCCCATTGCTCGTGCTACGGCAGTCAACTCTGGCTCGATCCCCTGGTGAAGCTGGTTGTTGCTGTGCTTGATTGCCGTATCAGGGTCTTTGAGACCATTCCCTGTCAAAACACACACAACGGTGGCACCCGTCGGCACCTGGTCTTTCACTTTCAGTAGCCCAGCGACCGAGGCAGCGCTGGCAGGTTCGCAGAAGATACCTTCCTCAGAAGCCAGAAGACGATAGGCATCCAAAATTTCGGCATCGGTGACGGCGTTGAATGCGCCTTGGCTGGCGTGCTGTACCGCGATCGCCCGCTCCCAGTTTGCCGGATTCCCAATGCGGATAGCGGTGGCAAGCGTTTCGGGATGCTCAACTGGATGCCCAACAATAAACGGAGCTGCTCCTGCTGCCTGAAAGCCCATCATGTGAGGTAGCTTCGTGCAGCGCTGCTCCTGGTGGTACTGGCAAAAGCCCATCCAGTAAGCCGTGATATTGCCTGCATTGCCCACCGGAATGCAGAGCCAATCGGGGGCATCACCCAGCGTATCCACCACTTCAAAGGCAGCGGTTTTTTGCCCTTCCAGGCGATAGGGATTCACAGAGTTAACCAGCGTCACGGGATAGTGTTCAGACATTTCGCGCACGATCGTCAGCGCCTGGTCAAAATTACCCTTGATCGCCATCACTTCTGCGCCGTAGAGCAATGCCTGTGCTAGTTTGCCCAAAGCAACATACCCATCAGGAATCAGCACAAAGGCTCTCATCCCTCCACGACGCGCATAGGCTGCTGCTGCCGCAGACGTATTTCCCGTACTGGCGCAAATGACAGCTTTTGCTCCCGCCTCTTTTGCCTTAGAAATAGCCATCGTCATGCCCCGATCTTTGAAGCTTCCGGTGGGATTTAGACCGTCATACTTCACCAGCACACGCACTTGCCTGCCGATTTGAGCGGCGATCGCGGGTGCAGGGATCAGGGGCGTGTTGCCCTCATGCAGCGTTACAACAGGAGTCTGGTCGGTGACGGGCAGGTAGGGTCGATAGGCTTCAATCAGCCCACGCCAACTAGCTTTTGTGGTTGGCTGGCTGGGGCTAGGAGAATGGCTTTGAGAATCGGCAGATAACGCTATGGTCACAGGAGGTACGTAGTCGAACTGAGCAGGTTTGTAAGAAGCAACTCTACCAAAGACAAGGCTTCGAGCCTTATCTCGTTAGCCTGGTATCAAGCATTCCTGGTATCAAGCATTGATGTTGCGCGGCTGATCATTTGCAGTTGCTTTAGTCATAGTTTACCCTGAACGCTCAGTTTACCTCGATCGTAGAATGCCTCCCATGCCGGCTAGGTAGTGTTTTAAGACCTCAAGCTAGGATGGAGATATGTAGTATCTCAAGGAAAAAGTAACCGACCTTGGTCACACGAAATCCAATTTCACGCAAAGACTTAAGCGATGCACAATGGCAACG
>JAESFW010000153.1_pt1 | contig 111853 bp, 100 predicted proteins | sample 9269481 | NCBI WGS metagenome assembly JAESFW01 (sample SAMN14515350, study PRJNA621654) | algae metagenome | isolation source: Lyngbya sp. HA4199-MV5 and co-occurring heterotrophs from soil with... | place: USA: Ahupuaa O Kahana State Park, Hawaii | collected 2009-07-21 | reverse complement strand
GATGCCGAAAGGCTCGAAGCTTGTCAAAATTACTCATAGTCAAGTGATTTGAAACGTCCTTGACTATTAAGCAGTCAGATCGTTCGGTCTGGCTGCCTTTCCTCGCTCTTTAGTCTAAACTCCAGTACTGCTTACGATCGACTTTTCTGCAAATCGTAGTACACGGTTTCACGGTTAGGAGGTGAGGACGATCTGTGCTTGGAGTTGAGCTATGAGTATCTATAAACAGTTGCAGACAAAACGAGCCGAGATTTTACAAACAGCGGCTCATTATGGAGCTTACAACGTGCGGGTTTTCGGCTCAGTCGCACGTAACGAAGCCAGTGCAGAGAGTGACATCGATTTTTTAGTCGAGATGGAACCTGGGCGAAGTTTGCTTGACTTAGGTGGTCTACTCATGGATTTACAGACCTTGCTCAGTTGCAACGTCGATGTTGTCACCGAAAAAGGGCTACGAGCGCGCCTTCGAGAACGAGTGTTACGTGAGGCAATCTCATTGTGAGAGACGACCGAGAGAAACTACAGGACATTCTAGGGCGCGTCATCAATTCAGCTCCAAAACCTGCGGTATCAGCATGGTCGCGCCCGACCTAACACACGAGGCTAGGGGCTGGAACCCTTGCTGCAAGCAATGTGTAGTTGTAATTGATGACAGCCCCTAGAGTTTCTGGGCTTTTCCAATCCGTGCCACTGGTCGTTAGAGACGCTGTTGAGCAAAGAACTAGACTTGCTGAAATGGGCAGACGGGTTGAGCGATCGCCAGCGCTATCGTTTGTTTGAATTACTCAATCCCAGCGCCATCACCCACTACGAGTTCTTCCTGGGTCGTCCGCCGTTACCGCGTGTGGATTGGTCAGATGATGAGGCGTTGCTGAACGCTGTGCCCGATCGCAACCCCTGCATAGATGGGTGGGAAAGTCGCTGCCTGTTCAACGAAGACTACCAGATTGTGAACTTAGGTGAAGCCGAATTTGCGTTTCTGCAAGCCTGTGATCGGAATGCGGCTGATGGGAATGCAATGGTGGCGACTCACAGCGTCGATCGGTCGGTGCGTTGCTGACGGCAACTGGCATAAATCTGACGCAGGTACGAACCCTTTGACAGCAGCGCTTGCTTCTATTAACCTCGGCTTAACGTTAGGTCATTAAGTATTATTACTCCCTGCATGATATGATTAAGTCGGTCTTTCAGAGACGCAAACAAGCGCCTGGAACTCATTCTTTACAGGGCTTTGTCACAAAGCTTGGCGATCGTTGAGTTCTTTTGTGGTGTGTCTGTGGTCGATCGAGGAGACCGAGATTCTGGCTGAACGTTTTTAGCGAAACTAGCAAGTTAACCCGTTACCCATGCAAACACCCGAAACGGTGACAGCTTCAGCACCTAGCAAATTGCCTGCGGAGCCAAACGCTTCGATGCAGGAGTTTTATCAGCTTCAGAAAGAGTTGCTGATCACCACGCTCGTGCTGACCGGGATCATTTTTATCACCGTGGCGCTGTTCTACCCGCTCAACATTGCTCTGAATTATTTACTTGGAGCGTGCACAGGTGTGGTTTACTTGAAAGTGTTGGCTAGGAACGTTGAGCAACTCGGCACGAGCAAGAAGCAGGTCGGCAAGTCCCAACTAGCGATATTTATTGGGTTGATTATAGTGGCAACTCAGTGGAATCAGCTACAGGTACTGCCTATCTTTCTAGGTTTTTTGACTTACAAAGGGACGCTTCTTGTTTATATGCTGCGGATCTTGCTGGTGTCAGGCTCTCGTTAGTTATCTGAACCTACGGTAGTCGGTCGCTTCCGAAACTTTTCACCCCTTATCATTTATTTGGGAAAACCGCTCAAAGTCTAATGCTAAGTTTTCTCCCAACTCCTAACGTTTTTCCGCTTGCCAGCCTTGAGGTGGGGCACCACCTTTACTGGCAGATTGGCAATCTCAAAATTCATGGGCAGGTCTTTCTGGTTTCATGGATTGTGATTGGGCTTTTGCTGCTTGCCTCGCTGGCGGCAACGCGCAACATTCAACGCATTCCTCAGGGCATTCAAAACCTGATGGAATACGCGCTGGAGTTTGTGCGCGACTTGGCAAAAAGTCAGCTTGGCGAAAAGGAATATCGCCCCTGGGTGCCGTTTATTGGCACGCTCTTTTTATTCATTTTTGTCTCCAATTGGTCGGGGGCGCTGGTGCCCTGGAAGCTGATTAAGCTGCCAGAAGGTGAACTTGCCGCTCCGACGAATGACATTAATACCACGGTGGCACTGGCGTTGCTGGTTTCCCTCGCCTACTTCTACGCTGGCTTCAGCCGAAAAGGGTTGGGTTACTTCGCCAAGTACGTGCAGCCGACTCCAATTCTGCTGCCGATCGCGATTTTGGAAGACTTTACCAAACCGCTTTCGCTCAGCTTCCGTCTGTTTGGCAACATCTTGGCGGATGAATTGGTAGTGGCTGTGCTGGTGCTACTGGTGCCTTTGTTCGTGCCCCTACCCGTCATGTTACTGGGTCTCTTTACAAGTGCTATTCAGGCATTAGTGTTTGCAACCCTGGCAGGTGCTTACATTCACGAAGCACTGGAGGGGCATGGAGAAGAACACGAGGAACACGCGTAGCCTCATTGCTTTGAGCGTTTGGTCTGCTTTGAGCGTTTAGACTGGTGATTTTCAGATTGAAGCGGGTACGAAAGCGTTCCTGAGCGGCAATCTCAAATCAGTAAGCTAAGCATCCTAACCTGTTTGTTCAGTTCACACTTTAAGGAAAGAATCATGGATCCATTAGTTGCTTCTGCGTCTGTTTTGGCTGCTGCGTTGGCAATTGGCTTGGCGGCGATCGGTCCTGGGATTGGTCAGGGTAATGCGTCTGGCTCGGCAGTTGAAGGGATTGCGCGTCAACCCGAAGCAGAAGGCAAAATTCGCGGTACGCTCCTGTTGACCCTCGCCTTCATGGAATCTCTGACCATCTACGGTCTGGTGATTGCGCTGGTGCTTTTGTTTGCGAACCCCTTTGCATAGGCTGCTTCACTCCAGGCAACAATATGCCGTTTGATGTGATAGGTCATTGGCAAGGGCTGACTGGCTTTAACCCTGTATTCCTTGCCAATGCCGATCTCGGTTACGGAACAACTCCCCTCTCATCCCAAGACAATGTTTGACTTTGATGCCACTCTGCCGCTGATGGCAGTTCAGTTCCTTCTCCTCGTTGCTTTACTCAATGCCGTTTTTTACAAGCCATTGACCAAAGCGATCGAAGACCGCAGCGATTACATTCGCACGAATGAAACAGAAGCGCGCGAACGGCTGGCGAAAGCTGAGCATCTAGCGGCGCAGTACGAGCAAGAGTTGGCAACGTCTCGCAAGCAATATCAGCAGACGATCGCCATCGCTCAGCAAGACGCGCAAGCGATCGCCGACCAGCAGATTGCCGCTGCCCAACAAGAGGCACAGCAGCAGCGTGAGCAGGTACAGCGTGAGCTTGATGAGCAAAAACAGGCGGCGATGCAGTCACTGGAACAGCAAGTAGAATCGCTGAGCCACCAGATTTTAGACAAACTTTTAGTCAGCAGCTATTAGTCAGTAGCTCTTAGTTGTTGGTTGTTGGTTTTTAGACAGCCTTAAGCCTGAAAGCTCACTGTAGTAACTTAAACATTAGCTGCGTAGGGTGCTGTATGGGCTTCGCCATCCAAGAAAAGCGGCAGCGTAGCGTACCGTCTCTACAAGACTAGCCCGATAAGTCAACACAGCTAACGACCAGGAACTTCAACCGTTTTGGACGCAGCAATATGGAAATGCTCTTAACAATGGCGCTTGGTGCCAATGTCCTTGCCGCAGAAGCGGCGGAAGCAGCGGAAGCGGGTGGGTTTGGCATTAATTTCGATATCCTTGAAACCAACCTGATCAATCTGTCGATCGTGATTGGAGTGCTTGTTTACTTTGGTCGCGGTTTTCTGGGCAAAACGCTGGGCGATCGTCGCACGGCGATCGAAACTGCCATCAAAGACGCTGAGCAACGCAAGAAGCAAGCCGTCAGCGCTTTAGCAGAACAGCAGCAAAAGCTGGCACAAGCGCAAGGTGAAGCCGATCAAATTCGTGCCTCGGCTCTCAAAGCAGCGGAAGCCGCAAAAGCTGAAATTGCCGCGAAGGCAGAACAGGACATCCAACGGATGCGCGAAACCGCCAGCCAGGATCTCAACACGGAGCAGGCGCGGGTGATGAATGAACTACGTCAACGCGTTGCGGCATTAGCCATCCAGCGCGTGGAGTCAGAATTGCCTTCCCGTTTGAATGACTCGGTGCAGCAGCAGTTGATCGATCGCAGTATTGCCCAGCTTGTAGCAGGAGGTGGCCAATGAGTGACAACGTGATTACCAGTGAGATTGCCTCTCCCTACGCTCAGGCGTTGATGTCTTTGGCAAAATCAGAAAACTTGAGCGATCGTTTTGGTGAGGATGCCAGCGCGATTCTCACCCTCCTGAAGGAATCCCCCGATCTCGACCAGTTTCTGTCCAGTCCAGTGATTGACTTAGATACGAAGAAAGCGGTCTTGCAGCAAGTGTTAGGCGATCAGGTGCATCCCTATGTGCGTAACTTCTTGCTGCTGATTGTCGATCAGCGCCGGATTGCCTTCCTGGGCGGCATTCTCAAGCAGTATCAGGCATTGCTGCGTGAACTCAATCAAACCGCTCTGGCTGAAGTGATTTCTGCCGTCCCGCTCAGCGAAGAACAGCAGCAGACCGTGCGTGAGCGAGTCATTGCCCTCACAGGTGCGCGGCAGGTTGAGTTGGAAACGACGATCGATCCCTCTCTCATTGGCGGTGTCATCATCAAAGTCGGTTCCCAAATCATCGATGCCAGCCTGCGTGGACAGCTACGACGCATTTCACTGCGGTTGAGTAGCGCTGCCTGAGCAGTTGTTAAGTAGTTAGTTGTTAGTTGTTAGTCAGCCGCACCAACTGAACGATGAGCCTAACATAATTGCTTTACAAGCCCTAAGCATGGATTGACAAGCAACTGGCTCACCCTTCAAACCTGAGAACTCAAAACTCATCACTCAAAATGACTCCTTTGGAGTCGCTACGCGAACAAAACTTTCTCCTCCCTCCCTCATTCCTACAAAGAGCAACCCTATGGTAAGCATTCGACCAGACGAAATTAGCAGCATTATTCGCCAGCAGATTGAGCAATACGATCAGAAAGTCAACGTTTCTAACGTCGGCACCGTCTTGCAAGTGGGTGATGGTATCGCCCGCATTTACGGGTTAGACAAAGCGATGGCAGGCGAACTCGTAGAGTTTGAAGATGGCTCCGTGGGTATGGCGTTGAACTTGGAAGAAGATAACGTCGGTGTGGTACTGATGAGCGATGGTCGCACAATTCAAGAAGGTAGTTCAGTCACCTCTACGGGCAGGATTGCTGAAATTCCCGTCGGTGATGCACTCATTGGGCGTGTGGTGGATGCGCTGGCACGTCCTCTGGATGGGAAAGGCGACATTCAAACGGCAGAAAAGCGCCTGATTGAGTCTCCCGCCCCTGGCATTATTGAGCGGAAATCGGTGTATGAACCGATGCAAACGGGCATTACCGCGATCGACTCCATGATTCCCATTGGTCGGGGTCAGCGCGAACTGATCATTGGTGACCGTCAGACCGGGAAGACCTCGGTGGCGATCGACACCATCCTGAACCAAAAAGGTGAGGATGTCATTTGCGTCTACGTGGCAGTAGGTCAGAAAGCGTCCACCGTTGCCAACATCGTCAACGTGCTGCGCGAACGCGGTGCCTTGGAGTACACGATCGTGGTTGCCGCCAACGCCAACGACCCTGCAACGCTCCAATACTTCGCACCTTACACAGGCGCAACCCTGGCTGAGTACTTCATGTACAAGGGCAAGCACACCCTGGTGATTTACGATGACCTGTCTAAGCAGGCACAGGCGTACCGTCAAATGTCGCTGCTGCTGCGTCGTCCGCCCGGTCGTGAAGCCTATCCTGGTGACGTGTTCTACGCTCACTCTCGCTTGCTAGAGCGTGCCGCCAAGCTCAGCCCTGAATTGGGTGAAGGCAGCATGACCGCACTGCCCATCATCGAAACCCAGGCGGGTGATGTCTCTGCTTACATTCCTACAAACGTGATTTCCATTACAGATGGGCAGATCTTCCTGTCGTCTGACCTGTTCAACTCTGGTTTGCGTCCTGCTGTGAACGCCGGGATTTCTGTGTCGCGGGTCGGTTCAGCCGCACAAACCAAAGCCATGAAGAAAGTGGCGGGTAAGGTGAAACTGGAACTGGCGCAGTACGACGACCTGCAAGCCTTCGCTCAATTTGCGTCTGACCTGGATAAAGCGACCCAGAACCAGTTGGCACGGGGTCAGCGCCTCCGCGAAATCTTGAAGCAGCCTCAGTACTCGCCCCTTTCCGTTGCTGAGCAAGTAGCTTCTATCTACGCTGGCATCAACGGCTACCTGGATGAAATCCCAGTCGATAAAGTGGTGGCATTCTTGAAAGGGTTGCGTGAGTACTTGAAGAACAGCGTGCCTCAGTATGGCGACATCGTTCGCAATCAAAAGCAACTGAATGAAGAGGCAGAAGGTCTCTTGAAGGGCGCGATCGCCGAATACAAGAAGACCTTTGCAGCGGCGTAGAGGAGGTGAGGAGAGAGGTGTAAGCATCTCACCCCACTTTCTTACCCTGCTTGCATCCTTGCTTTGGTTTCTAATCTGGTGAGTCACCCCTCACCCCTCACCCCTTACTCCTTACCTCCGTTATGGCTAACCTTAAAAGCATTCGCGATCGCATTAAGTCGGTCAAAAACACCAAAAAAATCACTGAGGCAATGCGTCTGGTAGCAGCGGCAAAAGTGCGTCGCGCTCAGGAGCAGGTGATTGCCACACGTCCCTTTGCCGATCGTCTCGCCCAGGTGTTGTATGGGCTGCAAACTCGCCTGCGGTTTGAGGAAGCGAACCTACCGTTGCTCAGCCGTCGCACGGTGAAAACGGTCGGGCTTCTGGTCATTACGGGCGATCGGGGCTTGTGCGGTGCGTACAATTCCAACGTGATTCGGCGGGCAGAAACTCGCGCCAAAGAGCTACAGGCGGAAGGCATCAACTATCGCTATGTGCTGGTGGGACGCAAAGCCACCCAGTATTTCCAGCGTCGTGAGCAGCCGATCGACAAGACGTTTGTAAACCTCGAACAAATTCCCACTGCTTCCGAAGCGTCGGAAATTGCCGATCAACTTCTGGCACTGTTTCTGTCGGAGACCGTGGACAAAGTTGAACTCGTCTATACCCGCTTTGTCTCGCTGATTAGCTCTCGCCCGGTCATTCAAACCCTGTTGCCGCTTGATCCCCAGGGGCTGGAAGTGCCAGATGACGAGATCTTTCGCTTGACAACCCGTGGCGGTCAGTTTCAGGTCGAACGGGAGAAAGTAGGAGCCGCTGCGCCTCAAACGTTTCCTCAAGACATGATCTTTGAACAAGACCCAGTACAAATTCTGGATGCGTTGCTGCCCCTGTATTTGAATAACCAACTGCTGCGGGCGCTGCAAGAATCGGCGGCTAGCGAACTGGCGGCTCGGATGACTGCCATGAGCAACGCCAGCGATAACGCGAAGGATCTCATCAGTACGCTGACACGCGGCTACAATAAAGCCCGTCAAGCAGCGATTACGCAAGAAATCCTGGAAGTGGTGGGCGGTGCTGAAGCGCTGAACTAGAATCAGGAACCCATTCAAACGGCAAAATTGAATGTGAGGCTTGGTCATTTGATCGCTTCCGTTCAATTTTGCTTTTGCACTGTTTAATGGCACGGTTTAATGGCGATGGCTAACACGTACACCGTTGAAATTCAGCATCAAGGCACTCTTCATACCCTTCAGGTGCCCGATGATCAGACCATTTTAGAAGCGGCTCAAGCATCTGGATTGGAGTTACCTAATTCCTGCAATGCGGGGATTTGTACAACCTGTGCGGCTCAGGTAATTGACGGCACGGTTGATCAGCCCGATGCAATGGGAGTTAGCCCAGAATTGCGAGAACAGGGCTATACGCTGCTCTGTGTGGCATATCCCCGTTCTGACTTGAAGATTGAAACTGAGAAAGAAGATACGGTCTATCACCTCCAGTTTGGGCAATTTCAACAGAAGAAATAAGGATCAAGCGGTACTTGGGTGTTGAACAGCAGAGTTGTGGGGTAAGGTTGTACTCTTTCAATTGCCCACTGGCAGCATGAAAGTCATAGCAAAGGTTTGTTGCCGTTCTCAGCTTCGTAATTTCAATACACGCCCTGATAATCCTTCGACTGAGCACACCAGACAGTAGCCGTGACTTCAATCATTTTGGCGGTGTGTACGTCATAGCGGCGCAGCGAACCACCATAGGCAGAAACCGTTGTGTCACGATCGGGGCACCACAAACGTCTCGGTGTGGTGGGTAAAGCCGCCGCCCGCACAGCAAAATCAATGCGGGTAATGGGCACCTCTGTGCTAGGGGCTGTCATCAATTACAACTACACATTACATGTAGCAAAGGTTCCAGCCCCTTGCCTTATGTGTTGGGGCGGGCGCGATAAGGCTATATCGCAAGGTTTTAGAGCCAATTGATGACGCGCCCTAGCGTCAGCCATTGTCAGCACCGTGGCATTCAAAGAGCCGCAAAAGGCGATCGCGGTAAGGGCAAGAGACTCAAGAGACTATTGAGACATCGCAGGCAGTTGTCATGAACGAGATTAAATCCAGCCCGTGATCCGTAGATTCCGCATATGACGAAGATTTGTAACAAAACCTTTCTGCCTTCTCAGGAGCGTGACCGACATCCCCTATGATCGGACGATACAGTGAGCGATCGCAGTCTACATACTTCATTCATTAACAAGTTTTGAGGCAAGTTTTGAGGCTCGAATCGTTCTAACCTAAACAATTGAACTGGTAGACCCTGTGCCGTCATTAAATTTGAGTCCTCCTGCTTTTTCCTTAGAAGCAAGGGCTTTGGGATGGTTGCCAGGTGCCACTCCAGATTTAACACAGTCACGATCCGTTAAAGGGAGCTTTTGAAATCAATGAGTGTTAAAGCAAGTGGTGGAAGCTCGGTTGCCCGTCCGCAACTTTACCAAACCGTTCCAGTCACAACGATCTCCCAGGCTGAGCAGCAGGATCGTTTTTTGGGGCGCGGCGAACTGGACGAATTGGCTCGTTATTTTAGTTCGGGTGCCAAGCGCCTTGAGATTTCCGCAACGCTGACTCAAAATTCTGAGATCATCGTCTCGCGGGCAGCAAACCGCATTTTTGTGGGTGGCTCCCCAATGGCGTTTTTGGAGAAGCCCCAGGAAGAACCTGCTCTGGTGGCGGCTGGTGGCGGCGCAATGAGTACCGGCGATTCAATGAGACTGGGTACCGCAACCTACGTTAGTTCGGGTGGCGGCTTTTTTGATGGGATTCGATCGCTCTTTAGTACCGCTGGTGGCTCCACTCCAGCTAGTTTCCGCCCGATTAATGTGGCGCGCTACGGTCCCAGCAACATGGCGAAGTCCCTACGGGATTTGAGCTGGTTTCTACGCTATATCACCTACGCGATCGTGGCTGGCGACCCCAACATCATTGCGGTCAACACGCGCGGTCTGCGAGAAATCATTGAACGGGCGTGTTCTGGCGATGCGACGATCGTGGCGTTGCAGGAAATGAAGCTGGCTGCCCTCAGCTACTTCCGTCGGGATGAGTCGGCTGCGATCGTGGCAGAATACTTTGATGTCTTGATCACCGAGTTCAAAGCTCCTACTCCGTCTACCAAGCTGCGCCAGCGCCCTTCCAACGATTTGCAGGGTTTGCAACTGCCCCAAATCTACTTCAACGCCGCCGAGCGTCGTCCCAAGTTTGCGATGAAGCCGGGACTATCTGTTTCTGAGAAGAACGATGTGGTCAAGGCTGCGTATCGGCAGGTCTTTGAGCGCGATATTACCCGCGCTTACTCCCTGTCCATTTCGGATTTATCCTCTAAGGTGAAAAACGGCGAAATCTCCATGAAGGAGTTCATCCGCCGCCTTGCAAAGTCGCCGCTGTATCGCAAAAACTTCTACGAGCCATACATCAACAGCCGTGCGCTGGAACTTGCCTTCCGGCATATTTTGGGTCGTGGTCCCAGTTCTCGCGAAGAAGTGCAGACGTATTTTGCGATCGTCTCTAAAGGTGGCTTGCCTGCCCTCGTGGATGCGCTGGTCGATTCTCAGGAATACGGCGACTACTTTGGTGAGGAAACCGTGCCCTACCTGCGTGGATTGGGTCAAGAGGCACAAGAATGCCGCAACTGGGGACCGCAGCAAGATCTGTTTAACTACAGCGCACCGTTCCGCATGATTCCGCAGTTTCTTACGACCTTTGCGAAATACGATCGCCCCCTGCCCGACCAGCATGTGTATGGCTCTGGCAACGATCCACTAGAAATTCAATTTGGTGCCATCTTCCCGAAAGAGACAAGAAACCCCAGCGCCAGCCCAGCCCCCTTTGGGAAAGACACTCGCCGGATTTTGATCAGGCAGGGTGCAGGCATTAACAACCAGCTCAGCAACCCAGCCGCACGCGGTGCCGATCCTGGCTCCCTCGGTCCCAAGGTGTTCAAGCTCGACCAATTGCCCAGCTACACAGGTAGCACGCGTGGTCGGCGCACTACCAACACGCAGGGGATTAGCGTTAAGTTTTCCGAAGGCTCAACGCAGGCTGTCATCAATGCCGCCTATCTACAAGTGTTTGGGCGCGCGGTTTATGAAGGTCAGCGCCTGAAAGTCGATGAAATCAAGCTGGAGAATGGCGAAATCACGGTGCGCGAATTTGTGCGTCGGCTCGCCAAGTCCAACCTGTTCCGATCGCTCTACTGGACACCGCTGTATGTCATCAAGGCAGTTGAGTACATCCATCGTCGTCTCATCGGTCGCCCCACCTATGGTCGCCAGGAAACTAATCAGTACTTCGATATCTGCGCCAAAAAGGGCTTTTATGCCCTGGTGGATGCCCTCATCGACAGTCAAGAATACAGTGATGCCTTCAACGAAGATACCGTCCCTTACGAACGCTATCTGACTCCCGCAGGCGTATCACAGCGCATGGCGCGTTTAGGTAGCCTGGGTGATAAAGGACTGCGAATCGAAAAAGAAGAAACGCCTCGCTTTGTCGAACTGGGCACCGTGACTGAGAATCGCTCTGAGCCAGACATTGAGTTCCGCAGCAGCCAGGGTGTGAGCAAGAAGCGCGACCAAATGAAAGTCTTCAAGCTGACCGAACTGCGCGACAAGTCAGCACTCAAGACATTGATTGGCGCTGCTTATCGTCAGGTCTTTGAGCGCGACATTGCGCCTTACGTTGCCGGTGATGAGTTCTCGGCGCTAGAAAGCAAACTGGGCAATGGTGAAATCACCCTCAAGGAATTTATTGAAGGGATTGGGTCTTCCAGCCTGTACATTAAGGAGTTCTACACGCCCTACCCCAACACGAAAGTGATTGAACTGGGCACCAAGCACTTCCTGGGTCGGGCACCGCTGGATCAGGCAGAAATCCGCAAATACAATCAAATCCTGGCGACCCAAGGGCTGAAAGCGTTTGTCAGCACCATTCTAAGTACAGTCGAGTACTCTGAGGCGTTTGGTGAAGATGTTGTGCCGTACAATCGCTTCCTGACGCTGCCTGCTGCCAACTTCCCGAACAGCCAGACGCTTTACAACAAGCTGACGAAGCAAGACAAGGAAGTGGTTGTCCCAAGCTTCGACACCGTGAAGCCGCGCATGGATGCGACGAAGATGCCGCTGATGGGCAAAGCGATCGCAGACCTTGCCGCTCAGACCCGTCAGTCCGATCGCAGCACGTCTCAGTTTGTAGAACTGGGTCGATCGTTCACCCATGAAGATGGTCAGTCGGTTGAGGTCAGCGTTGGCACGAGTCGTCGCAAGCCTGCCCGCATCTACCGCATGACCTCTGGCATGTCTCAGGCTGAAATTGCCCTCGTGGTGAATGCTGTCTACGCTCAGGTGATGGATGTGTTCAGCGGTCAGATACCCGACGAGTTCCGTCGCTCTGACCTGGAAAGCAAGCTTCGCTATAGCGAAATCTCGGTGCGCGAGTTTGTGCGATCGCTGGCAAGCTCTGAAGTCTACGTCCGTCGGTTCTATACGCCGTATCCCAACACGAAAGTGATTGAGTTCTTGTTCCGTCACTTGTTGGGTCGTGCGCCTGCCACCCAAGCCGAAATCCACCAGCACAACAAGTTGCTGGCAGACGGTGGGTTGAAAGCAGCCGTGGATGCGATCGTCGGTAGTGCAGAATACGCTCGCTACTTTGGCGAAGATGTGGTGCCCTACAAGCGCTTCCCCACGCTCCCCGCAGGCAACTATCTCGGCAGCGTGAAGGCAGACACCGATCTGGTTGAACAATCCTGGTCTGATCTGTCACCGTCTTACCCGACGGGTCGCTAAACCGTTTCGTTGATTAAACATACCTGACGCGTTCCCTCGATCGAGTGCTCGATCGAGGGATTTCTTTTGTATGATTACGCCAACCTCGGAGGTTTGAACCAGAGATTAAGTAGCGTGACCAACTGATCGACCTAAACCTCCGAGTTTTTGGTCAATCGGTGAGGAAGCTACGAACGGGGTGGCAAGCAAGGCATGATTCACATGGTGAGCGCTTGGGCAACGCAAAGCCGTCTAGTGTTGGGGCAACGATGCCGCGCGATTCGCCGCAGCCGTGCGAGGGCATTGGGGCATTGAGAACCAACTGCATTGGATGCTGGATGTGGCATTCCGCGAAGACCAAGCCCGCTCAACCCAAGGCTACAGTGCCAAGCGCCTCAAGGCAGGTTGGAATGACCACTATCTGATGAAGGTGCTGTCTCAATCTAATCCGGTTGCTAAACGATGAAGAAACGTGTGCGTTTGCCCTAAGGGGCAGGGGGGGCAGGGGAAGCAAGGGGAGCAGAAGAGTGGGGAGTCAGGAGTCAGGAGTCAGAAGGGGCAGAGCAACACGCACTCTAAACGCTTTGGATGGCTCAAGCTTTTGGGACTAACCCAACTCGCTTGAAGGGGTAAAAGCATAACCAGGCGCGACCGATGATGTTTTGCTGCGGTAGAAAGCCCCAAACGTGCGAGTCGTTGCTGTTGTTGCGGTTGTCGCCCATCACAAAAAACTCGCCAGTGGGTACGGTGACAGGTGGCAGGGTGTAGTTCGGTGGAGCGGCAATGTACGGCTCCTGCAGTGGCTTCCGATCGACGTAAACCGTGCCGTTCTTGACCTGAACAGTTTGCCCCGGTTGCCCAATAATGCGCTTAATAAATGCCTGATCTTTGGTGTAGCCCTGCACTTGAAGCTGCTGAGGCGGATCAAAGACGACGATCTCGCCAAAGGCTGGTGGACGCAGGCGATAGGATACCTTTTCGACCACGAGCCGATCGCCAATCTGCAAGGTTGGCAGCATCGAATCAGACGGAATGTAACGAGGCTCTGCCACAAACACTCGAATCAACAGTGCCAGAATCAGCGCAATAATAAGGATTTGAATGTTTTCCCACCAGGTTCGCCACCGTGGTGAAGCAGGCGAGGCAACGGTTGTTGTCGGTGATCCGGCAGGCGTTTCAGAGGTCGAGGTTTTTTCAGAAGTCATAGAAGGGCAACTCGGACAGCAACCGTGCAACACAAGGCAATCAGATGACAGCATTTCCATCTGGAGAGAAAGAGTCTGCGTTCTAACAGCAAAGTGTCTGGAATCTTTAGTCTAATGTCTTGCTGCCCCTCCTGCTTACAAGGGCGATCGTTAGAACGCGATAAATTTCTCCGATCGCAGTTGCTCAGGCTTTGCTCCTAGGGCGTAAGCGGTTTCTTGAAGCTGGTCTGAGCGATCGCCGATCGCACAAATCACCACATCAACCTCTGCAAGGTTCAGGCGTAGACTCGCCAACACCGTTTCTGGACATTGGGAAATCGCCTCTCGATAGTGAAAAGCAGACCAGGTTTGCTGCAATCGCTGCCAATACGGTTGATAGGGTAGCTGTTCTGGGGTCTCCGGGTTTGCCTGCACCAACCAGATTGGGTGCCTATAGTCACACTCATGCAGCCAGTCAATTTGGCTTTTCAGCGGCGCAATCCCCGACCCTTCGGCAATGTAAACGCGTGGACGTTGGGGCAGTTCGCTGAGCGTCATCAGACCGTAGGGACCTCGGAGCGGTAAAGCTTGTCCGATCGCCAAATCTTGCACAACAGCAGAACTCCAGCCCACCCGCGAAACGCACAGCTCAATGTCGGGGCAGGAGGATGGAGAAGAGGCGATCGAATAAATTTTGCTAAATTTACGTCCATCGCGTTCAAACTTGGGCCAAACGGACTGTCCCGGCAAGAAGCTGAACTCGTCTCGATCTAGCCGCAGTCGAATCGCTTTAATCGTCGGCGTTAGCGCTACAGAACTCAGCACCGTCGCCACGTAATCTGCCGTGGGCGATCGGCGCAAAACATCTAAACTTTGCATGGTTAACCTTTATCTGTGTGTCGCAGGCGTAATGGTGACTATGACTTCAGGCAGGCGTTCTGACTTTGAATGGGTTACGGGGTAAAGGGTTCAGGGTATGAAGAGAACGTTGACTGCTCCCTTAACCCCATCCCCTATCCCCTGTACCCTGTTCTTCACAGTTGCGGCACAGCGCCGGACTTTTTTGTACTGCACATTTGTACTGGACAAAAGCACCGGACTTTCCCTCGGCTAGACAGCGCTAACCGTCTCTGGGCTGTTCCCCCAGATCACCTAAAGTGGCTTGCGTATTGTAGCCTATGGCGGTGAGGAGTAAGGAGTGAGGAGTTAGGGGTGAAGGATGAGGGATGAGGGATGAAGGACTAGCGTTTAAGCGGTCAGCTATCAGCATTCAGCTTTTTAGTCTGACTCCCGCTTCCAACCTCTTCTGCTCCCCTTACTTCCCTTGCTTCCCTGTCCCCTGCTTCCCCTACCCCCACTCCCCACTCCCGACTCCCCACTCCCCTTCCACCCCAGTTGCAATCCGTAGTCATAACGAGTATGATTTAAGAGTGAACGCGAGAAGAAGGCTATGGTCAGAGTAGAAGCAATCCCAATCAGCAAAATTCGCCGACCGTTGTTTCGGCAGAACGATCAGGCAAAAGTGGCGGCACTAATGGAGTCGATTCAGGAAATTGGGCTACAGGAGCCGATCGACGTGCTAGAAGTTGACGGTGAATACTACGGGTTTTCTGGTTGCCATCGGTACGAAGCCTGTAGCCGTCTAGGGCAAGAAACGATTCTTTGTCGGGTGCGTCGTGCGCCGCGCTCTGTTTTGCAACGGCATTTGGCATAGGCTGAGGTCTTTTTTCAAACCAGGTAGCCACAACAGGACGAGGTTAAGTGCAGGGTGTGGGGTACCAGGTGTAGTTTGAAAGCAAAAACCGCTATAAACTAACCGCAGACCTGCAAATGAAATAGGTTCTGAGCTTGCACCCTTAACCTATTTCAGTGGCGGCATCGTTATGATCAAGGCTGACTGCACTCAAAGCTTCACTACAGGGCGTGTTTTGCACCTCTACAGTTTTCATTCGCTCAATTCAATCATTCGCTCAATCCAATCGAGTTTTCATCCTATCCGGAGAATCGTATGGCAGTTCCAACTACAACCATTCCCATTGACATCGGCATTGACGAAAAATCGAGAGGCGCGATCGCAGAAGGGCTGTCTCATCTACTGGCAGATACCTATTCTCTTTACCTCAAAACCCACAACTTTCATTGGAACGTGACTGGACCGATGTTCCAAACGCTTCACCTGATGTTTGAAGGGCAATACACCGAGTTAGCTGCTGCCGTAGACCTGATTGCCGAACGCATTCGAGCGCTTGGGTTCCCGGCACCTGGCACCTACTCGGAGTTTGCGCGGTTAAGCTCGATTCCCGAAACAACGGGTGTCCCCAAAGCAGAAGACATGATTCGTGAGCTGGTTGAAGGTCAAGAAGCGGTGGTGCGTACAGCGCGATCGATCTTCCCAACGCTTGAACAGGTCAATGACGAACCAACGGCTGATTTGTTGACCCAGCGGATGCAGGTACATGAGAAGACTGCCTGGATGCTGAGAAGTCTGCTAGAAGGTTAAGAGTACCGGAAAGTTAAGAGTTTTGAGGTTTGAGTTTTGAGTTTTAAGTTGGACAGACAATTTAGAATTCAAACCTCAACTCAAAACCTTTAGCGGCATGTCTCAAGATTTCACCCACCGTTTGCGCGAGTTGATGCGATCGGTGGGTTTTTTCAGTTTTAAAGCGTTAAGTCAGGCTGCAAACGTATCAGAAAAGCAGCTTTTACGTATACGGCGAGGGGAATTATCTCAAGTGCGCGTTGAGTCCCTTTTGCGGTTGAGTCAGGTGTTGCAGGTGTCTGTAGCTGACCTGTTAGCAATGTTGGGTGAAGGGCAGGAGGCAGGAGGCAAAGGGCAAGAGGCAGGAGTTACTCAAAACTCTGCAATGCAGCAAGAATTACTCGACTTGAGGCAGGAGTACGATCGCCTTCAGCAACAGCTAACGCAACAGCGCGAGGCATTGTGGCAGGAGTTTCAACAGGAAAGTGTGCAGACTTTGGAATCGATGCTGCTGCAACTGCCCACGGCTACCTATGCGGCACAGCAAAATCCTCAGGCTCCAGCGGTTAAATTGTTGCCGTTGTTGCGTCCTTTAGACAAATTGATGGAGGCATGGGGCATTGAGCCGATCGCGCCTGTGGGTGCCGAGGTTTCCTATGATCCCCAGCAGCATCAACTCATGGGAGGCACGGTTCAGGCGGGCGGTATTCAAGCGGGCGATCGTGTCAAAGTGCGCTACACAGGCTATCGGCAGGGCGATCGATTGCTTTACCGGGCAAAGGTGAGCGCGATCGAGACTACTTAAATTATGTAAACCTCGGAGGTTTGAACCAGGCATCAAGTATCGTAACCAACATTGGGGCTTAACCTCCGAGGTTTTGGTCAAGATCCGTCAGTCTTGATCAAGCCATTTACTCAAATGAACACTATCGTAGGATGGAGTCATCGTTAGAATGCGGTTGTCAGATGCAACGAGCTTATCAGTGCCAGTCTTTACGGCTGTCTGTTTCCTCTGTCCTTTCACCACAGTGGCTTTCTGGGGCATCGCTGGCGATCGCCTGTCTGCTTAGCTTAGGAGCACCCGGAGTTGCCGCCGTTCGTAAAGATATTGACTTGCAGATTGGCATCGAGCAGCGCTTTGGTAGTAAAGCAACCGATGCACTCTCCCTGGAAGCTACAGCGGGCGATCGGCTCACGTTTCGCTTTGAGACTCAGGGAAAAACGCAAACCGTCAGTGCCCCTAATGCCACCCTGGATGTGATGCAACAGCCGTTGCCTGAACCAATGCTTCAAGAGCGGGTGGTTCTCAGTACCCATCGGAGCTTTGAGAGTGCGGAAGATAGCGCCAACCGCTGGATTGCTCAGGGGATTCCGGTTGAAGTCGCTCAGCCTCAGCGCTGGCAGGTGTGGGCAAAACGAGAGACGTACAACAATCCCCTCGTGCGCCGACTGTTGCTGCAAAGTTTGCAGGCGCAAGGGATGCAAACGGCTTACATCGATACGCAGCTTTTGCCGAAACAGCCGCGTGCTTCGCTGGTGGTGAATGGCTACCGCTATACGCGCGATCGCATTGAGATTGCCTCTGGGCAGGGGCTCATTCGCGTCATTCAAAAGAGCGGCGACAAAACACGTCATCTCTATGCAGGCAGTCTACGGCTACAGCTCAATACCTACGGCACGTATACGCTGGTAAATCAGGTGCCTCTGGAAGCCTACCTACGGGGTGTGGTGCCTTACGAAATTGGAACCTGGGCAGTGCAACCTGTGCTACAGGTGCAGGCGATCCTGGCGCGTACCTATGCCCTTCGCAATCTGCGGCGGTTTGCGATCGATGGCTACCAGCTTTGTGCCGATACTCAATGCCAGGTCTACAACGGGCTTTCTGGCGTACATCCTGCTACCGATCAGGCGATCGCGGCGACTCGCGGCAAAGTCTTAACCTACAACAATGAGCTGGTAGATGCGGTCTACTCTTCGTCTACAGGTGGGATCACGGCTCCGTTTAACGATGTGTGGTCGGGTGCCGAACGTCCTTATCTGCGAGCGATCGTTGATTCAGTGAACAACGTTTGGGATTTGTCTCGTCAAAATTTAGCCGATGAAGCCAATTTCCGCCGCTTCATTAGTCAAACGAAAGGGTTTAACGAAGCGGGTGGTGAGATGTTCCGCTGGCGCATCAACAGCCCGATCGCCACACTCAATCAAGACTTGCGGCGTTATCTGATTGCAAACAAAAGCCCGTTAGCCAGCTTCAAGACCGTTCAACGTCTTGCCGTAACGCGTCGATCGTCCGCTGGACGAGTATTGCAAGTCACTGCAACGACCGATCGTGGCGATGTCGTTATCGAAAAAGACAATATTCTGGTTGCCCTGTATGCGCCCAACAGTACCCTCTTTTATTTAGAACCGCTTTACGGTGCCAACCGCACGCTGCAAGGCTATACCTTTATTGGGGGGGGGTTGGGGCATGGCGTTGGACTGAGCCAAACGGGGACGTATCACCTGGGCAAATTGGGCTGGTCGAGCGATCGCATTCTCAGCTTCTACTACCCTGGCACCAGACTACAGACCATCAGCGATGCCATCACCTTTTGGCGTGGAGAGCCAAAGCAGGGCAACGGTGGCTGAAACAGAGCCTTGCCAACACAATGTTTAGTCAAATCAGCATGGGAGCTTACAGCGATTTTCATCCCATTGAAGTATAAGCTTTGAGGCTTTGAGGCACAGCGCAGAAGGAAACCCTGATTTCTCGACCTTCTGCCCTCTGCCTTGCCAAGACTGTACTTCACTAGCCTGCCTTATTCATGAGTAGTGGCGAAAGTGGATCGCTCTAGATAGGTGCAGAGGACAACGAAGCATTTGGGTATGAGTATCGAACAAATCAGTCCAAACCAGTCAAACCACGATCGCGAACGGCAAAAACAGCCCTCAACAGCCACCGACAGACACACTGATCCTCTCAAGGTCTCAAACCTAGCGCAACACTGGCGACTGTGAGGAGATCAAGCGTTGGGTCATCTGGCGCGTGATTTCGTTCGATTTCTCATGCACTTTGCGTTGCCCCAACACTAGACGGCTTTGCGTTGCCCAAGCGCTCACCATGTGAATCATGCCTTGCTTGCCACCCCGTTCGTAGCTTCCCCGCAGCGTTTTGCCATCCACTGCTATCAGTTGTCCGCCACTGATGTGAAACACGGCTGGCACCCAGTGCAAAAAACACTGTTGCAATGGCTCTGGTCGTAAGCGCGCAAACACGCGCTCGATCGTGTCGTGGGACGGAATACCCTTGGGCAGTTCGAGAAAGGTCGCCAACCATGCCTGTTTCGCAATCCCATAGTGCTCAATTTCCACCCAACCCTCCGCACCACAGATCACGGCACAAAGCGTGACCATTACAATATCGATCAGTAAATGCTCAACGCTGTGTTGGGCTCGCGGGTCGGGCAGACCACCGAAATGGGCTTTGAGCCTTGTATTGGCTGATTCAGCTATAATGACCCTTGCCTCTAGTGCATGACTGCCTTGAATCCTAAGCCTTCTGCATGCTCCATCCACCCATTGTTAAGATACGTGTGCGTTCGCCCTGCCCTGCCCCTTCTGCCTCCTGCCTAAAACTTAAGGTAGTGCATCAATTCCGCAACAAGCTGACTCGATAGGGCAAGTCGTCGTTGAAGGTGAATCAAGTTACGGTAAGGACTCATCTTACGGTTAGCAACGATCGCCCGTGCCAGATATAGATCAACCGCTGGAATGCGAACCAGCAACTCGATCGACGCTGTATTCGGGTTCACAGGCTTAACCGTCTCCACACTATCAGCATCGTAGTAGCAAAACAGCATCACTGGCTCTAGTGGCTTCAGGCGTGGTACAGGCAAACTCAGGGCAGCCGCGATGTCTTCAATGCAATGCAACTGTACGCCTGCCTGCGTTAATTCCACGAGTGATCGCGCCTGATGGATCGACAGTCCAGGCAACCGCAGCCAATCATCCACACCCGCCTGATTCACATCAATCTTGACCCCCAAACTCGCCGCCAACTCAAGCTCCGCCACCGTTTGAAACCGATAGTACGGATCGCTCAAAATTTTCGATCGTAGCGGCTGGTGAGCTTGCGTAACTGACGATAACCAGTTGGGAAGGGGCATTGAGGGAGGGATGAGGGATAAAGGTAGAGGGATGAGGGATGAAGTATAAAAAATGAAGGACTAGCGTTTAAACGGTCAGCGGTCAGCTTTTTAACTTTGAGCGGTCAGCAATCAGTGGTCAGCTTTTTAGCCTTCTGCCTTCTGCCTCCTGCCCTCTGCCTTCTCTGTAGCGGTCAGCTTTTTAGCCTTCTGCCTTCTGCCTCCTGCCTTCTGCCTCTTTTACGCAATGCGATCGAGCAACTGACGGCGTTTTTGCTCAAACTCATACTCAGACAGCAGACCATCAGCACGCAGTTGATCAAGCTGTCTCACGGCTTCGGCTACAGCGCTAATCTGGTCGGGGTTCACTGCTTCAGGTTTCGAGATCACTTTGACGGTTGAAACTACTCCATCGTTGAATTTTAGATCAAACTCGTCTGCGTCCTGGGTTAAATACCAGATGCCTTCGATCGCGCAGGCAACGCGAGGAATCGGGGTCATCGACAACAGCAAATATAAAATGCCCCACAGCGGTTGCCCAACGTAGAACTTGTGTAAGCCTGCTCCAATTGGTGCCGCCGCCCCAGCAAAGGCTAAAGCAGCAGCAATCTTACGGCTTTTGGGCTTATCTAGCATGTCAGCCTTACCTCACACAATATCCCTTCAAAAGCGGCTTTTAGTCCCGTTACGAGGGCGCGATCGTCCACTATCCGCTGATCAGTGCTCAGGGCAGTGAACGGCTTCTGCATCCCTTTCTACTATCATATTGACTCTGCTGGGTTGATGACAGCAAAATTGAGTCGCGTTGCTGCATCATGCCGCTTCACTGAATCTTTAAAGAATCAAGCGTCATAATGTTCTGGGCGAAGCAATCTTAGGGGCAAGAACGCGCTAACGTTCTTCAGATAGATCCGGTTCAGCCTTTCGGGTCGCGGTACAGTAGAGTAATGATTATTACACTAAGCTTCTAAGAAGCTTTCAGAGTCAAACAAGCATAGGCTCTCACACAGGGTTCGTTTGATTTAAAGCTAAATGGTTAACGGTCTGAATCTCCCTCCACCACACTGAGCAGGTCTAGCGGCTGAGCTAGTTAACAGCAAAGCGCTGAAGAGGCTCTACTTGGAGCGGTTTGCTCCGTAGATAAGTCAATGGATGAAGGCATCTCTACTCACACTTGGTTTTGGTTTCGGCTTTTAGATGGGTTCATGCGATCGAGCAACGGCTTACGTAGCTGGATTGTATGATGACAGTCTACTGAAAGCTATGCAAAGTCTCGCGGATCTTCTAAGGTTACTTGGTCGATGTCACAGCGCACGCTTCCCTCAGAATGGCTAACCAACTTTACTGACCCCTACGCAGTGTTGGGTGTTTCGCTGGCGGCGGACGATCGCCGGGTACTCAAGCGCTATCGCACGGTTGCCAAGCTGCTGCACCCCGATCACTACGCACCCGAAGAGGATACAACCAAGGAGTTGGCAAGCCAGCTCTTTGCCCGATTGATCAACCCTGCCTACCAAAAACTGAAGCAGGAGAAGGGGCGCAAAGAGAATGGTTCCCTACTGCGGCTCCAGGTGCGACGACTTTACCGGGATGCGCCATTGTCTCCAAAGGGAGATTTGGCACGTCAGCTTACCCAGCAACCTGTAAATGGCGTAGATGTTTTTTATGAGCAGGCGATCGCTCAACTTGCCGAATCTCAGTACCAACCCCTCGATCAATTTGCCTCACTGACGGAGCAGCTTGGTGAGCTAAATCTGGTGTATCTCCAGCTCAAAATGGGCGATACGCTGATCCGCGAAAAGCGCACAGGGCTGGTATCTGCACCAGAGGCAAAGCCCATTCAGTTTACGCCTAACTCAACTGATAGCGAAACCGTTTCCGAAAGCTACGCCCAGCGCCACTATCGACGGGCGCAAGAGTACATGAAAAAAGGCAACTGGAAAGAAGCAGAACAAGAACTCCGGGATGCCATTAAAATCGAAGCGGCAAAAAGTGAATACCATGCGCTGTTGGGGGTCGCCTATCTTCAGCAAAATCTTCAAAGCATGGCAAAAGTCTATCTTCGTCAGGCGCTCAAGCTCAATCCCAAAGACCCGCTAGCGTGTCGCTTTGCCCCCAAGCTTGGCATTGAACTGGCTGCTGCTGAAACCGGACAGCAAAATGGTAAGACGGCAAAGGCTGAACAACCCAAAGCACAATCGCCCGACAAAACGCCCAAGAGCGGTGGGCTGTTTGGTCTTTTTCGCTCAAAAAAATAGAGTTAGCGATCCGTAGGGACGTTACATATAGCGTTTCTACAGAAAGCGTGAACAATCTTCCTAGAACATCACCCCAAAATAGTGGGTGGTCGCGTTGCAGTGAGTGACCGCGATCGACATTAACCTGCTGTCAATCTTCTACAGATATCAATGCAACGCACGGGGTCTTTTCGTATAGCGCCACATGCCCACAGCCAAAGCGCCCATAAAAAGAAAGCCGATCGCCCCAGCGAGAGGATTGCGATCAACTCCTGAGAGCCACGCAGGTGCTTGTGGTGCGTAACGTATCAGTTGCCCCACGTTAACCATGTAGTAGCCCCACACCAGACCAGCATGTAGCCCCATCGGTAAACCTAAGCGATCGCGCGGTACAGGCTGCTGCCACTTCCTGCTTGAGGGGGGTACGTCGCCTGAGTCAGTACACGATCGCTTTGCCCAAATCAACATTACTGCCAGCAGCACTAAGGCTGGAAACTGCGGCTTCAAGCCATGCACCAGCGCAAAGATGATGGCATTCACCCAGAGCGAAACGTGCGAGGCATAGTCACGCTGAAGTTCGTCCAACAACCAGCCCCGAAAGAATAGCTCCTCCGCAAAGCCGATACCGAGAGCAACAAGCAATCCCTCTAGAGCAACTTGCAGAAAAGCACCTGAAGGCAGTTGCCAGGTAAGCCAACCAAACGCGCTTTGGGTGACAAACAACGCCAATACGCTCACACACCCAATGGTCAGACCGACAAACCATTCCAACCCCATGCGCCGTGACCGTTCTAGCCCATAGCGCCAGAGCAAATTGGGCTGACGGTAAACGCGTCTTCCCCAAACGCGGACAAGAAGAATAAACTCTGCGTAGAGGATGATTATGGTTAGGATGCTGACCAGATTGCTATCCTTCACTAGCCAGTAGATCGGTAGCGCGATCGGCAACCAGAGCAGCAATAACACCAGTAGAAAGGCTGCAATTCTAACTGGAGCGGAGTACTGTGCAAGCTTAGAGAACGCCAGCTTCAAAATGCTCTGAATAGTTTATTCATCAGGCTCGATCGTACTGCTTAACCCATGACCGTTGAGTGTTTCACTGTAGAACTCTGCATGTTCTTGAGCACACGTAATAACCAGAGCCAAGCCGTTCGTATGAGCTTCCATCATAATGTCTACCGCTTGCGGCTGAGTCAAGCTAGGCACAGTGGTAATCAACGTTTGCACGACATACTCCATTGAGTTGTAGTCGTCGTTGTGAAGTAAAACGCGATAACGGGGCGCGAGTTTGCGAACCGTTGAACGCTGTTCAATGGTTTCGACAGACAATTCTCTATCCTCTCCGTGAACAAATGAACAACTATTTAAAGTGAACCTTAGCCATGCTAGCAGATGTCTTGCTCGAACACGTACGCACGCAATACAGGCGGCTGAACGAATGAGTTGGGTGTATACAGCCCAGGGAGCTTCTTTATTGGATGCTTCTCTGTGTTGGATGCTTCTCGGTTGAAGAGGCGATCGCTACATTTACATTGCTTAACCTCCTTTATACCATTCGATCGAGCATTGAGGTATCCGGATCAAACGCAGACGTAATTTGACTGCTTACAGGAGGACTACTGATGCCTGTACGGAGCCACCTAATTTCAGTATTATGGCGGCGGCAAGAGCATGGCTAAACCCAGTAGAGTAGGAGAACGAAAAAAGTAAGAGAAAGCAACTGCACGGTCTAGCCCTATGGGTTCTTCTTCAAGCAACGAGTTCATCACTGGGGCACCCCCACGCTTGCAGCCGTGCCAGATTGTTTGCCTGGAGCATGACACCAGTTGCTTGTATGCAGAAGTCATCCAGGTGATTGAGTCTCGTCAGCTATGTTGGGCACGTCCGCTCGTTTTAATTCAGCAGCCTGTTGACGCGATCGCCCACGCCCCCAACGCTTGCCATGACCAGCCCTGGGAGCAGCCTGGGTTTTATGATTTGCGGCAAGATTCTGACCTCTTACTCCCGCTCACGTTGTTTCGAGCTGCGCTAGATACAGAAGTATTCGCCTGGATCACAAGCCTTTATGCCGCTGATGACGATGCTGCCGCGACAAGCAACTCTCCTGGTAAAGGGCACCAACTGTTCAGGCAATTCATTCAACAAGTCTGGCAGGCTCATCCAACCGTCTTCCAAAATGTGTCAGCGTCAGCTTAATGGGATGGTAGGGTGCTGAGGGCTGAATAGCTAACTCGTTTGAAAAACTCGTTTGAAAGTGGCTTGGACTGGGAAGCTCGATCGACTGATTAGCCTGACTGCATCGCCTTAACTAACCGAGCCAGCGCATATTTCAACTGTACTCCAGGGTCGATCGCCTGCCAGCCGCTGGCAGTTTTTTGTCGGAGTTCAAAATGCAAGTGAGGACCTGTGGAGAGTCCAGTGCTACCCACCCGCCCAATCACGGTGCCTTTTTCAACCCATTGACCCGGTTTGACAAAAACTTTTGAAAGGTGGGCATACAGCGTCTCCTGGGTGTTGTCCTGATGGGACAGAATGATGGCAAGTCCGTAGCCGCCCAACCAGTCAGAAAGGGCAACCTTTCCTGAGGCGGCGGCTAAAACGGGTGTACCCATCGGCGCACCAAGGTCAGTACCCTTATGAAACCGTCGATTGCCCTTAATGGGATGTACCCGCCAACCAAAAGGAGAGGTAATGGGCGCAGGTATTGCTAACGGAAAGATGAGGCTCAACCCATTCCATAATTCAGCATTGAAACGGTTGCCTGGAGCATAGGCGATCCAGTTTTGCCCGCTGAAGTCAGTTGTATTACTGTCTATGACGACTCCAAACCCGCCGATCGTCCGCCCAAACCCATTGAGTGAGTAGCCAACATACTCTGGTGCTGCTTGGGGCACCTCGCTAGCGGTTACGCTTTTTTGGGATGGTAGGTCGGGCAGTACGGAGGGAAGCGATCGACCGGGAGTAGGAGCCTTCCAGGGCTTGATCACGGTTGGTAAAGAGGCTGGCTGCGATCGAGAGGGTGGCGGCACGATCTTTGTAGGGACTTGTTCTCCTGCGATCGCAGCAATTTGAGCCAGCAGTGCAGCCCGCTTTTCAAATGAGAGCATTTGATCTTGAGCCAGACGACGCGCTTGTAGAAATTGCCCCGCTTGAGCACTGGCGATCGCTGTTGCTTCAAGACTGGCTTGTCGTTTGGACTCTATCCGAGTTTTGTCCCTGGCAACAAGGTCTGCCAGTCGTTGCTTCAGCACTAAGCGTTGGGCGGCTGTAGCTTGCTCAGTGGGTTGGCTTGTCGCGATATTAGCTGCCTGCTGGGTGGTGTTTAGCGGTTGGGCGTTCTGTTCGCCTTGCTTTGCTATTGCCGGAGCCTTCTCAGCAACAGGGGCATTAGTGTTGGTTGAGGCGGGTTTCGCGGCTGCCGGAGCACCACTCTCATCGTGCGTTGACTGCGGTAAAAATGCTGGTGAGAGTGATTCAGGGGCACTGATGGTCGGCTTTGGTAGCGGAGCCACCATTGGTTGTGCAGCGACCAGTGGAGCGTTCGGCGGATGAACCGTGGCAGGTACAGCAGGCTTGGTGGCTTGTTCTGCTAGTGTCTGGGCGATCGCGTCCAGCATTTGAAAGTTCCCCAGCGAATGGTCTGCCCATTTCTTTCTGGGTGGTTGTTGGGTAATCAGGACGGTTCGTTTTCCTCCCGCGACACTTTAAGCTCAGCGCTCCTAAGAGCAAAATTGTGTTGTTTTCATGAACTTTTCCGGGTTTTATCGCTCGGATTTGGTAAAGCCACTGACTGACTTGGGCATAGATTAAGAGTTATAAAGTATAACGCTCTGGGTACGCTGGACTTAATTGAGTTGTTAGAAGGTTTGCGGATGTTGAGCCAGTTGGAGAAACTAAGCCAGGATACACAGGGGCGTTACGCCAGTGATGATGAGTTGCAATTTATCGCTGACTACATCCAGTTATTTGGGCTGCGGCTGCAAACCTACCAAACGCTGCAACTGCTAGAAGCCGCGATCGTAAAGCAGGTCGAGGAAAAAATCCGCTTGCTTGATCCCACGTTCTTTCAAACGGGGAGTGAAGACATCAGCGCAAAATGGCGACGTGATACGGTGCGTGTCCTCCGCTATTCTGCCGTTGCTATGCTGATGAATGATCCCGAAACGTTGCGTAAACGCTTTCTACTCTGGTTCCAAACCATCATGAAAGCCTTTGGCGCGCAGAAAAGCTGTGATACGACCTATGAAGTGATGCAAGATGTCGTCAAACAACATTTGTCGCCTGTTCAAGCCAGCCTATTTTGCCCCATCTTGGAGATTAATCGGCAAACTCTGGGCAGAACTTAAGCTTCAGCAATGGGTGCGACTGATCATCCATGTCTGAGCTGGCACGCATATCGTTGGTGTATGGATAGAAAAAGGGGCATTCAAACGCGTCACTTTTTCCCAAAAAGCAGGCAAATTCCAGGAACCGCTTATCATAATCATCTAGTTGCTGGTTGCTCCTTCGCTATGAGCTACTGCCTCAATCCCGATTGCCGGAAACCTCAAAATCGAGACAGTGCGGAGTTTTGCCGTTATTGTGCTGCCAAGCTGCTATTGAAGGATCGCTATCGACCACTCAAGCCGATCGGACAGGGCGGATTTGGCAGAACGTTCCTGGCGATCGATGAAGACAAACCATCCAAACCACGTTGCGTCATCAAGCAATTTTTGCCTGCCAACCAGGACGCACAGCATCTTAAAAAAGCAGCCCAACTGTTTGAACGAGAAGCCATGCGGCTAGAAGAATTGGGCAATCATCCCCAAATTCCAGCGCTGCTCGCCTACTTTCGGCAGGAACAGCAGCAATACCTGGTGCAAGAGTTTGTAGATGGCAAAAACCTGGCAGAACTGCTGCACGAACACGGTGCTTTTGACGAGAACCAGGTACAGGCTTTGCTGAGAGGGCTGTTGCCTGTCCTGGAGTTTATTCATGCCCACGGGGTCATTCATCGTGACATCAAGCCTTCTAATATCATTCGTGTGACGGCTACGTTAGTGAATCAGCCTGTGCAACACGAGTGGACAGACCTGCTCACCGTGCTTTCCCAGGAAGCCGCACAAGGCTATCAGAACGTTGTGACCGATCGCCGCTTTAGCGATCGTCTGGGTGAGTCTTTTGCCCATCCACCCAGAGAGTTGTCGATCGCCACCTATGCTCAGTGGCAGCAACTCGCTGGACTGTTTGCCACCTACGCCGATTTGCCGTTTACCCAGCGACAAGCCCTCGTGGCTAAGGCAAGTCGGTTCCTGCACGAACGACGACAACTGCTGGAGCCGATCGCCCAGCAAGAGCTTCTGGCACTGGTCGATTTTGGTGCAGCAAAAGCAGCGTCAGGCACCGCATTGATGCGAACGGGCACGACGATCGGCAGTCCAGAATATGTCTCGCCAGAGCAACACCGAGGCAAAGCCGTGTTTGCCAGCGATTTGTTTAGTTTGGGCGTGACGTGCATTCATTTGCTGACCAATCGATCGCCCTTTGATCTGTTTGATAGCAGCGACAACACCTGGATTTGGCGCAAATATCTGGCGACTCCTGTGAGTGACACGTTGGGACAGGTCCTCGATCGCCTGCTGGAACCTGGAGTTAATCGGCGTTATCAAGCGGCTGCGGACGTTTTGCACGATCTGGATGACTCGCTGCGACAACCCCATGCCCATAGCGCAGGTAAGCCGCTGCTTGACGTGCTGCCGTCTATACACCCACCGTTGATCGCTGTTCTGCCAAAGCCAACTCCCGTGCCAACCCCGTTGCGATCGGCAGCATCGGCGGCTGTACAGGCAATTGCTCAGGCGATCGCGTCACCTTCTACAAAGCCGTCTCCACTGCCAACCAAATCTAAAAACGCCACTCCAGCCCGTCGCAAAGCCATCAAAACACCCTCTTCCTGGCAGTGTGTGCATCAGCTACAGAGTGCCGGAAAGGTCTACGCGCTTTGCTTGGCAAATTCTCACAGCGAGGCGACAGAGCCAGTGTTCGCCAACAGCTGTGGAACGACGATCAAACTTTGGGACTTGCAGACTGGGCAAGCGATCCGCACTCTGACGGGACATCTGGATATCGTCTCCTGTCTTGCCATGAGTCCTGATGGTCAGATGCTGATTAGTGGCAGTGCTGACAAAAGTATTCGCCTTTGGGATTTGCATACGGGACAGAGAATGGGCACGATCGCCATTCATACGGATACCGTTCTAAGCCTTGCCCTCAGCACTGATGGACGGCTGCTTGCCAGTGGTAGTCTCTACGACCCCATCAAACTGTGGGATCTGGAAGCCAACCGTGAATTGACCAGCCTTTCTGGGCAGACAGGACGCATCGAAGCGCTGGCATTTAGCCCTGATGGACACTGGCTGGCTAGCGGCAGCAGCGAAGCCACGATCGCCCTTTGGGATCTCAAACAATCCCCTTTAGGAACTGGACAAGCTTTCCATCCACTTAAAGGACATACGCAAACCATTTCAGCGCTGACCTTCGAGCCAGATGGCAAAACGCTCATCAGCGGCAGTTGGGATGGCACCGTCAAGCTTTGGAGCACGCGCACTCAACGCGAAAAACGTACCCTTCAGCCAGAATCTGGTCGTGTGACAGCGCTGACAGTCACTACCGATGGCAAGCTTCTCTTTACTGGTAGCGATCGGCTCCAGCTTTGGCAACCACGCACCGGCAACGCGATCGCAACGCTAGCGGGTCAAGCGTCGGTCATTTCGGCGATCGCGCTAACCCCCGACAACCAAACCCTCGTCAGCAGCAGTTGGGACGGCACCATTTGGATCTGGAAACGTGAAAGCTCGTCTGTCTAAGGCTGGAGCTTAAAGCTGCTGTGCTCGAAGTGATAGTTCGTTCTACGTCTCATTGTCTTGCCAGGAGTGGCGCAGCTTGAAGCAGTGTTTGCGTGTAGGGATGCTGAGGGCGCGTAAAAAGATCTTGAGTTGCACCGAGTTCGACAATTTTGCCTGCCTGCATGACCGCAATACGATCGCAAAAAAAGCGTGCCACCCAAAGGTCATGGGTAATAAACAAATAGGTCAGGTTAAACTCATCCTTCAAGTCACGCATGAGCGCTAAAACCTGCGTTTGCACGGTGGAATCCAGCATACTGACAGGCTCATCGCAAATAACCAATTGTGGGTGGGTAATCAGGGCACGGGCGATCGCCACGCGCTGCTGCTGCCCGCCTGAAAGCTGTGCCGGGTAGCGATCGTAAAACGACCCTGCTGGACTTAGCCCCACCCGCTCTAGCATGGCGATCACTTGCTGCTTTGCCGCACGGGGATCGGCAAGTTGATGAATCCGCAGCGGGTCTGCAATACTTTCCCCGATCGTCATCATGGGATTCAAGCACGCATGGGGATCCTGGAACACCATCTGCATCTGTCGTCGCTGCTGCTGCATCGCTTGTCGTGGTAAACCAACAAGGTTCTGCCCCAAAAACTCAACCTTGCCCGCAGTTGGGCGAATGAGCTGCAAAATCGTCCGCGACAACGTACTTTTGCCACAGCCAGACTCTCCTACTAAACCCAGCGTTTCACCCGGATACAGATCTAAATCGATGCCGTCAACCGCTTTAATCGTCTGATCTATCTGCGAAAACAAGCGAGTAAGGAACGATTGTTCCAGTGTGTAGTGTTGTTTGAGGTTGTTGAGATGGAGGAGGGGTGTGTGGTGTGGGGTGTGTGGTGTGTGGTGTGGGGTGTCGGATACAGGGTACAGGGTGTCGGGTACAGGGTGTGGGGTGTGGGATGTCAAGTCTTCGGTTTCACCCGCATTCTCCCCTCTCTCCTCCCTCCTCTCTCCTCTCTCCTCTCCTCTCTCCAAATCAACCGCTTGCAGGTGCAGTGCTGCCTGGAGGAGCGATCGCGTGTACTCGTGCTGAGGCGTTTGTAACACCGCTTGAGTTGCGCCCATTTCAACAAGCTTGCCGCCATACATCACGGCAATGCGATCGCAATACTCGCCAATCATCGCCAGATCGTGAGAAATCACCAGCAGCGCCATCTGCCGTTCTGCACACAGGCGGGTCAGTTCACGCAAAATCTGAGCCGCAATGGTGACATCCAGGCTGGTGGTGGGTTCATCCGCCACGATCAGTTTGGGGTTCAGCAACAGAGCCAGCGCGATCGCCACCCGTTGCCGCATCCCGCCGCTAAACTCATGTGGGTATTGCGACCATCGATTAGCAGGAATGTTGACGGCTTCCAATGTGGCAATTGCTCGCTCTTTCGCCTGCCGTCGAGAAAGTTGGGGCTGGTGCGATCGCAACGTCTCCAGGCAGTGATCCCCGATCGTCATCAGCGGGTCAAGGCGTGTCATCGGATCTTGAAAAATCAGGGCGACCGCTTCACCCCGAAACCGACGCAGGGCGGCTGGCGAAAGGTCAAAAACAGCTTGACCGTCAAACGTGACCTGTCCCGTAATGCGCGTATCTTCCGGCAATAGCCGCATGACTGCTCGCCCTAACGTACTCTTGCCGCAGCCTGATTCTCCAACCAGCCCCAGTCGTTCACCAGGGTTGAGGCTAAACGACACATCATCAACTGCCCACGCGATCGCCTCCGTCACGCGCTGTGGATACGCCACCCGCAATTGGTCAACCTGAAACAACGCGTCTGTCATACGTAAGCAATCAGCTACTTTATCAGTTGTTGGTTGTTAGTTATTAGAAAGCTTCCAACAACTAACAACTAACAACTAAGCCCCTATTTATCACATCGTCGCATGAGATAAGCCACCCCAAAGTCACCGTTGGGATGCTTTTCTAAAACCTCTGCCAGCTCAAAAATGCGCTCGGCTAACTCAAGACCCAGTTTGTCGATCGTGGCACGCCGCTCCTGCGACAACTGCTCCCGCTCGCGTGTGCGCGTTTGCCAATCGTTGGAAAACATCTGGTCAATCACCGTATGCAGCGCCAGGGTTTGCAGCGTATCCCATTCTCCCCGATCGCACCAAATGCCCTTACAGTTTGGGCACCGCTCTACATAGAACGGCGTTTTCACACTCACTTTGGCTCTGGCAAGATATGCGTTGCATTCAGGACACAGCGCGGCTCTTGTATCGAAGGGCGATCGGGCACAATTCATCTCCAGGGCACGATCGATCAACGTAGACACAGGCTCTGAAAGGGGCTGCTGCTGCTGCCAAACCTCATAAGTCTCGCCTGCAATCCAAACACCCTCACACTCTGGACAATGATGGGCTGGTAGCTGCTGCATCAACTGACCATTCACCAACTCTATCTGTTTATCCTTCGGACACTGCACAAGCACTCTCTCCGTCTCAATCCCTCTTCTTATTTAACCAAGCAAGCGTCAGGATTTTGGCGTTTGCGTGAAGAAAGTAGGAGGCAGAAGGCAAGGAAGTTGTTGGTTTTTAGTTTTTAGAAGGAGTCAGGAACACCTCATGCACTAACAACCAACGCGGCTCCCCCCGAATGAGCCTCTGAGTGGGCAGGCTTAGCCGCCTGCGTGGCGGTTGAACGCTCAGGCGTTCGAGCGGGCAAAGCGTTTTGCCGACAGTCCTGGTTGCTTCTCAGTCACATCGTGGCACCCGACAAGGTTGTCCATCTGATGCAAGCCCATCGCGACACCATCGCAAACCAATGGCATTGGGTCCAAGAGGTCGTGCAAGGGGAAGCTGCCTCGTTGCTGCAAGCGGCAAAACCCGCTACGTTGCTGGCATACTGACGCTCTCTTGGGCGATTTCTCTGTTGCGCCATGCCGGGTTTCCCTCTTGCACCAGAGCACGCCGATTGTTCAAACATAATCGCTCCGCACTTCTTTCCTTCATCTAGAGAATCACCCCTAGGGGAGTGGGCAGAGGGATGAGGGATGAGGGATGAAGGCTAAAAGATGAAGGCTAGACGAGAGGTAGGAGTCAGGAGCAGGGTATCAAAGCCAGATAGAGCTTTTACCGAATCGTGGGCAAAGAGAGTGCGGTGCGATTGATTGATTGCTTACGTAAACTTTGCGATCGCGCGGGTCAGTAATTGATAAAACCCGTCAGCGTCAATCGTTTCGGCAATGTTAGCGTTGGGGGGCTGATTGGTAACATGCCCTCGATCGACGACCGTGCGCCCCATGGTTAATTCGCTGGTGGTTTCGATCGCGACATAGGCGCGGCGACTGGTAAACAGGTCAGGCTGTAAAAGATAAGCAATGACGCAGGGATCGTGGAGTGGTGGTCCCAGAAAGCCATGCCGCTGCATTTCGTAAGCACCATAATGATCGAGCAAACCAAGGGTGGCAGCGCTAACGGGTGAGTTAATGGCACGTATCGCACTCAAGCGCTCTGGGGTGGCGATCGCCTGATGCGTCACATCCAGACTCATGATCGTCAAGGGCACTCCAGCCGTTACAACCACATGTGCGGCGTGGGGATCAACGTAAAGATTAAATTCGGCTGATGGCGTGATATTGCCTTGAGTCACCGCTCCACCCATCATCACAATTTCTTGCATCTGCTGGCAAATGGCAGGTTCTTTGATGAGGGCGATCGCAATGTTCGTCAACGGTCCCAGGGTGGCAAGCGTGATTTTATCGGTCGATCGCAGCAGCGTTTCGATCAAAAAATCAACCGCGTGTTGGGTTTGTAGCGGCATTTGCGGTTCTGGCAGATGAATGCCGTCTAGCCCCGTTTTGCCGTGAACCTCCTCAGCCGTCATGAGTGGACGCAACAACGGGCGCGGACAGCCTGCGTATACAGGTACATCTGCCTTGCTCACCAGTTCGCACAGGCAGCGAGCATTCTTTTGCGTCAGGCTTAGCGGCACATTGCCCGCCACCGTTGTAATGCCTAAAACGTTGAGCTGCTCTGGAAACGCCAGCGCTAGAAACAGCGCGATCGCGTCATCAGCTCCTGGATCGCAGTCGATAATGATTGGTTTAGCCAACATAAGTAAGACAAGATATTCCCGACTCCTACTCAAACACTCATCGCCAACATTCGTTGAATCGGCTTCAATGCGGCTTTTTGAATCGCTTCCGGTAACGTAATCTCCGGAGTTCGGTTTTTCATGCAGAGGTAAAGCTTCTCCAGCGTGTTCAGGCGCATGTAGGGGCACTCGTTGCAGGCGCAGTTGTTGAGGGGTGGAGCAGGGATGAACTGTTTATGAGGCGCAACTTTCTCCATCTGGTGAATGATGCCGGGTTCAGTTGCCACAATAAAGCTCTGGCTGGCGCTTTGCTGGATGTAGTTGAGCAGCGCTGTCGTAGAACCGATGTAGTTGGCGTGACGCAATACCGCAGATTCACATTCGGGATGGGCGATCGCTTCTGCTTCGGGGTGCTGAATCTGCAACTGCACCAGCTTCTTTTCTGAGAACGTTTCGTGGACGATGCAGCTTCCCTGCCACAGCACCATATCTCGTCCCGTTTGCGCCATCACGTACTTCCCCAGGTTGCGATCGGGCGCAAAGATGATGGGTTGGTCTTTTGGAAGCTGGTTCACAATCTTGACCGCATTGGCACTGGTACAGATGATGTCGCTCATTGCCTTGATGTCAGCCGTACAATTTATGTAGGAAATTACCAAATGATCAGGATGTTTTGCTTTGAAAGCTGCAAAGGCATCGGGCGGACAGCTATCTGCTAGAGAACAGCCTGCCTCCAAATCGGGCAGCAGCACCAGCTTGTTAGGATTGAGAATTTTTGCCGTTTCTGCCATGAAATGCACGCCAGCAAAGACAATCACGTCCGCATCGGTCTTGGCTGCTTGCTGTGACAAACCCAGCGAATCGCCCAGATAATCGGCAATGTCCTGAATCTCATCATCCTGATAGTAGTGCGCCAGAATGACCGCATTCAGTTCGCGCTTCAGATCCGCGATCGCCTCAAACAAATCATTCGGTAGTGCAGCCTTGGAAGGAAGAAGGGTACTTGTAAACACAATGATGTCGATCCAAGTAGAAGCTCAACCTCTTGATTATAGTTTTATCTACCAAAATTGGCAAATGGTTTCTATGCTTTTGCACCAAAAAGAAGAGCAGAGGGAGCAGGGGAGGCAGCGCAGAAGGCAGAGGGCAGAGGGCAGAAGGCAGGAGGAAGCAGGGGAAGCAAGAGGAAAAGAGGGGCGTCAAAACTCAAAACTTTCTTCCTACTCCCTACTCCCTACTCCCTACTCCCCCTTCACCAACGCTGCCAATCTCCGTCGCATCACAATTCCCGGTTTATCGGTTGCCATGTGCTGCTCGGCGCTGATGCTTAAGGGGACATCGTATTCGGTTCCTTCCAGGATGGCACGGTCTTCAAGGGTGACGGCACGATCGAACGCCACCACGCTTTCAGCCGTAACCGCCTCTTCTGTGTCATTTCGCAGGCAGAACTGGACGATTTGTGAGGAGCGATCGTCGATCGGCGTAGCAGCCGTAAAAATGAGATGAATCAAACCATTCGGGTAAGTAATTTTGAGCGTGCGAATAAACGGCAGATACCAGGTGCCTTCGCTGATCCTCACCGTCCGACCTGCTTCCATCTGCAAGTTTTGCTTTTGCATCTCACTGTTGAACACAGGCAACACATAGCGCATACGGAAGCCAAACTCCGTCTCCTCAAAGGAATCTGGGTGGGGTGGTACGGGTTCCTGCTCAACGCCAAACGTCTTGGCATGAACAAAGTGAGGATGGGCATTGTCAAAGGAATTTTCCATCAGGCGCAGTCCGGCACAATCCCACGTTTCGTAGAATTCGGGAATCTGGCGAAACTGTGGGTCTGTGGCTTCAGGAATGCTGGGGAGATCCATCAGCGGCTCCTCAAGGCAAACCCAGGCATAGCCGTAGCGCTCCTGACAGAAGTAGGCATCAACCCGATAGGTTTTGGGAATGGTTCCATTGATGAGTTGCGGTACGTTTGTGCAGGTTCCTTTCGCATCAAACGACCAGCCGTGATAAGGGCAGCGAATTGCGCCCTCGATCGCCACACCCTTAGACAATTTGGCGGAACGATGACAGCAACGATCGCGCACCGCTGCCGGGTTTCCTGCACCATCCAACCACAAAGCCAGGTCTTCACCTAACAGTCGAAACGGCTGAGGTGCGGCTAAGGCTGATATGGGCATCACCGGATACCAGAAACGCTTCAAGATCGGTTGTTGCGTGACAAGCATGGGAACGGAGGTTCACGAAGGTTAATTGATTAAGACCAAAACATTTGCCTGTTGTCGTGTTCACGAAATGCAGTCAACATTCTCAATGAAAAAAGTCGCTAAAGCTTTGGCAGGCAAACGAGCTTCAAAATTGTGACGTGATGTGAGCGCGATCGCTGTAGTTGTGGACACTTTACGAAGGGCGATCGTTCTAATGCAAATTCCACAAACAGGATCATCCTTTTGGTACATGAAGCTCCTTTCTAGCGATAGAGCGACTTTGCGATGATAAGCGATTAACGTGGTGACAGTTAATAAGTAGTGAACAAAAAATGGGTGCTCAATAACTGATGTTTATTCAGTTTTTCAATCCTTAGGTGAATTTTTGTTCCCGTTTAAGGTGCCCTTTAAAGACGAGTTCAACAAAAGAAAATGACAAACTTTAATCGTAATCCTGTCGATCCGAATCGAGTTAGTACCAGCCGTGACGTTGTGCGAGACAACCAGATCATACGCGAAGAGAATATTGCGATGCGGGAGCAAAACCGCGCCATTCGTGAAAATGACAGTGCTGCTACAGGCTTGATGCTTGGGATGCTGCTCTTCGGGCTTGCAGCTTTAGGCTTTGGACTTTATTTTGTTAATCAGCGCCCAACCGTCGCGCCTACTCGCACAATCATTGAGCGAGAAAAAACGACAACAGCGCCCACTCAAGCACCAGCACCGAATGTCAATGTGACGGTGCCCAATCCCCCAGCACCCAATGTCAATGTTGTCGTTCCCGAATCGGCTCCCCCAGTTGCCCCAACGATCGCCCCTTCAACGGCTCCAACCGTGGCTCCGTCGAGCGATGCAACCCAAACTGCTCCAGCGAATCCGTAGTCGTAGTTATCTGTAGTCGTAGCCACCTGAGCGCAACGGTTATCTTGCCGTGTATGGCTAACGTTTTAACTTAGTTGAGTCTTTGACCATCACGCCTGACGTGGTGGTCAATTTTTATGGCGATAGTTGTCTGGTGATGACGCGATCGCACGCCAAACATAGAACTCTAGGGGCTGTCATCAATTACGACTACACATCACTTGCAGCAAGGGTTTCAGCCCCTAGCTTGGTGTGTTAAGACGGGCGCGCTAATGCTGATAGCGCAAGGTTTCGGAGCTGGATTGATGACGCGCTCTAGCTCCGAGAAGCAGAACGGTATGATGGGCTGTGACGATTTCTTCAAAGCGACGGCTCTATGGGATGGTTACAGACGCGATCGCCCTTCTTTCAATACCTGTTGCTGCTAAGCTGCGGTTACTTCACGGGTGTGGTTGAGCACGCGATCGCTGCTACTGCTCCTCAAGAGGCTTTTTCGAGTGTCCCGGTATCCAGGCAACCGTTACCGCATCTCAAGTCTTCCTTCTCTTGCCTACCTGTTCAACCCGTCGTCAGCTTCAATAGCCAGCAGTTTGACAAACAGATTCAGCGCTATCTTCGCTTTGTGTCCCAGGTTGGCACGCCAGATATTTTAATTGTTGGCAGTTCAAGAGCCTTGCAAGGCATTGATCCGATCGTGCTGCAACAAACCCTTGCAGGTAGAGGCTATCCCAACCTGAAAATCTTTAACTTGGGGGTGAATGGCGCAACCGCCCAGGTGGTTGATCTGCTTTTGCGTGAGGTTCTTAGCACCGACCAGTTGCCACGCTTGCTGCTTTGGGGTGATGGTGTGCGAGCGTTTAATAGTGGTCGTGCGGATGTGACCTACAAACGTGCGATCGCCTCCCAGAGCTACCAGCTCTTAACAGCGGGACTTCGCCCAACGCTACCGCCCGATCGCTCCCAGGTTGTGTCATGTACCACAGTCTCGCTACCAGCTTTAAACCCTGGTACGATGCGTAACCCCACCTCTTTTGCAGTCTCGTCCTGGGGGCTTTTCCACCCAGCCTCCAAACATCTATCCCTGTATGAAGCACCCCTAAACCGCTCTATTGGGGTCGGCTCACTGGCTGAACGAGAGAACCTGGTGCTTGCCATTCAGGAGGCAACTGGCTTCCAGCCTCTCTCAGACCAATTCAACCCCGAATCTTACTTTCAGCGCTACCCCAGAATTCAGGGCAAGTACGATGCTGACTACCGTGACTTTAACTTGAATGGAAAGCAGACCGTCGCCTTCAAAAACGTGATGCAGCTTGCCCAAGCCCATCAAATTCCCGTGATCTTTGTCAATCTTCCCCTCACGCAAATTTACTTAGACAGCACACGCACTCTCCGTGAGCAGCAATTTCGCACTTACCTGCAACAGGTTACCCGATCGCACGGGCTTCGTGTTTATGATCTCAGTCAGCGCTGGCTCAACCAAAAGCTCTATTTCACAGACCCCAGCCATCTAAACCGCCACGGCGCTGCCGCAGTCGCGGCTGAACTTGGGCGATCGCTAGTGTTGCCTCCATCGTGGTCTCAAGAGCGACGATGAGTGTACTGTCTACGTAGAAGCGCTGAAATTCAAGTATCAAATTGATTAAAAGCGTATAGAGAAAATCATCGGAACTTCATAGTATTTGGCAGTAGTTATAAAGATTGAGCAAACGTCTTCCTAGAGACTGTGCATTGTTGGGGGAGTTCCGTATGTTTGTGGAAGGCAAAGTGAACCCTAGTAAAGCCAACTACGAACGTGACTACTACTTCTGACTTCCCTACTGCTCTCCAAAGCGCTCTAAATGAGCGTGCTAAAGAAGCGCGTCAGGCTACCAGCGTTACTCCTCAGCAACGTGTTCGTACTGTGCACCCCTCCGTTACCAGTAAAACCAAGCGGCTCATCGACATTGTTGGCGCTTTGGTGGGACTGACCATAACAGCCGTGGTGGCAGTTCCGGTGGCGATCGCGGTTCGATTTGATAACCCCGGTCCGATTTTCTATAGCCAAATTCGCTGCGGATTAAAAGGCAAACCCTTCCGCATCTGGAAGTTTCGGTCAATGGTGATGAATGCGGATAAGCTGAAGCACCTTGTCAACAACGAAGCGAAAGGTGGCATCTTTAAAAACAAAAACGACCCCCGTATCACGCGTGTTGGTCGCTTCTTGCGCCGTACCAGCCTGGATGAGCTACCCCAGTTTTGGAACGTCTTGATGGGGCACATGAGCCTCGTGGGGACTCGTCCACCCACCGTCGATGAAGTCATCCGCTACCAGAGGCATCACTGGGAGCGTCTGAATGTCAAGCCTGGTATCACCGGTGAATGGCAGGCAAACGGTCGTTCTACCGTAATCGATTTTGAAGACATCGTAAAAATGGATGTGGACTACCAGCACAAGTGGTCGATCGGCTACGATCTGCGCTTGATTCTCAAAACCATTCAGGTTGTCCTTGACAAGAAAGGCGCATGCTAATACTGGCGTGGTAGCGTTGCCAAGGCTGGCTGTTCCATTGTCCTATAGCCGCTAGCTAAGCTGGTTACAACGTCAATAGAATCGTTTGGGGTATCGATTCGTTAATCGTTTGGGGTATCAATTAGGTTATTCAACTGCCATCGCTCCTGAAGATATTTCTCCTAAAAATTATTTCTCCTGAGAGCACAAATGCTGGGACAGTCTTTAATGGGCTGTCCTTTTTTTTCCTGTCCCTTTTTTTACAGTCGGTCTAGACTGTGGACTTAGGGTTTAGACTGGCGCTTGCAATGAACTTACCAACCTGGGTCACGGTGTCTCGGCTACTGGCAGTGCCTTTACTGCTTTACGGGTTACATGATCCAACGACGAACTGGCGTTGGATAGCACTGGTGGTGTTTTTGATTGCAGCAGGTACAGACTGGTTAGATGGCTACCTCGCTCGCAAACTCAACCAGGTCACGGAGTTGGGTAAATTTCTCGATCCATTGGTCGATAAACTACTGGTCTTAGCACCGCTACTGTCGCTGGTTGAACTAGGTCAGGTACCTGCCTGGGGAGTGTTTCTCATTCTGGCGAGAGAGCTGACGATCGCAGGTTGGCGCGTTAATCCCAAGCTTCAAGGGGGAACAGCCATCCAAGGCGCAAACCTTTGGGGCAAACTGAAAACGGTGAGCCAGATCGTGGCGATCGCGCTTCTCATTACACCACTGGGCGAAACCTGGCTGCTTCCCTCACTCATTGCCTTCTGGGTATCCGTAGCCCTCACGCTGATTTCAGGCATCATTTACCTATTGCCTCCCCAAAAGAGCGAACCAGCGCTCGATCGCGGTTAAATGCCTCTGCTGATATGCCTGCCTGAGTCATTACAGCAAACTGAGTTGCCGATCGCCCGTATCTGGTTTGGGTTTGCGGCGGGAGGTTTTGCGCGGTTGGATGTCTACATGGGCAACAAACCAGGTGCGTAGCCCTTTTGCCTGTTCAGGGTCAAGCGCATCCAGGTCGATCGCGGGTGGAAAAAGCTCCTGCCCTCCAGTCCCAGCCCAGCCCACCTCACTCTCAAAGCGTTCTGCACCAAAGGGTAGGAGCGTTTCTGGCAAGCGGGACAGATGGGGGACAACATTTTCTAACCCTAGAAACCGCTGGCGCTGCTGTTCTAGTTGCTTGACGCGCTGTTTTCTTGCTTGCTTATAGTTCAGAATCGGTGCGGGATAGCCTTTCAGGAGGGATGGTGAACCCAGACATTCGGGCGGTAAGTTCTTGAGTTCTGGTAGCCAGCGCTTGATGAAGATGCCCTCTGGATCGCAGCGATCGACCGCAACCTGTTCTGGGTTATAGATGCGCGTCCAGGTTTTATCGACGCAATGAGTGACACCCGACTGCATTGCCCACTGGTAATGGTCGATTGGGCAATCGCCATCGATCAGGTGCCGCATGAAGTGTAGCGCTCCATAGCGCCAGTCCATCCCCAACAGGTTGCTCAAAAAGCTGGAGTACAGGGCACGAATGCGGAAATTGAGTTCCTTCCAACCACCCGTAGCTTGGAGACAGCGTGCAGCCGCATCGACGATCGGAAAGCCCGTTTCACCGTCTTGCCATGCACGGTACAGATCTTCGTCAAACGACCAACCATCGTCATCAAAGATGCTGTAGAGCGATCGCAGTTCTAACTGGGGCAAGTAGCGAAACCGTTGAGCAAACCCAGTGCCCCAACGCAAGCGAGCAATCAACTGTGTTCGGCTTCGTTGCACCCGTCCATCAGGAGACGATTTGATCTGCTGCGTCATCTGGTAGCATTCCCGCACGGAGATCGCCCCAAATTTAATGTGAGGACTTAGACCTGTGGTTGCCTCTGCGCTGGGGTAGGAGAGTTGCCAGTAGTAGCGATCGGTCTTCTCCGCCAAAAATTCTTGCAATAGTTGCCGTGCGGCTTGAGTTCCAGCAGGTGGAATCGGCTTACTGTCTGCCAAATGTCCGACTTCGCCCAGGGTTGGTAAGGGGTTGCTGGCGATGTCGGGAGGCACACGGACATGTGCTGGAATGGGCACCATATCGGCGTTCATGTCGTTGAACCACAGATCCCGATAATCGGGATACGGGATGAGATCCGGCGTAGTCGCAACGGGTTCAAACCAGCGAATTTTGAGGTTGTCTTGAGCAAGTGCGTTGTTGAGTCGCGCATCGCGCACCCGACCGTAGATGCGCTCAAAGTCAACGTGGGCATAGATACCGTCTGCCTGGGTTTCACGAATCAGTTGGGGCAACACCTCGACCGGATCGCCCGATCGCAAAATTAAGCGTCCACCCCGATCGCGCAAATCCTGATCCAGCGATCGCAGGCACTCCAGCATAAACGCAACCCGTGCGGAGCCTGTTTCGGGATGGTGCAACAGAGCGCGATCGAACACAAAGACGGGAATGACCTCACCTCGCAAGGCAGCACGATACAGCGGCGTATGATCCGCGATGCGTAAATCCCGACGAAACCAGACGATCGTGCGGTTCATAGCTCAAGCAAGCACTAAAGGGCGCTACCTTCAGCTTAACAACTCTTAAAGCTTTGAAGTTTCTAGTTATTGGTTGTTAGAAAGAAGTTAAGGGAATCAGAAGTTAGGAGCCAAGAAGTCAAAATGATGCCTCTTCATCGTCGCAATTGGAATAAATGTCTAACGACAGAGTAAGACCTCTCTCACCAATTCGTTGAAGTGTCTCAGGAGCAAAATCAAGACCGCGATTCCATCGCTTTAGCCATAATCCACAGAACAAGTCAGCTTCAAACGTTTCCGTCAGCCTTCGCCAGACTTCTAAATCTGATGGCAACTTGCCAAGTAAGGTAGTTATCTGGTCTTCAAGATGGACATCTGCACATTTTTTGACGGAATATCGCCATGAGCCAGTTTTACGAATGATGTCAGACCTTTTACCACGGAATATGTCGCCTTTTTTATACGATCCAGTCGGAGTAATGCCAAGTGCTTGCGTCACTTCATCAGGGTCTAAATCTTCACCAAAAAACCTTAATGAGACAGAACACTCATCTACCTCACCACCTGCGACCCAAACAAGTTCTCCCACAGGCTCTTGTGGCGGTAATCTTAACGGGCGCTCTAATGAATTATCCATCTCAAGCAGCTATCGATTATGGCAGAATCCAAACGGACTCACTTAAAGAAACAGCCTTAGGTATTCCAATCTACAAAACTCAAAACTTCCTCACCCTTTCGCCTGTTGCAGCAACTTTTTAACGGCATCCAGCAAATCGGGTGGATGGTAAGGCTTGGTGATGTAGGCATCGGCACCTTGTTTCATGCCCCAGTAGACATCAAATTCTTCGCTCTTGCTGGTACACATGATCACCGGAATGTGCTTGGTTTTGGGATCATTCTTGATCCAGCGGCAAAGTTCGTAGCCGTTTTTGCGGGGCATGACGATATCTGTCACCACAACATCGGGCGATTTGGCGGTAATGCGTTCGATCGCCTCTTCTCCATCCACTGCCTCAACAACGCTGAAGCCGCTTTTTCTAAATTGCTCTGAGACCATTTCCCGCACGGTGGGGCTATCGTCCACGATCAGAACTATAGTCATAACTCCATAACGGCTCAGTGATTAAGGCATGATTGCGATAGTTTAGCGTGTTTGTCGAGCCAACGGGCATCAGCGATCTAGCCCTGTTCTCCAGTCAAGCGGTGGCATTGGGACTGCGATCGCGTCTCTTAGAGGATGTCTGAAAAACATCAAATCAGTTGGCAGCGGATCGAAACCAGATGAAGCGGATGGTTCATTTCGGCTCAAGGCTTTAGCTATCCGTTTCATCCGCTCCTCATTTGCTGCTGATCATACTTCTCAGACATCCTCTTAAATACAAACGATGAGGCGCTAGCCATAGCCTTCTTCACACTCAATGAGCATGTTTCCGGCAGAAGTGCTGCACTCTCGTTACACGTTGTTTTGGCTCACATAACAGAACGATTTTCAGTAAAGCCACGGAATCAACCGTTTCACTTGCTGCTGATAGTCGGCATAGTCGGGGTATTTTTGCAGCAGCCAGCGCTCTTCACGGCTCGCTTTGGCGTTGAAAAACACAAATACGAGAATGGTGCCGATCAAGTGACTCAGACTTACTTTATAGAGTGCCCAACTAAACGCAGCCACGATCAGTCCACCGTAAAGAGGATGCCTGACAAATCCGTATACGCCCGATCGCACCAGTTGTCCGTCCTCTCTGGGATATGGCAAAGGTGTAAGGCTGTGACCCAAATCTACTAGCCCTTTTGCAAGCAAGACCAGAGCCAAAAGACCCAGTGCTGCGGCAACAAACCACAGTCCATAGAGCACTGGTGCAGATAGATTGAGACTGGGAGGTCTGTAAGCTGGCAGGGCGACAAAGCCAAGGACGATCGCCACTTGAGCCAGTACCCAGTATTCACCGCGCTCTCCCTTCCAGCTATGTGTGCTAAAGCCCCAGTCGGTGAGAAAGTTCATGGTGCGATCGCTCCCTTTAATTTCAGACTTACGACTTCCAAGCTTGTGTCAGGCGATCGAGGCGATCGACATCCGCTGTACTCAAACTCCAACCCAACGCTCCAGCATTTTGGCGCGCCTGTTCCGCATTTTTCGCACCTGGAATGGGAATCACATCTCCCTGCGCAATCAGCCAATTAAGAGCCACCTGGGCGGGAGTCCGTTCATACGCTGCCCCAATGTCCTGAAGTGCATTAATCACAGGTGCAATCTTTTCGAGTCCCTGGGGATTGAAGCGGGGATCGAGACGGCGGGCACCCTGAAGCGATCGGGCTGACTCAGCCGTATACTTTCCAGTCAGCAAACCCTGCGCTAAAGGACTGTACGCCAGAATCGTGATACCCAACTCGCGGGCAGTCTCCAGAATGCCGTTGCTCTCAATCTGACGGGTTAGCAACGAGTAGCGTACCTGATTAACGGCTAATGGTACGCCTCTCGCTGCCAGGTATTTGTGTGCCTGCCGCATCTGTTCAGCAGAATAATTGCTCACGCCAACGGTGACGATTCTGCCCTGCTGCACTTCGTCTGCCAGCGCATTCATCAAGGCACGTTTGCTCAGCAGAAAGTCAAATGGCTGATGCACTTGATAGAGCGCCACTTGTGAGACCTGCAACCGCTCTAAGCTAGCCGTTAGCGCATCCGAAACGGATTGGGCGTTGAAGCGCCAAGGTAGCGGGAAAAATTTTGTCGCAATCTGAACGGGGCGATCGGTTTGCCGTATATTGGTTTGCCGCATGAATTGCCCAAGCAATCGCTCTGATTCGCCCAAGCCATAAACCTCTGCGGTATCGAAAAAGCTGATGCCCGCCTCTAAGGTAGCGTTGAAGGCTTCTCGCACCTGATCGGCACCGTAATCGTTGCCATAGCTCCAGAAGAGTTTGTCGCCCCATGCCCAGGTGCCAATACCAAGAGCGGTGACAGCAGGACCATCTTTACCAAGCGTTACCGTTTGCACGCGATCGCTCCCTGTTTTGGGTATGTAGTGTTTAGTGTATCGCTTGGGGATGGGAGCAGGGGAGGCAAAGGGGGGCAAGTTTTTGGTTGTTAGTGTATAAGCCTTTCCTGCCTCCTTCTTCCTTCCAACAACTAACAACTAACAACCCTTTGCCTTCTGCCCTCTGCTCCTGCCTTCTGCCTTGTACCTCCTCCCGCTGTAAATTTGAGAAGGGAACTTAGCATGGATGCTCGGTGGCATTTCAGCCTAAGCTGAGTAAAGAGATGGATCTTGTTTGAAAACGCTTTGGAAACTGGCAATGACAACGAGCAAATTATCGGACTCGCAGGACTTTCAACCGTCGCAGGATGCTGCTCCAGGCTCCAAAATTAGTCTGCTGACGATGTTTCGGTTGGGGCTTTACCAACTGGGACTGGGCATGATGTCGGTGCTGTTTTTAGGGGTGCTCAACCGGGCGATGATTGGCAATTTGGCGATTCCAGCGACGATCGCGGCTGGGGTAATTGCAGCGCATCAGTTTGTGGCACCTGCACGGGTCTGGTTTGGGCAAATGTCGGATGCTCGACCGATCGCAGGCTACCATCGCACGGGGTATGTGTGGATGGGGACGATACTATTTGCGATCGCTTCGTTTCTGGCAGTACAGGTGATGTGGCGCTTGGGAGCTACGGTTCAGTCCGCAGGGGGTTGGGTTTGGAATACAGAGATTACACTGTGGACAGTGCTGCTGGCAGGAATCTTTGCCCTTTATGGCATGGCGCTTAGCGCTGGTTCAACACCCTTTGCCGCGTTGCTTGTGGATGTTTCAGACGAGACCAATCGTTCCAAGCTGATTGGCGTTGTCTGGTCAATGCTCATGGTGGGTATTGTGGTAGGCGCAATCCTCATTAGTATTCTGCTGAAGCGTCTGACGCTGGACACGCCGCTGGATGTTTTGCAAGCAGCGATCAATCGAGTGTTTGTGGTTGTGCCCGCGATCGTGATTGGGTTAGCCATCTTCGCAACGGCTGGGGTCGAGAAAAAATATTCGCTCTACGGGTCTCGATCGTCGTTAGCCGATCGCGAGGACAAAATTACGTTAGGTAGAGCGTTAAAGGTTTTAACCGCCAGTCGCCAAACGGGAATTTTCTTCACTTTCTTACTGGTGATGACCATCAGCCTCTTTATGCAAGATGCGGTGCTAGAACCCTATGGTGCCAAAGTGTTTAGCATGGAGTTCTCCAAAACGACGTTGCTGAATGCATTCTGGGGTACGGGAACGCTCATTGGTATCAGCAGTGCTGGTTTTTTGGTGGTGCCACGCCTGGGCAAACAACAAACGACGAAAGTTGGCTGTTTACTGGTGACAGCGTGCCTTTTGCTGCTAATTGCTGCTGGCTTTACGGCTAACCAAACGGCGCTTAAAGGAGTGGTTTTCGCTTTTGGTTTGGCTTCTGGCATCACAACTACGGGTACCCTCAGCCTCATGCTTGATCTCACCGCCGCCGAAACAGCCGGAACCTTCATTGGAGCCTGGGGTTTGGCACAAGCAATGGCACGAGCGCTGTCAACCGTTGCAGGGGGCACTGTTTTGGACATTGGAAGCAAGCTCTTCACGGCTCCTGTACTCTCCTATGGGCTGGTCTTTGCAGTGCAAGCCGTGGGGATGCTTCTGGCAGTGGGGCTACTTAGCCGCGTGAATGTATCGGAGTTTCAGTCAAATGCAAAAGCTGCGATCGCCATAGTCATGGGCAACGAACTTGACTGAAGGCAGTTGTTAGTTGTTAGTTGTTAGTTGTTAGAGGCAATTCCGTCTAACAACCAACAAACAACAACCAAAAACTCTTCCTATGGCTGACTTCTGGACGCAGGTACTCGACTTTGCCCAAAGCACAACGGCTCGTGTTGGGGCACAACTGCTGCAAGACTTTGGGCAGGCGCAAGCGGCAGAAAAGTCAGATGGGAGCCTGGTCACGCAGTCCGATCGCTGGGCGGATGAAGCGTTGAGAGGCGCGATCGCCCAAACCTTTCCCGACTACGGCGTACTGAGTGAGGAAGTCGAACATATTTTTCCTGCCAACGACTGGTGTTGGATTGTTGACCCATTGGATGGAACGACGAATTTTGCCAGAGGTTTACCCATTTGGGGCATTTCGCTCGGCTTGCTCTATCGGGGAACGCCTGTCTTCGGTTACGTCCATTTGCCGCCCCTGGGACAATCCTTTTATGGCTACTGGCGTGGAGAATCTGGGCTAGAAATGCCCACAGGTGCTTTTTTGAACGATCGCCCCATCCACACCAGCACCGACACTCTCACCTCAAATCATTTCTTCAACCTCTGCACCCGCAGCACTCACTTGCTCAAAAATCCCTTCCCCTGCAAAATTCGGATGCTGGGAGTCGCCACCTATAACCTGCTGACCGTCGCCGCTGGAGCCACGCTAGGCGGAGTCGAAGCCACCCCTAAAATTTGGGATATTGCCGCTGTTTGGGCGATCGTGCAAGCCGCCGGAGCTACCTGGACTCCCTTAGAAACCACACCCATTTTTCCGCTTGAGGTTGGGAAAGACTATGGCGATCGTGCCTACCCAACCCTCGTCGTCAGCCAACCTGCCTTAGTCCCGACCTTTTTACCTCTGGTTCAAGCAGAGCAGGAAAAGTAGAAAGGATAGAGGCTGAACGATCAAGGATAAAAGAATTAGAGGTTAGAATTTTAGCCTTGAGACTTTAGACTTTAGCCCTCCACACTCCACGCCACCGTCTTCCCGTAAAATGCTAAACGGGGAGAGGAATTGTAGAGATGAGGGATAAGGGATGAGGGATGAAAGTACCCTTCTGCCCTCTGCCCTCTGCCCTCTGCCTTCTCCCCCATCCCCTCGCTAGTTTGGAGAATTGCTGTGGATCTGTCCCGTATACCTGCCCAACCCAAGCCCGGTTTGTTAAACGTCCTGATCGAGATTCCCGCTGGGAGTAAGAATAAATATGAGTTCGATAAGGACTTGAATGCGTTTGCCTTAGACCGTGTGCTCTACTCTTCCGTGCAGTATCCCTATGACTATGGGTTTGTGCCCAACACGCTGGCGGATGATGGCGATCCCCTAGATGGCATTGTGCTGATGGATCAACCAACGTTCCCTGGTTGCGTCATTCCAGCACGCGCGATCGGGATGCTCGAAATGATTGACGGTGGCGATCGTGACGAGAAAATTTTGTGTGTTCCCGACAAAGACCCCCGCTATGCTCAAGTGAAGCGTCTGGCTGACATTGCTCCTCACCGCTTAGACGAGATTGCTGAATTCTTTCGATCCTATAAAAATCTGGAGAAGAAAGTAACCGAAATTCTTGGGTGGAAAGATGTTGAGCACGTTTTGCCGTTGGTAGAGCAATGTGTCAAAGCAGGCAGCGCTAAGGGCTAAAGAGCCTCTAACCTCACCTGGCATGAAACGCGGCTTAGGAAAGGCACTTCTTAAGAGGGCGTTTTAAGAAGTCTGACTATGAGTATCAACAGCTATGATCCCCCTAAATCCCCCTTAAAAAGGGGGACTTTGAGACCGTTTCCCCCCTTCTTAAGGGGGGCTAAGGAGGGCTCTCTGAGTGCCGCATTTTACAGGTCATTGCTTTTCAAACATCCTCTAAGCCTGATAAAAATAGTTATACCCAGGGAATATTAACAATTATCCTGATTATTTAAAGAGATCCAGTTTTAGGGAATAGTGGCAACCGACGAATTTAGTTGAGAATGCTATTCTTTGGTATTCTCCTTGATGCTCAAAAGCTAGCTTGAGCAGTTTTGCTTTCGGTTCTATACAGCTCACGGTGTTTAGCGGTCTTACACAAAGCGGACGCAAGTCCCCCCGATGCCTCGCTCTTTCTCAACCCACCGACGAGTTGGGGAGGTCATTCAGAAACTCTCTCGTTTGGGCATTGAGACCACTCCTGGCTCTAAGAAGCCTTCTTTCTAATTGCCGTGCGATCGCTGCTGATACTAACGATATGGGTAGCATAAGAATGAATGAGACATTACGAATATGCCGATAGATTCATTCATGCATTAGGATACGTTATGAACCATCGTTAGCTTTACTGCTAGCTGGTAAAGCAGCCGCCTTTCATTTTGACGCGATCGCGTCTGGTAACTTTGTACTCGCCCCACTGCCCCAAACATCCGCCTCTCACGCACAATCGCCCCGCCAGGAAAATGACCAGTTTTGCCTTCACCTGCAATCGTATGGTTCAACGCTTCCTTATCATCTGCTCAAATTGTGTTTTTACCCTTTACAGACTTGTTAGAAAAGGCTAATCAGATCAAAAATGCCAAACCCTGATTCACCTGCATCCAACCTCCAGGTTCAAACGGCTGATACGCAATCTGTGTCAGCATCTCCAGAATTCGCAGTTGAGTTTTGGGGCGTGCGAGGCAGCATCCCCGCTCCAGGTAGTGAGACGGTGCGCTATGGCGGCAATACGTCCTGCGTTGAGATGCGAGTAGACGGCAAACGGCTCATCTTTGATGGCGGCACGGGGCTACGGATGTTGGGAAAGCACTTGCTCAAGCAGATGCCTGTAGAAGCGTATCTCTTCTTTTCGCATTCTCATTGGGATCATATTCAGGGCTTTCCGTTTTTTGTACCAGCCTTTATGCAGGGCAACTGCTTCCATATCTATGGCGCGATCGCGCCCAATGGAGCCACGATGAAGCAGCGCCTCAGTGACCAAATGCTACATCCCAATTTCCCCGTGCCCATTCAGGTCATGCAGTCTGATCTAAAATTTTATGACCTGTTTCCTGGCGATGTGATGCAGCTAGGCAACATCACCATTGAAACAGGACCACTGAACCATCCCAATACTGCAATGGGGTATCGTGTCACCTGGCAAGAGCGTACAGTGGTCTACGCGACTGATACAGAACATTATCCCGACCATCTGGATGAGAATTTGCTGCACCTTGCCCGTAACGCCGACATTTTAATTTACGATGCGTGCTACACCGACGAAGAGTATCACGATCCCAAAGGTCCCAAGATTGGGTGGGGGCACTCAACCTGGCAAGAAGCCATTAAGTTGGCAAAAGCAGCAGGCGTGAAGAAAGCCGTGATCTTCCACCACGACCCGAACCATAGCGATGATTTTCTAGACGGTGTGGAAGCGCAGGTGCGATCGGTGTTTCCCGATAGCGTGCTGGCGCGTGAAGGCATGATTATCCCGGTTATCTGAATCCTGACTGGAGATGGCGATCGAGTACCTGAGCTTACCCTTGCAGCGGAACAGCGGCAAAGATTGTGATGCAAACGTCTGGTGTTGCACTGCCAGAAGCTATAGTAATTGAAAGGTTGGTTAGGACACATAGCACTGCTCAAAGCATTGATACGCGTAGTTTTGCGTTCTGCCTTCTGCCCTCTGCCTCCTGCCTTTTGCTATAGCGCCTGACGATGAGCGCTATGTGCTGCGTAGAGGGGGTGACATGAACCGAGCAGAAGGGCGCATCCATTGAATGCATACGCCTAATGTCTCTTGAGAAAAAAGTGGGCATTCTATAGAGGAGCCAATGCGCTACCTGTCTGTACGTTAGATGACGATCGCACCCTAGCATGATGTTCTGCCAGCGCGATCGCCCAGTATGACAGGCTTCTCTAACCCACCCAAAGCATCATGGTGCCTAAACTCGATCGCGTCCCTCTCAAAATTTTGCTGGCAGACGATCACCTGCTTAACCAGAAGATTGCACTGCTGATGTTGCAGCGTCTCGGCTATCAGGCGGATACAGCAGAGAATGGGCTGGAAGTGATAGAGGCGCTACAACACCAACCGTATGATGTGGTGTTGCTGGATGTGCAAATGCCAGAAATGGATGGACTGGAAGCGGCTCGCTGGATCTGCCAACAAATGCCACCTCACCTGCGCCCTTATTTAATTGCCATCACGGCAAACGCCATGCCCGGAGATCGTGATATGTGTCTCCGGGCAGGCATGGATCACTACATGAGTAAGCCGATCCGGATGCAAGATCTGGGTCAGGTACTGGAGCAATGCAAACCGTTGAATCATGCGATCGCGCTCGTTGACGACCACGTTTCTCCAGCCTCTACGAAGCCTTTAACGTCTACAACGAGCGACCCCAACAGCCTTACGTTAGATTTCGCCGTGCTGTCATCCTTTCAACAGGAAATGGGGGAAACGGGAGACGAGGTCGTTGCTGAGTTGATTACTTGTTACCTTACAGAAGCTCCTCGTCTTTTGCAAACGCTTCACACAGCTATTACCCAGCATGATGTAAAGACAGTACAGCGGGTTGCGCATGGGCTAAAAGCGAGTAGTGCCTCCCTGGGAGCGCTCTGCCTCAGTCAGCGTTGCAGAGAATTAGAAGCAATGGCGCTGAGTGCGTCGATCGACCAGATTACGGTCATGATTGCATCCCTGGAGTCTGAGTATGAGTGCGTTGACACTGCTTTAAAGCAGACACAATTCTATCAAGCGTCATGAATCCTCCTGTAAATCTCTCGCTGCTTAAATCACCTTTGACTCCGCCCTTTATGCCCAAAGCATCGCCCCTGATTTTACTGATTGATGATGAGAACGTAATCCGCACTCAGATTCGACGCTTTCTAGAGAAAGGCAACTATCAGATTATTGAAGCCAGCAATGGTGAAGAAGGCATCGAAGCCTGTACGCGCTTTCAGCCAGATATTGTGCTGCTGGATGGCATGATGCCAGTCATGGACGGGTTTGAATGCTGTGCTCAATTGCAATCCTTGCCCGATGCCGACCATACACCCGTTCTAATGATTACCAGCCTGGATGATCAGGTGTCGGTCGATCGAGCCTTCGCCGCTGGTGCGACCGACTATGTAACGAAACCCATTCATTGGGCAGTGTTGCGTCAACGGGTTCGCAGACTCATTCAACAATCCCAATTGCTCAAACAACTGGAAACGGCAACCAAATTGTTTCACCGGCTGGCAACCGTTGATGCTTTGACGCAACTTGCGAACCGCATGATGCTAGATGCCCACCTTGATCAAGAATGGCGACGGATGATGCGCAACGGAGAACCGCTGTCGTTAATTCTCTGCGACGTAGATCAGTTTAAGCGGTACAACGATGCGGACGGCTATGGACATTTAGCTGGAGATGCGTGTTTGCGTCAGGTTGCCAATGCGATTAGTGCCGTAGCCAAACGTCCCGGTGATCTGGCGGCACGCTACGGTGGCGAAGAGTTTGCCGTGATTTTATCCAACACGCCGATCGATGGCGCGGTTGAAGTAGCACGAATGATTCAGTCGAGTGTAAAAGCGCTGCAATTGGTGCATCCCAATTCGAGTGTGAGTCCATACGTGACGCTCAGCTTGGGCGTTTCGAGTGTGATACCCGATCGCACCCTGAATTTTTTGCCAGAAACGCTCATTACCGCAGCCGACAAAGCATTGTATGAAGCGAAGGCAGCAGGACGCGATCGCATCTGTTTTCATCCATTGTCCTGATATAAAGAGACAAGGCAGAAGGCAGGGAATGGGGAGTCGGGAGTTAGGAGTCGGGGTTCGGAGTCGGGGCAGGGGAAGAAAGGGGGGACAGGGGGGCAGAAGGACAAACTTCCAAACTCCAAACTCCCAGGCTGACCGCTGACTGCTAAAAACCTATATTGATTATTGCTGTACCTGCTTTGCCAGTTCAACCTGAGCATCCCGTTCTGGCGAATCTTTAGGGTGTCGTTGTACATACGCACCGTCAGGCTGTAAATCCCACGCGTGGCGATTGTCTGCCAGAAACAGAGCGAGCATGGCGCGGAGCTGGGTTGCCAGGGCAGGTGCTTCTACAGGGGTAATGGCTTCCACGCGCCGATCGAGGTTGCGTGGCATCCAGTCAGCACTCCCAATAAAGACTTCTTCCTCCCCGTTGTTGTGGAAGTGGAAGATGCGCGAATGTTCGAGAAAGCGTCCTACAATGCTGATCACGCGAATGCGATCGCTCACCCCCGCAATGCTGGGACGCAGGCAGCAGATGCCTCGAATGATCAGATCAATCTCTACACCTGCTTGAGACGCTTCGTAGAGTGCCCTGATGATTTGTGGATCCACCAGGGAATTCATTTTGGCGATGATGCGACTGCGATCGCCCCGGCTAGCGTGTTCGGCTTCTCGGCGGATGAGGGCAAGCATGCGATCGCGCAAGTTCACTGGAGCGACTAACAGCTTGCGATAGGACTGCTGCCGCGAATAACCCGTGAGGAAATTAAACAGATCGGTCAAATCAGCGCCCAGGTCTTCCTGGCAGCTAAATAAGCCCAAATCGGTGTAGAGCTTGGCGGTTTTAGAATTGTAGTTGCCCGTGCCAATGTGAACGTACCGACGAATCGCATCGGCTTCCTGACGCACAATCAGCACCACTTTGGTATGCGTTTTCAAGCCTACGACTCCATAGATCACATTCACGCCTGCTTCTTCCAAGCGTCGTGCCCAGTTGATGTTATTTTCTTCATCAAACCGAGCTTTGAGTTCGATTAGCACGGCGACCTGCTTGCCATTTTCGGCAGCGGCAATCAGCGCTTTGACGATCGGCGAATCGCCAGAGGTACGATACAGCGTCATTTTGATCGCCAGCACATCAGCATCCTGCGCCGCCTGGGTGATGAAGTGTTCTACTGAAGCGGTGAATGACTCATAGGGATGATGGACAAGTAAATCTTGCTGACGAATGAGCGTAAAAATATCTTCATTGGCTTCGGAAGGTGGCGCTGTGTCTGCCGCGATCGCATCCGTAAGCTGCCGCAGTCGTGCGGGTACAACAGGCACCCAGGGAGCATCCTTAAGCTCTGGCAGCGGCAAGGCAAGGAACGACATTAAATCTTTGAGGTTCAGCAACCCTTCGACCTCGTAGACATCGCGATCGGTCAATTCTTTTTCGCGCATCAGGCGATCGCGCACCGCTTGCGAGGCAGAGGCTTCAATTTCTAGCCGCACCACTGCACCACCCATTCGTCGCTTCCGCAATTCTTGTTGAATCAGCAACAGCAGATCGTGGGTCAGGTCTTCTTCCAGTTCCAAATCGGCATCGCGCGTAATGCGAAAGAGGGAATATTCCTGGATATTCATACCAGGAAAGAGTAGCTCTAAATTATGGGCAATGATTTGTTCAAGCGGCACACCTGCCCAGATAGGGGGGCGATCGGGCTTCTGCTTGTCCGGAGGCAGCACAACAAAGCGAGGTAGGCTATTAGGCACTTTTACCCTGGCAAACAGTTCTTTCTGCGTAACGGGATCTCTCACCAGCACCGCCAAATTTAAGCTGAGATTAGAAATGTAGGGAAACGGGTGAGCTGGATCGACTGCCAGCGGGGTCAAAATGGGGAACACGCGCTGTTCAAAATAACCTTGCAAATAGCGTCGCTGCTCCTGATCCAGATCCATGTAGTTCAAGAGATGCACGCCTTTTTCTGCCAGGAGAGGACGGAGTTCGCGCTCAAAATGGCGATGCTGCTCAGTGACCATAGAGCGCAAGCCCTGGCTGATGGCATCTAGAGTTTGTTGGGGTGTTCTGCCATCGGGGGCAACTTTATCTAACTGCGCTTCGACCTGCTGCGTGAGAATCGCCACCCGCACCATAAAAAATTCGTCCAGGTTGGAGCTGAAGATCGCTAGAAATTTCAACCGTTCCAGCAAGGGTGTCCGTGAATCGAGAGCTTCATGCAGTACCCGATGATTAAACTCAAGCCAGCTCAACTCACGGTTGAAGTAATATTGCGGATCGCTCAGGTTGATATCGGGCGTAATCTCTTTCGCTCTCGTCATGCATACACCTGGAGGTCGTTGCTAGAGATCCTCCCAGAAGTCACTTGGAAAAGAAAGTGTTGCGGAACACATAGGGCTTGAGCAGACGAGAAACAGGCGGTTAGGGGTTAGGGGGTCAGGGGTCAGGGGTCAGCGGAGTTGTTGGTTTTTAGTTTTTGGTTTTTGGAAGGAGCTAAGAACGGTTCAGAGACTAAAACCAACAACCTTTCTTGAGTGCCCATTTCTGGTGTGACTGGAGGGTTTTAGGGCTATACAATTAACAACTTCTTCTGCCTTCTGCCTTCTGCCCTCTGCCTTCTCAACCGCCGGACAATGGATGAACGCGGATGCGATCGCTCCTTTCTACATCAGAGGCAGCTACAGTTCATAAAGTTCAAGAGGCAAGCCGTCAGGATCTTTAAAGAAGGTGAAGCGCTTGTGGGTGAGCTCGTCAGTGCGAATTGGTTCAACGGCAACTCCTTGCTCAGTTAAGTAGCGAACCGAAGCATTTAAGTCTGCCACTTTGAACGCCAAATGTCGCAGCCCACAGGCTTCGGGCGTGTTGGGTCGATCGGGCGGATGGGGAAACGAAAAAAGCTCGATCGCGCTACCATTCCCAATCTCTAAATCAAGCTTGTAGGAATTGCGTGCGGCTCGAAAGGTTTCTTGAATGATTGGAAATCCCAGGAGGTTGACGTAGAAGTGCTTCGATCGCTCGTAATCAGAGCAAATAATGGCGACGTGATGAATGCCTTCAAACATGGGTCAGTCAGTGATAGGAACGGTTCCAGCAGTTATTTTTTCGCACCAACCGCCGTTTTAGGCGCGCCTCATGAGGTTGCTACACCAAATTTAGCTCCGTTTGAGGCAGAAGACAGGAGGTAAGAGCAAAACAAACTGCCGTCTTCTTTCCTTCTGCCCTCTGCCCTCTGCCTTCTGCCTTTTCCAACAACTAACAACCAACAACTCCTCTGCCCTCTGCCTTCTGCCTTCTCGCAACTTCACTTGAGTGGATGCTATACAGGCATCTTTTTAGGCGATCGATTCACGATCGCCATCACTAAGTAATAGTAAATGGTGAACAGAACCGCCACAAAGATCTGAGCGCCCCATGAGGTATGCCAGAAATCAAACCAATATTTGCCCCAATACACGGCTGCATATGTCACCAGCATCACTCGGGGAACATTGAGCACGAACGCTAAAAGCGTGCCAAGCGTCATTAAGAGAATGATTTTGAACCAGCTTTGTTTCAAAAACAATCCTAAAATTAAGCCGCCGATCGCAATATTGGTTGCCATTCCAAAGCCATTGCAACCCCAGCCAACCTCAACGGAACCTGTGGGTAAGGAAATGAACACATCATTCGTAACCTTCGCGGGTTGTCCGATAACATGTAACGCGCCACTGCCCACCCATGCCGTTAAGCGATCGAGCATTCGTGGTGGCGTGAAGATTTCCCACATAATCTTTGCGGTTTCTCCGGGGCGTGGATAAACGCTGAGACCCATGAGCGCCGTGGGGAGGGCGTGTCGACGAAAGAATCCACCGCCCCACGAACTGCACGCAATCCCAATCAAAACGATCAGCCAGACGAGCGCCTGCGACCAGATGGCAAAGCGGCAAAACGGAAAAAGTACGATACCAGCCAGAATGAGGGCGTGTCCCAGGAAGCGATCGGCATCAGAAACTCGGCTCTTGGCAAGCTGTTTGCGCTGTTTCCATAGCTCCTGCAAGCCCAGGTAGACGATCGCCAGCAGCAAAACCAGGCTGGAGGAACCTCTGCCCATCCGATGAAACAGAACCCCTAACCAGGCAGGCAAATACCATAGCCCTACCAGGAGTCCGCAGAGCACAATGCGCCCGTGCGTCTCTTTAAGCAGTTCATGCAACGAATCCTGAGTTGTCTGTTTTAACCGCTGTTGCCACTGCATACATTCAACCTTTACTGGGACGCATACCGTAGCGCCCTAACCCAATGAGCGCCAAACCCACCACGACTAAGTTGCCCACAATGGCTCCTGCCGTCTTGAGAATGCTTGTTTTGGCACTGTTTTTCAACGAACCGGCACGAGTAGTAACAAGCTGAGAAGCCTTCTCTAACTGGTCTGGCGTAATGTTGGGCGCAGCTTTTGGATCAGTTTTAGCCGTTTCAATCTGAGATTGCACTTGAGATGCCTGCACATTGATATTTCTAGTTGCAATATCGTTCAGCGAGAGGCTGTCTTTAATCACCAAAAGGCAAGAAAGTTGAAACACAATCCCTAGCACCAGACACAGCATTGCCAACTGTTTTCGCCAGGTACGATAGTCAAGATTGCTATAGATTAAAAGCGCTGCACCAAAGAGTAAAACGATACTGCGATCGCTCATCTGTTGCAAAAAACCGACTCGCCACTCTGCACTATTGAGCGTAGGTGGTAACGCCAAAATTAGAAGGTCAACCACAAAACCAGCAACGCACGCCAGACCAACCACTCTACAGAGAGGCTTTGCGTTAATACCAGCAAGACTTTGAGTAGAAAGAGAAGCCATAAAATCGATACCACTTTACTGAAGAGGGGCAGGCACCATTGCGGAAGATATTTTGCAATGACAACCAACTTTTCGCAGCAGTACGTAGTAATCCGGGTATCTACTGTAAAAACTTGATGTAGTCAACAAGGCATACGTCACGTCATTCTGTGCCAAAACGGTGGTGTACTCAGCACAACGCAGAGCATCACCACCGTTTCAATCATGTGCTTAGATCATGAATTAAGTAACTTCGACAACCTCAGCCTTTTAGTTGTACGGGCGCGGCATGCGGCAGATGTGTCTGGGCGAGGGCGAGGACTTTCTACCGTAGCTTGCTTCCCGCAGGGTATGCCACGCCCCTACGCAGAGAATTACACCTTAATAGATCCACGATCCTTAGCAGCGATGCCATTGAGCCGTATGACATTATTGGTTGCTTCAGCCTTCTACTGCTTTCGCTTTACGCTTCCGTAGCGCTGCGATACCCATGCCAAGCAGCCCTGGCAACAGAGCAGGCGTAGGAATGGCTTGATAAGCCACATTATCGACTTCAAAGGGTGAGAACCCAGTGCTGAGGACAACTTTGTCTACATCGGCACCAATGTCTGCTAGCGCAAACTCAATATACTTGGTACCATCGGCTCCCAGGTTTGCTGGAAACGGTAGCAGAGAAAAGCCGAGCAAACTGGCAAGGCTAGACCCGGTATAGCTGTTCACAGGTGTTGTGCTGGAGCTGTTGAAGAACTGGATGGTATTTTCGGCATCGATCGACCCCCACAATAACCCAAAGTAGGCGAGGGGTCTCTCAAAGCTAAACGTTGCATTCGTTTGGCGCACTTTGAGATAGTTACTGTCACTGCCTGTGGGTCGAGCTGCTTGCGGTGGCTTATCTTCAGCCGTGATGACCGTATCACGATTGCCAGGAGCCGAATCAAACAACGTCACGCCGTCACCCAGGTCGATGGGCGCTGCCGGATTAGTGGGCACGATGCCAGGAGTCAGCCCATTAAAATCAATCAGGTCTACACCCAGAGTCGTGGGTAGAGGACCCGATGTAAAGCTCAATGCCTGAGCCGCGTGAGAACTCATGAAAGAAACAGTGGTCGCAGCAACAGTTGCCGCAACGATCGCAAACGGTTGTTTTAAATGCATAGTGTCTACCTACAGGTACGTTCGGTTGCAAATGGTTTCAACTGAACCTGGTAGGCTACCGGAAACTACAGAAAAAGGTGCTCTGTAGTCGCGATCGCAGCATAACGGCTTCAGCAGATGGATACACAACCCATCAATCACCGTCTAATGGCTGCACTTGGCTAGACTTTTGCGTCTAGACGATCCCAGTAGCCCTGGCAATGCACCGTTGGTAGAAGGGGTTCAGCCCAATAGTTACCAGAGGAAAAGTGGGTATTATGCCCACGACCGCTCCTCTGTTACCTGTGATCCTACGTAGACAGACACAAACTCAACAACGTTTTGCAAGAGGCTTTATCGCATCTTTAAAGACAGGTGCTATCTCCTTAAACGTTTGACAGAGCGGGAACTTTTAAAGCGCAGATTAATGCGATCGTCTGAAGAGTGAGCTTTGAGGTGGCGTAGTGTGGAAATAAGCGTTTATTAACAGGCAAATGCTAACGAACCAGAAAGGGGCAGAACGGAAAGCGTGGAAGCTTCTAGCGCTGCCCCTCTTCTGTACCCTAGACCTCTGCCGAAGCCTCTTCAGTTGCTTGAGCTTTGCGCTTCCGCAGAGCCGCCACGCCCAAACCAAGCAATCCAGGCAACAGCGCTGGTGTTGGGATTTCAGCCGTTAGTGTAGAGCTGTTAAATGTACCGAGTTTAACGGCACCGAGCGTAATACTGGTAATGGATTCGAGACTGGCAGTTCTGAATACTCCCGAAAATGGGGTACGCGAGAATAAGAGATACTCCGTTGCGCTGTTCACAAAAGCTGTGGAAGCTGTAAACGTGAATGGGTTGATGTCTAAGAACGCGTCCTGCCCTTGGTATTTGAGACCCGTTACAAAGCTTGTTAAGCCACTGGTGTTGAAGTTTCCACTCGCATCCTTGGTGAACGATAAAGACGCGAGAGTCGGTGTTCCGGTTAGATTTCCACCCGCTAAACTACCAGTTGTGCTGGTAACTCCAAAATTCTGGAAGTTTAGATCGAATGAGGTAGGAGTGAGATTCGTGATGCTGGTTTGCCCCCCAGCAACAAAGGTGCCCTTATTAAACGAGAGCGCCTGAGCAGGTGAGGATGCGATCGCTGCGCCCGTAGCTACTACAGTTGCCGCAGCAACGTTAAGACCAATTGACTTCAAATTCATGGATGAAACCTACCTGAGTGTGTTGTGTTCCGTGGGGAATCGTTTCAACTAAACCTGGTAGGCTACCGGGGTTTACAAGCACTGTAAACGTTGGGATTCAAACGAATGAACAGATTGCTTTGAAAGAGCCAATCAGCGTGATCTGCCTTGTCTGTCCAGGCTGAATAGCCATCCTTTTGCTTCGGTAGCCTGGCAGTGCACCATCGGTAGAGAGCACTTGACCCTTAGAGGACTTACGCACTTTTCGGCTCAATCTGCGTAAGTCTTACCTTAATGTACTGACCTACAAAACCACATTAAGTACCTTCACTTTAGACGCTACTTAGTCCTCTTGTCACTATACAGAGAATTTTTGGGTGTCGCACTCAGTAGCCAGTAAGTTCACGGCATTTTCACGGACGATACCGTATCGATAAGTCTGTGTAGCCCTTGAATTGCCTGTAAATGTACGATGGCTTTAAAGGTTAGTTGTCGGTCGTCGTACCAAATTAGATTAAAAGGCGACACAGTCTGTAGAGGCAGGGCATCGCCGTTTCTCCACGTAACGATTCATCTGTAGCGCTGGTTGGTTAAGTCGATATCAGTTGTCGATATCAGTTGTCGATCGTCACGAGTCAGCGGTCAGTCTGTGCTTTGAGGCTGGCTGCTTAGGCTTACTGCCATTGCTCCTTGGAACTCTTCCTTAAACAGGGAGTCGATCGATGTTTTTGTTACACCCAATGACAACCATCACGGCTCCCTTTTGTAGCTGGCTGCCAGAAGCGGGATTGATCTCAAATTTGCCATCGCGGCTGACGGCTAGAAGGTTCAAACCATAGTGAGAGCGCAACCGAAGTTCCGCGATCGTTTTGCCATCAAAGGCTTCTGGCACCAACACTTCAACGATACTGTTGTCTGGATCAAGCTCAAATCGCTCGAGAATGCTGGGTTTTGTCAGCGCACGGGCTAGTGTGCAGCCCATCTCATGCTCTGGGAAAACAACGTGATCCGCTCCCACTTTTTTCAACAGCTTTTCGTGGATTTGAGAAGACGCTTTTGCAACCACATGGGGCACACCCGCTTCTTTCAGGTTGAGCGTTGTGATGACGCTTTCTTCGATATAGTTGCCGATCGCCACAATCACGGTGTCAATTTCACAAAGCCCTGCTTCCTTAAGTGCCGTTGGATCGGTCGTATCGAGTTGCACGGTTCGCACTGCAATTTGATCGGCGAGTGCTCGCGCTACCTGCTTTTCATCGGTATCGACACCCAGTACCTCATAACCCATCTGATGCAAGGTCATACAGACTGCCCGCCCAAAACGCCCCAGCCCAATCACGGCGTAGTGTTTATTGGGATGAGTCTGTAAGCTACGAAAAAAACTTAAAAAGGTCAGGTTCACAGGCGAACTCCGAGCGAGTTAATGGGATGGGGCGGGTTGGGCGGAGGAGAGAGGAAGGCTAAAGGCTTAAAAAGGCAGAAGGCAGAGGGCAGAAGGTAGAAGGCTGAAAAAGGCAGAAGGCAGAAGGGATGAGGGCTAAAAAAGGCAGAAGGTAGAGGGCAGAAGGCAGAAGGGGTGAGGGATGAAGGGATGAGGGATGAAGGCTAGGATGTCGTTTCCTTCGCGTTGGTGAAGCCTGCCAAAGGCGTATGCTATGAAAGGCTAAAAAGCTGACTCCTGACTCCTGATCGCTGACGATTCCGTTCAATTTCCTTCTCTTCAGCGGTGGTTTTAGCCTACCAGTAAGTTTTCCTCCGGATAGCGAATGGCAGTAGGTGTGGGATCACCTAAAAGCGCGCTCATGAGTAGTAAAACCCCAACTCGACCAATGTACATCGTAGCAATTAAGACGAGCTTCCCAAAGGTGGATAACCCAGCAGTAATGCCAGTCGATAAGCCAACCGTAGCAAAGGCAGACACGACTTCAAACAAGAGTTGAATAAAGTCGAACTGGGGATCGCTTAGCGCGATGAGGGTAGTCATAACGAGCACTGTGATCAGCGAACCAACGGCTACCCCTACGGCTTTGAGAATGAGTGACAGAGGAATTTGGCGTTCATATAACGAAGCCTCTTCTTTGCCTTGCAAAATGCCTCTGGTACAGCTTGTTAGGACGCGTAGAGTGGTTGTTTTGATGCCGCCTGCGGTGCCACCGGGACTGCCTCCAATAAACATCAAGGCGATCGTGATGAACAAGCCAGCTTCGGTCATTTTGCTGAGGTCGATCGTGTTGAATCCAGCCGTTCTAGCCGTGACAGACTGAAACCAGGCTGCCATCAACTGAGTGACCAGAGGCATGGAGCTAAGGGTGTTGGCGTTGCGTCCTTCCACCAAGAAAAAAGCGATCGTTCCCAGCACCAGTAGCGTCAGAGTGGTACTCACGGCGACTTTAAAGTTGAGGGAGAAAACAAGGCATCTAGAGCGCCTGAGTAGGCGATCGCGGCACCAGAGGAAGAGTTCAAAAATGGCCTCATAGCCAATACCACCAAAGACAATCAACCCCGGAATGGTCAGATTTAATAAGGGGGATGCTTGATAGTTCACCAAATTGTTGGGAAATAAACTAAAGCCTGCATTGTTCCAGGCGCTGATGCTATGAAAGGTGGCTAGCCATAGCGCTTGCTGGAGTCCATGAGTGGGGGTAAACAAAAACAGCAGCAGAAAAATGCCTGTGATCTCAAAGAGGAGGGTCGTCGCAATGATTGAGCGAATCACCTGAGCCGCGCCCTGCATCTCACTGCGATCGAGCGCTTGCTGGACGGCAATTTTTTCGCGCAGCCCAAACCGCCGACCAATCAGCAGCAGCAAAAAGGTCGTAGCCGTCATGTAGCCCAGCCCGCCAACCTGAACAAGCACCAGGATAAAAAATTGTCCGATCGGTGAGAAATATGTGCCCGTATCGACCACAACATGCCCCGTTACGCAAACCGCAGACGTGGATGTAAATAGTGCAATGAGCAGATGCTCCCAAGCCCAGGTGCCATCATTGATCGCAAGCGGCAGCGCCAGCACAAGGGTGCCGATCGCCATCACAGCCAGAAAACCCAGACAAATGGTGCGAGAAACGGTCATTGAAGTGGTGAAGGAAGGGGGATATAACTTTAGCTTGGTAGCTGATCTTACAGCCTTCCAGCGCTTCTATTGCCTCACGTAACCCTCAAGAACTCTAAGGTAAAGGTTGTTTGTTGATGCTCGCTGGTAACACGAATGCTGGCATTTAAGCGTTCTGCAAGCTTTTTGACTAGCGCGAGTCCGAGTCCAGTACCACCGTACTTCCAGGGGTCATTGTTGGGAATGCGGTAAAACTTGTCAAAAATGCGATCGCGCTCGATCTCTGGAATTTCAACACCCGCATTACTCACGCAAATGGTGAGCGCCGTTGGGGTTGTGTGAGCCGATAGGGTAATCGCCTCTCCAGCAGGCGTATATTTGCAGGCGTTTTGCAGCAATTCGGTCACGATGCGCTCTAAGTCAGTACGATCGGTTGTGAGCGCGGGTAGCTGGTCAGGCAGTTGAAGAATCAAGTACTGTTGCTGCCTGCGAACGCGATCAAAAAACGGCTCGGCAAGATGAGCGAGAAAGGGCTGAAGCGCGATCGACGTAAGATTGATCGGCTCTGTGCCTGCATCCAAACGAGTCAGGTCGAGGAGATCGTTGATCAGCCCAATTTCACGCTGACCTTCCTCGCGGATAATGCTGAAATAGCGGTTGATTGGGTCAGCTTCATGATCTAAAACACCCAGCGGCTTGAGGGTCAGTTCTAGCATTTGGGTTGCCATTTTGATGTTAGACATGGGCGTTCGCAGCTCATGAGAAACCGTGCTAAGAAAGTCATCTTTGAGTTGATTCAGCCGTTCTAGTTCCTCCACTTGAGCTTGAGCTGCTTGATACAACCGCGATTGCCGTAGCGCGATCGCGCATTGATTCGCCACCTGTTGCACCAACCGGATTTCCAACTCATCAAAATAGGTGTGTTGGGGCTTAAACAACCACATATCGCCCAAAACACCACGCTCATCCATCAACGGGCAAGCCAAGATGGTGGAGGTGTGTTTGATGTTGCGGCAAGCATCTGGTTCTAGCGTCGGCACACAGCAGTGAACTGGTTGCCCCTGCAATAATTGATGGTAGAGATCGGGGTAGCTGGCAAACGCGATCACGTTACCAATGCCGATCGATACTTGCTCCTGAATATTTTCATACCAAATGGTAGAGTTGCGACGCTCCATATCGTAAAGAGCGGCATCACAGCAATCAACGCCCAGTTCGATCGCCAGTTCTTGTACCGCCGTTTGAAGAATCTGTGCTTCATCCAGGCTATCGCGGACGTGATCGGTAATTCGTTTCAGCAGCGCCTCAAAGTTTAATGCTTGTTGTAGCTGTGCCGTGCGTTCCTGTACCTGCAACTCCAAACTTGTGTTTAAAGTTTGCACCTGCTGATACAGCGCGGCTTGCTGAATGGCGATCGCTAGCTGGTCGGCTAATGCCTGCACGAGTTCGACTTGCTCATCGTGCCAATGCGCGATCTTTTGGCTTGAAAGCAAACTAAAGCTACCCCAAACGGCATCACCAACAATCACCGGAACTAAGAGCCACGATCCTGGTAGCCTTTGAGCGATGCTCTGATTAATGTCATCGCTGATGTCAGCAGGCTCAACCACCCTGACAATTTCTCGGCGCTTCAGTTGTGCCCCAAACGGATTTCCCTGATCAGGGATTTCTAGCCCAAGATGATTGGGTAAGTCTGGCTCCTGCTTATAAATCGCAACGTGCTGCCAACATTGACGCTCTGGCAAATATTGCACAACGGCTGCCTGATCGACTTTTAGAAGTTGGGCAATTTCAGTTGCGGCAGCGGTCAGAATGGTGTGCAAATCTAGGGATTGCCGGATTGCTTTCACCACGCGGCTGAAGGCTTGCTCTCGTTCGGCACGCTGCCAGAGTGCGATTTCGGCCTGTTTGCGATCGCTGATATCGCGGACAAGCAGCAACACTTCGTCTACTTGATACGGCACCACGCGCACTTCTTCGGTCTGAGTTTCGCCATCAACCGCGATCGTTTGTTCATAGAATTGAATGGAGTTTGTTGCCAGGGCAGTGTGGATCGCTTCCATGCGCTGTTTTGCCAGGTCGCGCGGCAAACTGTCGTATACGTGGGTCCCGACAAAATCGCCTGTTTTCCCAATGACTCTAAAGGTGTTTGTGGCAAGGAATTCTAGATAGATGCCCTGTGCATTTGCCCGGATGACCAGATCGGGCAGAGCGCTAATGAGCGCAGTCTTGTGGGCTTCACTTTCTCGCAAAACCACTTCGGTTCGTTTGCGCTCGCTCATGTCTTGCATCGCACCGCACCACGCGATCGCCCCATCAGGACGTTGCTGCGGTTGAGCGTGCCCCTGAAGCCATTTGACCTTCCCTGAAGGCATAACAATCCGCCATTCGTGCGAGAAGGCACTGAGCGTTTGCGCACTCTGAGCCAGAGCCGCGACATATCCAGCCCGATCGTCTGGATGAATCGAATCGATGAGCCACTGCGCGTTTTCTAGCGTCTGGGTATAAGGGATTTCGTGAAGCCCTTCGACAGCAGCATTGATGAACTCAAACCAGAGATCGCCGTTGGATGCTTGTACCAGCGTATAAATGATATTGCCAGAAGACTGGAGACCAAACTGCTGTAGCCACTGTTCACTTCTGGGCAACGATGCGTCTACCGAATTGTGATCATTACTGGCATCATCAGCTTGATGCAGTTGCATGGCTATACCTAGCTGCACAGCAACCATCTGAAGATATTGCACGTCTAAAGGATGCCATGAGCGGGTACTCTGACACTGGTGGGCAATCAGCAACCCCCACACATCGCCCTGTGTTAAAAGCGGTATGGTCAGCATTGCCTGTACTTGTAGGCGGTCTAACAAAGCGGCATAACAGGCTGAGACGCTACTGTCCGCTACATCCTCGATCGCGCCCCAGTATCCCTGCCGAAACCGCTCCAGGCGGGCACGATCAAAGCATGTATCGCGCATGACACGCCCCAGTAGCGGTAGCCATTCTGCACTCACAGACTCTACAGCGACGATCCCATCACCCTCACCGAGAAAGCGATAGAGCAGAACGCGATCGCTGTGCAACAAGGCTCTGGTTGTTTCGAGTGCTGTCTGTAAAATCGTTGCTAGGGCGACAGAGTGCTGGCTTTGAAGGGCGATCGCCGCAATACCCTCTAAGATTTCTGTCGGTGTGATAACCGATGTAGCAAACTGATTAGCAGACATCTTGACCTGGAAAGGCGGATAGCAGTTGCCCGTACTGTAAAAATTCTACAGAATTCATTTCACTGCGAGGAACTTCACTGCGATTGGGCGTTGAGCGCAGCCGCAAACATTGCTATGACAACCTCCTTGCAGCGACTAAAACAAGATGACCGCCACAGCCGATGCTATCACTACAGCTTGCCCATATTTTCTACCAGCATAACGAATCCAGACCGATGCCGTGAAGGCGATCGCGCCATTGATGCAGCCCAAGTGAGCGCGGTTGTTTTGTTTAAAGGCGATCGCTCAAGCTCTAAGGCTCATCGTTGAAGCTCTAGGATTCACGCACGAGGTTCCGAGCTTCGTCGTTGACTCTCTGAACCTCGTCGTTGAGACTTTGAATCTCGTTATTGACTCCCTGAACCTCATCATTGAGACTTTGAACCGTGTCGTTGCGTGTTGGAGTTTCATCGTTGAGTTTTTGAACCTCGTCACTGAGTGATCAAGCTTCGTTTATGAATGATCAAGCCTCGTCGATGAGTCTTAGATACTCGCCAATGAATCTTTGAGCTTCGGCGCTGAATGCTTGCTAAGAGAAACTGGGGTTTGAACGCGATCGGAGATGTCATCGCATCTGCCTTTACTGATACCTGCTTCCAGAGACAAAGCAGCGTTAAAGTAGCTCTTTTTCCTTCAGTTTTTGCAACTCTTGAGGTGTAAACGGATTGTTGCCCTGCTGGAGTTGGTTGATCCAGCGCTGTCGTTGGGCACGCCGATCGTCCTCATCAGTCCAATCGATGAACGCCTGAAAGTCTTCAATGGCACCTACAAAATCTCCTGTCATCGCTCTCGCAAAACCACGACTATCACGAAACTCGCCATTTCTAGGGTAGCTAGCGATCGCTTTTTCACAGAAAGGCATCACTTCTGCTGCTCGCCCCCGCACACTGCCACCACCACATAAGTAGTTCCAGTAGGTGTCAAGAACGAGAGTAGTTTTCAGGGTCTCTGCCTGCGTAAGCCGAATGACCGCTGTTGTAATCTGTCCCTGGCTGATCAATCCGCTCGCCTGTTCTGCCAGTCCATACGCCTTGAGGTAACGGGCTTCTTCCTCTGGGTTGATTGCTAAATCGTGATCGAGTTGCATTGCCTGTCGATAGCTGGTGATCGCTGCCGCCACATTTCCCTCTTGCCTTGCCAGATCCCATCCCTCTTCCACTAATCGTTGCGCTTTGCTTTTTGCCTTCAGCCGTTGCGCCTCTGTTTCGGGGCTGAAGGATAGGGTTGGGTCAAGTGACTGTGCCTCTCGAAACTTGGCGATCGCTGCCTGTAGCTTTTCATCTTGTGCCAGATCTTGTCCTTCCTCGACCAGTCGTTGTGCTTTTCCTTGTGTCGCCAGTCGTTGCGCTTCGCTGTCAGGGTTTAGGGATAAACCAGAGTTTTGCTGCAAGGCTTTGCGGAAGAACGCTACTGCCGCTGGAACATTTTCGGCTTTGGCGAACGTGGTTCCGGCTGCCACCAGATTTTCTGACGTTTGACAGACCTCTAAATCGACCAGGACCGTGGGATGGGCGATCAGATAATCTCGCAGCGAATGGCAGCCTTGTTGCAACAAGGTTTCGAGTGAGTTGAAAGCGGCTAGATCCCACATCGTCACCAGCTTGTCCCTCCCGGTAAACGCAATGCGGTTGCCATCAGGGCTGAACTTTGCGCCCCAGAGTGAGTCACTCTGCCCCGGTAGCGTTAGCAGCAGTGTGCCATCCTGCTGCCAGAGCTTGACTGTATTGTCGTTGCTGGTTGTAACAACGCGTTGGCTGTCGGGGCTAAAGCTAATGCTGGAAACGGCAGCACTATGTCCTTTAAGGGTTGCCAGCAACGTACCATCTCGTCGCCAAAGTTTAGCAGTCCGATCCCAGCTACCGGATGCGATCGTTTGTCCATCCGGGCTGAAGCTTACCGTATGGACATCTGCTTTATGCCCTTTCAGGGTTGTCAGCAGCGTCCCGTCGAGTTTCCAAAGTTTAACGAGGCTGGCTTTCAGGGTTGCAAGCATTTCTCCATCGGGGCTAAAGCGGGGACTCCAGCCTGCCCAATCACGCGGTCCTTTGAAGGTATGGAGCAGTGTACCATCCAGCTTCCAAAGCTTTGCGGTGCGATCGTCGCTGAGTGACAGCAGCGTTTGACTATCGGGTCTGAAGCTCACTGTGCTGACTAATTCTTGGTGCCCCGGAAGGGTTTTGAGTAGGGTGCCATCGCGCTGCCAAAGTTTAATGGTTTTGTCGGCACTGGCAGTCGCAATGGTTTGACTATCTGGGCTAACGCTCACATCATTAATCCCGTCAAGATGACCAGTCAGGGTTTTCAACAAATTGCCATTAAGCTGCCATAGCTTCGCTGTTTTGTCTGCGCCAACCGTGACAACCATCTGTCCATCCGGGCTGAAACTAATACTGTTGATTCCTAGATCGTGACCTTTGAGAGTTGGTAGCAACGTGTTGGTTAACTGCCAGAGTTTTGCGGTGCCATCACCACTGCTAGATATGAGTCTGTCACCTTTGGGGCTAAAGCGAACGTCAAAGACACGATCGCTATGTCCTTTCAGCGTTGCCAGCAGCGTTCCGTCTGGTTTCCAGAGTTTAATCGACTTGTCCTCACCCGCTGTCGCAATTTTCTGTCCATCCGGGCTGAAGCTGACTGCTCTCACATCACTCGTATGCCCTCTCAGCGTTTTGATGATCGTTCCGTTGAGATTCCAAAGTTTAACGGTGCGATCGTCACTGGCAGTGGCGATCGTTTGACCATCCGGGCTAAAGCTGACACCGTTGACCCAATCCCTGTGTCCGGTAAAGGTTCTGAGCAAGGTACCACCGACTGTCCAGAGTTTGACGGTTCTGTCATTGCTAGCTGTCGCGATCGTTTGTCCATTCGGGCTGAACTGAACACACTTGACGCTATCGTCATGTCCTTTAAGTGTTTTGAGCAGCGTACCATCGACCGTCCAGAGTTTGACTATCCCATCGCTACTCGCAGCGGCAAGGGTACGACCGTCGGGGCTGAATTGAATGTCATCAATATCTTCCTCGTGACCCTTCAATTTCCGCAGCAGCTTGCCGTCCCGGTTCCTTAGTGTAACGGCGTTGTCATTCCAGTCACTTGACGCGACAATCTGACCATTTGGGCTAAGGCTAACTGCAAGAACAGAGCTGTGATTCCCTTTCAATGTTTTGAGCAATGTTCCGTCTGGTTTCCAGAGTTTGACCGTTTTGTCATCACTGCCAGTGGCGATTGTTTGCCCATCGCTGCTGTAACTGACCCGACGAATCCAATCGGTATGCCCTTCTAAACGGTTGCGCTCTTTCGCTGTATACACGACTTGCTGCAAGGCAGTCACGGCTTGACTGCGAGTCGTGGCATCCACTTTAGGTACGCGTTTGAGCTGTTGCCCCAGTTTGAGTGCGTCAATCAGCGCTTCAATGTCTTGATTCGATGAGAGATAGGCGCGCGAGGAGGCACTCAGCGCCACCATTTGTCCTTTTTCAGCATCAAGGCGGCGTTGTTCTGCCTGTTGGTATTGAGTCAAGGCGAGAAGCGCAAGACCGATCGCACCTACAAAGCCCACGATAGAAATGAGACTTGTTTGTCGCTGACGCTGAATTTCGGCTTTACCGCTGGCAAGAATGTACTGGGTTTGCAGAGCTGTGGGTTTGGGGTCTTTGTCGGTGCCCAGGCTGAGCCAACCGCTAGCGGCTTTGAGGTCACTTCCGCGCAGTAAAAAGCTATCGTCCTGCTTTTTCTCGTTCCACTCGATCGCGCGCACCAGCAGCCGTGTATGGGCGTGGACATGTTCCAGATCCAGGTCGATCGCGTCGAGCAACGATTGAAATGCCTGGTCAAAGTCGTCGTCGTCTCGAAAGAACAGCCAGTTGTGCCGTCTTAGTGCCTCATGTGCCTGGGGTCGGTCAAAATCATCGCGGCGAACGACTGGGACAAAGCGCTTGTGATGCTTCACGGCATGGTCAATCTCTTGATTGCACACCCTGGAAGCAACCGAATCAGCACTGACGACAAAGACAAACGTATCCGCCGCTTCGATGCCGCGCTCAATTTCTTGCCACCAGTCAGCCGTGAGGGGAATGTCTTCCCAATCGACCCACGCATCACGATCGCACTTTGCCAGAGCCGTATGCAGCGTCTTGACGAAATCCTTGTCTTTGCGCGAGTAGGAGATAAACACATCTGCCATGCTCCAATCTCCAGAGAAAGGATAAAGCTTGCTTCACCGTAACAGGCTTTTGCTCCGGAGAAACTTGCTCCGGAGAAATAGGGGGGGCGATCGTACTTGCGTACTCAAGCTCTGAGGTTCATCGTTGAAGCTCCAGGTTTCACGCACGATGTTCCAAGGTTCGTCGTTGAGTCTTTGAACCTCGCTGTTGAGTCTTTGAACCTCGTCGTTGAGTGTTGGAGCTTCGTTGTTGAGTCTTTGAACCTCGTCGTTGAGTGTTGGAGCTTTGTCGCTGAATGATCAAGTTTCGTCGTTGAGTGTTGGAGCCTCGTCGTTGAGTCTTTGAGCTGTGTCGCTGAATGTTGAAGCTTCGTTTGTGAATGATCAAGCCTCGTCGTTGAGTCTTTGAGCTGTGTCGCTGAATGTTGAAGCTTCGGCAATGCATGTTTGTTGCAAGAAAGCGGGTGCTTGGATGCAATCTGATACCGATTTAAGCAGGGCTTCCTGCAAACACGGTCAGTCGAGGGGCGAGTTTAGACAATACGTGATTGGCTTTGCGGCTGTTTGATCGCAAGAGCTACCCCTACAGATAGCCGCTGGTATCAGTTAAAGCTGTCGCCTCAGTTCTTCGGGCGTGAAGGGGTTTCTACCTGCGCGAAGTTCCTTAATCCAGCGCTGACGATCGGCTTTCTGTTTCTGGATGTCAGGCAATTTGCTGCCGTTTACATCAAGCCACTTGACATAGACCTGGAAATCGTCGATCGCGCCCTCAAAGTTGCCCGTTAACGCTCTCGCAAGCCCACGACTATCCCAAATGTTGGCATCATCTGGGGCAAGGGCAACGCCTTTCTCGCAGGCATCCAGGACTTTTGTGGCGTAGCCTTTGAGTGCCCCAAACCAGCAAAGATTGTTCCAGGCATCGGCAGAGATTTCGACCGTTGGGTCAAGCTGCTGCGCTTTGGCGTAGACGGGAAATGCCTGCTCAACGTCGCTCTTGTTAACCAGGCTTTCAGCTTTGTCTATTAAGGCGATCGCGGCGCTTTGTCTGGCTTTGATTTGAGGCTCAAAGTTCAAGCTGGGAAATCGTTCTAAAGCAGTGCGGAATTTTGCCGCAGCACCGTCTAAATCGCCATTGATGGCGAGTTCTTCACCCTGGTCGAGTGGGATGACAGCGGCAAGCTGTTGTGCTTTGAGTTTGGGATCAAATTTCAACTTAGGCTTACGCTTGAGTGCCTCCTGAAAGCGATGAGTGGCACCATCAACATCACCTGCCCTTGCCAGTTCCTCACCTTCGGCGATCCAGTCTCGTTCTACGCCATTGCAGAGTTGGCGATCGCGATCGGTCACATTTGGATTGGTCTTCAGGTAATTGCTGAGCCAGTGGCAGGTATGCACCAGCAGCGTGTCGAAATCTAAACTCCACAGCATCGCGATGTCGTCCTGACCAGCCGTTGCCAGCGTTTTACCATCCGGGCTAAAGCTTAAGCCCCAAACGGTGTCATCATGCCCTTTCAGCGTTGCCAATTCTTTGCCATCTCGGTTCCACAGCTTGACAACGCGATCGGCACTCGAAGCAATCATGGTGCCATCCGGGCTAAAAGCGACCTGGCTAATTTGGCTGGTGTGCCCTCTCAACGTTTTGAGTTCTTTCCCATCCAAATTCCAAAGCTTTAGGGTTTTATCTCGACTGGCAGAAGCAAGGGTTTTACCATCGGGGCTAAAAATAACGTATCGAACCGCAGCCGTATGTCCTCTCAAGGTTGCCAGTTGTTTACCTGCCCGATTCCAAAGTGTAATGATGCCGTCTCTGCTGGGCACCGCAATGATTGTGCCGTCAGGACTGAAACTAATCCGATTAATCTGCGTCTTACTTGCCTCAAACTCAACTAATGGGGTGCGCTTAAGATCTAAAAGCTTGACCTTGCCATCGTCGTTTCCTAGCGCGATCGTTTGCCCATCGGGGCTAAAACTGACCCGTTTACGCTCTCCACCCTGACCCTTTGGAACTTTGAGCGCCTGACCCGCTTGACTCCAGAGCTTAGTCGTACCAAAGCGAGTGGCTGAATTAATAATCTTGCTATCTGGGGTGAAGCTAACCCAATCTACAGGCGCGTCATAGCCTCTGAGCGTTTTCAAAAAAGCTCCGTCCACACTCCAAAGTTTGACTGTTTTATCGTTGCTGGCAGTCGCCAGTCGTTGATTATCCGGGCTAAACCTGACATCGTTGATGGTCGCGTTATGCTTCAACACAGGGCGGTTCACGTTCCACAGTCGGACGGTATTGTCTCGACTGCCAAGAGCCAGCAGCCGTCCGTCTGGGCTAAAGCCGACACTCGCAATGGGCGTATCAAAGGTTCCCAGCGTTTCAAGTTCCTTCCCCTCCGCACTCCAGCGTTTCACTGTGCCATCTTCACCCGCAGAAACCAACGATCGTCCGTCTGGGCTGAAGCTTAAGCCCCAAATTTCACTGGTGCGATGTCCGTTGATCGATGCTATCTCCTTACCGTCCAGGTTCCAGAGCTTAATGATGCTATCCAAATCGCTCGACGCAATCAGTTTGCCATCAGGGCTGAATGTTGTACGGATGACGTTATTGGTATGACCCGCGAAGGTTTTGAGCAGTTCGCCTGATGCCCGCCAAAGCTTTACCGTGTTGTCCCTTCCAGCAGATACCAGCAATTTGCCATCGGGGCTAAAACTGGCATTCCAGACCCCGCCTGCATGAGCATCGATACTCTTGAGCGATCGACCGTCCAGCGTCCAGAATTTGATGGTGCCGTCTCGACTGCCAGACACCAACTGCTGACCATTGGGGCTAAAGTTGACGCTAAAAACTTCGTCTGTATGCCCCTTCAAGGTACGAACGAGTTTTCCATCTCGCCTCCAAAGTTTGATGGTGTGATCGCCGCTGGCAGTGGCGATCGTCTGACCATCGGGGCTGAAGCTGATCCAGATCACGGGGTCTGTGTGTGCTTGCAACTTTGTCAGAAGTTTCCCTTCTAAATTCCAGAGTTTGGCGGTGTTGTCTCTACTCGCAGAGGCGATCGTACGACCATCGGGACTGAAGATCACCCTAAAAACCTGATCCTGATGCCCCTCAAAGCGGTTGCGTTCGCGCATCTTGTTGAGTGCCTGCTGTAGCGCCGCCATCACTTGCCATCTCGTGTCGTCAGTAACCCCCTCAATGGTTTGCAGCTTGCGGGCAGCTCTCAAACCCTGCATTAGCCCATCTAGCCCCTGATTTGCCGTCAAAAAGGCATCTGCAGACATGCTGAGGGTTTCAATCTGGCTCAGCTCAATTTGTTTACGACGAGTTTCTGCTGTCTGGTATTGAGTGAATGCCAGCAGCCCCAAGCCACTGGCAACCAGCAGCGCGACTGTGACCGCACCCAACCATCGACGCTGTTTGCGAATTTCCTGCTGCTGCCGCTGAATTTCAGCCTCCTGACGATCGCTTTCCGCTCTGCGACTGGCATCAATGTACTCGCGCTGAACCTGGGTCGATCGCGGCTCCTTCTCAGCATTCTGGGTGATCCACTGGATCACTGCGTCGAGTTCACTCCCCCGGAGCAGCAAGTCAGGGTTGCGCTGTTGGGTGTCCCACTCGATCGCCCGCACTAAGATTCGTGTATGCTGCCGCACATGCTCCAGGTCGGTGTCGATCGCCTCCAACAGCGACTGAAACGCCTGGTCAAAGTCGTCTTCTTCCCGAAAAAAGAGCCAGTTGTGTCGTCTCAGCGCCTCATGAGCCTGTGGTCGGTCAAAGTTATCGCGGCGGACGACCGGGACAAAGCGCTTGTGGTGCTTCACGGCATGGTCAATCTCTTGATTGCACACCCTGGAAGCCACCGAATCGGCACTGACGACAAAGACAAACGTATCCGCCGCTTCGATGCCGCGCTCAATTTCTTGCCACCAGTCAGCCGTGAGGGGAATGTCTTCCCAATCGACCCAGGCATTGCGATCGCACTTCGCCAGAGCCGTATGCAGCGTCTTGACGAAATCCTTGTCTTTGCGCGAGTAGGAGATAAACACATCTGCCATGCTCCAACCTCCAGAGAAAGGATAATGCTTGCTTCACCGTAACAGGCTTTTGCTCCGGAGAAACTTGGGGGGCGATCGCTCACTGACGCACGGCTATGCCATCGCAGAGGTGGCGATCGGTCTCCTTCACCGTCGGATTGCTGGTCAAATATTGATGCAACCAGGTACAGCCATGCCCCATGAGCGCATCCAGATTTAAGTTCCAATCCCAGAGCATCACTTGTTTATCATGGCTGGCGGATGCAAGCAATTTACCATCCGGGCTAAAGGCGATATTGGCAACCGCACCTTCGTGCCCTAGCAGGGTTTTCAACAGCGTACCGTCGGGTTTCCAAAGCTTGATGGTGTTGTCGTAGCTTGCAGAGGCAATGGTTTGCCCATCGGGGCTAAAGCTGACATCGGTAACCTCGGCATTGTGTCCTTGTAGGGTCGTCAGCAAAGTGCCATCCTGCTGCCACAGCCGCACGGTGTTGTCGGCACTGGAAGACGCGAGGATTTGTCCATCTGGGCTAAAAGCAAGCTGATACACAGACCCCTGATGTCCATTGAGTGTTTTTAGCGGCGTGCCATCGCGTTTCCAGAGTCGCACGCTGCCGTCTTTGCCTGCTGATGCGAGTAGCTGCCCATCTGGGCTGAAGACAGCGCGGTAAACGGCAGCCGTATGTCCTTCAAGGGTTGCTAAATAAGTACCATCTCGCTTCCAGAGTTTAACAACAGCATCTCTGTTGGCAGTCGCAATCAACTGTCCATCCGGGCTAAATCGAGCATCATACAAACTGCTGCGGTGCCGGAGGGTGGTCAGCGGTGTACCGTCTGATTGCCAGAGTTTAGCCGTGCCATCGTTGCTGGCAGTGATCAGCAATTGTCCATCGGGGCTATAGCGGGCTTCCCAAACGGTGTCCTGATAGCCCGTAAGTGTCTTTCGCAGAGTGCCGTCGAGGTTCCAGAGTTTGACGGTTTTGTCTGCGCCTGTAGAGGCGATCGTCTGACTATCCGGGCTGAAGCGCACACTCGCGATCGCGCCTGTATGTCCTTTCAGCGGTGCAACGAGCGTCCCGTCCGATCGCCAGAGTTGGGGCGTATCATCATCACCACTGGAGACGACAAACTGCCCGTTGGGGCTGAAAGCCACTTTCTGTACGGCATCCTGATGTCCCCTCAGACGCTTCAGCAATGGTTGATCAAAGCTCCAGCGCTTGATGGTTTTGTCTTCGCTGGCAGAATACAGCGTTTTACCATCCTGGCTGTAAACGACGCGATTGACCCAGTCGGTATGTCCCGTGAGCGTTTCCAAAAGGGTGCCACGGCGCGTCCACAGCTTGATGGTTTTATCTTTACTGGCTGTGGCGATCGTTTGACGGTCAGCATTAAAAACCACCCCATGCACAATGTGCTGATGTCCACTCAGCGTTGCCACCAGTTTGCCATCCAGCTTCCAGAGCTTAACCGTTTTGTCGTAGCTCATGGTGGCGAGAAGCTGTCGATCGGGGCTGAACACCACTCCCGATACCGCAGCAGTGTGACCATACAGCACTTTTACAAGTGTGCCGTCTCGTCGCCATAATCTGGCAGTTTTGTCTGCGCTGGCAGAGGCAAAAAACTGACCATCGGGGCTAAAACTGATTTTTTTAATCGCGGCTTGATGCCCTTGCAGCGTGGATAACAACGTGCCATCCGGTTGCCACCGCTTGATGGTGCCGTCTACCCCTGCCGACAGGAAAAATTGACCATCGGGACTAAAAACGACATCCTTTACACCATTGGGATGGGCTTTGAGCGTTTTAATCAGCGTTCCGTCCGGCTTCCACAGTTTGACCAGTCCATCGTCACTGGCAGACGCAAGCACCTGACCATTAGGGCTAAAGGTCGTTTCCCAAACGCTGGCGGTGTGACCTTTGAGTGTGGTGATCAGCGTACCATCGACGCGCCAGAGCTTGCTGGTACGATCGCGGCTGGAGGCGGCTATCGTTTGACCATCGCGGCTGAAATTGACATCCCATACGCCATCCGTGTGACCGTCTAGAGAACGGAGAAAGGAACCATTCGATCGCCACAGCTTCACCGTACCGTCGCGACTGGCAGAAGCAAGGGTCTGCCCATTCGGACTCAGCACCAGATCAGTAATGCCGTTCTGGTGTGCCTGCACACTGTCAGACTGCCTGACCCAATACACGGCTTGCTGAAGTGTGGTCAGCACCTGAGCCTGAAGCACTGGCTTTTGAGTCGATAACCCTTTCAATAACGTGCCTGCTCGCAGTACCTCAATCAACGCATCAAATTTACGATTAGAGACAAACATCGCTTCAGAAGAAGCAAGCACTGCTTTAATTTCGCCTTCTTTTGCCACCTGGTACTGCCTGAATGCCACAATGCCCAGCCCGGTTGCCACGGTTAATGCTGCCAACACCAACCCAAGCCAGACCCGCTGCTGCTTAATTTCGGCGTGCTGACGTTTGATTTCAGCCTCACGGCGAGCGGTTTCTGCCTTGCCACTGGTCAACACATAATCGGTTTGCAGGGTTGTGGGATGGGGATCTTTGGCAGCACCTTGAAGTAGCCACTGTCTGGCTTCGGCTAAATCTTTGCCCCGCAATAGAAAGCTTTCGTCCCGTTCCTGGTGCTCCCACTCGATCGCCCGTTCCAGCAAGCGTGTGTGCGATCGTACATAGTCCAGATCGGTGTGAATCGCCTTTAGGAGCGACTGAAATGCCTGCTCAAAATCATCCTGTTCTCGAAAAAAGAGCCAGTTATGGCGAGACAACGCCGATGGAATCTGCTCAGGATCAAAGCCTTCACGACGCACGATCGGCACTAAGCGCTTGTTTTGCTGAATGGCATACTCCAGCTCTTTGTCGCAAATTTTGGAGGCGATCGAGTCGGGTGAAATGATGCACACAAAGGCGTTTGTCCTTTCAATACCGCGCTCAATCTCTTCCCACCAGTCTGCCGTGAGGGGAATATCTTCCCAATCAACCCAGGTATCGCAGTCTTGCTTGCACAGTGCAGCATGCAACGTTTGTACAAACGCTTTGTCTTTACGCGAGTAGGAAATAAAAACGTCAGACATGGCTTCCTCTGAGGGCGAGAGGTGATGGCTTGCTTTAACCTACTCCGTGCTTCACCACAACAATAGTTTTCTCCGGAGGAATGTTATCGTAACCAGACGATTCGTTGCCTCTTTTTGATCAAAATTCTTGCCCTGGCGCACTCTAATTTGAAGTGAGGAGTGAGAGGTGAGGAGTAAGGGGTAAGGGACGAAAGTTTTGAGTTTTGAGTTGTCAGCCATCAGCCGTCAGGGGGGGAGTTGTTAGTTGTTAGTTGTTGGTTATTAGTTGTTAGTGAATGAGGTCTTCCTGACTCCTTCTAAAAACTTTTCTTGAATGCCCTTTCTTGGATGCCTGAAAGGCTTTAAGGGCTATAAAACTAAAAACTCCTTCGCCTTCTGCCTCCTGCCTTCTGCCTCCTGCCTTCCAGCTTGCTCACAGTCCTTGTCCTAACGCGCTCCCCAACCCCTGGAACATAATCCACGACAGAAAGAAGTTAGAGATAAAGATGGCAAGCAGTGAGGTGACAACGGCTGTGGTTGTAGACTGCCCCACACCTTTTGCGCCACCCGTGGTCGTGAGTCCCCAGCTAGAGCCGATGATGGCAATCAACGCCCCAAAGAAGACGGCTTTGATCGGCGCTCCACACAGATCCCAGACACCCAAAAAGTTACGCGCCGAATCGACAAACACTTTTTGCGGAATGCCATACAACGTGTCAGCGATAATCATGCCGCCAATCATCCCCGTTAAGAGCGAGAGGACGGTCAAAATCGGCAGCATCACGCAGCAGGCAATGACTCTGGGAATCACGAGATAGTCGATCGGATCAGTTTTAAGCATGTAAAGCGCATCAATTTGCTCAGTGACGCGCATCGTGCCCAACTCGGCGGCAAAGGCTGATCCCACCCGTCCCGCCAGAATGACGGCTGTTAACACAGGAGCCATCTCACGGGTCAGCGAAATCGCCAGCACACCTCCCACGGCACCGCTTGCCCCAAAGTTGATAAATTCTCTCGACACCTGAATGGTAAACACCATGCCAATAAAGGTGGAGGTTAGTAAGGCAATTAGCAGCGACTCTGGACCTACGGTTGCCATCTGCTCCAGGGTATTGCGACGATGAATTTTGCCCGATAGCAAATGCACCATCACCTGCCCACCCAGCAGAATGGAAGCCAGCAAGCGCTGACCCCACAAACTTAAGCCAGTCGTAAACGGCTTTTCACTCACGAGAACACAGTTGAAACGATAACCTTAGCAGAATAGCGGATTGCTGAGAGGTCGTCAGCAAAGTTTCTCGCATACGACCCGCCTAACCTGATGCACTCATTTTCGTAGAATTGTTCACAGAGCTTCAACAAGATATTTAAGCTTGATTTAAGATTTTTCACATCCCTCGTTGTTTGAGGCGATCGCTCCTATGGTAGAGATGATCGTACCGTCTCTCCAACTACTCTCTTGAATGAACCAGCGTATCCATCATGCTCATGTCCCCCGCCTTCATTCGTTCCTTGCTGTTTACCAGCACTTTTAGCTTTGCCCTACCCATTCTCTTGATCGGTCTTTTACTGGCAGCGCTATCTGCGATCGGGCAGATCCCCCTAGTGGCTGCGATCGCCCAACTCGCAGCCGAGAAGTTGTTGCAGTTCCTCGCGGTGTTTGGGAGTGGCGACCCCTTTCAAGGGGTTCTGGTCATTGGTCTTACGTGTGGGCTAGTCGGTGCCCTCTTCGATGCCTACGCCTTCCGTCGCCACCAGAATTTGCGTGATAGCTGATGCCCTGGCGCTAACAAGCAGGAGTGGACGATCGCTACATCAGCTCTCGTACATCGGTCACTTGACCAGTCACAGCCGCCGCAACGACCATTGCTGGACTCATCAGCAGCGTGCGACCGGATGAGGAGCCCTGACGACCCTTGAAGTTGCGGTTTGACGAGGATGCGCTGATTTGACGACCCTGAAGCTTATCGGGATTCATGGCGAGGCACATGGAGCAGCCTGGTTCGCGCCACTCAAAGCCTGCCTGCACAAAAATATCGTGCAATCCTTCGGCTTCTGCCTGCTTTTTCACCCGTTCTGAACCGGGAACGACAAAGGCTTTAATGCCCTCTGCTACATGCCGTCCCTGAGCCAGTTTGGCAGCTTCGCGGAGGTCACTAATTCTGCCGTTGGTGCAGCTACCGATGAAGCAGACATCGATTTTGGTGCCCTGGACAGGTCTCCCAGGCTGCAAGTCCATATACTGATAGGCTTCTTCGGCGATCGCCCGTTCATCTACAGGCATTTCGTCAGGTGTAGGCACCGTTTCGTTCACGGCAATGCCCTGTCCAGGTGTGATCCCCCAGGTAATCGTGGGCGCGATCGTCGCCGCATCAAACACCACCACATCATCGTAAACAGCATCGGCATCGCTACGAATACTGTTCCACCACTCGACGGCTTGATCCCATTCCGCAGCTTTGGGTGCAAAGTCGCGTCCTTTCAAGTAGTCATACGTGACCTGATCGGGATTCACGTAACCGCAACGCGCCCCCCCTTCGATCGCCATATTGCAGACGGTCATTCGTTCTTCCATGCTCATCTGCTCAAAGGTCGTGCCTGCAAATTCGTAGGCATAGCCCACACCACCCTTCACGCCCAGCGTCCGAATAATGTGCAGAATGACATCCTTAGCGTAGACACCGGGCTTGAGCGCACCGTTGACTTCAATCTTGCGGACTTTGAGCTTTGCCAGTGCCAATGTTTGGGATGCCAGCACATCACGCACCTGGCTGGTGCCAATGCCAAAGGCGATCGCGCCAAAAGCGCCGTGCGTAGCGGTATGGCTGTCACCACAGGCGATCGTCATGCCCGGTTGAGTCAACCCTTGCTCTGGCGCAATAACGTGGACAATGCCCTGATTCCCAGAGCCGACGTTATAAAAGGTGATGCCGTTCTCTTTGCAGTTTTGCTCTAGCGCCTGCATCATTTCTTCGGCGATCGAGTCTGCTAGGGGACGCGCCAGATTATCAGTGGGAACGATGTGATCGACGGTGGCAATGGTGCGATCGGGAAACAACACCTTCAGGTTGCGTTCGCGCAGCATTGCAAAAGCCTGGGGACTGGTGACTTCGTGAATTAGATGCAGCCCGATGAAGAGTTGCGTCTGTCCAGACGGCAAAATGCCAACGGTGTGTGCATCCCAAACTTTATCAAACAGCGTCCCTGTACTCATGGTTTTTGTCTTGCCTGCCCGCGATCGGTGTGTAATGGGATTCCATTCTACCAAGCGATGTTGACAACAGGGAGAAAAGCTCTCAGGAGGCAAAAGACCGCAGGCAGCAGGCAAAGGAGTTTTTAGGTTTTAGGTTTTAGGTAACTGCCTAGGGCGCGTCATCAATTAGCTCCAAAACCTTGCGGTATCAGCCTAATCGCGCCCACCCCAACACACCAGGCTAGAGGCTGGAACCCTTGCTGCAAGACATGTGTAGTTATAATCGATGACAGCCTCTAGCATCTGGATTGAATCCTCAGACGGGAAAGGAAGAACTGGGGTTAGAGATATAGTAATGTTTGGCTATGAATCTAGAGGAAGCGCTGCAACCATCATTTACTGCGGCGCTTGCAACCCCTTCCCTTATGACCTTCCACATCGGCTGTGCAATTTGGGCGTACAAAGGTTGGTTGGGAGAGTTGTTTCCATCGGATAGTCGTGCTGCTGATTTTCTGCATCTGTATAGTCGTCGCTTTACGGCTGTAGAAGGGAATACGACGTTTTATTCCATTCCAGATGCTGATACTGTGAAGCGGTGGGCAACGGAAACACCAGACGGGTTCAAGTTTTGCCTTAAGTTGCCGAAGAATTTGACGCACAATGGTTTGTTGCAGCCTGCACTGCCAGATACGCTGGCTTTTCTAACAAAAATGCAGGGATTGGGCGATCGCCTCGGCCCTTTATTTGCCCAACTGCCGCCTAGCTACAGCCCATCGAGTTTTATCGATTTAGAAGCCTTTCTGACGGCTCTGCCTCGTGACGCAGCAGATTTTGCCCTGGAAGTACGCCATCCCGACTGGTTTCAAGCACCCCATGCAGAGAAATTGACTGACTTGCTAGGACGACTGGGCGTTGGACGCGTGCTGTTGGATACTCGTCCCATCTATGACGCACCAGACAATCCTCAGTTGCATTCAGAACGCAAAAAGCCGAAACTGCCCCTCCAACCCAGTGTGACGGCTCCCTTTAGCCTGATTCGCTTCATCAGCCATCCCGATTTAGCACTCAATCAACCTTATTTAGACGCATGGGTGGCACTGGTGGAGCAATGGCTCCAGCAAGGAACACGGCTTTACTTCTTCGTGCATTGTCCTTTAGAAGAGCGATCGCCTGCCAACGCCCGTCATTTCCAGACGCTACTCGAACAACGTCGTGTTTCTGTGCCGCCCCTTCCCTGGAACAGCATCTATACACCAACTCAGTTAAAGCTGTTCTAATCTTCAGAGTGCTCAGGGCAAAGCCAGAACTTACGCAAACCTCGGAGGTTTTGACCAGCCATGAAGCACCGTAACCAACGTTGTGGCTTAAATCTTCGAGGTTTAGTCAAGATGCGTCAGTCCTGAAAGCAATGAATGTGACGGCTCTTGAGTTCTCGTTCTTAAGCTATCGTTTTCCAGCAAAAGTGAAGGCGCGGAAGTGCAGCGCTTGTTGTTCAATGCGGTTGGCGAGGCGATCGCAGACTAAATTGCACAGCTCAAAGATCAGGTCATCTTCAACGCTGTAGTATGCCAGGGTGCCTTTACTGCGCCGATGGAGAATGCCTGCCTGCATCATGACTTTCAAGTGTTTAGAGACATTGGCTTGGCTGGTGTCAGTCGCCTCAACCAAGTCTTGAACACATTTCTCACCATCACGGAGGAGATTGAGAATCCGCAGGCGCATAGGCTCGCCCAGAACGCTGAAATATTCAGCAACCTGTTGAACAACTTCTTGCGAAGGCTTCGCAGATTTCATGCAAATTTAATGTGAGGGTCATGATCCCCAGATTTTAGCCACTCGACTGCTCTATAGCAATAGAGTATTTGATGACAATGCAAAATTTATTCAGAATTTCATCATTAATTGGGCAAATCTGGCGGTTGGTTTAAGCAACTGCGATGATTTTAAGCAGTCTGTTGCGCTTTAGGAAGAGGGGTGCGAACCAGAGTTGCTCTGTGCTGAACGGTTAGTCTGGGTTGAGACGCAATAGCAGTTGACCGTATTCGATCGGTTCGCCATTTTGCACCAAAATTTCGACGACTTCGCCTCCCACCTCGGCTTCCAACTCGTTCATCAGCTTCATGGCTTCGATGATGCAAACGGTTTGCCCTTTACGAATGCGATCGCCCACCTCAACAAATGGGGGTTCATCGGGAGCCGCCGCACGGTAGAAGGTGCCGACCATCGGTGAAATAATCTCGATCAGGCGACGATCGGCTTTACTGTCTCGCAAGATATCGCTTGCAGTTGGCTGTGCATGCGTCGAAGGGGGAGCATTTTCACCACTGTATCTAGCACCAGCGTCTCCACGACTATCGCCGAGTGCTTGCGGTAAGGCTGCGTTTTCAGATGGTGGAACATAGGCACGATCGTCGGCATAGAGCCGATCTTCAATCCGTACCCCGCGACGTACCGTTAGTTCAAAATCATCGCTTTTTAAGGTTAGTTCCGCGATATCAGTCTGGTTGATTGCTGCCAAAAGTTCGCGGAGTGCGTTTATATCCAGTGACACAGTTGATGTAGACCTCAAAAATAGGGGATAAGGGCGTGAAGAAAGGCTAAAAGATGAGGGCTAAAGGCTAAAACATGTTTTCCATTTATCCTTTATCCTTTAGCCTTCTGCTTTACTGCTCTCTCCCCAAATAAGAATCATTACGAGTATCAACTTTGATGCGCTCTCCGATCGTGATGAACAGCGGCACCATGACTTGAGCACCCGTTTCGACGATCGCAGGTTTGGTGCCACCTGTTGCAGTGTCGCCTTTCACACCAGGATCAGTCTGAGTCACTTCAAGCACGACAGAGTTGGGCAATTCCACTTCCATTACCTGTTCACCCCAACGCACCACGTTCACTTCCATCCCTTCTTTGAGGTACTTCACGCGATCGCCAATCTGTTTTGCGTTCAGACGAGCCTCTTCATACGTCTCCATTTCCATAAAGACAAAATCATCTCCGTCTTTATACGTATGCTGCATCGTGTTTTTTTCCAGGGTTGCCTGGGGCACGGTTTCACCCGCCCGGAACGTGCGCTCCATCACGTTTCCGGTTTGGACGTTTTTAAGCTTCGTTCGCACAAACGCAGACCCTTTACCGGGCTTGACGTGCAAAAACTCAACGACTCGCCAAACGGCTCCGTCTAGCTCAATACTTACGCCCGGTCGAAAGTCATTACTAGAAATCATGAGTGTGTATCGGGAGAAAATGTTCGGCACCTCATTGTACCGCTCTGGGGATACCGCGATGAAAAGAGGTGAGGGGTGAGGAGTGAGGGGTGAGGAGTGAGGGGTGAGGAGTGAGTTGAATCAGTTGTTGGTTGTTGGTTGTTAGTGCATGAGCCGTTCCTAACTCCTTCTAAAAACTAAAAACTAACAACTTTTCTGGTATGTCTATAGGGCTTTACAACTTCCCTGCCTTCTGCCTCCTGCCTCCTGCCTCCTGCCTTCATCCTCCTGCCTTTACGTCGCCGTACCCCCTATATGGCAAGATGAGTGAGTGGCAAAATTAACGAAAGTGATTTGCTGCTGATAGCTACTTGTCCGCGATCGCCTGCTGGTGGCAGTGATGCTGGCAATAAGCACCCGACCGTCTGCTAAATTTGAGCAATTCTTACTGAGACATGCAACTACAAGGCTTTGACCGCTTCAAAGACTGGCTGAAAACAGGCGCAACTCTCCTGCTGGTGGTAACGTTATCATTGGGTCTGAGTGCTGGGGTTGCAGCCAGTCCCACGACGATTATGCCTGCTGGCAATGCTATTACCGATGGTAAGGCGTTGTTGCGTTATGCGCTGCCGATCGACAATACGCCTGTTCGGGAACTGCAACGCAGCTTAGAAGATATTGCAACGCAACTGCGAGCAAATCGGCGGTGGGGTGCGATCGCCAGTGATGTGAAAAAAGCGATTTCAGTGTTGCGGGATAAAGAAACGGCGTTGCTTACCAGCGTTCCTGAAGCAAACCAGGCACAGGCACAAGCTTTGATCACCCAACTCAAAGAAGGTCTTGACCCGTTACAAACGGCAGTGGAAGCCAAAGATAAAGCACAAACGTTTGAGCAGCGATCAGCCTTGCTCGATCTGGTGAGTCAGCTTGAAGAAAGCATGGTGAAAGACTTTCCCTTTGAGGTGCCTGTCGCTTACAACAATCTGCCGCAGCTTAAAGGACGGGCGACGATCGAATTTACAACCAGCAAAGGCAAGATCACGGCGATCGTGGATGGCTACAGTGCCCCCGTCACGGCTGGAAATTTTGTGGATCTTGTGAAGCGTGGTTTCTACAATGGCTTACCCTTCACCCGCTCTGAAGAATCCTACGTTTTGCAAATCGGTGACCCACCCGGTCCTGAAGTGGGCTTCATCGACCCCAAAACGAAAAAGTATCGTGCCATTCCGCTAGAAGTGTTGGTGCAGGGGGATAAGGAGCCAACTTACGAGATCACGCTAGAGGATGCGGGACGCTACAAAGACCAGCCTGTGCTACCCTTCTCGTCTTATGGCGCCCTGGCAATGGCACGTCCTGGTGAAGACCCCAACGGTGGCTCGTCTCAGTTCTTCTTCTTTCTGTTTGAGCCTGAGCTAACGCCAGCGGGGCGCAACTTGCTGGATGGTCGCTACTCGGTGTTTGGCTATGTTATCGACGGGAAAGAGGTCTTAGAGCAACTGAGGGCTGGAGACAAAATCGAGTCTGCGAAAGTCATTCAAGGGTTAGATCAGCTTGTCGAACCAGACGTTGCTTAAGGGATGTGAGAAGTTCGCAGGCGGTTACGTCTGGCTAGGATGCGGGTAGGCGATCGACCTCGTTATTAGATATAGATAGGGAACTTGGTGATCCAACTTGCTACGCTCCAATCACAATTGGACTATCTCAATCCCCTCACAAACAAGTCATGGCAATTTTTGAGTGGGTCTTCTTGATTGGTTTTGGCGTGTTGGCTGGCAGTTCCATCACCAACATTCTGCAAAAGCAACAGCAGCAATCTCGACTAGAGCAAGCTTTTTATCAACTGCTGGAGGCTGAAAATGGCAACATCTCGCTCATTCAGCTTGCGGCGGCAGCACGGGTGAATGCCGCACTCGCCAAAAGCTATCTGGATACTCAGGTGAAATTTTTCGGCGCAGTGCCCGAAGTAGACGACGATGGCGATGAATATTACCGCTTTCCCAAGTTGCGCCGCTGGAGTGATCCGGAAGAATGGCAGTAGCTGATACCTGACGGCTCCTTCCTATAGTGGAAAATCGCGTTTAAAGCTCTCGCGAGTGAGGGGCTGATCGAGCATTAAGCCTTCACCGCCTAGCGTTTCCAGGGGCTTGCCTTCTACAGACAACCATACCTTTGCGCCTGGATTAAGGCTTGTTGCTGTGTAAAGCACTTGTCCTAATCTACCTGTCATAGACGTACTGCCACCGCCTTGTGTAAAGTCTTTCGACAGATCAATATGGATGCCGTCATTTTTAACAGCGAGGCTGCGAAGCTTTGTTTCAGGGGGAATGGTGGTTGTAACCGCAGCAGTTTTAGGACCGGCGAGTAATTCGTCGATCGCCGCTGTCAGCACTACATTTTGACTGCCGTCCGTTTTAATCGTTGCAGGACTGGAGCGAAGGGCGATCGCGCTTCCCGACGTTTGGAGCCAGTAAATTTGAAGGGGTTTTGCTTGGGATACTGGCGCGGTATTAGACGGTGGTTGCGTGGTGGTTGGGGCAGGCGCAATGGGCGATGCTTTTTGCTGCTCCGGTGAGCCTTGAGTCTGCTCTATTGCGGTGGGAGTAGCGGTTTTGTGAGCAGCTTGCCAACCCCACCAGGCAACTGCACTGCCCGTTGCCAGCACTAAGGCGGACAATCCTGCCGTGATTCCAAGCGGGAGTTGACGACGCGATCGTTGGTCTTCCATAATCTATTCTCCTTGCAAGTAACCAGGCTATCTGAGGGGACTTCTAAGTAACTACAGTCTACGCAACGCTATTTCGGAACCAGGGAATGTTCATCGAAAGTAATAGGCTGGCTAAGCGAATTTTACTTTCACAAAAGGCAGAAGGCAGGAGGCAGAAGGTAACGCTCCGTCCAACAAAGTCTTGACCGTTATGGTGCGTTCTGACCACTGTGTGTTGCTCTATACATCAAGGTTTTACCTGGACGAACGCTGCCACGTTGATTTGCCGCTCCGTTACATTCAATTGTAAGATTCTTGCCGTAATTCCCGACTTTTCTAGCTGCTGGAGGTCGGATTGCTCGCTGATGCCCTTGGCGATCGAGCGAATGACCTGCTCCGGCACGGCTTCGTTATTGATTAACACAGTGGGATTAATAAGCTGTAGCTGCCGCCCTGCAATGATTTCAACCCCTGATTCTGCCACAATTTTTAAGGTTGCAGGATCGTTGGCTTCTTGCAGTTCTGCTTGTAGTTGCAGCCGTTGGTTTGCCAGCAAGATCAGGCGGGGATTGAGCAGGCTGTAGCGTTGGTTGCGCTGTCTGCTATTACTTTGCCCCAGAGCGCCGCTCCCCAAAGCTGTAAGCCGCTTAAGGACGGTGGGCGATCGCAACGCCTGGTTTAGGTCTGCCTGCGTGAGAACGAGCCGCACCCCTGCCCGAAGCGGTTTTTCAAGTCGTGGTTTGCCGCTTCGTAGGCGACGAGCATCCAATTGGATGGGATCGGTTTCCAGTTCCAACGCCTCCAAGCGAATGCCATCAGCCGGAAATAGCCCTCGTCCTGCAATCCGCACCCGATCGACTTTACCCTGCACAAGCTGATAGCTGGGCGCATTGTCGATGCGAACTTCCAGTTGTTCGACGGCTTTGAACTGCTTCCGAATCGTGTTTTGAGCCACGCGATCGACCACAAACCCAGCCGGAGATACCAGCGTGATCAAGCTAGAGAGAAAGATGGTAAGAAATTCCAAGGCTACTCCCCTAGCGTGATCCCGCGTGCCTGCAATTGCTGCTTCAGACGCTCTAGCTCCTGCTCCGCTTGCTCTGCCCGTTGGCGCTCTTGCTCTGCCCGTTGGCGCTCTTGCTCTGCCCGTTGACACTCCTGCTCTGCCCGTTGACACTCCTGCTCTGCGCGTTGGCGTTCTTGCTCCACCGTTTCCTGATCATTTGGTAGTAATGTGCCGTCCGGCGTTGCCCACCGTAGCCAGGTTGCCTCGGTGCCTTTAAAGTCTCCTGACCAGCGAACCAATGCCAGGTTCAAGGTCGGACTGATTAACTGCCCATCAGCCGTGGGGGCGATCGGCTCATAGCTGCCGCCAATCAAGCGAAAGCCTGCCAGATCGGTCGCGTCAAAGGGGTTAAACCAGAAGTATTCGGTTGCCCGTAGCTGGTTCTGGTAAATCTCTTTCTTGCGTCCTTTGTCAATCGCGGCGGTGCTATCAGAGAGCAGCTCAATCACGATGTCGGGCGCTTTGGGTTCACACCACGTCACCCAACTTTTGCGCTCCCCTTTGGGCACATCCAACGCGACAAAAACATCCGGTCCGCGATAATCTTGGGTCTTGACCTGATCAGGGCTGAAATACACAAACATGTTGCCGCCCACATAGGCATCCTGATCGCCCAACCAGATCACCAGCGGATCAATCAGCAACTCCATTTGCAGTTTGTGTCGGGGTGATTCCATCGGGATACCGTCATCGTAAGGAAGCTCATCTTGAGTGGGCGGGATGGGAATGCCCAATTCCAACCATGATGCCTGTGCATGGGTCAGACTCTCAGTCTCAGGACTGTTAATCAGGCTTGTGTCTGTCATAAACTCCGCCTCGCTGTGGTTCGCAATCAGAGGGTGTTTGAAAAATGAGAAATCGGTTAGCAACAGATGGGAAACGGACAAAACAGATGAGAAATTCTAGCCTAAAACCATGCACTATCCGTTTCATCCGTTACTTAATCCGCTGCCAGTCATGCTTCTCAGACATCCTTTCAGGGTTCGTCATCACCTCTAAGCAGCAATCAGGCATTAACGGCGGCTGAAAGCCACTGTGTTAACGTCGGCACGACATCCTGTAGAGGCACGTCCTGCGATTCTTTGGTCGCACGTTTGACGACTTCAACCTTGCCTTGTTGCAGCGATCGCCCAGTCACAACCCGATAGGGAATGCCAATCAGCTCAGCATCTTTGAATTTTACGCCTGCCCGCTCGTTGCGATCGTCCAGCAAGGTTTCAATCCCAGCGGCATTCAGTTCTGCATACAGTTTCTCGGCGGCTTCGACTTGCTCGGCTTTGGCGATATCTGGGATGACGACGATCGCCTGGTAGGGCGCGATCGCAGCCGTCCACACAATGCCGTCTTTGTCGTAGGATTGCTCGACGGCGGCTTGTGCGAGACGCGAGACTCCCACCCCGTAGCAGCCCATCACCAGCGGTTTTTCTTCGCCCTGCTCGTTGGTGTAGGTGGCTCCCAGCGCTTGAGAATATTTGGTGCCCAGTTGGAAGATGTGCCCAATTTCAATGCCTCTAGCTGTTTTGAGGGTTTGGGTAGAGTCGTGAAGGGCACGATCGCCCGCGATCGCCTTTCGCACATCTACGACCAGTTTCGGCAACTCAAACTCTTTGCCCCAGTTAGCGCCGACAACATGATAGCCAGCTTCGTTCGAGCCAGTGACAAAGTGTTTCAGGTCAACTGCCGTTTTGTCTGCCAGCCGTAGGAACTTAGGTGCCACGGGATTGACCGCGATCGCGCCTGCGGGCATGGGTTTGGGCGGCTTGATGTAGCTGTCTTCGAGATTGGGTGCAATATACCCTAACGGCAACGGCTTGGCAGCCCATTTTTCTTGGGCAGCAGCATCGGGCACAGTCAAGGAGAGAAGGGTTTTACCGCCATATTGGTCTGCCAGCTTGGTCAATTCGTTTTGCAGTTTCACCTCGTTGACATCCTGATCGCCGCGAATGCTCACCAGCACGAGGGCAATTCTGCCACTGTCAAACACTGCCTGGTAGAGGACATTTTTAACGATCGCCGTGGGCGAACATTTGAGTAACTGGGCAATTTTGGCGATGGTCTCCGTTCCAGGTGTGTCCACCTTCTTGTAAGCCGTAAAGGGAGACGCTTCAACATCAGGTGGCAACGAGACGGCTTTCTCTACGTTGGCGGAATACTTGCCGTCTTCCGTATAGAGAACTTCATCTTCTCCAGCCTCTGCCAGCACCATAAATTCTTGCGAGCCGGAACCGCCGATCGCGCCCGAATCGGCATCTACGGCTCGAAACGCCAAACCACAGCGCTTGAGGATGTTGCAGTAGGCGGTATGCATCTTGTCATACTGTCGCTTCAATCCCGCTTCGTCGGCATCAAACGAATAGGCATCCTTCATGATGAACTCGCGCCCACGCATGAGACCAAAGCGGGGACGAATTTCATCCCGAAACTTGGTTTGAATCTGGTACAGGTTGAGCGGCAGTTGACGGTAGGAGCGGATCATGTCACGGGCGATCGTCGTGATCACTTCTTCGTGGGTCGGACCTAACCCCATCTCACGCTGCTGGCGATCGACCAGCGAAAACATAATGCCTTCCGCTTTAGTATAGGTATCCCACCGTCCCGATTCGCGCCACAGTTCGGCAGGCTGAAGCTGAGGTAATAAGCATTCTTGTGCGCCCGCTGCGTTCATCTCTTCGCGGACAATCTGCGAGACTTTCTGCAAAACTCGCCACATCAGAGGCAGATAGGCATACACGCCCCCCGCAATGCGTCGAATATAGCCTGCCCGCAGCAACAGCTTATGGCTGGGAATTTCCGCCTCTGCTGGATCTTCTCGAAGCGTGACAAACAGCATTTGAGACAGTCGCATTGCCCAGTTCCTTTACAGACTTAATCATCCTCTCAGTCTAAAACATCCCAGTACGCTCATTGCCTGGATTCAGCAACACCGTTTTCTACGTTTACGAAATAGAGTTGTCCCAAAGTGTAGTTCTGTTTAAGCAATCGTAAAGTGCCAATCAGCGCGGCTTTATACGTCGTCACGGCACGTCTCACCAGTAATTTTCGACCCGATCGTAACTCGCTCATCGTCACTCAGACTTGCGTTCCAACAGCATCGCTTGCAGGGTTTCTACCACCTTTGATGTAACGCTTCAATGAACCCAAACTATGCTGAACCAGATTTCGGAGCAGTCCATGCACCGTGTCCGTTTTCTGCTGGCTTTCTGCTGGCTGCTACTCATTGCCTCTTTGTTTTACGATCCGCTTTCGCCCTGGTTAACTGACCCAACCCATACGGTAATTCCATTGCATGTGGATGCCACGATCTGCGTGAAGTTGCAGGGGCATTGTGTAGAGGCGGCACCCTACGCACTCGGCGCACCCATTTTTTGGGGCATCGTTGTACCAGCGTCGATCGTCATCTTGCTGGTGGGTGGGCACGAAGCGTGGCGGCGCATGTGTCCGCTTTCCTTTTTGTCTCAATTACCGCGTGCGTTGGGCTGGCAACGTCAGGTCAAGCGGGTTGATCCCAAAACCAATAAGACTCGTCTGGAACTGGTCAAAATCAAGCCCGATTCCTGGTTGGGGCGCAATCACTCGTACTTACAGTTTGGTTTGTTCTACCTGGGGTTGTGCAGTCGGTTGCTGTTCATAGATGCCAATCGGCTGGCGCTAGGATTCTGGTTGCTTGGCACGATCGCCGCTGCCATGACGGTTGGTTATCTGTATGGAGGCAAAACCTGGTGCCACTATTTCTGTCCAATGGCTCCAGTGCAGCAGATTTATGCAGAACCGGGTGGCTTACTAACGAGCAAAGCGCATACGAGCGATCGCAAAATCACCCAATCCATGTGCCGCACCACAGAGGCAGGCAACGAACAGAGCGCATGTGTGGCATGCAAAAGCGGCTGTATGGATATTGATGCCGAACGAGGCTATTGGGAGCGAGTCACACAGCCAGAGCAAAAATTTCTTTACTACAGCTATGCCGGACTCGTGGTTGGTTTTTTTCTGGACTATGAGCTATTTGCGGGCAACTGGGATTTTTACTTCTCTGGTGCCTGGGCACGCCGCAGTGATGACCAACTCAATGATTTGCTGCAACCAGGCTTTTACCTCTTTGACCATGCCATCCCAATTCCAAAACTCATTGTGGTGCCGATCGTCCTGGCACTCTTCAGCGCTGGTGGCTACGTGGTAGGACGCATCTTAGAAAAAGCATACAAGGCGTATCTTAAGAACCAACGAGCCGCGCTTAGCCCTGAAGTCATTCAGCATCGCCTATTCACCGTTTGCACCGTCAGCATCTTCCACTACTTCTTTCTCTTTGCAGGTCGTCCGTTTCTTAGTCACCTACCGCTCTGGGTGCAATGGCTATGGGATGCTACGCTTCTTTTCGTCAGCGCCTTGTGGTTTTATCAAACCTGGCAGCGCAGCCCTGAAGCTTATGCCAGAGAGAAGTTGGCAAATCAGTTTCATCGGCAACTGCTCAAGCGTCATCTCAATATTTCTGAGTTGCTGCGTGGACGAGCCATCAAGCATTTGAAAGCAGAGGAAATCTATACGTTAGCGGAAGCACTGCCCAACTTTAAGCAACACAAAGGGCTGACCGCGTATCGTGCTGTGCTGCAAGAATTGCTCGAAGAAACGCCCATCACAGCAGGTAGCCGCTTAAAACTGTTGCAACTGGCACTCTATCGGCAAATGCTAGCCCCTTTATTGTGGTCTCAACTGGATGCATCCAGGGAGTCTATTGAGGAGGAGTTGCTCGCTGTTGAAGCCATGATTCAGGACCAAACGCTAACGTCAGCTTCGGCGACTCAACCTAAAGCCAAGCAGCCCAAAGTGATGTTGATGTCACCAGAAGCGCTGCCGCCCGTATGGTCATACGCTCAATCACCACTCAAGTAGACGGCACAAAGCGCTTCCGCAATGACTCGGCACGGCGGCTGGCAGTGGCATTTTTCGGCTCAATGGCTAGCACTTGCTCGTACACCTCTAATGCCTGGGCAGTGAGTTGCTTGCGCTCATAGGCGTGACCAAGATTGTTCAAGGCAGTCACGTAACCTGGTTCGACTTTGAGAGCCTCTTTGTACTGCCGAATCGCCAGGTCGTACTGCTCTTGCGAAAAGTACGCAAAGCCAAGCGCGTTGTAGATGGCGGCGCTTTCTGCTTCCTCAAGGTCTTCTGCCTTCAGCGCTTTCTGAAACAGGATGACTGCTTGAGAATAGATTTTCTTATCCAGGTAAATGCTGCCAAGCTCATAGTATTCCTGAGCCGTGCCCGCTTCCTTTGATAGTTTGGACTGAAGCTTATCGAGCACAACTTCGACTTTGCGCGTCTTCCAAATTTGCCCGACCACTGCCCAACCCGCGATCGACAGCAGCACAAGCAATAAAGAAACGTACACGATCGGAAATGATGTGTTCATAATCGAATGTTAACTCGCCCGCATAACAGTCAAAATCGGCTCTACGTCAACTTTATCGCAAAATGGCAAAGGATCCTAAAGGCTGATGGATCTAGCGTCTCTTACGCACGTCCAGCGAGGATGCGGTTACTCTCTACCGGGCAAGCCCCAGTAGGCTGCGCGTTCTTGCAGCCACCCCTCAGCCGTCCAGCGCGCAATGATTTGATTAATTCGAGTATGGAGGTCGGTGTACTGCACACCTTTGGGCATCACAATACACAACGGCTCTGCGGAAAGCGTTGGCGTGAGCAAGCGATAGGCGGAAAACTCCTGCACCCAACCCGCCAGCACAGTGGCATCCCCTGCAAAGGCGATCGCGTCGCCCTTTTCGAGCAGGGCATGGGCAGCTTTGTAGGAAGGAACGCTGATCAAATTGGCTTCCGGCAACCGATAGCGCAGAATGGCGATCGCGCTAGAGCCGTCCAACACTGCAATAGAACGCTTTGACAGATCGGCGAGTCGCTGGACAGACGCATCGCGGACAACCAGCGCCGTCCCATCCAGATAATACGGCACACTCAGGCTGACAAGGCGTGCCCGCAAAGGGGTTCCAGTGACGTGAGCGATCGCAATATCTGCTTTGCCATCGATCACCGCCGTAAGCCGATCCTGGTTACCAACTGGCTGCCATTCCACCGCGTCTTTTCGTCCCAGCAATTCCTGCGCTAACCGCTGAGCAACCTCAATTTCCAACCCTTGAAGCTGACCGTCTGCCCCTCGAAAGCCCAGTGGACGCACATCCTCTTTAACCGCCACGATTAAGCGCCCGCGCTGCTGAATCGTCTGAAAATCTGCCGCAGCAAATAATGGAAGCACCGGAACCAGTGCCCCCATCAAGCTAAAACCCAAAACAGTGCTCAGCAGCATCAATGGTTTGATGACCATGCCAAAGGACAACATCCAGAGTCAGGCTGTTTTCTTGGCGACTGTGCTAACGACTTCCATAACCTTGCTGAAGCCAGCAGGATCAAGAATTGCCATTTGCGACAGCATTTTACGGTTGATTTGCACGTTTGCCTTTTTCAAGCTACCCATAAACTGGCTGTAGCTCAACCCATGCTGACGAGCCGCTGCGTTAATGCGGGTAATCCATAGACGGCGAAAGTCGCGCTTCCGTTTGCGGCGATCGCGGTAGGCATTCCGCAATGCCTTCATCACCTGCTGGTTGGCTGTACGGAAAAGAGTGGAGTGAGAACCCCGAAACCCTTTTGCCAGCTTCAGAATTTTTTTGCGGCGCTTACGAGCGACATTGCCGCGCTTTACCCGTGTCATCGTTACAAGTTCCTTGAGGGTCTAAACACTGTCTGAATCTAGTTTCGAGCTTTGGGTTTTGAGTGATTCGTCCAACTCACCATTCAAACCTGCGAACTCACAACTCTAGAGATAAGGGAGCATCAAATGGACGTTTGCTTCGTCCCGTTCATTCACCACTGCCATCCCAGCAAGCCGTCGCTTCCGTGAAGCACTCTTGTGTTCAAGTAGGTGGCTTCTATACGCTTTGCGGCGCAAGATTTTTCCACTTCCGCTCGCTCTCAGGCGTTTTGCAGCGGCTTTGCGAGTCTTTAGCTTTGGCATGGGTTGCTTTTATTAACACAGTCTACCATCATACTACTGGCAGTCTAAAAATCGCAAGATTGCTGTTATGTCTCAACAACTGTTACGCCTCCGTTATGAGGTTAACCGGGAGACGTAAGCGGGATTTAAGGTACAGGCGTTCATTCAAGGAGTTTCTGGCAAGGCGTGGGTGTGCCAAATGTAGTCGGCACTTGGACGATCGTCCAGATAATCTGATGTTTGAGCGTTGAGCAGGAGCGAGATCTGGGTCAAGGATGGGCGCGATCGTGCCCCTTGCATTCGTCGGGCAACCCGTGCGGGAATGCCGTCGCCGTAAAGAAGATGTCCCTGCCCCACCAGTACGATAACAAGCGCCTTGGGCTGTTGCTGGAGCGTTTGAGCAATGCGTTCTGCCATCGTTTCATCCCACAGGACTTGCGCCTGAAAGAACCGCTCCAGGTTGACACTTGTGCTTTGCCCGTGATGGCTTTCGGCGTAGATTTTTTGCAGTCGATCGCGATAACTATTCGGACCCAATACGATCGCAGATAACGGTGGAATAAAGCGCCGTTCTGCCAGAGTCAAGCTTTCTAAGCCAGTACGAGCCGTTTTACGGGTGACTTCAGTGGGTGTATTGAGGGCAATGACAGGCAACCGATTCGCTTTGGCAAACCGCAGAATGGGGGCATAAAAGTCCCAGTTGTACCCCCAGCGCTTGGCGTATTGGGTCTGAGCTTGCAGTTCATTTTCAGTCAACGTGCCATCCATATAGCGATCGAGCACAGACTGATAGGGGCGTTGAAACATCTCCATGCTGATCGCCAGCGTTGGACGCAAGCGATGCAATGCCTGGATGAGGGCAAGCTGTGCCTGGTGATCTTCAGGGCGATCGTGGGTTTCGCCTAGATAGACCACATCCGCCTGTGCCAGTTTGGGGAGTACCGACGTTAAGGCTTCATCCTGTCGGCGCTGAAGATTGAAGACAGATCCCTTGAGGACTGCGTCTGGGTCAGGCGAAGCTGCACTGACTGGCACAGCGCACAGTAAAACAAGCCCCAATACCCATGTCCAAAGTTGAGTCATTTGGCGAATTGACATAATGCATTGCGGTAAAGCGATCGTAGACTCGTCGGGACGTTACATATAACGTCCCGACAAACATTGAACTACCAGGATTTGATTCAGGTTTACAACCATCATCTTGAGCATCTGGGATGTTGCTGGGCGATCGAGGGGCACTGGTTCACATCCAGATTTGTGGTTTATTCTGCTTAAGAACATAATTAATTCCAAAAAGCAACCGAATAATGTATCAAGAAACTTGGACTAAGCGTTAATTGTTGTAACGAAGTCGTTGTTTTTTGATGTGTAAGTACAGCATACTTAACCTCAAATCGAAGTGGATTTAACCACGCCCCGGAAGAGTCTACTCCTGCCTGGAAGGGTCACGACGCTACGATGGCTGTCCTCATCCTAAGAGGAAACTTAAGCCTAAAAGTTGTGTAAGCAAAAACAGTTCGAGCAAAGCGCGAATCGGTGCTTCAGGGTCTCTCTGCAAAGAAGACACTCTGACGATCGCTGAATGACTCACACGCAGGTAGTGTTCTAAAAATGTTGTTCACGATTTTTGTAAGGACGTTACGTGTAACGTCCCTACGGATCGCTGACCACGCGTTTGAAACACTACTATGTTCGCCATTAGTTGGTAACGTTTGCTCAAAGAAAGACTCAGCCATGCCCCTGGATGCAGTCTCCTGCTGATGTACGCTTCATGCTGTTTGGCTGGCTTTATTTGACAAACTTATCTAACAAATTTGGATAACAAAATGGCTTTCTCAGTTGAATCGACTGCGGCTAATTTATCGACTGCGGCTAATTTATCGACTGCGGCTAATTTTCAGCGCCATGGCACAGCAACTTCTTTCACATCAAGGATGGCAAAAGTTCCCCCGGCAAAAGTATCTTCTCTAGCTGCCTTATGGGCGAAGAACTACATTATTTCGGTGACAACGCGGGATGAAGCCGAACGGTTACGAAAAAGTGCCGATTTAGCAGAGATTACCTCTCAGGAAGGTCGCATCCGCACGGCAAACCACCTGAAGCAAACGTTGAAATTAGCCAGCGCTCAGGCGTGGTCATTAACGGAAACGCTTTTATCAGAAGAAGTCCGGCGGCATGGCATTGATCTGAATGTGATTAACCCGTGGCAGATTGCGGCTGATTCTCATGCGCTGTTTGAGAAAGCACTGGATGCCTACGGCGATCGCGTCACCCCTCGACGGCTCTCAGTGCTAGTGGGTGGTGAGTTTGGGCGAGTGCGTCAAAAATATACGGCTGACGATCCACGGGCGATCGGCTTTGTGAGTATGCAGTTTCACTACACGGGGCAAACGCTGCTCGAAAGCCTTTCCTCCGCAGAGCGACTGCTGCTGGAACCCTATTTTAAGGTGATGGATGATCACCTCTATATGCCACTCCGGGCAGCGTATGAAGCCGCCGCCAACCATCCAGTCACCTCTCCACCGCTACGAGCCGTGCAGCATTTGCTGCCCATTAGCACGCGCATTGCCCAGGAAGTGTGCAAGCAGATTTGTCGCCAACATCCCAGCTACGAAACCTATAGCGGCTCACTCAGCACGCCCCAGGTAAGAACGTCGAGTATCCGTGATGTAGAGATGTTTCAGGTGTATCTTTGCCTGTGCGTGTTGGAAGACAGCATTCAGTCTGTGCAGCGAGAACTGTTCCCCCTATGCGCCATGCTGTATCCACGCTTAAACGTGAGTTGGCGGTTGGTGCAGGAGATGCTACAAGCGATCGGCTGGGAAATGCACGATCGGCTTTCCCCCAACGATGTTTCACTCTTTTTGCCTTATCTGGGCGCATTAAATGAAATGTTCTCAAATGAAGTGTTTCAGAGCGCGTAGGAGTCAGTGATCTGTAGGGACGTTACATGTAACGTCCCTACTAAAAGCGAAGCCTGCCTTCCGTTAAAAGCTTGAAGCCAGAAATCAAGGCAGCAAAGGCGATCATAAAGTTCCACAGGTTGGTGGGTTTTAGCATCACGCCACCGCTGAGAAAGACGAGGACAATCCCAAAAATCAGCAGAATCCAGCCAAAGCTGCCTGTTTGGCGGCGAAAGAACAATAGTGAAGTCACTCCGCCCATGATGGCTAAAACGGAACCAACTGCTGGGAGGTTGCGCCAGAAGTAAGGTGAATAGAAGGTCGAAAACATGATGTTTTGACCGAGAAAGTACATCCCAGCCAGCATCAGCAGAATGCCAAACAATTGACTCATGGGTTTTAGCTTCGTCCTACTTTGTATTGATTATTCCCTACTTGAGTTCAAGATCAGCGTAGAACGGTTTTATTCCGGATAGTTCACTAATCTTCTTCTGGTAACGACAGTGCAAGCTGATAGATTTGGCGGCGGGGAAGGGCGGTTTGTTGTGCCAGTTGACGGCTGGCTTCCGATCGCGAAAGCCCCTGCCTAAAAAGAGTCTGCAACTCTGCTTTCAGTGCCGCTTCTGATAACACAGGTTGCGTGACTGCGGCTCCTGCTACGACGATTGTAAATTCGCCCTGGGGTTCGTGGGTGCTGTAGTAGTCGATCGCCGCTGCCACCGTGCCTCGCCAAATTTCCTCATAGCGCTTGGTCAATTCTCTAGCCAAAGCAATCTGACGGTCTGCACCCAGAATCAAAAGATCTTGCAGCGTTTGCCGCAACCGATGAGGCGCTTCGTAAAAAACCAGGGTACGCGACTCGGTTTGCAATCCTTCCAAAAAAGCACGACGGGCAGGCGCTTTAGCAGGCAAAAACCCTTCAAAGACAAAGCGATCGCAGGGTAGCCCGGACGACACCAGAGCAGCGATCGCCGCACTCGCACCGGGAACTGGCACCACCAGAATCTCTGCTTCTGCACACGCCTTCACCAGTTCATACCCAGGATCAGAAATACCGGGCATCCCAGCATCCGTGACGAGGGCAACACTCTTTCCCTGCTGTAACCGCTCCACCAGTTCTGCCGTGCGACTGTGACGATTGTGATCGTGATAGCTGATTTGGGGCGTAGTAATCTGAAAATGGTGAAGGAGCTTCCCCGTGTGACGAGTATCCTCCGCCGCAATCAAATCCACCGTCTGCAAAATCCGCACAGCCCGGAAGGTCATGTCTTCGAGATTGCCGATCGGGGTGCCGACGAGGTAAAGCGTTCCGGGCATGGGAGGGAGAAGGCAGAGGGCAGAGGGCAGGAGGCAGAAGGGGGAGGGATGGGGGTGAAGGCAGAAGGATGAAACGATGAGGGATGAAGGATAAAAGGCACTGATAGCTGACCGCTGACCGCTAGGCAGAAGGCAGAAGTAACTCCCTACTCCCTACTCCCCACTCCCCACTCTTTTCTAACAACTAACAACCAAAAACCAACAACTTCCCCTCCCATGCCCCATCGCGGACTTTTTGTTGGCTTAGTGACGCTGGATCTGGTTTATCGGGTCGATCGCCCACCAACCGATAACGAAAAGATTGTGGCTTCTGACTACACCGTAGCAGCAGGTGGACCTGCGACCAATGCAGCGGTTGCGTTTAGCTATCTGGGCGATGAGGCGATCGTGCTGGGAGTGCTGGGTGCCCATCCCATGACTCAGTTGATTCTGACAGATTTACAGCGATGCAGGGTGACACTGGCAGATCTCGACCCAACGCGCTCCGATTCGCCGCCCGTATCTTCCATTATGGTGACAGAGAAGACGGGGGAACGAGCCGTGGTTTCGATCAATGCCGCGAAAACGCAAGCGATCGCCAGCAGCATTTCCGCTGATAGCCTACACAATATCGCCGTGGTACTCATCGACGGGCATCAAATGGAAGTCGGACGGGCGATCGCAGACCAGGCAAGCGCTCAGAAGATCTCGATCGTGATCGACGCAGGTAGCTGGAAACCTGGCTTTGAAACGGTGTTGCCGCTTGCCGATTACGTCATCTGCTCCGCTAACTTTTACCCTCCCCACTGCCAGACCGCTGAAGACGTAGTAGAGTACCTTTCAGCGTTAGGCGTTCCTCATGTCGCCATCACACGAGGACAGCAGCCAATTTTGTACTGGACAGCAACCCAATCAGGGCAGATTGACGTGCCCACTGTGCAAGCGATCGACACCCTGGGCGCAGGTGATTTTTTTCACGGTGCATTTTGTCACGCCATTTTGCAGGAAGATTTTAGAGACGCGTTGGCGATCGCTGCCCATGTCGCCGCCCAATCGTGCCAGCACTTCGGCACACGTCGCTGGATGGAAGGGTGAGAGGTGAGGAGTGAGGGGTGAGGAGTGAGGAGAGAAGGATAAAAGGTATAAAGTGTAGAAACTTAGCCTTTAGCCTTTAAGTGGTCAGCTTTTTAGCCTTTAGCCTTTAGCCTTCATCCTTCCCCTTTCATCCCTCATCCCTCCCCCTTCTGCCCTCTGCCTCCCGCCTTCTGCCTCTCCCCCAGCTGTCAGCGATCAGCTTTCTAGCCTTCATCCCTCATCCCTCTCCCTTGAACCATCTCCACCCCACCGAATTACACGAGTTACTGACGATCGCCCGCAGCATTGGATGGGGTGCGGCTGACATCCTGCTTAACGTTCGACTGGCAGATTTGGCGATCCAGGATGCCACAGGTGAACCGATTACAGCAGCGGATACGGCTGTTGACGACTATATTCTCAATAACTTGCACGCCAGTTTGGGGCGCACTGAATTTGCCTACTTGACCGAAGAAACCTACAAAGCTCAGCCCAGCCATGAACGTCTAAGAAAGCCACGAGTCTGGGTGATTGACCCGCTTGATGGCACCAAGGATTTTATTCAGGGCACTGGAGAATACGCGGTTCACATTGCGCTCTTGGAGGACGAGCGCCCTGTTTTAGCTGTCGTCGTTTGTCCCGCCGCTGCAACCCTCTATTTCGCCACTTCAGGTAATGGCACCTTTGTCGAAAAACAGCACGAAATACCCGTTCCGATTCATGTATCGCAACGGAATCGGGTGGAAGAGTTGACGATCGTCGCCAGTCGCACACATCGCAATGAGCGGTTTAACCAGCTTATGCAGCAATTTCCGGTGCAAAAGCAGCGATCGGTTGGTAGTGTGGGAGGCAAGATTGCGACTATTCTGCAACAGCAGGCAGATGTGTATGTGTCGCTTTCTGGCACCTCTGCCCCCAAAGATTGGGATCTGGCAGCACCAGAATTGATTTTGACGGAGGCTGGTGGGCGTTTCACCCACTTTGACGGTACCCCGTTGCGCTACAACCAGGAAGACGTAAGCCAGTGGGGCGGTTTACTTGCCAGCAATGGATATTGTCATGATTTTTTATGTGCTGAGGCGATTAGGATCTTAGCGGCGATCGACGCATCCTAAGTTTCTCAGAGCGATTGCAACGGATGGAACAGATGAAACAGATGATTTTTTCAATTTTTGCAAGCAACTCATCCGCTTCATCCGTGACCAGATCTGTTGCGAACAAAACTCCACGCTTAGAGTAAAGTGATCCTGTTAAACCCCCTACCCTACACCCTATCCCCTGCACCCTTTTCCCTATTCCCGACAAGCCATCACCGCATAAAACGGATCACCACCCCCCATGCCCAAAAGCTGCATAAAGCTAGGGGCTTGAGACTGCTTCACAATCACTTCGGGTTTCGTAAAGCCAGGGACGGACGCAAAATAACCTTCTACCAGCCGGACCCGATCGCCCTCAGAGCCATCGCGCCATGCCTGAATCGCCTTTTGGTAGAACATCCGGTTTGAGAAGCTGATAATGGCGATACCACCTGGTTTCAGCACGCGATGGATTTCGCTAAAAATCGCTTCAGGGTACTGAATGTACTGCACAGAAACTGTATTCAGCACTGCATCAAACGACTGGTCTTCCAACGGCAGCTTGGGTTCCTGGTTCAAATCCTGCACAAAGTAGTGGTCTAAGCGCGGGTTGCGTGCCAGTTCTTCGCCGTTTAACCCGTGCCCTTCGACGTGGGCAAACGCGATCGCCTCTGGCAAATGTGACACCCAACTGCTCATCAGATCCAGAATGTGTGTGTTTGGCTGCAACCGTTCTTGATACAGATCCGTAAGCTGCTGGATAAAGCCTTCATCGACATGGGTGACAAAGCGCGGTTGCTCGTAAAAGTAACGGTCGTTTGTTTCGTCTAATTTGGTGCGCTGGTCAGGACGTAGCAGCATGGCTTTTAAGAAATCGTCAGTTTGAATGGTTGAACGTCGATTATGAAGATATATTAACAAAGTTCAGCCTGACTGGGCGATCGCCTGCTTCAGATTGCCGCTTTCGTTGAGCATTCAGAGTTCAATTGCGCCATCCTCCGTTCAGTCTTGCCATCGTGTGCCCCCGACTCGTCCGGAGCCACTCAAAATTTTTTGATAAATGGACTGTACCCAAGCCCAGGTTTGTCCCCGATCGTGCCACTAAGAGTCCAATTAAAGCCCCATCTCACTGCCAGAGAACTGAAAAGACAGTACCAGCAAGCGCAAGACCATATTGAGCTACGACGCTGGCATTTGCTGCATCTGGTAGATCAGCAGTGGACTATCAAGCAAGCAGCTCAGATGGTTGGGTTTAACTACGACTACGCCAAAGAAATCGTCCGCCGCTACAACCAGGAAGGTCCGATCGGCGTGAAAAATCGGAGCCAGCGCGGACAGCCTTCACCGCGATCGCTCCTCACCCTGGCTCAGCAGCAAGAGCTTCAGCAAGCACTCCAAACGCCACCCTCTGAAGGTGGGCGCTGGACAGGCTCTAAAGTTGCCCGTTGGATTGCCACCAAAACGGGTAAACAGGTGTGGTCACAACGCGGCTGGGAATACTTGCAGCGCCTGAGAAGCTAGGGGCTGTCATCAGTGACGACTACACATTGCTTGCAGCAAGGGTTCCAGCCCCTAGCCTGATGTGTTGGGACGGGCGTGACACTGCTGATACGGCAAGGTTTCGGAGCTAATTGATGACACGCCCTAGAAGCGTGCCAATAAACAGCGGCGAATGAATTTTTCCCTCGTAACGGTTGCTACTCAAGCGTTCAGCGACATAAGCTAATTTAGTAGGTGTTCACATTTCGTAAAGATTTTATTGGAATCACTAAGATTGATGACAGGATTCCGCTGCAATTTGTAAAGATGGTGCTGGTAAACGTCGGCAGATCTAAAGACGGCTTACTTCCATAACAAATGAGGGAGCAACAAAGAATGGTAGATGCGACTGAGAACCAACCAATGCATCGTGTGGTCATCGTTGGAGGGGGATTCGGCGGGCTGTATACCGCCAAAGCATTAGGTCGTGCGCCAGTAGAAGTCACGCTCATTGACAAACGAAATTTTCACTTGTTTCAACCGTTGCTGTATCAAGTTGCAACCGGAACGCTCTCTCCAGCCGACATTTCATCCCCGTTGCGTGGCATTTTGAACAGCAGCAAGAACACCCAGGTGCTCATGGATGAGGTGATCGACCTGGATCCTCAAGCGCAGACAATCACATTGAAGGGTGAAGAACTTGCTTACGATACGCTAGTGGTTGCTACAGGAGTGAGCCATCACTACTTTGGCAATGATCATTGGAAGCAAACGGCACCCGGTTTGAAGACGATCGAGGATGCGTTGGAAATGCGTCGCCGGATCTTTATGGCGTTTGAAGCCGCCGAGAAAGAATCGGATCTGGAGAAACGCCGCGCCTTGTTGACGTTTGTTATCGTGGGTGGCGGACCAACAGGGGTAGAGCTTGCAGGCGCGATCGCCGAGCTTGCCTTCAAAACGCTCAAAAGTGACTTCCGCAATATCGACACGACCGAAGCACAAATTCTCTTGCTGGAAGGGCTAGATCGAATCTTGCCCCCGTATCCACCAGAGCTATCGGCAAAAGCAGAAGCCTCTCTGACCAGATTGGGTGTCACTGTCGAAACAAGCGTTTTGGTGACAAATATCGACGACAACACCGTCACCGTGAAGCGGGATGGTCAGGAAGAATATATTCCCGCACACACGGTTCTCTGGGCAGCGGGTGTGAAAGCCTCTGCGATGGGACAGGTGCTTGCAGACAAGGCAGGTGCCACCCTCGATCGAGTCGGGCGAGTGATGGTTGAGCCTGATCTGAGTCTTGCTACCCACCCCAATATTTTTGTCATTGGCGATTTAGCGAACTTTCCCCATCAAGGCGATCGTCCCTTACCCGGAGTGGCACCCGTGGCGATGCAAGAAGGCGAATATGTCGCCAAACTGCTCAAACAACGCCTGGTGGGGCAAACGCTGGCACCGTTCGTCTACAAAGACTTTGGTAGCCTAGCGGTCATTGGACAAAACGAAGCGGTCGTCGATCTTGGCTTTGTGAGGTTTGATGGCTTACTCGCCTGGTTCTTGTGGGTCTTCGCTCACATCTATTTCTTAATTGAGTTTGACAATAAGTTGATCGTGCTGTTGCAGTGGGGCTGGAACTATTTCACCCGCAAACGTGGCGCGCGCATCATTACAGGTGAAGGGTTGCTCAACGACGAAAGCCTGTATGAAGCGCCAGCCAGTAGCCAGGAACCAGTCAAAGTCTAGACAAAGATTGACGTTGCCGTGGTGCGATCGCCATTGTCAACGAACCACACACTGGCTCTTTAAATCTGCTGTTACAGAACCGATCGCACGTCCATTACTCAACCGATATGTCCGCATAAAAATATCTGGCTGCACCCCGCGCATCTTGCCGCCCTGCACGACAACGACACCACCGTCTTTGAACGCTTGTGCGCTGGCAGCAGACCCTTCAAAGACAAAAGTGCCAGGAAGATCAATCGCTTGCTTCACTCGCGATCGACTCTTTCTCAACCCGTATGCTTCAACATCATCGCGGTGCAGCGTGGAGCCATCACCTGTAATCACCGGGGTCATTTTTTCTTCAACAAAAGTATAGGTAGGGTTCTACAGATCTACTAGCCTAAGCTGTTGTGCAAACGCGATCGCTTGCTTCAGATCGTTTTTGCATGTAGCGCTTCTTTGATTGCCATCTTTGAAAAAATCTGTATGATGCTGATGGTTATCTCCATGCTTTTTAAGGTTTTTAATTGGCATTAAAGAAACCTTTATTTCAAGCTTAACCTTTAGTTTACTAAGACTTAACCTGGCATAGCGAACGAGCCATGCTTGCATTAGTTTTCTGCGCTTAAGTTTGTCTTTGTCAAGGTTACTTTCACGATCGAGTTATGAGCAAATCATTGGCTGTGTATTGTTTTTCTCTTGTTTAAAAACAGTAGTAAAGCACAATGCTGCAACTGATTGCTTCCTCAGTCTTTAGGCTCAAACATTCTTTAGGCTCAAACACAACTATTGACTCTACCCTACGGCGCTTAAATGTCTGAAGCTGCAAAATTTAATGCCATGATGCGATCGTCCGGAGTCGCTAACTCGCCCGAAGATGCTCAGCCATTTATTCTCATTGTTGAAGATGAAGCCCTGATCCGTGAAACGATCGCAATGGCACTGGTGGATGAAGGCTATCAGGTACTGGCACTGGAAGATGGTCGTCAGGCGTTGGGCGTGGTGCGAGCTTCTCAGAGTAGTGAAGAGGGAGAGATGCCTGCGATCGACCTGCTGATCCTGGATTTAATGCTGCCCTACATTAATGGGCTCGATTTATGCCGCCTCATGCGGCAGGACGGTATGACCACACCGATTTTAATGCTCAGCGCTAAGGGCACGGAAACCGATGTTGTGGTTGGGCTAGAGATTGGAGCCGATGACTATTTAGCAAAACCGTTTGGGATGCGAGAGTTAATTGCACGGTGTCGCTCTTTACTGCGCCGTGCGAGTCGTCAGCCGCAGCTTCAGGAACAGCTCGTCATCCAATTTCAAGACATTGCGCTTTACCCTCAAGAGTGCCGGGTTATAGTGCGCGACGGAGCCGTTAATTTATCACCCAAAGAATTTACTCTGCTGGAATTATTCATGAACAACCCGCGCCGTGTTTTTTCCCGCGATCAATTGCTAGAGCGTGTCTGGGGGATCGATTTTATGGGCGATTCTAAAACGGTTGATGTCCACATCCGCTGGCTACGAGAAAAATTGGAGGTCGATCCAAGCAGTCCACAGTACATCATTACGGTACGAGGCTTTGGGTATCGTTTGGGCTAAGACCAGTCATCCCTGCTGAGGTTCAGCACCCCAAGGAATGAAAAGGGTGTGGGGTATGGGGTAGAGGGTATGAACAACCGCATTTTTAGAGCAATTCTAGAAAACCACTCTACAGATTCGTTCTTGCCGCTGAACGCTTTCCCCGCACCCTACCCTCTAATGCTGTCCAAGGGCACACCCAACCAGCCCAAAAAGTTTTGCGCTTGACTGCGAGATGGTTGCTCAACTGGAACAACCTGAAAGCGCGTCATTCGCGGTTCTGCTAATGTGACCGTACTGGACCGCAACTCATCCTGATGAAAAAAGGAAAGCTGTAGACGATCGCCCGATCGAAAATCTCGTAATCGCTCACTCAACTGATCCGCCGTCACCCGCAGACCGTTAATGGCTAAAAGCTCATCGCCAGCATCGATTCCGGCTTTGCGAGCAGGCGACCCCGTCTCGACAAATTTCACCACATCGCGTCCATATTCTGGCTTTACCGTCAGACCCAGATAAGGCACGCCGTCTTCTGCGCCACTGTCCGCTAACAAGCGCAGCCCAAAGGGGTTGAGATACTCATCAAACGGCAAGTCATCCGTTCCGTGCAGGTATCGCTCAAAGAAGTCCGTTAAGTCGGTTTCAGCAACTTCCTCAATGATTTTCTGGAGTTGGGCTGGCGTAAAGCCCACTTCAGGTTTGCCAAACTCTTCCCACATCTGCCGCATCACATCATCCAGCGATCGCCGATTGCCATGTCGTGCCCGTATCAGCAGATCGAGCAACAGCGATACTATTTCTCCCTTCAGGTAGTAAGACATCTGGGAGTTTGGACTATTCGCATCCGATCGATACAGCTTTACCCAGGCATCAAAACTGGATTCACTTAATGGCTGTACTTTGCGTCCCGGTGTCATCTGAAAGCGGGTAATCTCACGGTTCAGCGCTGTTAGGTACGTTCGCAAATCGTAAATGCCTGCCCGATAGGGAATGACCAGATCGTAAAAACTGGTTGTACCCTCGCTAAACCAGAGCGATGGCGTATAGTTTTCTTGCTCATAGTCAAACACCTCCAGCGCTTTCGGGCGAATCCGCTTCACGTTCCACAGGTGAAAAAATTCGTGCGCCACCAACTGAATAAAGCGATCGTACTTATCCTTGCTCCGAAACCCAAAGCGCTGATAGATCAACGAACAAGACGACTTGTGCTCCAGCCCACCAAACCCTTGAGACGACAGGTGCAGCAAAAAGAGGTAGCGATCGTAGGGTAAGCCACCAAAGAGATCTGCTTCAACCTGAATCAATTTTTGGATGTCTGGAATCAACCGCTCTGGCTCCAGATTGCCCTCTCCCCAGACTGCTAGCTGGTGTGGTTTCGACAGCGCCTCAAACGCATACACTGCATGGCGACCAATTTCAACCGGGCTATCGACCAGGGTGTCAAAATCGGCGGCTTCAAAGGTGTTTGCCGTCTTTAAAGCTGGAAGTGATGTGGATACATGCCAGTCAGTTGGAGGGACGATCGTAATCTGTAGGGGATAATGTTTATAACCCGGAATGTAGAAGAACAGGGCGGCTCCATTGAAGTAGCCATGCGTCCCATCCAGGTGATTCGTTCGCACGGACAGTTCATCGGCGTAGATCCGGTAGCGAAGGATCACACCTTCGTGCCCCTGGGTTTCGATCTGCCAGTGATTCTTGCTGAGCTTGCGCCAGGGTAAGGGGGTGTTTGTGCGATCGTCCGCCGCCGCAAAGTCCTGCAAGTGTCTGGCATATTCCCGCACCAGGTAAGATCCCGGAGTCCAGACGGGCATTTTCAAGTCAAGCAAATCCTCTACATGCTGACAGCCTTTGACGTGCAGGCACACCTCAAACAAGTGTGACTCTGGCTCTGGCATCGCTACTTCATAGTGCAGTTGCAGCGGCGGCAAATGAGGAAAGGTCTGCGAAGCGGGCTTTCGCTCTGTATTAGTATCGGCTGACTGGAACGGCTCAATCTGTCCACTCTGATCCAGATCTTCTCGATTCATGCCTCGTACTACTCCTGAATGACAAATCCTGAATGATCAATCTCAATGACGAACACAACACTGCGTCACGGCTGCGCCACTAATCGCCGTTAGCATAACAGTCGATCGCCGCAATGACTGTATCAGCCTGAACGCTAAACTTTTCCGGCTAGATGCATCAGTTGTTTGAGGTTTGTTAAACAGACCGTATGACTGGCAGCATCGATTTTGATCCACCCTTTGCTGTCTAGCTTTTCCATAATTTTGGCGGTTTCCTCAACGCCAATGTCGGTCACATCCGCCAGATCCTTGAAGGGGATGTTGAAAATTTCGACTCCATGCTGCGTTTCATGACCGTAGTTTTCGCCCAGCGAGACCAGCGTGTTTGCCAGCTTGACAGCAGGCGGTTGATGCCGCAACTGAAAGCGGATGTTGGTCTGGCGCAATCGTCTCACCATTAATTGCAGCATCCGGTGATGCAGTTGCGGATCCTTAAATAAGGTTTGAATGAATCGCTGTGCCGAAATGCTGATGAGCTTCACCGCAGAAAGGGCGATTACATCGGTCGATCGCGGTGATTCATCCAAAATCGCCATTTCGCCAAAGAAGTCGCCTTGTCCCAGCACGGCTAACGTAACCACATCTTCGCCTGATCCAGAAAGCCGCCGTACCTTAACCCACCCAGAAGCCACGAAATAGACAGCGTTCCCCCATGCATCTTCCATTAACACTGCCCGATTGGCGGGGTATTCATGTTCAACGGCAACCGATAGTAGCCACTCCAACGTTTCTGGGCTGGCTGCCGTTAAGAGGGGGAAGAGTTCACTAAACGCTTCGATCTGCATGAAAGGTTTATGAAATAAGGAGGCTGAACAGAAATCACAGCAAGGGCTAAAAAGGCGGCATCACTGCCTATGTATCATCATGGCAGGATTATCATGGCTTCTTGGAGGGAGAATCTACGGATTCTTTGCGTCAACGGTCAATTCCACCTGATGGGAAGAATAGTAGCAAGGTTTGAGCTGCACTTGTAGAGTGTTTTTCAAAGCGCCCTGCAACTTTTGGCGAACCTCGATCGATTCCTGACGGTTCAGCGCTCCAACCTCTAAGATCTGCATGACTGACGCGCTGTTACAAAGACTCAGATTCCTAGTATAAGCAGTCTTCTCTAAACTGAGGATTCTAGATTTGGCATCACTGTCTCAACGGCTGCTTTAAGTCTGGGACGCAACAATTCAACATAATTTGCCCAGCCGACTAAAATTGGCTGTTTGTGTGCCAGCGTCTCAGAATCTATATCAAGGGGCGAGAAACTGATCGATCGCCCTTCTAAATCGCAGCACACCAACCCGGCGGCTTTTGCCAGTGCTAACGGACCAACGGTATCCCACAATTTGACTCGACCGTTGAGATACAGGTAAAGCCCCGCTCGTCCTAAAATCACATCTACCACCTTCAGCCCAAAACTACCCAGTGAATAAAACTGTGCTTCGGGGATTAATTGGGCGATCGCACTACCAAACCGCGACTGGTCACGATGCCCAATCAAGACAGGGCAAAAGCCAGCCGTGGGTGATGCTGGCTCAATGCCAACGAGCGGTTCAGGTACCGCGTCTGCCGTCGCCTGAAATACCCCCCAATCTGATCCACCATAGTAAAGTTGGTCGTAGGCAGGGGCATACAGCCACCCCGCGATCGGCTGATAGTCTTGCAGCAAGCCCACCATGACGGCGTAATCACGCTTGCGGTGAATAAAATCTTCCGTCCCGTCGATGGGGTCGATACACCACAGACGGTTATGGCGATCGTGAAACTTCGTTCTTGACTGTGCATTCTCTTCGGTGATGACACCATCATCAGGAAACATGAGCTTGAATGCCGCTGACAGCTTTTGATCCAGAAGCGAATCGATGCTAGTAACGTAATCATCCGGACCTTTCTCAAACACCTCAAACTGACTGGCGGACATTTGCTCGGCATACTGACCGCAACGACGTAGCAATTGTCTAATCTGTTGATCAAGCTCCAGAGAAATCGGATTCATAGCAAAAGCATTGCAGTTAAAACAGGACGTGAGACGGCTGATCAACGGTCGAACGCGGCGCTTGCCATTCATCTTACGCCCAAACCCTCGAAGCCCAAACAAAAAACGGGCTAACCGGGGAAAGGTTAACCCGCTAGTTTGGGAACGCGTAAGGAAACTACTTTTGTAGTACCAGTTTGACGTTTGCGTTTTGCAGACCAGGGCGCTTGACTTCAGACAAGGTCTTGTTCACAGCATACTTCTGGTTGATCGAGTTGATTAGCTCGGTCTGGTTGTGCTTTTTAGCCACGCCCCAGAGGTCAGCAATCAGGTCAAATGAACCATCGGTATTGCGAGACCAGCCCAGATCGTATTCGCCTTCCAAAACAGCAACGATGTCCGAACGAACACGTTGACCGTTGTAGCCACGAACATCAGCATCCGTCTTCACCGAGATCCCCAGATCACGGAGAGAAGCCTTCAGGATTTCGGCATCAGTGATCTTGGTACGCAGAGTGCTAAAGTGAGACATTTGAGTTTCCTCCTGTGGAGATTTGAGAACAACGTTTGGTGGTCAGGAGCTAACAACGATCGCTATTAGCTTTTGGGTCGGCTGCTAGCAAATGCTAGCCTTTCCTCCTGTTGGGAGCAGGAGAAAGCTTTTAGAACTCAAGTCGCTGATATTCAGCCACTGAGGACGCAGCAGGTCGCGCGCGCTGCCTTGCCCAGTCCCGAAGGGCAGTCACCTGCTCAGTCATGGTCTTAGAAAGCGGTAAGGTTGACTTGATCGCCGCAATAATGTCCAGTTGAGTAAACTCTCGATCCTGGGCAAACGCTTCGTACATGGCGGCGACCAGTGCTTGCTCAATCTCGGCTCCTGAGAAGCCCTCGCAAACATTTGCCAACTGGTCTAAATCAAAACGTGCAATCTCGCGCCGACGCTTGGAAAGATGAATTTTGAAGATCTCTTTACGCTCTTCACTGTTGGGCAGATCGACAAAGAAGATTTCGTCAAAGCGTCCCTTCCGCAGAAACTCTCCTGGCAAGCGCTCAACCCGGTTTGCTGTTGCCATCACAAACACGGGAGACGTTTTCTCTTGCATCCAGGTAAGAAAGGAACCAAAGATGCGGCTAGAGGTGCCACCATCGGAATCGGCTGAACCTGTGCTGCCTGCAAATGCCTTATCCATTTCATCAATGAAGAGGATGGCAGGTGAAATCGATTCGGCTGTTTTCAAGGCACCGCGCAGGTTGGCCTCCGATCGCCCTACCATTGAGCCGTCATAGACCCGCCCCATATCGAGGCGAAGGAGCGGTAAACCCCACAAGCGAGATGTAGTTTTAGCAATCAGTGACTTGCCGCATCCAGGAACTCCTAAAATCAGCATCCCTTTTGGCTGAGGTAAGCCGTATTCTCTGGCACGCTCAGTAAAGGCATTCGATCGCTGTTTCAGCCAGCGCTTTAGTTCTTCCAAGCCACCCACTGAGTCGATCGTTTCGTCTTCTTCAACGTACTCCAAAATGCCGTTGCGACGAATCAGTTGCTTTTTCTCAGACAGAACAATATCAACTTCTTCTTCTGTCAAGCGCCCAGCCGTTACCTGCGCTTTGCGGTACACTTTCTCGGCTTCATCTCGTGTCAGACCCAGCGCCGCTTTTAGCAACTTTTCCCTCGCTTCGGTGGTGATGCGTCGAGTGCGAACCTGCTCAAGCTGCTGTGAAAGGACGTGGTTTAGCTCACCCATGTCCGGCATGGGGTAGTCCAGCACAGCTACTTCCTTCTCTAGCTCAATGGGAATTTCTTGCACCGGAGACATCAGCACGATCGCCTTCTGACTGCCTTTGAAGCTTGCGATCGCATCTCGTAGCCAGCGAATGACCGGGGCAGAATAGAACGGATGGAGATCCTTGAAAACAAAAATTCCAGGCTCTTTGTGGCGAATCACCCATTCAATGGCAGCTTCCGGAGAAACCGTATTGTGCTGGGTTACATTACGGGGTTGACCGTACTCCACAATGCCATGAGTCACTGTCCAGATGTATACACGGCGTTGCGGCTTTGCTTGAGCGATCGCTGCAATGGTTTGCTCAGCCCGCTCTTCCTCAGAAGTCACCATGTAGACGAGGGGGTACTGGGCCTGTATCAGAATACTAAGTTCTTCTTGCATAACATCAACCCATGAGAGACAGTGCAAACATTAAAAACCTAGAATCCTTAACTTGCTTAAACCCCAATAGCAGATGACAACTAGCTGCCGGGCAAGGGTGCATCACTAAGGCAGCAGATCAAGAAGAACACTCCTAGCAGGGAACCAACTCACCCTCACCTTGAGAATCAGCTTTGATAGAGGCAACCTTGGCTACCTGCACCTTACCCACTGAGACCTTCTCCTCAAGCAGAACACCGGACTGCGTGCGGAGTGAGACCATATCATCTCCCCTTAAAACAGAAGGAGACGAGCAGTCTGGGCAGGTATATACCCTGTGAGACTGACCATGCTTTGACTCCTCATACCCATCGACCAACTCTGAGTGGGAGAGGTAAAACACGATCGCTCGTTGAGCAATGTCTGTCATCGTCTCAGAGTCTAATGCCGCTCGAATTTTTAGCTGACGGTGCAACTCTGGCGGGAGATATAGCGTAACCTTCTGCTTGTCTTGCATAGAACTCTCAGTTGTGTACCCGGGTATGAATGCAAGAATATCGACTGCACAGGCTGCTGTCAAGACTCCAACCCGTCATGACGGCAATATCGTTACATTTGTTTGCATTCATTGACGCAGAGGGGCAGAGGGAAGCAGAGGGGGCGAGGGAAGCAGGGGAGACAGAGTTTTGAGTTGAAACAGTTGTTAGTTGTTAGTTGTTAGTTGTTAGTTGTTAGGTGATTTCCGGCAAAGAAGATACCAAATTAAGCGGGTTGGATCAGGATATCCCACTTGGGTAACAACGGCTTGCGTTCTAATCTTCGCTCCACTGCTTTCATCGCTGCTTTGGAGAGCGAAAT